>Ga0209194_1000695_pt1 | contig 24778 bp, 21 predicted proteins | sample COGITO_mtgs_1004_FD_184787 | JGI IMG/M metagenome (GOLD analysis project Ga0209194, IMG submission 184787) | Pelagic marine microbial communities from North Sea - COGITO_mtgs_100413 (SPAdes) (version 2) | ecosystem: Environmental > Aquatic > Marine > Epipelagic ...
TGTTCTCCACAAACTCTTCTGGGGACCAGTATGCAAATGGCGGTAGTTCAATCTTGAATTCCTTCATGAAATCATCGGCTTCTGCCAAAATTTGGTTAATCTCTGATCGTTTCATTTTGATCTCCAAATCAAGTGTATTAAAGCAAAGCAGCGGTGCTTTCGCGCGAAACGAGAGAAACTGGCAGGACGGCGTTGTGTACTTCATGTTCAATAGCGGGACTGATAATCCGCGCCATCAACATTTTCGCCGCTGTTTCGCCAATCATTATACGATTCTGCCGGATAGTCGTCAAAGGCGGGATAAATTGTTCAGCTAAGTCGATATCATCGAAACCCATGACCGATACATCTTCCGGCACGCTAAAGCCGTGGCGAGAAAGTTCGGCGATAAAACCCATCGCCAATTGATCAGACGCGCAGAAAACGGCTGTCGGACGATCCTCCAAAGCAATCCATCTCTTGGCGGATTTACACCCAGCCGCAAGCGAAAAGTCCCCTGCAATAACCCATTCGGGTTTAAGCTCAAGCTTGAGTTTCACCATTTCGGCGACAAATGCATCCCTGCGACGGAGCATCAAGACGTTGCCCTCGGGCCCTGTAATATGGGCAATTTTGCGGTGACCTAGATCATATAGATAGTTCACAGCGGCACGTGTACCTTTGCGATTTTCACAGCGGACAGATGGAAAATTTGTCCCTTCAATCCATTCGCAAGCAAACAGAACGCGATTTGACTGAGGTGCGCCTTCCAGTGATTTTACAACCTCAGCATCCAGTCCGCCATCAAGGATGATCATGCCGTCCGCGCGTGTATCGTCAAGGTAATCTACAAGCTTTTCGCCACTATCTTGCACCTGTTTGGTGCTGGCAATAAGCATCGAAAAACCCATTTGCGAAAGGTTTCGTGAGATACCTTCTAAGATCGCAGAAAAAAATGGGTTGGCTAGATCAGGCAACAAAACGAGCACGGAATGAGCCCGTTGCGTGCGCAGGTTGCGCGCCGCCCGATTGATCCGGTAGCCGGTGGTTTGCACCGCATCTGACACACGACGCCTCGTTGATTCGGACACCAGATCCGGGTTCGATAACGTGCGAGAGACAGTTGCCGTCGATACATTTGCAACCCGTGCAACGTCCTGAAGAGTCAAGGTTTTCACAATTTTTGGGTCCTGTAATTTAACAATCTACATGAGTACAACTAAATATACAGTTGACAGAAACATCAATAGTGATAAAAATGTAATCGATTGCATTACTGTAGAGATCACAGCGCGATCTTATATTTATTTGCGGGTGACCGCATTTCTGGGAGGAAAACATGTCTAAATATCTAAAGTCCTTTTTGTTGGGAACTGCACTAACTGCAGCAACAGCAACAACAGCATTTGCTGATGGCGTCGAGCTAGAAGTCACCCATTGGTGGACATCTGGCGGTGAAGCTGCAGCAGTTTCAAAATTTGCAGACGCTTGGAACGCTACTGGTAATACATGGGTTGATGGCGCAATAGCCGGTTCTGGTGGAACAGCACGCCCAATTATTATCTCTCGCATTTTGGGCGGTGACCCGATGGCTGCGACACAGTTGAACCACGGGCGCCAAGCACAAGAGTTGATCGAAGCAGGTTTGCTTCTTGATCTAACTGATGTTGCAGAGGCAGGCGGATGGGCTGACATCGTCAATCCGTCTTCACTGCTTGACGCATGTACGCTTGAGGGCAAGATTTACTGTGTGCCAGTCAACATCCACTCTGCGCAGTGGATCTGGTTGTCCCATGCTGCTTACGAAAAAGCTGGTCTAGATGTTCCTGCAGATTGGAATGCTTTCGTGGCGTCTGCTGGTGCTTTAGAGGCAGCTGGTACTCTTCCATTGGCGATGGGCCAACAGGGCTGGCAGCAGAATATCGCTTTTGGTGCGATTACGCTTGCGGTTGCAGGTCTTGATGCTTGGAGTGCTGTGAATGTGGACAAAAATGCTGATGTGGCACGCGGTGCAGAATATACAGCTGCTTTTGAAGCTGTGGCAAGTGCGCGTTCATTGGCAAGTGAGTCTAATGTTCAAGACTGGAACCAAGCGACAAACATGGTAATTACTGGACAAGCTGGTGCGCAAATCATGGGCGATTGGGCTCAGGGTGAATTCGCTGTTGCTAAGCAAGTAGAAGGTCAAGATTATTCCTGTTTGCCAGGGCTTGGACTTAACGCTGTATTGGATACAGGTGGTGATGCATTCTATTTCCCTGTGAACGAAAGCGCTGAAATTACAGCTGCTCAAAAAGAGCTTGCTGCAATGCTGATTTCACCCGAAGCTCAGGTGTCATTTAACCTTGCTAAGGGCTCCTTGCCTGTGCGTGGTGACATTGACATGTCTTCTGCAAACGGTTGTATGCAAAAAGGTCTTGGCATCTTGGCTGATGGTGGTGTTCTTCCATCTGGCGACATCACATTCTCTCAGGACACGACACTTCAAATTGAAGATTTGATGGCGCAGTTCTGGACAAGCGACATGTCTGCGGCAGACGCACAAGCAGCTTATGCACAATTGATCCAAGACGCTGACTAAGCGATCTTTTAATCCGGCTCGGCAGCATTGGTTGCCGAGCCAAACTTAAGTAAACTCATTAATTTGGAACCTTCATGATGACTGTGTCTTCGGAACCATCGGTTCAGCACGCTAAGCGGCCAAGCCGATTGTTTAAGAACTGGATGTCAAAGCTCGCCTCGTTGCCGATGATTTTGACAGCACTTGTTGTCTTTGTTGGTGGCACCGCTTGGACTGTCACATATTCATTCACCGGCTCGCGTATGTTGCCCAAAACAAAATGGGTAGGCCTTGATCAATACGAACGTCTTTGGGAAACGGATCGCTGGATTATTTCGATCAAAAACCTAGCGATTTATGGCAGCTGTTCGATGATATTGACGTTGGTTCTTGGATTCAGCCTTGCAGCCTGTTTGGACCGTAAAATTCGCTTCGAAAGCGCTTTTCGCTCAATTTTCCTATACCCTTTCGCTCTCTCCTTTGTCGTGACTGGGCTTGTGTGGCAATGGATCTTAAACCCTAATTTTGGATTGCAAAATGTGGTGCGTAACTGGGGTTGGGAAAGCTTCACATTCAATCCATTAAATGACCCGAATACGGTGATTTATGGTCTGTTAATTGCTGGCTTATGGCAAGGTACTGGCCTAATTATGTGTATTATGCTCGCAGGCCTTCGTGGTATCGACGAAGATATTTGGAAGGCCGCCAAAGTCGATGGGATTGGCACCGTCAAAACCTATGTCGTCGTTATTATCCCGATGATGCGCCCTATATTTATCACGGCTCTTGTTCTTATAGCATCTGGAATTATCAAGCTTTATGATTTGGTCGTTGCACAGACCGGTGGCGGCCCCGGATTGTCATCCGAAGTGCCTGCCAAATACGTTATCGAATACATGTTCCGCGCCCAAAACCTGGGACAAGGCTTTGCTGCCTCAACCATGATGTTGTGCTCTGTTGCGATAATCTTGATCCCATGGGCCTATCTCGAATTTGGGGGCCGGAAACGTGGCTGATATAACAACAAATACCCTTTCTGGGCAACGCGGCCCAAAACCCAAGAAAACCTTCTCGCGCGCAAATATTTTCCTCTATGGAACGCTAATCATGGTTTCTTTGTATTATCTGTTACCCCTTTACGTTATGGTAGTTACGTCCCTAAAGGGAATGCCAGAAATCCGCATGGGCAACGTGTTTGGGCCGCCCATGGAAATCACGTTTCAACCATGGGTCAAGGCGTGGTCAGAAGCATGTACAGGTATCAATTGTGATGGGTTGTCGCGAGGCTTTGGAAACTCGGTTCGGATTTTGATACCCTCTATATTTCTGTCTATTGTGATTGCGTCCATCAATGGATACGCATTGTCAAATTGGAAATTTAAAGGTTCCGAGGCATTCTTTACAATTCTAATTATCGGTGCATTTATTCCATACCAGACCATGCTTTATCCTATCGTGATCATGCTGCGTGAAATTGGACTGATGGGGTCGATATGGGGTTTGGTGCTGGTGCACACTGTTTTTGGGATGCCAATTTTGACGCTGTTATTCCGAAACTATTTCGCCTCTGTTCCCGAAGAGTTGTTCAAAGCTGCGCGTGTTGATGGTGCTGGGTTCTGGCAGATATATTTTCAGATTATGATCCCAATGGCATTGCCAATCTTTGTTGTCGCGATCATCCTGCAGGTTACTGGCATTTGGAATGACTTCTTGTTTGGCGTGATTTACACCAAACCTTCCACTTACCCAATGACGGTTCAACTCAATAACATCGTGAACTCTGTCCAAGGTGTAAAAGAATACAATGTCAATATGGCAGCAACTTTGCTGACCGGATTGGTTCCACTCATCATTTATTTTGCCTCCGGCAAACTCTTTGTTCGCGGCATCGCTGCGGGCGCAGTCAAAGGCTGATAAAATATGACAAATTCTGTAGAAATCAAAAATCTTGATCTGAACTTCGGCACAGTCAAAGTTCTAAAGCAACTTAACCTCAACATTGCGGAGGGTGAGTTTCTTGTGCTTTTAGGTTCATCTGGCTGTGGGAAATCCACTTTGCTGAATTGTGTAGCAGGGCTGTTGGATGTCACTGATGGGCAAATATTCATCAAAGGTCAGAACGTCACTTGGGCAGAACCATCTGATCGTGGCATCGGAATGGTGTTTCAGTCCTATGCCTTGTACCCGCAGATGACCGTTCGCGGAAACCTATCGTTTGGATTAAAGAACGCCAAAGTGCCAAAGGCAGAAATAAAAGAGCGTGTAGATCAGGCCGCGAAAGTACTTCAAATCGAAGCCCTACTTGATCGCAAACCCGGTGCGCTTTCAGGTGGACAACGCCAACGCGTTGCCATTGGACGTGCCCTTGTTCGAGATGTGGATGTGTTCTTGTTCGACGAACCACTGTCCAACCTAGATGCAAAATTGCGTACCGATCTTCGGGTTGAATTGAAGCGCCTGCATCAAAAGCTGAAAAATACCATGATCTATGTGACACATGATCAGGTCGAAGCAATGACGTTGGCAGATCGAATATCAATTATGAAAAACGGTTTAATCGAACAGCTCGATACACCTGAAATGATCTATGCAAAGCCGTGCAATAAATACGTGGCAGATTTCATTGGATCGCCTGCAATGAACCTGTTTACAGGTCAATTGAAGGGAACAAAATTCAAATCCGATGGTCTAAGCATTGATGTAAAAGGGTACGAATTCGCATCCGATGCAAAACAAAATACCGATGCTTGGCTGGGCATACGCCCCGAACATATCTTAACCGGTGACGACGCTGCGGGTGCTACATTTACTGGTGAGGCTGAAATCGACATTGTCGAACCCATGGGATCGGACACTTTGGTCTGGGTGAATTTTTCTGGCCAATCTGTGCGGGTTCGCACAGAAGGGCAATCGGGCCTGAAATCCGGTGACACATTGAAAATTGGATTTGTTGCAACACGCCTGCACTTATTCGATGCACAAACTGAAATTCGTCTATAATTATGAAAGCAAATAAATGACTGCATCACTACAACTTTACTCGATGCGCGATTGCGCAGATCAGATTGCCCTTTTGTCGGAATTGCCAGTACTTGGCATAACCAAGGTCGAAGGCTACGGCGGTGTTTACGAAGATCCCGTCGCCTATCGCAAGGCGATGGATGCCAATGACATCTCTATGCCTTCAGGTCATATGGGCTTGGATGATATCGAGACTGATTTTGATGCCACAATGAATATCGTTGAAACCCTTGGGATTACACGTATTTTTGCACCCTATCTCGAAGAGAAAGATCGCCCTGAAACTACTGAAGGCTGGGCCGCGCTTGGCAAACGGTTGAATGAAGCGGGCAAGAAATATGTTGAACGTGGCATCACCTTTGGATGGCACAATCACGATTTCGAATTCAAGGCGTTAGCAGATGGCAGCATGCCAATGGATATCTTGCTAGACGCGGCCCCTGATATTATGTGGGAGGCTGATTTGGCATGGATCGTTCGTGGTGGTCGCGACCCAATTGAATATATCCAACGCTTTGGTAGTCGTCTTTCGGCCATTCATGTCAAAGATATAGCTACTAACGGGACCAATTTGGGCGAAGATGGCTGGTCTGACCTTGGTGCCGGTACAATGGATTGGGCGTCACTCTTGCAGGCTTGCCGCGCAGCATCTAATGATCTGTTCTATATTTTAGAACATGATAAACCCAACGATCCAGTTGGTTATGCAGGCCGCTCTGCGGCAAAATTCAAAACATTATGGAAGAATAGCAATGATTAATACTCTTGGCGTTGGCATAATTGGATGCGGTAATATTTCGGCTGCTTACCTTGAATTGTCCTCTATGTTCAAAGGTTATGAAATCGTTGCTGTTGCAGATATTAATATGGAAAATGCAAATGTGCGGGCAACCGAATTTAATGTTCGTGCTGAAACAGTCGATGCTCTGTTGGCCGCCACAGATGTTGATTTGATTATCAATCTTACAATCCCCGCGGCGCACGTCGAAGTTTCGCGCGCGATTTTACAGGCTGGCAAACACGTATATTCAGAAAAACCGTTTGTTCTAAGTCTCGCTGAAGCACAAGAATTGGGTGCGATCGCAAAAGAAAATAATTTACGGATTGGATCGGCGCCAGACACGTTCTTGGGTGGCAGCCACCAGTTGGCTCGCAATCTTATAGATGAAGACACTATCGGTAAAGTCACCTCTGGTGCTGCTGTGGTGATGTCGAGCGGAATGGAGGATTGGCATCCAAACCCAGACTTTTTCTTTAAACAAGGCGGGGGTCCAATCCTTGATTTAGGTCCTTACTATATTTGTAATCTGGTGCAATTATTAGGTCCAGTGAGTAAGGTCACCAGCTTTACAGGCCAAGCACATGACACGCGAACTATCCAAAACGGTCCACGAAATGGCGAATCCGTTCCCGTTGAAACCCCGACGACAATTCACAGTGTTTTGTCATTTGAAAGCGGTGCGATCATTACACTATTGGCGAGCTGGGACGTTTGGGCCAGCAATCATCCCTTAATGGAACTTTACGGCACCAAAGGGACCATGAATTTGCCGGATCCCAACTTCTTTGGTGGAACCCTGACTGTGACACAAAACAGCAGTGATCCAATTGAAAAATCATGGGATCATCCATTCAATGTAGCAAATTTTGAAGAAACCCAGGCTAACTACCGTGGTGCTGGTTTGGCAGATATGGCTTTAGCAATTGCGCAAGGACGTCCGCACCGTTGCAATGACGAATTTGCAACTCATGTGGTCGAAGTCATGACCGCAATCATAAAGGCGGGTGAAACGAGCAGCGTTATGACAATGACAACGACTTGTAGTAGGCCTGATGTTCTGGGCCCAGAAAAAGCCCGGGCACTTATGTTATGATGATATTTTCTAGGAGAGTGACATGACCAATTCAATAAAGGGTCCAGCGCTGTTTCTTGCTCAATTTCTGGGTGATGAAGCGCCTTTCAATTCCTTAGCTGACATTGTCGAGTGGGCGGCAGGTTTAGGTTATAAAGGCGTCCAAATACCATCTTGGGACGCGCGAGTATTTGATTTGGACAAGGCTGCAAGCAGCAAATCTTATTGTCAGGAGATTATTGAAACCTGCGCAAAACACGATGTAACAATCACTGAATTATCTTGCCATTTACAAAGCCAACTGGTTGCGGTGCATCCAGCCTATGATACCGCATTTGATGCGTTCGCTCCCGAACATCTACATGGCAACCCATCTGCGCGTCAGGAATGGGCGGTCGTTCAGGTGACAAAAGTAGCCCAAGCGTCGCAAAACCTTGGACTTTCAGGTGCGGTTGGTTTTACAGGTTCGCTTGCATTTCCCTACCTTTACCCTTGGCCACAACGCCCTGCAGGTTTGGTCGAAGAAGCGTTCAGCGAACTGGCCCGTCGTTGGAAACCAATTTTGGACATCTATGATGAAGCTGGTGTGGATTTTGGGTTCGAAATTCATCCGGGGGAAGATGTGTTTGATGGCACTACATTTGATCGGTTCCTTGCGGCGTTGGAAAATCACCCGCGTTGCAAGATAACATATGATCCCTCGCACTTCTTATTGCAGCAATTGGATTATCTAACGTTCATCGACATCTATCATGACCGCATCAGCGCGTTTCACGTAAAAGACGCAGAATTCAATGCCACCGGAAAACAGGGCGTCTATTCTGGTTTCGCTGATTGGACTGATCGGGCCGGTCGTTTTCGATCACTGGGCGATGGCCAAGTTGATTTCAAAGGCATCTTTTCCAAGCTCACACAATACGGATTCAACGGATGGGCAGTGCTTGAATGGGAATGTTGTCTCAAGCATCCGGAACAAGGCGCATCTGAGGGTGCACCTTTTATCGCCAATCACCTTATTCGCCAGACAGAACGTGCATTCGATGATTTTGCAGGCGGAAAATCTGACCCTAAAGCTTTGCGCAAGATGATGGGGTTCTAGAATGGTTCCTTTGAAGCTAGGGATGGTTGGGGGCGGTCATGGTGCTTTCATTGGTGCAGTTCACCGCATGGCCTCACGCATGGACGGGTGCTTTCAGCTAACCGCAGGTGCCTTTTCGTCTGATTCCATACGCGCTCATGCCTCTGCGGCCGAGCTTGGCATTTCCGCCGACCGCTCCTATGCTGATTTCAACGAAATGGCCAAGGTCGAAGGCATGCACTCAAACGGGATCGATGCTGTGTCCATTGTTACACCAAATCACCTGCATGGTCCAATTGCCGAAGCGTTTTTGGCGCAAGGCATCTCTGTCATTTGTGACAAACCTATGACGGCAACCCTTGCCCAGGCCGAAAGCCTTAGAGACGCAGTGCAAGCCTCAAAAGGGCATTTTTTCCTGACGCATAATTATACAGGTTATCCAATGGTACGCCAGGCGCGACAAATGGTGACCGAGGGCGTTCTAGGCGAGATCAGGATAGTCAACGCAAACTACCTACAAGATTGGCTCAGCAAACCTCCAGAACAAGACAACAAACAGGCGAAGTGGCGCATGAATCCGACACAATCGGGCGGTGGTGCCATAGGCGACATCGGCACTCATGCCCATAATCTTGCCTGTTTCGTTATTGGATCGCGTGTTACCTGCCTCACCGCAACGCTCAGCTCTCACGTTTCAGGGCGGTTAGTAGATGATGATGCCCGCATAACTGTGCAATTCGCAAGCGGTGCGAAGGGCCATATTTGGGCAAGCCAGGTGGCAATCGGCAATGAAAATAACCTTACTTTGGCCATATACGGTACAAAAGGATCGCTTTGCTGGGACCAAGAAAACCCAAATGTCTTGTGGTTCACTGAACTGGGGAATGCCCCACTAAAAATTACACGTGGTGGGCCTTGCGCTGGAACGGATGCGTCCGCTGTGACGCGAATTCCTGCAGGTCATCCAGAAGGTTATTTGGAAGCCTTTGCAACCCTTTACCGCGAGGCAGCAGACGTCATTAATTCACAAAGCAAGCCAGCAACAATAATTGGCATTCAAGATGGTCTTGACGGAGTTCGCTTCGTGGACGCCTGCCAACGCTCGTCGCGTGATGGTTCTACTTGGGTTGATTGCTGCTAGTGGAGCTACAGTAAGGTATTGTCGGCTTAACCAAAATATTAGCAAACGAATGGGCTATGAAAGGCATTACAGTAAATTCTGTCGCACCAGGTTATGTTGTTAGCAACAACACAACAGATCTACGCAATGATAGGGATCGCAATAAAGCTATTTTGGATCGCATTCCTATGGGGCGATGGGCAGAGCCAGAAGATATTGCTGGCGCGGTTACCTTTTTAGCTGGGCATAGTGCGAGATATGTGACAGGCATTACACTACCAGTCGACGGTGGATGGCTAGGGCGGTGAGCATTAGCTTGATCTACTTAGTCAATTGACACCACCAATTGTGTTCTTCTGCTTATAAAGGTGTTCTCAATTCTAGAGCATATTAATTTAATTTAACGCTACCAGTATTGGGCAATTAGATACCATAAATAACGCTTGAATCTAATATAGAATTACTGCATCTATCCACCAAATTTCCTTTAATTTAGTCAACAGAAACAAATATCTCATGAAGAATAACGATTGGTGGCGTGGGTCCGTAACATATCAAATTTATCCACGTGCATTCATGGATGCCAATGATGATGGTGTCGGTGATATCCAAGGGATTACGGATCGTTTGGATCACATTGCCAGTCTTGGGGTCGATGCGATTTGGTTGTCGCCTATTTTCAGATCGCCGATGAAAGACATGGGCTACGATGTTTCTGATTATCTGGATATCGACCCATCATTTGGTGATATGACTGATTTTGATGCAATGGTTGCAAAGGCGCATGATTTAGGGTTGAAGGTTATTATCGATCAGGTTCTTTCACACTCCTCGGATCAGCACCCGTATTTTGAGGCGTCCAAACAATCCCGCACGAATGACAAATCTGATTGGTACGTTTGGGCTGATCCAAATCCTGATGGCACAGCACCGAATAACTGGCAGGCAATTTTTGGCGGTATTGCATGGGAATGGGAGCCGCGCCGTCGGCAATACTATTTCCATAACTTCCTAAAAGAACAACCAGATTTCAATTTCCACAATCCTGATGTCCAAGACTACCTGTTGGAAACTATGCGGTTTTGGTTGGAACGTGGTGTTGATGGGTTTCGACTGGATACAGTAAATTTCTACTTCCACGACGCCTTATTGCGTGATGATGCGGCAGATTACCGCTTGAAGAAGTCTCAAGAAGTCCGCCCATACGATATGCAATACCACTTGTTTTCCAAGGGTCAGCCCGAGAATATGGATTTCCTAAAACGCATTCGCTCATTGATGGATGAATATGACGCCCGCACTACTGTTGGCGAAGTTGGCGAAACCCACCATGCGATCAAAATGATGGGTGATTACACATCAGGCAATCGCTTGCACATGGCATATTCATTTAACATGTTGGGCCCTGATTTTAACGCTAAACATTTCCGCAAGCAAATCACAGAATTCTTTGAAGGTGCACCAGAAGGCTGGCCGTGTTGGGCCCTGTCCAATCATGACGTTCAACGCCATGCGACAAGGTTCATGCCACACGCAGTGACCTTGGATAGCATCGCGAAGCTGTCAGGTGCAGTCTTGTTGTCGCTTGAGGGATCTGTCTGCCTGTATCAAGGTGAAGAGATGGGCCAAGTTGAAACGGAGATGGAATATCACGAGTTGACCGACCCAACTGCGATTTCATTTTGGCCTGACGACAAGGGTCGCGATGGATGCCGTACTCCAATGGTTTGGTCTGCGAACGCGCCAAACGGTGGGTTTTCCAAAGCAGATAAAACTTGGTTACCTGTGAAGGCGCCCCAAATCGCGCGTTCTGTTGATGTTCAAGAAACTGATACAAACAGTGTGTTAAATTTCTATCGTGAAATGTTAGCTTTGCGACGCGCACGCCCTGATATGCAATTAGGGCGTTCGAACTTTATCGATACGCCAGAACCAATATTGGCGTTTACACGTGGTGAAAATACGCTGTGTGTTTTTAATCTTTCGGTCAAAGCTCAAACTATGACATTACTCCAAACGATCAAACCATTGATTGCAGAAGATACTGTGGTAGAGGCCCAAACACTAAAGCTTGGGCCAAACGGCTTTATGATCGCAGAAATCTGATTATGTTATAACACTGGGCGTGTTTCGCCCAGTGTGGCGCGCAATTCCTATGATTTCTTCGGCGGCGCTGATTATAGGCGCCAAAGCAAGCTGAGCATCGAGGTGTATTTGATCGGGGTCTGTTTCGACCCGTTCCAAATAGACGCGAATGGTCGCCCCAACTGTCCCTGTACCAGACAGCCGCACCACAACGCGCGCTCCACCATCAAAATTAATCCGTACCCCTTGATTTTGTGACAGGCTTTTGTCTACAGAATCTAGATATGAAAACTCGTCCGCGGAGTTAACCGTTAGGTGGCCAAACGATTGTCCTTTCAATGCATGCAGTTTCCCAAGCAGCTCTAACATTAAAGTATCCGCATGTTGCGTTTCCACATCCTCGTAATCGTGTCGAGAATAGTAATTACGCCCATAAGTATCCCAATGATCTGACAATAGATCAGCGACGCTTTGTTGCTTCACTGCCAAAATATTCAACCACAGTAATACGGCCCACAACCCGTCTTTCTCACGTACGTGATCTGATCCTGTGCCTGCACTTTCCTCGCCACAAAGTGTTACTTTGCCAGCATCCATCAGGTTACCAAAAAACTTCCAACCGGTTGGGGTTTCATAGCAATCAAGTCCCATTGCGGCCGCAACTCGATCAACCGCGCCGGACGTTGGCATAGATCGCGCTACACCTGCCAAACCTGTTTTGTAGGCAGGTGCCAAATGTGCGTTCGCAGCCAATATCGCCAGACTGTCAGATGGCGTTACAAAAACGCCGCGCCCCACGATCATATTGCGATCGCCGTCACCATCCGACGCCGCACCAAAATCAGGTGCTTCAGAACCCATAATCAGATCCATCAAGTCATGCGCCCAAACTGGATTTGGATCGGGGTGACCTCCGCCAAAATCTGGACTGGGCGTTCCGTTCATAACCGTACCCTTTGGTGCACCTAAAAGATCCTCTAGGATCGTATGTGCATAGGGGCCTGTCACGGCATGCATCGCATCAAAGCGCATACGGAACCCGCCCGCAAACAATGCCGCAATAGCTTCAAAATCAAACAATTTCTCCATCAACACTGCGTAGTCAGCGATTGGGTCAATGACTTCTACTTCCATATTACCCAATTTACCCGTACCAATCGTTTCCAAATCGTAATCGGTTGTATTCAACGTATGGAATTGGGTAATTTCTTGTGTCTGCGCATAGATCAAATCGGTTATTCCCTCGGTCGCAGGTCCGCCATTTGGCATATTGTATTTCAATCCAAAATCGGCATCTGGGCCACCTGGATTGTGGCTTGCGGATAGGATTAATCCACCGTCTGTTTTATATTTCCGAATGATATTTGATGCCGCAGGTGTGGACAAGATGCCGCCCTTTCCAACAATACATTTAGCTGCACCGTTTGCGGCTGCCATACGAAGGATGGTTTGTATAGCACTGTCATTATTATACCGCCCATCTCCACCGACGACCAAGGTTTTATCCTCAATTCCACCAATGCCGTCATACGTGCTCTGTACATAGTTCTCTAAAAAGTTAACTTCCCTAAATACGCGAGTCTTCTTACGTAGGCCGGAAGTTCCCGGTTTTTGTCCAGCGATTGGATTGGTCTGAATGGTCACATGTGACATAGGCACTCCTTTAGATTTATGTGTCTTCCAATACAAATACGACAACGGAATTCGCGCGTATCTTTTTGCGCCCTTCGGCATTGCTTGGTCTCATCTCAGGTAAAGTCGTATCAATATGGCGCACCCAATGACGTCCATCTGGTGCATCAGGAAGTTTTACAAAATGCGTTCCACCAGTATTGAATACTGCGAACAACGCTTCTTCGCGGGGTGTGAAGTCTGGTGTGCCTGAAGCTGTGCGCAATTCTACTGCAATATTGTTTCTGTCAGGTGCGGTCCAATCGTCATTGGCCATTGGTTCACCATTCGCGCGCCACCAAAATATATCAGGCTTTCCATCAACCAAACGTGCCTTGGAATGTAAGAAGCTCTTTTGTCCAAGAATTGGGTGGGCACGGCGAAACGCAATGATTTGGCGGCAAAATGATAAAAACTCGTGATCTTGATCGTCCCAGTTAATCCAACCAATTTCATTATCCTGACAGTATGCATTGTTATTCCCGCCTTGGCTGTTACCAATTTCATCACCAGCTAAAACCATTGGCGTACCTTGCGATAACATCAAGGTTGCCATCATATTACGGCGACGCAAATTACGTTTTGCGTTGACTTCAGGATCGTCTGTTGGGCCTTCAACGCCGCAATTGTCAGACAAATTATGGTCATGACCATCGCAGCTTTTTTCGCCATTTGCCTCGTTATGTTTTTCGTTAAAGCTGACCGTATCAAGCAACGTAAAACCGTCATGCGCAGTTAAGAAGTTCACTGAGCTGGTTGCAGGGCGATTATTCCTATCAAATCTATGTGCACTGCCCGCCAAGCGTTGTGCTAATTTACGCATTTTGCCATTGTCCCCACGCCAGACGGATCGCACTTGATCCCGGTATTTATCATTCCACTCTGCAAATGGGGCAGGGAAATTCCCCATCTGATAACCACCTGGCCCCGTATCCCAAGGTTCAGCAATCAGCTTTACATTATTCAAAACGGGATCTTGCCGAATAGCGGTGAAAAAAGGGCCGTTTTGATCAAAGCCACTGGCGCGTCGACCCAGAGTGGTGCCCAAATCAAATCGGAAACCGTCAACGTGCATTACCTCTACCCAGTACCGTAAACTGTCCATCACCATGCGTAAAACCATGGGATGGTCCATGTTGATTGTGTTGCCCGTTCCTGTGTCATTGATGTAATAGCGTGGATTATCTGCCAAACGATAATAACTTGCATTATCAATGCCCCGAAACGATAAGGTTGGGCCCAGTTGATTGCCCTCAAACGTATGATTATAGACAACGTCTAATATCACCTCGAGTCCTGCACCGTGGAAACGGGCAACCATTTGCTGGAATTCAGCGATGCTATTTTGGGTCATGAAGCGCGGGTCAGGTGCGAAGAACCCCAAAGTCATGTAACCCCAGTAATTTGTAAGCCCCAAATCCAACAAACGCTGTTCGCTAACACTTGCTTGAACAGGTAACAACTCTACAGAAGTTACGCCAAGTTTGGAGATGTGATCCAAAATCGGATCAGAGGCCATTGCCAGAAAACTGCCGGCATTTGCAATATCATTACGCCCCTTGGTCATGCCAGCAACATGTGCTTCGTAGAAAATCGTGTCTGACATAGGAATATTTGGTGGACTGTCAGTACCCCAGTTGAAGCTGGGATCAGCGACCACACCGCGTGGCACAAAATTCGCAGAATCGCGTGTATCGAAAGACAAGTCTTTGGCTTGTGCCGCCATGTCATATCCAAAGACGCTGTTATCCCAAACAGGGTGACCAGTCAGTTGTTTAGCATAGGGGTCAACCAACAATTTATGGGGGTTGAAACGGTGTCCCTCGTCTGGACGATAGGGTCCATGGACACGGTAACCGTAACGTTGTCCGGGCCTAATACCTGAAAAATATCCAAACCAAACATAACCTTCGCGTTCTGGCAATGCGATGTTCAGTGCTTCGTTTCCCTCGTCGTCGAAAAGGCACAATGTGACCTGCGTTGCGTGTTCGGAAAACAATGCAAAATTTACACCTTCCCCATCAAACGTCGCACCTAAAGGGGACGCACGGCCGGCTGTGAGTGTGTAGGATTTCATTACTTTATCAGATCTTTATATAAAGCCGCGTAAGCCCCGGCAGACGCATCCCAATTCACAGGCTGTTTCATACCATTTTTTTGCAACATTTTCCACACGGTTTTATTCGCATATAGATCACAAAGATCGGTTAAAGCCAGCGACAAAGCGTTCGCCGTAACAGGCGTCACTTGAATACCGGTTGCGCATTTCATCGCCATTGCCGCAGCGGACGTATTTATAACCGTATCTGCCAATCCCCCGGTCAGCGAGACCAATGGAACAGTGCCGTATCTAAGGGCATACAATTGGGTCAGTCCGCAAGGTTCAAACCTAGATGGGACAAGTATTGCATCCCCACCTGCGATTAAGCGGTGGGACATGTCTTCGTCATATCCGATATGAACAGCCACATTTTTATGACGCGTTTCCGCGCGAAATGCAGCTTCTAGTCCTGAGTCACCAGTACCCAAAACAATCAGTTGTCCACCACGATCCAATAATGTGGGCAATGATTGCAGCAACATATCCAAACCTTTTTGGTGCGTCAGGCGACTAACGACAACACACAATGGCCCATCCGATTTTTCTAGTCCAAACTCAGCCTGTAGAGCGGCCTTGTTCTTTGCCTTGCCAGCAGGTGTTTTGTAGGGCGTGATTGCGAGGTCAGTTGTGGGATTCCATACGACATCGTCAATGCCATTCACAATTCCAGTTAATGAATAGCGACGCTTATCGATTACACCCTCAAGGCCCATACCAAATTCAGGCCTCATCAATTCCGCTGCATAGGTTTTGGAAACCGTGGTAATCCGATCAGCAGACATGAGTCCTGCCTTTAAAGAGGACACCTTGCCCCAAAATTCGTAACCATCGCGCGTGAATCGATATGGATCCAACCCGAGTTTTCCTATTGTGATTGGATCGGCCAATCCTTGGAATGCAATATTGTGGATTGTCATTACCGTTGCTGGCCGTTTTTTATCGCCGCGCATATATTCTGGCATTAAACCGGCCTGCCAGTCATGGCCATGGCACACATCAGGCTGCCATCCATCGATGCCATTACGCGCTATATTGGCCGCCACTTGGCAAAGGGCAGAAAACCGTTCTGGATTGTCGTTCCATTCGGCGCCATCATATCCCGAATAAATATTACCCTCACGTTTAAACAAATGCGGTGCGTCCACAACTAACAAATCCAAACCAGCAATCGTTGATGCCAAAACACGAACCGTTCCGCCAAAAATATCAGCCAATGTCATCACGGTTTTAGGTTTTGCGAGTTGCTTCATTACAGCAGGATAACCAGGCAATAAGGTTCGCATATGCACGTTGTGGGCTGCCAAGGCCAAGGGCAACGCCCCTGCGACATCGGCCAATCCACCAGTTTTCACTAAGGGTGCGCATTCTGATGTTACTGACAGAACCTTAATCATTTTGCTGCCAACCATTTGTTGACCATCAATTGGGTTATCAATGTTGTACCTTTCTCGGTTACACGGAAGAATTTTTTGTCTTCGCCAGGGTCTTCTCCAACGATTAGGCCTTCTGGAATATTTACACCACGATCGATAACTACTTTACGCAAACGCGCGTTTCTTTCGACGGTTACATAAGGCAACACTACGGCTTGATCCAACACAGAATATGAATTCGTTTGGACCTGAGTAAATAAAAGAGAATTTCGAATTTCCGTGCCGGAAATAACGCAGCCTCCCGAAACCATGGATGAAATAGCCATTCCGCGTCGGTCACTTTCGTCATGGATGAATTTTGCTGGTGGTACAGATTCCGCGTAAGTCAAAATTGGCCAATGACGATCCCAAAGATCTAATGTCGGGACGAAATTGGTCAAATCTAGATTTGCTTCCCAGAACGCATCAACGGTTCCCACATCCTTCCAATAAGATGAAGCGCCCTCGGCGCGAACACAGCTTTTGTCAAATCGATGCGCCATCGCTTTGCCGCCTTCAACAATTGCTGGGATTAGATCATTCCCAAAATCATGGCTCGACGTATCGCTAGCTTGGTCCTCAAGTAACAACGCGCGCAAATATTTCCAATTGAAAACATAAATGCCCATTGATGCTAAAGATATATTTGGATCTTCTGGTGTTCCGGGAGGGTCGGCAGGCTTTTCCAGAAAGCTGGTAATGCGGCCAGATTCGTCAGTGGCCATAACGCCAAATTCGGTTGCGTCGGATCGCGGCACAGTCAGACACCCAACGGTTACATCCGCTTTGGTTTCGACATGCTGACGCAGCATAATTTCGTAATCCATTTTATAAATGTGGTCACCTGCCAAAATGGCAATATAATCAATATTATAGCTGTCAATGATATCGATATTTTGGGTCACCGCGTCAGCGGTCCCCAAATACCAATCATCGCCACCCATACGTTGTGATGCGGGCAAGATATCTAAAAACTCATTGCGTTCAGTGTGAAGGAAATTCCAACCGCGCTGCATGTGACGGATCAGGCTGTGCGCTTTGTATTGCGTGGCTACTGCCACCTTGCGCACACCTGAGTTTATTGCGTTTGATAATGCAAAATCAACAATGCGTGCTTTACCGCCAAAAAACACCGCGGGTTTCACGCGAGAATCTGTCAGTTCTTTAAGGCGACTGCCGCGCCCACCGGCCAAAACAAATGCCATTGATCGTTGGGTTAATCTGTTGTTTTCCATTTTATACCCTTCCTAAGATAACTATTTATGCTGAAAGAACAGCACACTTAATGGTGGAAGTGTGATTGAAATTGATGCTTTTTGGCCATGCCATCCTGCATCATCTGCATTTACTCCACCAAGGTTTCCGCGATTTTCGCCGCCGTAATTTTCTGCATCCGAATTTAAAACTTCCGACCAATGACCTGTTTCGGGAACTCCAATTTTGAAATGCGTCCTCTCAATTGGCGTGAAGTTACAAACTACTACCACCGGCGGATCACCAGCATTCCCATGACGCACAAAGCTGAGTGTAGAGTTTTCTGCATCATTACAATTGATCCATTCAAATCCATCATGTGTGCAGTCTTTGACATGTAGAGCAGATGTGTTTCGATAGAGATTATTCAAATCACGTACAAGATTTTGTATTCCCTTGTGCAATGGTTTTTGAGCAGCGTCCCAATCGAGCTGAGCATCGTGGTTCCATTCAGCAGGCTGGGCAAATTCGCACCCCATAAACAACAACTTCTTACCTGGATGCCCCCACATAAAGGCATAATATGCGCGAAGATTAGCGAATTTTTCCCATTCGTTGCCCGGCATTTTTTCTAGCATCGAACCCTTGCCATGAACAACTTCGTCATGGCTGATCGGTAAGATGAAATTTTCAGAGAAAGAATATGTTATGCCTCGTGTCATTTCATCGTGATGATATTTTCTATGTATGGGATCCATTTCGATGTAAACGAGGGTGTCATTCATCCACCCCATATTCCATTTATAGCCAAACCCGAGCCCGCCTGCGTCCACAGGTGTGGACACTTTGGGAAAACTGGTACTTTCTTCAGCTACGGTCATGATCCCTGGATTTTCGGCATAAGCCAGAGTGTTTACTCTTTTCAACAGATCGATTGCTTCAAGGTTTTCACGTCCACCAAATTTATTGGGAATCCATTCGCCTTCTTTACGAGAGTAATCACGGTATAACATCGATGCCACTGCGTCCACACGTAGCCCATCTAGGTGATACTCTTCAAGCCAATATAGGGCATTTGCAGATAGGTAATTTGCAACTTCGGCGCGTCCATAATTGGGGATTAATGTGTTCCAATCCTGATGGAATCCTTCTTTGGGGTCGGCGTGTTCGTACAGGTGTGTTCCATCAAATTGTGCAAGACCGTGTGCATCAGATGGGAAATGGCCTGGTACCCAATCCAACAGGATGCCAAGGCCTGCATTATGCGCAGAGTCCACTAGGGCACGAAATTCATGGGGTGGGCCAAAACGAATACTTGGTGCGTATAGCCCGATGGGTTGGTAACCCCATGACCCATCAAATGGAAATTCAGAAATTGGCATTAATTCAATATGTGTAAAACCCATTTCTCGCACATAGTTCACCAAATCATGGGCGGCTTCGTTGTATGACAGCGGGCGTCCGTTCTCATTCCAGATGCGTTTCCATGATCCCAAATGAACCTCATATATCGAAATCGGCGCATCCGTTTTTTGTACCTGTTCACGGCTTTGCATCCATGACTTATCTTTCCATCCATATCCATCAATATCACGTACAATACTTGCGGTTTCAGGGGGGTGTTGTGATCCAAATCCAACTGGATCAGCCTTGAGTGGTAATACTTTGCCATCCTGTCCAACAATCTCATATTTGTAAGGATGTCCGTCGCTCACATCAGGGACAAATAGTTCCCACACGCCAGTCTGACCGCAAGGGCGCATGATATGACGTCGCCCGTCCCAGGCATTGAAATCACCAACAACTGAAACGCGTTTCGCATTGGGAGCCCAAACAGAAAAACGTGTACCAGCCACAGTATCAATGGATGTGACCTTTGCGCCTAAAATACGCCACAACTGATTATGTGATCCCTCGCCAAGCAAATACTCGTCTAGTTCGGAGATGTTTGAATTAAATCGATAGGTATCTTCATACTCCCAGACAGATCCATCAAATCCTGTACCGCGTAAAATATAACTTTTGTTTGCTGGTACTTTGCCACAGAATACAATCCCATCGGCGCGTGATAGTGGATAAGACTTTGAACCAATAATTGCTTCTAATTTTTCTGCGCCTTGATCTAGCGCGGTCACCCAAGTTGCTCTACCATGTTTATGAGGGCCTAAAATTTCCGAAGATCGGATGTAATTTCCTCGGTTAAGTAGTTCTACATGCTCAGGTGACAAAGGTATCGTTTTGAAAGTATCAACCATGCTTCAAATATAACCAAAACTCGACGCCCAACAACCCGAAAGTATTTTAAATTGCAAGCTAGACAGAATAGTATTGAATAAAAGTCGTGAAAGTACATGTATTTGGCAATGTTAATGAAATTAACTACAATCTTTTGTTTAGGACCAATCAAAAGGCATTATCAGATTAACTTGTCGTCCCATTGGCTGGCTTAATAGGTGGCGCGTATTTGACCCAGCAGAGAAGATGAACGGCTAGAGATTAGTGAAACAAAATATATCTCTGCAGAATGGTGATTGGAAATTAATTACTAAAGATATAAAATAAGCACAAACTTTTGGAGATTATAAAAATGGCAAAGAAAAAAGTTATGATAGTAAAACCTGGAACTACGTATCTTGGTGGGCAAGGTGTAACATACAGTTCAGGCGTATCAAGAAAAACAGCAGGATCTGAGAAGGTGTGCATGAATGTATTGCCAATGCCTCCTGGGGTTCACTCACTACCCCATATTCATAAAGACATTGAAACAATTGCATATTTATTAGAGGGCGAGTGTACTTTATTTCATGGTGATAAACTAGAAAATCAAACTCTAGTCAAAAAGGGAGAACAAATATTTATCCCAGAAAATGTTCCCCATGCCCCTTTCAATCAAAGTAGTGCTGAATGTATTTGGGTTGTTGTTCATTCATCAGGTGATGACCAGGACGAACTTGTCTCTATGCCTGAATTAATAAAAGAACTCGACAAATATAAATAAGATGAAAAAAGTATCACACGCAAGCTGATGATACCTGTCATGTTGATAGAAACCTTATAACAGGTGCTAGTCCATACGCTTCTAACAAACTTGGCAGGCTAGCTGCTGAAACATTATTAAAAGTAGTAAATTAAACTGCCTTCTTTTTGAAAACTAATGAATAAATATTATAGCCATCCAAGAGTAGTCCAAGGCCTACGTACTTCATTTCCCCAAAAGGCCAAAGTCCAGACAAATGTAGCTGCGTAAAAATTGGATGCTTATTGTTTTTTATTCTCTGATGCGCCAAGATGCGCATACAAAAACCATTGGGATAGGCATGTTTGGAACAACAGGTTGGCTTCGGTTCGAAGCCAATGATGAAATAAAAAAATGGGCAACCGCGGCGCAAAAATTTGCCAGTGGCGCCGCGCAAAACCCCGCCTTGAAAGAAAAATGGTTGCAATGCGAAGGCACTTGGTATGTTGGCGTAGACGTCTTGCCTTCGGATGAAGACGGATGCTTTGACGGTTTTGAGCTGACTGGGCCTGTCTCTGAGCTAATTCGAAGCGTGGTCACAAAGCCCTTGCACCCTGCGCAGGTTTCAATCCTTTATCCGGGATATCCAAAACCACGGCAGGGCGAAACCAAGGCTGGGTTTACTTATCGGCTGACGCGGGACGCGGCGCATGTGGACGGGCTTTTGCCCGTTGGTGCAGAGAGACGCCGTATGTTGCGAGAACCCCATGCCTATGTGCTTGGATTACCCTTGAACACATGCGATATTAAAGCTAGCCCGATGGTTGTCTGGGAGGGCTCGCATCTGATTATGCACAAAGCGTTTCAGGCCGCACTCAACCCCTATCCTGCAGCGCAATGGTCCGATATTGATCTGAGCGATGTGTATCATGCAGCGCGCCGAGAGGCTTTTGAAAGCTGCCAACGCGTGGTTGTTCATGCCGAGCCGGGCCAAGCTTATGCGATTCATAGACTGGCTTTGCATGGGGTTGCCCCATGGCAAGCAGGTGCCCATGCCCCAAGCGAAGGCCGCATGATTGCTTATTTTCGGCCAGAATTAAATGATATCGAGGAGTGGCCAAACCTATGAGTATTAGGGTTATTGACTGGTTTTATCCCAAAATAAGGAGAGCCGAGATGTTTGAATTGCGACCGAATTGCGAACTTTTCAATAAAGATTTGCCACCACCTGAAGCTTTGGCTGCAAGATGAAACCAGAGGCTCTCAGCGATTATATTATTGAAAATTCTGAAGGTCGAAAACGCTATATCGTGGCTATTGCGGGGCCACCAGGAGCGGGTAAGTCTACATTTGCTCAGGCGCTTCTTTTATTGTTAAAAGAAAAATCTATTCAAGCAAAAGTTATTTCTATGGACGGATTTCATTTGGACAATTCAATCTTGGTGGACCGCAATCTATTAGATCGCAAAGGTGCACCAGCTACTTTTGATACTGCAGGTTTTATTCACTTAATGAACAGGCTAAGTAATTTTGAAGATGATGTAGTTATTCCAGAATTTGATAGAAATAAAGATTTATCTATTGCTGGATCGAGCATCATATCAACAAAAGACAAGGTGTTGATTGTTGAAGGAAATTATTTGCTCATTGAAGAAGAACCATGGACTAAATTAAAAAAAACTTGGGACCAAACAATATTCATAAATCCTGGTATAGATACCTTAAAGCAGCGTTTGCTGAATAGATGGCTTAGGCATGGGTTGGATACACAAGATGCAAAGAAGCGCACGTTAAGTAATGATTTACCAAACGCACGCTATGTAATTGAAAAATCTTCAGATTCTGACATTCAAATTTTCTAATTTTTTAGATGAACTGCTTTTGCTAGCTCTATAATCTTGTCTTCATATGCTAATTGAGACCAAGCATAGTCTAGCGCCAGTTTTTCCCAATTCTCTACGGTTAAAAGTTTCCAGTGAAGATTAGTCGCAATTTGCTCAGAAAAATTCGATTTAAGTTTTCCATCTTTTGCGATTGCTATAACTGTAGCAAAACTAATTCAACGCCAAGGCAGGCTTATACTCAATCTATTTGTTTGGTTTTGTGAATTTTATTAATCTACCAGATTGACCATCCTCTAACACCCAAATCGCACCTTTATCGTCTATTTCGACTTCTCTAACTCTTTTAGACCAACTGAAGCGTTCAGCCTCAAACGGCTCTCCATTATTAAAGTCAATTCTAACCAGTGCCTTACTTTTCAATCCTCCAATAAATGCATTTCCTTTCCATTCAGAAAATTCATCTCCTTCATAAAAAATTAATCCTGATGGAGCTACCGTAGGCACCCAATAAAGTTTTGGCGCCATAAATTCTGGCCTTGTTTCATGAACTGGAATTTTTGCTCCACTATAGTGATTGCCTTCTGATACTACTGGCCACCCATAATTTTTACCGGCAACTATTAAATTAAACTCATCTCCGTGCCTTGGACCCATTTCGTGCGCCCACAGTTGACCATTTTTGGCAAATGCAATTCCAAGGGCATTTCTATGGCCGAGTGTCCAAAAAGTCTTTGCGAGGTCACCTTTGTCCTGAAATGGGTTGTCTGTAGGTATGGTTCCATCCTCATTAAGGCGGATAATTTTTCCTAATGCCATGTCCCATCTTTGTGCAGGAGATTGCTCTTGCCGATCGCCCGACGTAATAAAAATTTTTCTGGCGTGTTGTGTTCCTTCGAGACCAAATACAATTCTGTGGGAAAAATGCCCTTTCCCTGATCGAGCGGGCATTTGCTTCCAAATGGTTTCAATATTTTTCAGCTGAGGTTTATCTAACCTCTCTAGCGTGCCCCGTATTATGGTCGCATATCGTGTTTTTCCTGCATTGTCTGAATTTATGTAAGAAATATAAACTAGTTTATTCTCTGTAAAATTTGGATGAAAAACGACATCACCTAAACCTCCTTGACCACCTGCAAAAACCTTTGGAACTCCAGATACTAAAGACTTTTTACCACTCCTATTTACGAGCCAAAGCTTTCCAGCTTTTGTAGTGATAATTAGGTTGTCACTGTCAACAAAAGACATCGCCCAAGGGTTGTTGAATTCAGAAACAACTTTTCCTTCTAATTTGCTACCCTCACTTCCAGAAACAACATTATTGGCCCAAGCATTTGAAGCAAAATTAATTAGCAATATTATAATAACTGTACGCATTAATTACTTTCCCTATTCACTGTACTTCTATCAAACTATTCAAAACAGTATTAGTAGTAAGATAGAGAATATTCTGTTTATGTTTAGGTTCAATGGTTTTGTGTAACATTAAGAACGATTAACGCTTCACTATACTTAATATTGTACGACTGAAAGCGTCGCCACTTACTGGCTTTAAGTAATTGTTTTAGATCAATATAATTATATCATATATATTTAATTCCTATACTAGTGCCCATGTAATTAACTTGAGCTATATCTTTGGATAGTTGCACGCGCCTGCGTATAGGCGTCATTTAAATCGCGAGACTTGCTCCTCAGTAAAATAAGAGTATTGCTAAAATATTAAACGAAATGAAGGTTATAACAGTTCTAGGGGGTAAATAGCATATGTGTACTGTTAGGCTATATGATTTAAGTTTTTTAGAGCTACAGCGTAGAAAAGGATAAGAATATCAGATACTTATTTGTCATAATTATTATTTTATTTTCAATTTTAGCCTACGTGCGTCTTGTGCAGGTTCTTCCAA
>Ga0209194_1000696_pt1 | contig 24758 bp, 15 predicted proteins | sample COGITO_mtgs_1004_FD_184787 | JGI IMG/M metagenome (GOLD analysis project Ga0209194, IMG submission 184787) | Pelagic marine microbial communities from North Sea - COGITO_mtgs_100413 (SPAdes) (version 2) | ecosystem: Environmental > Aquatic > Marine > Epipelagic ...
GCCATGCCGTTTGCTTTGATGGGTTCAATCTGGCTCTTGTTTGCGCTCGATTATAAACTCAGCGTCGCAGTGTGGGTGGGCATGATCGCCATGGCAGGTTTAGCCGCAGAACTTGGCTTATTAATGCTGCACTATCTCGACCATGCACTGGGTGAAGCCAAAGCACGCACCAAGCAAATGAGCACTTCTGTGTTTTTTGAAGAAGTTGCCATGGGCGCAGCCCAGCGTATCAGGCCTATGTTGATGACATCGTTAACCTTGGTTTTCTCTTTGGTGCCTATTTTAATGAGCGATGGTACTGGTGCAGATGTAATGAAACGCATCGCAGCACCCATGCTAGGTGGCACGGTAACCGGCGTGCTGATGGTGTTGTTGGTCTTGCCCGCAGTATTTGTGTTGTGGCAATTACCGAAGCTGAAAAAAATGAATTAAAGGATGATTATATTTGAACAAATTTTACTAATAACAAAAAATTTACGCTGTAGGCGCCAAAATTTACGAACCAGTGATTGAGTAGGTATACCGAATATGGATATTAGAGGACAGTGATATGATGAACAATATGGATATGATGGGTGCAGGTATGACGTTGGGCATGGGATTGATGTGTTTATTGATCATTGGTGTCTTGGTTTTATCGGTGGCCGCGCTGTGGAAGTACTTGTAATCGGATAAAAAGTAACGTGATAAAAAGGCAGCCTTGGGTGGAGCATGCAGTTCGCAATCCAGAGGCAAATTTCTTACTTTTTTCCTTCCTTTCAATTTTGTCTGGGAAATGTGGCAAATGCCGTTCTACAGCGGGCTTGAGTCTCTGGACTATATGAGCGTTGTTCGAACGTGTACCCAAGCGAGTGTAGGCGATGGAGTGATCAGTGTGTTGGCATACTGGAGCGCCGTCATGATCGCTAGATCTAGAACTTGGATCCATGCGGTGTATATTATTCCAGCGTTAACTTACCTCGCAGCCGGGCTAGTAATTACTATCTTCATGGAGTGGTTGTCAACCGATATTTTGGATCGTTGGCACTATTCACCAAACATGCCGGAGCTACCTGTATTAGGTACTGGGCTTTTACCGGTTTTGCAGTGGTTAATTTTACCGCCGTTGATCCTCTGGGTTGTGCGCCAGCAAACCCTAAAAATGCCTTCTACAAACACGAACATGTGAGGTCTCTTGCGACTTTCGAAGTACCCCCGTAGCAGCAGAGACATGTAGCAGCAACTATGACGGTGGTACGGTTTCCGGCGTGTTGATGGTGTTGTTGGTCTTGCCGGCAGTATTTGTGTTGTGGCAATTACCGAAGCTGAAAAAAATTAATTAAAGGATGATTTTATATGAAAGAATCTGCATATTTACAAAAAATTTACGCTGTGGGCGCCAAAATTTATGAGCCTGTGATTGATAAGTTGTTTTCATTTGATCGCCAAGGCGTCATCAATGAGCTTCTAGAACCTCATGGTGAACAAAAGGTACTAGAAATTGGTGTTGGCACAGGTTTGAACTTGCCGTTTTATCCTAAAAAAACGCAAATTCACGGCGTTGATTTTACTGCCCATATGTTAAAGAAGGTAAAACAAGAAGACAAACATAAAAATGTGTTTTTATATCGTACTGATGCAGGAGAACTTCCTTTTCAGGATAACAGTTTTGATGCAGCGCTCACGACTTATGTCATCCGTGTCGCGCCAAATCCAGTGGCAATTTTACGGGAAGTGAGTCGATGTGTAAAAAAAGATGGATTGTTTGTTCTGTATGATCAGTTTTCACATGGCAATAAAAAAATTGACCGGTTTGAGCACTTCTTTAAAGTGCCATTGGGCTGGGGTAGAAACTATGTTGTAGAAGATTTAATTGAACAAACGCCGTGGACAATTGTCAAGAATATAAAAATGGGTGGTCGAATATCTCGATTATTTAATAATAGACTTTTGGTACTGCAGAACAAAGGGTAAAGTGATTTCAATAACATGTTGCTTCGGAGACAATCAAATTGCTCTATCTAATTGTTAGATAGTTATTTCGCCATCTCTCAAGCAAGAAGAAGTATCTACAACCACGATTGAGGAGTGAGAGTTATGAATATATCTGCAAATGAGTCTCATACCGCTGGCCAGCAAGGTGAAAGAAAAAGCAGCTGTTGTTGCGCTTCTTAAAATCAGAGTCACTTGTAAGTGCGTTGCAAAATGCTGGTTTTGAAGCCACGCCAACCTAATCGCTCTAATTTAAATATTTAATACATCAAGTACTAAATATGTGGGTTCTTAGATAAAGCAAGGATTGAGGTAATCATCAATAGCTGGCCTATGACTACTAAGCCGCTGGAATCATGAATGCTGTGTCTGTTATTGAATATCCTTTGCAGTTAAAATAGAAGGAGATCTAAATATGCCGAAGTCGACAAGTAAAAAACAGGCCAAATGTCCACCATCATGCCAACCCTCCGACCCTGAAACCCCTAACAACTTATCTGTTGAAAATATAAATCTTGGTTGCTTTTGTAAAACACTTGATCGCGAGCAACTCGATAAGATTCTGAAGTCTGATGATTTAACCCGGGATATTTTACAAACACAGCCACAACTTTTTTCAAATACATCCGTTTTTATTTCGTCACATCAGATCAACCAAATTAAAGCAATAGTGCAGTCTATTGAACGTATTGTGCATTTAACAGCCTTTCAGACCATGGTGTTAAATAATACAGATGTTACAAGTATTTTAGGTAAAAGAAAAAACGAGAATCAGGAAAATCCAGGTGTATTCATGGGTTATGATTTTCATCTCACTGACACTGGCCCACAACTGATTGAGATTAACACTAATGCTGGTGGTGCATTTTTAAATTCGGCATTATTAAATGCCCAGACACTATGTTGTCAAAATGCAGAGTCTTCATTTCCGTTGGATGGACCTAGTATTAATGAGCAATTTATGGCGATGTTTTTAAACGAATGGCGTTATAAAAAAAGTGATTTACCCTTGAAGCGGGTTGCAATTGTCGATGAAAATCCGCAACAACAATTTCTTTATCCAGAGTTTGAAATGGCAAAACGGCTCTTTGAGCGAAATGGCATAGAAGTTGTTATTGTAGATCCATTAGACTTTATATACGAAAATAATAGTCTTAGTGTGAATGGCGATGTAATTGATCTTGTCTACAATCGTCTAACTGATTTTTCATTCAGTCACACAGCTTCTGCAGCGTTGCGTGCAGCTTATCTCAATAATGCCGTAATAGTCACTCCTAATCCGCTTCACCACGCACTCTATGCCAATAAACGCAACCTAACCTTGCTCAGCGATGCAGACACATTAAAGCAACTAGGCGTCGGCCCAACAGATATTAATACTGTTACAAAAGCTATTCCGTTGACACGCATTATCACGAGCCTGAATGCCGAACAATTATGGGCTGAACGAAAACACCTGTTTTTTAAACCTACAACATGTTTTGGCAGCCGCGCAACCTATCGTGGTGACAAGCTAACAAAGCGTGTCTGGAATGAAATATTAAATGGCGACTATGTGGTGCAACAAGTGGTTAAACCGAGTGAACGTGGTGTGATTGTAGATGGTCAAGAGACAGCATTAAAAATGGATATTCGAGCCTATGTGTATGAAGGCAAAATACAATTATTCACAGCACGTCTTTATCAAGGACAAACAACTAATTTTAGAACAAATGGCGGTGGATTTGCATCAGTTTTTATTGCGAACTTATAATTAATTTAGCACAATTAAATCATTGTCATTAAAGCATATTTTTTAGGAAATGAAAAAATAAGACCTTGAACCAGCATGGCATAGAATGTTCAGATCGACTATGGCTCGGTGTCACAGAATGAGTGCGAACCCTCAGTATCGGTGATCGCGACATTTTTCATCAGCAAACTCAAACTCAAATGTAGTGTGTGTCAATTCAAATGTTACCATTTTATCAGCAAGACGTTTTTTCAAATCTAATTGCTGTGATATTTCAAAGCCTTGTTGTAGAACTAAGTGGGCAGTCAACACATGGTGCTCGCCATCTAATGACCATAAGTGCATATGATGTACATTGGTTATTTCGTCAAACGCATTCAGCGCTTGATTCAACCGTTCCAACAGCTCTTTATCTGGCACAGCCTGCAAAAATAATTTTATTGTAGCCCATAAATTTTTGGCAACGTTAAATAGAATAAAAAGGGTAAATACAATAGATAACGCAGGATCTAAAATTGGCCAATCAAAAAAGAAGAGTGTAATGGACACTATTAAAACTGCTATCCAGCCGAGTACGTCCTCTAATAAATGCCAGTTCAGCACTTTTTCATTCAAGGTTGTACCTTGACTTAGTTTAAATGCAGCAAAGCCATTGACTATTACCCCAAAAATTGCCAAACCAAACATACCTTCAACCACTGGCATTTCTGGATTAGCCAGTTTCGGAATAGCGCTTGACAATACCCATACAGAGCCAGCAATTAAAACGAGGCTATTGATGAATGCGCCCATCAAAGTAAAGCGATGATAACCATAGGTGTAGTTTTCATTGGCATTCTTTTCACTGAGTTTGCTCATAATCCAGGCAAAGCCTATAGAAATACTATCGCCAAGGTCATGTACTGCATCTGCTAAAATAGCGGTACTGTTAAAAAGTATCCCGCCAATCAGTTCGATGATGGTAAACGTTACATTGAGAAAAAAAACCAAGCCAATACGTGCTGAACTTTGATTTTTATGATCATGTGAGTGCATAAAATGCTCCAAAATTTCAAGCCCGACTGCTTTTAATGAATAGCCGGGCTATTCATATTTAATGAGTTGTCTTGCTATTAAGAAAACTTTTAGCCTTTTTTTGATGCACCCAGTGATAGAGCACCGGTAACAATAATAAAGTCAGCAAGGTTGATGAAATAATACCGCCAATAACAACAGTCGCCAGCGGCCGCTGAACTTCAGCGCCAGTCCCCGTGTTAAGTGCCATTGGTACAAAACCTAAACTGGCGACAAGGGCAGTCATAAGTACAGGACGTAATCTTGTCATTGCGCCTTCAACAACAGCGAATAAGAGATCACTTTTTTCATGCCAGAGATCTTTTATAAAAGCAACCATGACTAATCCATTTAGCACCGCCACGCCAGATAACGCAATAAAGCCTATACCCGCGGAAATGGAGAGCGGTAAGCCTCTCAAATACAAGGCAATGACACCTCCGGTCAATGCTAATGGCACACCACTAAAAATAATCAAAGCATCTTTAATAGAAGCAAATGCCATGATTAATAAGCCAAGGATTAAAGCCAATGTGATAGGCACGACAATTGTTAAGCGTTGACTGGCTGATTCAAGTTGCTCAAAGGTACCACCGTAATCAAGCCAATAGCCTGGAGGTATAACTACCTGACTTTTAATTTGATTTTTGACGTTCTCAACAAACCCACCAAGGTCTCGGCCGCGTACATTGACTGTAACGACGACGCTGCGCTTGCCATTTTCTCGGCTAATTTGTGCTGGTGCCGGTGATATATCTAAGCTGGCTATTTCTTGCAGAGGTACATAATCACCATTTGCTAAAGGCACAGGTAGAAATGCAAGTTTTTCAGTATCACGTCGAATAGATTCTGGTAGCCGAACAATGAGCTCAAAGCGTCGGTCACCTTCATATAAAATACCAGCTGATTCACCGCCAATGGCCGCAGACACCCACTCTTGCAAATCGACAACATTCAGACCATAGCGACCTAATGCAGTACGATCAGGAATAACAGATAAAGTTGGCAAGCCGGTCACTTGTTCCATACGAGCATCTGCTGCACCTGGCACTTTATTAACGACTTGTAAAATATCATTCGCCGTTGTGACCAGCTGATCCAAATCATCGCCAAAAACCTTAATACCAACATCTGCACGAACACCAGAAATGAGTTCGTTAAAACGCATTTGAATAGGTTGAGTAAATTCATAATTATTACCAGGCAGTTGCTCAACTGATGCTTCAATTTCTTGTACCAACTGATCTTTAGTTTTACTTGGATCAGGCCAGTGTTCACGAGGTTTGAGCATGACGAAGTTATCTGCTACGTTCGGTGGCATAGGGTCTGTTGCTACTTCGGCTGTGCCAATTCGCGCAAATACTTTATCAACTTCTGGAAAAGATTGAATACGTTTCTCTAAAGCCGACTGCATTTCAACAGCTTGCTCTAAGCCTGTACCAGGAATACGCATGGCATGCAAAGCAATATCGCCTTCATTTAGTTGTGGGATAAATTCAGAGCCAAGTGTCGTGGCAAGCCAGCCACTGCCAGCTACCAAAACAATCGCCAAGCTGACAACTAACCAGCGAAACTGCAAGGATAGCTGTAACATTGGTCGATATACTTTTTTAGCGCCTCGAATAAGAATACTTTCTTTTTCACTTATTTTGCCGCGCATAAAGACAGCCACTGCCGCAGGCACGACTGTTAACGACAAGAACATGGCAGAGACTAAGGCCATAACGACTGTGGCAGCCATAGGGTGAAACATTTTGCCTTCCACGCCGGTTAACGAAAATATTGGAATATAAACGATTGTAATAATAGCAACGCCGAACAGGCTAGGGCGAATCACTTCCGCTGTGGCTTCGTAGACTGTATTGAGTCTTTCTTTTAGATTTTGAATAGCACCATTGTGCTGTGCTTCGGCTAAGCGGCGCACTGCGTTTTCTACAATAATGACAGCACCATCAACGATAAGTCCAAAATCCAAAGCACCGAGGCTCATTAAATTTGCTGAGACACCAGTTTTTACCATGCCGGTTATTGTCATCATCATGGATAGGGGGATTACAGCCGCAGTAATTAATGCTGCTTGTAAATTACCGAGCAAAAGAAACAAGACGACAATGACCAGTATCGCGCCTTCTAGTAAATTTTTACTGACAGTATTAATGGCTTTATCCACTAATGTCGTGCGGTCATAGACTGGCTCTGCAATAACGCCTGCTGGTAATGAAGCTTGTATCTCATCAAGTTTTTGCGCCACATCCCGTGCGACTTCACGAGAATTTTCACCAATGAGCATCATGGCTGTGCCCAAAACAGTTTCTTTGCCATTTTGCGTTGCTGCACCTGTGCGTAATTCCTTGCCGATACCAATGTCCGCTACATCTTGAATTTTAATCGGTATATTTTGGTGTTCAGTAATAATCACATTGCCGATGTCAGCCACTGAAGTTAACTGACCAGGAGAACGGACTAACAGTTGCTGGCCATTGGTTTCGATATAGCCAGCACCACGGTTATCGTTATTAGCTTCTAACGCTCGCACTAAATCTTCGATAGTAATTTTGTAATACAATAATTTTTTAGGATCAGGCAACACATGGTATTGCTTGTTGAAGCCACCTATACTGTTGACTTCAATGACGCCTTGTACTTGTGCAAGTTGTGGTTTGATAATCCAGTCTTGTATCTCGCGCAAGACTGTTGCATCAATTGGACTGCCATCTTTTCGTCGAGCATCAGGTTTAGCCTGCACGCTGTACATAAAAATCTCGCCGAGACCAGTTGAGATAGGCCCCATTTCAGGCTCTATACCTGTAGGTAGCAGACTTTTAATGCTGCCAAGGCGTTCATTTATAAGATTTCTGGCAAAGTAGATATCTGTGCCTTCCTCAAACACGACTGTGACTTGCGACAAACCGTAGCGAGACAGTGATCTGGTGTATGCAAGTTTTGGCAAACCATACAAAGCAGTTTCAACTGGGTAAGTAATTCGTTGTTCTGCTTCAAGCGGTGAATATCCAGGTGCGGACGTATTAATTTGCACTTGGACATTGGTAATATCAGGCACTGCATCAATTGGTAAGTGTTGATAACTCCAAACACCAACACCACAAATAATAAAAATAAGACTCAAAAAAAGGTAACGCCGCGCTATAGCGAGACGTAATATGGATTCAATCATGGCTCGCTCCTTAGTGCTCGTGTTTGGCTGCAGATTTTTCGATGTCTGCTTTAATTAAAAAACTATTGATGGTGACATAGGTCTGACCAGCACTAAGTCCTGCAAGTATTTCAGTGTATTGATCATTACGGCGTCCTAATTGCAGCGGCACGAAAGTATATTCTTCATCTTGTTGTATAAATACACCTGTTTGACCGTTCATTGTTTGCAGGGCATTGTTCATTACAGCGACAGCAGCAGTAAACTTGTCAACTGTGATATGACCTTCAACTAATAAGCCTGGCGATAATTTTTGAGTTGTATTGTCAAACTTGACTCGGGCAAGTTGATATGGTTTATCTAAGGCGGGAATAATATGTTGAATCTTGCTGTTTAACTCCACGTTATCAGCAATTATTGCAACTGATTGCTCAGCTTGAACTTTTGAGTGTTGCGCAGGATAAATCCGAAACTCTGCCCAGAGGCTGTCAAAATTAGCAATAGAAAAAAGCACCTGATCCTGCGTGACTTCGCCAGTATTTGCATGCCGTTGGATAATAGTACCGGTAATAGGTGCGGTAATTTGATAATTATTTAAGCTTTCATTTGATTCAACTTCAGCTAATAAATCGCCTTTTTTAATGGGATCACCAATCGATGGTTTCACTGATTTAATCAAGCCTGTATAACGTGCACGTACATGGCTAAGCTGTTCTGGGCTTGCCGTTAAACTGCCATAGGTCACTATTGTTTGAGCCAAAGATTGCGATCCTGCGACAGCAGTTTTGATATTGACTTGCGCTGCCATTGCATCTTTTATTTTGGTTGACTGTTCGTTATGTTCATCGCCATGTTCATCGCCTTGTTCATCGTCATGTTCATCGTCATGTTCATCGTCATGTTCATCGTCATGTTCATCGTCATGTTCATCGTCATGTTCATCGTCATGTTCATCGTCATGTTCGTCGCCATGTTCGTCTATGCTGCCTTCATCTTGATGGTCATCTGCTGCCATTGGTTCGGTATTTTTTTCAGTATGATTTTCATGGTCATCTGTATGATTGTTCGCTGCATAGGTTAATTGCTGGAGTAATAATCCCATTATGATAATTGGTAGATATTGTATTAATTTCATGACTTCAATCCTGTTTAAAATGAGTTATCGAGTGGCTCAGCTGTAAGTTGTTCAATGATTGCTTGATTTATTAAGGCTGCGCTTGCTGTCTCGATAAGCTGCTTTTTAGCGCTCAATAATTCTTGCTGGGCTATAATTCGATCTTGAAAAGGTAAACGTCCCCGGTTATAGGCATCCTGAGTAATCCGCAAGGCTTTTTCTAAATCCGGTATGACATTTTGCTGTAGCTGTTTGTGGGTTTGGATAAATTGTTGCAGCTGCGAGTAGGCATTAAATAATTGTTCATGCAGTAGAATTAGCTGTTCCTGGCGCTGGTAGGGCAATATATCTCGGCTTAGCATGGCTGCTTTGACTTGGCCGTTATTGCGATTAGCAGTATTGAGCGGCATTGAAAAGCCGAAGGTAAGTGCTGCATCATCAGTGTCCTCGAAGCGTCTGACACCAACTTGCCATGTTACATCAGCATAATTTCGTGTTTTTGCCAAGGCAATTTGTGCATCTTTGAGTCGCTCGTCACTGCTGAAAAAAGTCATAGCTGGTGATTGCTTGACTCGCTTGTATAGTTTTTCAAAAGGCTCTGGTTGGCTAAAAGCAAATAAATCGCCAGCGACTGTTGCAAATTCAATTGTTGTAGTGCCCCAAAATCGCGCCAATGACACCTTTTGACGTTCAAGCTTTGCTTGCAAACTCTCCTGTTGAATCTTAGCCTGAGAGACCTGAGCTTTAGCGCGCATCAACTGCGCATCTGAGCCAGCGCCACGTTGAGCTCGCTTGTGAGCTGTGTTGTAAAGTGCTTCAGAAAGCGACACAGACTCAGTAGTTAAATCCAATTCTACTTGGGTTGATAACACGGCAATAAAAGCTTGAGTCATAGTGCCGAGTACATCCAGAGTCTGTGCTTGGCGTTCATAGTCACTCTGATGAATGCCAGCATCACTTAGACTTATACGAGCTTGGCGCTTATGACCAAGTTCAATCACTGAAGACAAAGCAATGGTCAATTCAGCATTGTCTATACCTTGTCTATTACCACTACCAGCAATATTTTCTAATTCAGCGCCAATTTCAAAGCCAGGTTTTAAAGAGTGGGTGTCTCGCTCTGCCATTAGACGTTCACTTGATAACTTAAATTGATGTAACGCCGGATTTTGGATCAATGTTTTTTCTACAGCGTCTTCAAATGTTAGGACTAACTGATCCGTTGTTGCAAAAGAGTTGACTGGCAATACTAGCCAGCTGAGACAGACAAGCTTTAAATGCCAGCTGCAAGAAGTTAATTGTTTAAACATAAAATATCTCTATTTAGTCGCTGGCGCGAAATGGCTGCGCTCAATTTATCTTTGTCAAAAATGCCCTCAAAATGCTCATTTACTAATGTAAACAGCGCTTTTTCGAGCATTTTTTTCCTGGATTTTTCGTCGCTTGCCTATTTGGCGCCAGTGATTTTTTAACGGGCCAGGTTTTGGTTTTGGCCATGCAAAGGTTTCAACGTTGATTTTGGTTCGTCTCTATGAAATGCGACTTTAATAATGGAATCTGCCGGTAGGGATTGTTCAAACGTTGTAGAAAACCGCACACCACCTCGTCGTTTAGCTCGGCGTGTTAAAACTGAAGGTGTATAATCAGTTGTTGTTGTAGCTAGTAACTCTCCGGTAGTTGAGAAAGCTGCTACATCAACGTGACCTCTCGGTAAGTATCTGGAATGACGATAAGTTAAGCGGCCTAAAACACTAATCGTGTTATTAGATGTAAAAGCATTCAGCCTTTGAAATTGCCATTGTTGATTGGGCTGTTGTACCACTTCAACAGATATGTTATCAGCCCAAGCAGTTGAAAAAACGCATGTAGAAATGAATAACGCAATAAGAAATTTATTCATGAGTAAACCCTCATAGAATTAGCATGTCAAATCCCAAAGCGTAAAAAAATAGCCTTGAAATAACTTTAAAAAAAATAAAAATAAAAATAAAAATTTGAAGTTTGACTAGCTAATAGGAGGAGGGTTATCTGGAGTAAGAACTAAAGAGTGATATACAGCCTGATAAGAGGTCGCATCATTGTGGGGCTTTAAGCTGGCTATTGGTTCTTGATTCACACCTATAAAAAAATGACAGGCGCCATGGCAACAATGGTTACAGTCTAAGTGTTGATATGGATTAGAATCAGTGGGTTGTTGATCTGCAAACACAATGGATTCAATATCAGCTTGAACTAAATGGTCGTTGCTGGTTTGATGTGTGAGATTTGAGTTATGCACTTGATGAATATCCGCCATAGCGATGACCGATTGCATAGCAATCAGAATGATCATCAAAAATGTCAAAAGGCGGCGGATCATAAAGCATAGACCTAGATATATATGGTAATAGCAATCATAGCATATTCTGAGTAAGTTTAGTCTATAATCGTTGCGTTATATCTTCCATAAAACTATGCCTACTAAATTGTTCCAATTAGGTGCCCAAATAATCTGTCGCCATGATGCTCTTATGTAATACTCACCACAACCAAACGAGGGAGACTTCAATAATGATATCTATGGTGAAACTTCAACACATTGTGCAATAATTTGACACTGAATTTAATGCTGGTTCTGATTATAATTTTGAAAAAGCCCCCTAGTTTAGTATTGATAAAATACATTATCAATAGTAAAGTATCAAGATGTTAATTTTGGATTAAAATGTAATGTCTTGATACTTATTTCTTTGGCAAAATAGAAAATAACGATCAGTTAAACATCTATTAAAGTTAAATTTAATTTTATCTTTTATTGAGCTTTCTTCAGTTAGCTTTAGGGGATTTGATTTTTCAAAACCTAGTATAATAATCTTTTTATACAATAAATTATCAATCAAGGCTTCACATTTTTTAATATCAATATTTAACATATTACAAATTCGATACTTATCAAAAGATAATGGGTCACAATCATGGCCAAATTCTAATTCAACACCTGGTTTATTTACATTTTTTACAAAACAATCATACCCATGAAAAAAATATTCTAAACCATCATTAAATATACCTTTATCTGAAATAATATTTTTCTTATATAAATAAAATAAATCATTTTGGTCGCAATATAAATTTTTAGATAAAGTCAATGCTGCTTCTTTCTTTTTTATTAATTCAAATTCTAGAATTTCACTTATTTCAATAAAATTTAGTTTATCCATATAATATCTCTTTAGTAAACTTTTAAGTCTGACAAAGGAAATGTAGGCGCTATTTCATCACTTAATGCTCTCCTTCCTGGATTGATATCTAATTTAATATTACCAACAATTTTTGATGCAATATATCTATGATGTCCATCTACAATAATATTCCCATCAAGCTTAATAGCAGGTACTACTCCTCCAGATTTAAAATGTAGAACTAAACCTTCTATTTTTTCTAACGAAACAGATTTTTGTTGTGTTCTAAGCGTAGATAACCCTAATACTTTTTCTACTTGAGATTTTGTAACTTTAATTAAGGAGCGCGCTGAGTTTAAATCTCCTCCAGAAAGAGCTTTTTTATTCCCTAAAATTTTTCTAGCTTTGCTTGAAAGTTTTTTTAGTATTTTAAACCCAGCACCACCCAAGACGCCAAGTCCAACCATCACAGAAGCATTCGTCGCCATTTCCTGGGCGTCACCAGAAATATGCGCATCCAAAAAGCTCGTACCAATATCGATCTGTATGCCTGTAATCTGAGCTCGAATCGCCTCTGCGGCTGAAAACTCTGCTAATCCAAACATCCCAGTTGGATCGAGATGGTTCACCGGATCCGCATTACCATACAGGTATTTATTGTAGCTGATTGGGTTCTGGGCATTTCCGGGCCAGGTGTCCATTTGGGTAAATCGGCCAAGTTCTGGGCGGTACCAGCGTTTTCTGAGATTGTAGGCATTGTTGGCCTTGTTGAAATACTCACCGCCATAGAGATACTGGCTTTCATTCACTGCGGCTGAATCAATCAAATCGCCATAAGCTGAATACACATGAGCATTTAAAATACCGGTTGCATTTGAGACCAAGCTGGTTGAGCCTTTGGCATCTTGGTGATTGTAGAAAATATCATTGACAGCATCTTCAATAATTAATCCCGGTGCATGGCTGTAGATTCGACTCAGGGCACTGCCCTGGCCTTCACTGATAATTTGAGCATATTGGCGATTGCTATCCCACAGATAATCATTGGCGGCTACTGGGCCCATTTGCGCGAACAGTAATCCATTGGGATCATAGCTCATCTGGGTTTGCCCTTGGCCATTAAGCACTGACACCAGCTGTTGCTGGCTGTTGTAGCTATAACTCGTAATGGCCCCATCAAGACTTTCTTGGATGAGATTGCCAACTGAGTCATATTGAAAACGCTGGCCACCTTTTTGCAATAAGCGATCGTTGTCATCATAGCGATAAGCAGTGGTGACACCCTGCACCTGGCTCTCAATCATATTATTGACAGTATCATAGCTGTAGCTATTGTCATTGGCGCCTAAAAGCGAATCAGCAATGTTTTCCGCAACTAGTCTGGCAGCTTGGTCATAGCTATTGTCAGTGACTCTGGTGCGCAGATTCCAAGGTGTTAGATCACCTGTAAGTCCGCCGCCAAAGGTCTGAGCAATGGTCTCTCGACGACCTTGAGCGTCTAGGGCATAGTCAAATTGCGTTAATAAATCACCCGCGCTGTTTTGCTGCAGCACTTGGGTGATATTGTGTTTTTGATCATAGTTATAACGGGTTTGAATACCATTTGGCGCTGTGACGCGGGTTATATCATTAACTTCGTTGTAGTCGAACTCGCTGATGCCTTGGCGCTGATCCGTCATGCGAATGAGGCGATTGATCGCATCAAACTCAAAGCTTTGCTCATAACGCTCACCATGATGAAGCGCATCAATCAAGGTTCGATTGCCATTGGCGTCATAGTCGTATGTAAGCGCACCAATTGGCGTTGTGATGCGTTGCAAGCGATCCACGAGATCATAGTCGTACTGCCAAGTCCCTTCTGGTGCGACGACTCGCTCTGGCAGGCCATTGGCAAGGTAATCACGCGTGATGACTCGACCATCTTGATATTCAGCTCGGATAAGCCGATTTAACACATCATACTGCATGCTATGGCGCTGGCCATTGAAATCGCGATGGGTAATCTGATTGCCAACAGCGTTGTAGCTCTGGCTTTGTATTTGCCCGAGAGGCAGCTGATGGGTCAGCTCTCGCCCGAGAGCATCAAAGGTCCATTTGGTGCTACGATTGAGCGGGTCTGTTAATTGAATGCGATGATTGGCTTCGTCATAAGCCATGGTCCAGCGGTGATTGAGCGGGTCTTCAACCGTAGTTAAGCGCCCAAGATCGTCGTATTCCATGGTGACACTGCGATTGGTGGCATCGGTTTTTACGATTAGTCGACCAAGCTCATCATAGACATTGGTCTCAGTGGCACCATCGGCGCGAATGGTTTGAATGAGTCGATCCATGGCGTCATAAACGTACTCAGTGCGGCGATTCAGCCCATCAATCATCGCAATTTGGCGGCCATCTTGGTCATACTCGTATTGCGTGCTGTGCCCAAGAGCGTTGGTTTCACGAATTAACCGTGAAGCATCATCATAAACGTAGGTTGTACGATTGCCATTGGCATCGGTGGTGGCGACTAATTCACTTACAGCGTTGTACTCATTGAATTCAACACTGCCATTGGCGTAGCGAGACTCAATCAAGCGATTTAAATCATCAAAGACAAAGTCGGTGGTTCGACCAAGCTGGTCTGTTGTACTGATCTGATTGCCCTCAGGATCATAGCTGGCGCTGGTAAAACTGCCATCCGCAAAATCTGTACGGGTTAATCGACGATACACATCAAAGGTGTACTCAGTGGTGCGCCCGAGTGCATCAGTCTTAGTGACCATATTACCGACTTCGTCATAGGTCATGGTGGATCGATTGCCTAAAGCATCTGTGATCGCAATAACCCGATCAATAGCATCATAGTCATAGGCGGTGGTTTCAGTGACCTGCTCGCCATTAATGGCTCGGTTCTGGCTGTGTGACGTTTTTTCACCAGCGTCGTTATAGGTGAAATTAGCTTGTACACCAACTTGATTGACTTGCGAAATCATTTGGCCAAACTCGTCATAGCGCATGGTCATGGCGGCGCCATCAGCAAACAAGCGAGTGCCTGGCAGGCCGTTAAGCCCTATAACCTGGGTGACTCGATGATCAAGAGGATCGATCAAGGCTAAGATGTTACCAAAAGAATCGTAGCGCACCTCAAAGCGATTGCCTTCTGCTGTGGTGACACTTGCAGGTAAACCAAGGGCGTTATAGGTGTACTCAATTGTTTCGCCTAATGGATTTGTTTGATAGATCATGCGGCTTTTTGAATCATACTCAAAGCGCGTTACACGATTAAGAGGGTCTGTCATGCTTAAGACATTGCCGACTGCATCCACTGAATACAAGGTGGTTTGACCATAGGCATCAACAGAGGCAGTCACATCCCCTCGATCGTTGTAGATCGAAACACTGGTGCGACCAAGTCGATCTGTTACCACGCTTTGTCGGCCCTCGATATCATGATTAAAACTGCGACGATCACCATCGTTGTCTTCTTGGGCAATGAGTCGACCGTTCTCGTTATAGATATTTTGAACTAGCTTGCGACCTAAAGGATCGAATATATCTGTAAGCAGTCGATCGCTTTGATAGGCAAAAGTGGTGCTGTGATTATTCTGATCAATGACCTCAACTAATTGCAGCTGATCATCATAAATGTAGGATAAGCTTGCGCCGCTTGAGTCTTGAATGCTAGTAATAAGACCTTGGGCATTGCGATTAAAATCAATTCGTGGCCCATCAGAGTGGGCAATACCAGCGTCTGAATAGGTCAAACTATTGCCATTTGGATCAATCATCTTTTCAAGGCCAACGCCTTGTTGCAAATGAAACTCGTAACCCACTTCTGTGGTGAGAATATATTGATTTGGATCAGCTACATTTGCTTGAGTAGCATCGGATAGATCGAAAAATAAATTGCCATTGATGAGATCAACCAGCTGTGGCCTTGCCCAACGCAGACTTGAGCGAGTATCATCTTCAGGGACAAATTCAAGCTCAACACGAGTAATGGGCGTAAATTGATTACACCTTGGCGATGCTTGGACTCTAAAGCGCTCTTGATCACCATTTGGCAGTGTGACAACAACTTTTGGCTCACCAATTGGCTCTATGCAGAAATTTTGAATTAAATTAAAAGGGCCTGATCTGGTTTCGCGCATTGCCCAAAATGATCCTGGTACTCTAGTTTCTTCCACCGTGACGTTTTGATAATCAAGGCTCCAGCCATAGCCAAAATCAGAGCGTCTATTTTTATCTCTTGAATCATAGGTGCGCTGGACTTGAATTGGCACGCCAGTGAGAGTGCGCTGCATATCTTCAATGGTAAAGCTAAAAAAGCCTGCTTTGAGCTCACCTTCAACAGTGATTCTGCGCACCAGGGTGCTTGATCGGCCTGCAGTGTTGACCGCTTCAAGCAATAATTCATAAACGCCATTGCGCAATAATGAAGTATCAAACACTGCAAGCTTACCAGTAAATGAGCTGTTGCCTTGCGCTAGATTCACCCAAGGCGAATCAGATTGATTGGCTGTACGATACGCCAGTCGATAAGAGGCCAAGTCGTCCGCAACAATACTGGCTTGCAAAGAGACAGGTGCCGTAATGGTGATTTCATCCTCTGGCGTAATCCAGCTGATTTGCGGTGCATCTGCAGCTTGTTCAAGACTTTGCACCACCAAATCAACCTGTCCTGCTTGGACGTCCCCATTGGCAAAGGTCACGGCATAGCCAATTGAATAGACCCCCGCAAGACTTGGTGAGACCTCACCAATACTGGCAAGACCAGGCTCATCAACTAAGAGGCCAGTTGTCAGCGCAACAGGCGCGCCATTGAGGGTGACCTGATGGTCTGGCACAAACTGCGGGCCTGCATAATGCTCACCAAAGCGCACAACAACCTGAGCACTGTTCCCCACAGTGAGTATTGCCGGCGTGAGTGAGAATTGAATTGTCGGATTCACCACAGGCTCTATAACAACTTGTATGTTTTGCGTGGTTTCAAGTTCTCCATCAGACACAGCAATGACCGCTTCAAGACTCGTTTCATCAAAGCCGGCGCTCACCTCATACAAACCAGTGCTTGAAACCTGCCCTGCCCCTGATACCAGTCGATAACTTAATGGATCATTGTCAGCATCATCAGCAATAATTTGATAAGCAAGGGTGTTACCTTGCATCATCTGATTCGGCGGCGTACTGGTGATGGTGGGGGCACTATTGCCCGTCTCATCACTGACGTTAATACCAAAGCTTTGTGTGACTGCAGCACCGGTCTCATCTTTGACCTCAAATTGCACAAAAGCAAGTCCTATTTGCTCTTGAGTTGGTGTCCAAAGCATCAAGCCTGTGCTTGATACTGTCATCCCAACAGGTGCATCGAGCAAAGTGTAAGTCAGCGCTTCACCTTCTGGATCAAGAGCATCAATGAAATAACGATACTCTTGATTGACTTGGGCGATGGTGACTGCTTCACCACGGATAATTGGGGCTGCATTCGTGGTAAATTCATAAGTCAACCGGAAAGACTGCGAATCAATACCGCCTTCTGTGTCTGTGACTTGAATGACTACATCAACATAATCTCCATCATTGGCTTGTGCTGGTAACCAGCTCACAAGACCATTGTCGGTCACACTCATACCCTCAGGCGCCAAAGCAAGTGAGTATTGCAATGTTTGGTTGGTGTCTGGATCGATGGCGATGACTTGGTAATTAAACCCATCACTTAGTGAAAAACGCTGAGGTGGAGTAGAGGTAATGCTTGGTGGATTGTTTGTGCCATCATAATCGAGAATTCGAATGGTGAAATTCTGAATGGCCGTATCGCCTTCGTCGTCCGTTACTTGAAGGCTCACTGTATTGAGCCGAGGGTGGACTTTTTGTGGTACCCAGTTCAAGACGCCTGTTGAACTCAAATTCATGCCATCAGGGCCCGCGAGCAAGGCGTAGGTAACCTCTCCCCCGTCAGGATCCACAGCCTGTATCGCGTAGGTATAAATTGAGTTAAAAATGGCATTTTCAGGCGCTGGTGTTGTGAATCGTGGTCCGTATGATTGACCATCTGTGACAAATAAACGATAAGATTGCAGATCAAAACCAAACTGAGCATCGACTACTCGAACCGTCACATCGTGATGACCTAGCTGAGAGGCAGCAGGAGTCCAAGAGACAAGGCCAGCTTCACCGACTCTCATGCCTATTGGGGCATTCTCGAGCTTATAGGTAAATGCAGTGTCATCTGTATCTTCTAAAATGATTTGATAAGCATATGATTCACCCACTAAGGTCTCAGTAGCAGGCATACTGGTTATTTTTGGCAAAACGTTTGTGGTAGTGGTAAGGTAGGCAGGTACAATCTGATTGTCTCGACCATTCCCAAATCGCGCATCATAAGCTGAGACAAGTAAGCCTTGAAAACCAGGTAGTTTATTTTTTGTATCTATATACAAAGTATCCAAAGACGATAAAGAACCTGTCTCAATCTCTTGCGTATAAGAGTTATAGTATTGGACATCACTTTTTCCTTGTATGAATCCACGGCCAAATGAACGAGGGTCAACATCAAAGTAAATAGTATCCGAGTCGGCATCAAAGGCCGATAACAGAACTTTTATTTGGTCGCCAACTCGAAGCTGAGGTACAGAAATGGGGTCGAGAACTGGGAATGTATTTGGTGGTGTGTTTTCTAGACGACTTATTCCAAAGTAATCATGGTAAGTAAGACCAACAGCGTCATGAATAAAATCAACCTGAACGTACGATCTTTTAGACCCAGTCCAATCTGTTGGCTTTATTTCAACCTCTGTTTTGTTTACATTCTTAAAAATATGAGTAAATTGTAAATAACTCGATGTCTTAAAAAATGACCAGTCAAACTCATCTTTTGGCGTTTTAGAGCTGAACAATAATGTATCTGATTTTCCCATCAAAATCGGCTTTGGAACATTAAAGTTTATATCAAGTAATTCAACAGTAGATCTATTATAAACGAGCTTTGGTGTCACAACTATTTCTTTTATTTCTCCAGTGGTATTTTCAACGCGAACACGTATCGGCGCTGATCTGAAATAATTTGTTCTAAAGCTATTTACCCTGTTATCAACGTTATTGACTCTGAGTAAGCCATTTGAAGTTAAGGATACATAGTTTGCATAAATCCCATCTAAGCTGTAAGTGAAATCGTCATTTTCTAAAGTTGAGTAAGCCTTAAGCTGGTAGACAAAATCATCTTCACGATACACCCGGTAGGAGTCATCAGAATAAACGCTCATCTCAAATTTAGAAGCAGTATTATTCTCGCTCCAAACTCTAGTCACCTTTTTAACGCCATCAATGGATCGACCAAAATACAAGAACGTCTGAGTATCAATCTCTGACGCAGAAACACAATGCTGAGCAAGACCATTTCCATCTGTAGTAAGGGTATTTTGAGTGCGTGATGTCGTATTCAACACGCTTATTTGATAATCAAAAGGCGCACCAGTATCAGTGTTCATCTGAAGATCAATACAGAGCGATTCACTCAAAGCACCTCCAAGACGAATATCAGTCTGATCAACAAAACTGGCTCTCTTATCTGCCACTTTCATACTTTGATGCACGTAAGTCTCAGAAAAACCAAGACCAAAGGACTTGACTGAAAAAGGCTCATCTGCTGTCAGTCGATACACACCAGGACGTAATTCAAGAGTGACCCAAGCGTACTCTGAACCAGGAATAAGCGTTGTTAATATTGCCTCAGGAATAGTTTCGTTCATTCGTAGGCTACTCACTGAAGCCATTGGAATAACGATATCAACAAGTTCAAATTGAATGTCGTGACCCAAGGTTGACACTAAATGCTCTGTTGCCCAAAAGTTCTTACCATGCGCTTGAAATAAAGCAGACTCACTTCCAGTAATGATTCCATTTCGATATAACGAGTCATCCTGGTAGAAACTTTGAGTATTATAATCCAGAGTATAATCGCCATTTCTTCCTGTAATCCACTGGTGTATCGCAATAGGATAAGTTGAAAAAATTAGTGTAGGCTCATCAATATAAATAGCCTTTGTTTCGTTCTTATCAAGCACTATAGATTGCCCCATATACTGAACAATATTACCATCTTCAGTACTTGAAATTGAAATAGGATCACCGGAGGTCTTATAACGAGTTGGCGTGATCACATACTCTACATCAAGAAGTTTTTTAGGTAAAAGTTGCTCGTAAATTGGATCACAGGCACCACCCCAGATACTAACGCATTGACCAAGTGTAAACACAGCAATTGGCTTATCTGCATTAATATGCCCCCCATTCATAGAAAAATTAAATGCTCTTACTTTATAAACCTGACCAGCTGAAAGCGTAAAGTTCACATCTGGTTGCTGCGCAATAGTACCTCTTATCGCTGGGGTAATCGTTACGGTAGTATCATCTTCAGTAGCGACAATAAATACATTGGCTTCATATATAGAATCATCTGTCGGTGCATTTTCAATCTCTTGATCGTTAGGGACCCCTGTATTGGTCAAATATTGCGTTCCCAAGTGTCGCTTTTCTAAAGTATTGGAACTATCCGAAGCGGAAGGCGCAAAATTACCAGATATCACTGATATTTCACGATCACTCGATATTTTGACACTTATGGGAGGTAAGACAACGCCCAGATTCTCTGCCCCTGAAGGGGCCATAATTTCAACAGGTAAAGGGATTTTTTCAAATGTAAAAGGTTTAATTTCAACAGTGCTTTTTATATTAAATGCTTCGATTTCTATCAAAATAATTGCAGCACTTTCTGAATACAAAGTTATTGTTGGTGCATCGTAGGGTTGAATACCTTGAATACTCCAGCTTACATCCTCAAATACTGTCCAGTATTCATATTGCGCATCAAAACGAATTACTTCCAGTGTGATTTCTTGAGTCGCAGCTGCACCAAATTCATCTTCAAGCACAACGATTAATGGATATACACCTTCTTGATTGACCTCAAGATCACCCTGGAGCGTAAAAGCATTCTGATCAAATGTAAGACCATTTGGTAAGCCTGAAACAGACCAGCTCAAGAGATCGTTATCAGGATCAGTCCCTGTCCAGGATAAAACTTGCTTTAAATCTTTTTGCGTCAATAAAACCAAATTGTTGACACCGTTGAGAATAGGTGTTTGATTTGGACGACCGGTCACTTCGAGCTCAAAGTATTGCAAACCATAGTGACCAGTTTCTACATTGGTTGCTTGAATAAGCACGTCGTGCGTGCCGATTTGACTCTCTTGTGGGATGAACTGCACCAGTCCAGAGAGCAAGCTTATATCCAAACCTATTGGAGCATCCAGCAATGTGTACTGCACGGCGCCCTCCAGCTCTGAGCTGATCTGCACTTGATACTCAAAGGGTGTTTCAAACTGAACACTGTCTTGCGGCGTTGACACAATCACCAGCGCGCCGCAGTCTTCATAATTTGCTGTCGCATTTGCTACAAAACAATAAAAAGGCAAGTCCTCGATCACAAGGTTAATGAGCTGCTGCGTGCTTGCCCCCAAACTATCTCTCGCCTCAAGAATCAAGTGGGCATTTTGTAAATCGGGTAAGTAATTACTGCCGATGAGAGTACCGCCATTGAGTGCAAACCCAGGAGCACCTTGAACCAAAGAAATCGCCACCTCATCACCATCAAGATCAATGGTTTCTGGCGTGTACTGAAAAGGAGATCCACGTTGAATTGATGTGATGCTTGGCGTTGTTAAAAACGTCGGGGCCCTGTTGGTATTAGCGACGTCCAATGAGAAAGATTGTTGAACGCCAAGGCTGCCATCAAACACCTCAATGACTATAGGATAGACACCCTCGTCTTCAAAACTCGGTGACCACAAAAGCGTTGAACCGCTGATCACCATGGCATCAGGGCCTTGAATTAATCGATACTCAAGCGCATCGTCGTCTGCATCGGTTGCAACAATGGTATATTGGTAAAGATCGCTCTCACTCAGCTGTGTGTTTGGCTGACTCAGGATCACTGGCGCCGTATTCGGTGGTGGCGCAACCCGAAGCGCAACACTTTGTCTTGCCTCACCGCCTTGCCCATCACTGGCAACCAATATAAAACGCTCTCGAAGCACATCATCAGCTTGTGTTGGCGTCCAGCGCACTTGCTGCTCAAGCAGCTCAACGCCAGCCGTAGCATTCTCAAGCACTAAAGTCACCGTATCACCATCCGCATCAGCAGTTTGAGGACTGTACAAAAAGGTATCGCCCAACACAATTAAATCAGTGGTGGGCTGGGAGACAAAGGCAGGCGCGCGATTGACATTATCAACCTGTATTGAAAAGGATTGTTGTACTGACAGCTGCCCATCAGACACCTCAATGATGACGGCATAAGCCCCCGCATCGTCATAACCTGGAGACCAAACAAGAGTAGTGCCATCAAAGACCATCGCCTCTGGACCGGAGATCAAAGAATAGGTTAAAGCATCATTCTCAGCATCAATGGCGCTCACCGCATAAGTGTACGAAGCGCCCTCATCCACGGTGACAACAGGCGTGCTGGTCATCTCAGGCGCTGTATTGAGTGGAGGCAATACCTCAAGCATAAAAATTAAAAGGTTTAGGGCGCCTCTTGAGTCTTGTACCCGCACTTTAATATGATGGGGACCAATATCATCTTGTGTGGGAGACCACACAAGTGTATCGCCCTGAATAGCCATGCCTTGCGGGCCTTTCAGCAGTGAAAAACTCAACGTTTGTTGTTCTGGGTCAATGGCTTTTAATGGTTCGGCGTAGTCTTCAAGGGCGTGCGTTGATTGTGCTGGCACGGCTGTAAATGCAGGGGATTGATTGGCAATAACGCCGTCACAAAGCACATTGCGGCCAGTCGCATCAACATGGCGACCATCGTTAATAGCGCTTAAATTCTTTTTCGACTTTGGAACCTGCACTTGTAATGACGACTCACAGCTGGCACCAAAAGAATCTGTGGCCTTAAAATCAACGTGATAGACGCGGCCGTTGCCACCACCTTGACGCTCTGAGCGCACCTCAAATTGACCATTGGATTGAATCACAGCATCAGGGCTGGTGTTGCCGTCACCTTGTCCATTTAATGGCTCATCTTGGTGGATGCATTGCACTTCAATGCTCAATTGATCATCATCATCAGCAATGCCTTGAATCGTGAATGACTGAAATTTATGATTTGGTGGCCAAAGAAGCGGGTTTTGCACAAAAGCGTTCGCACAATTTGGGGCTGAATTGAGTGTTGACTGTGCCAATGCTGTACCTATAAAAAATTGGCTAATTAGAACAAACAATACAAAAAATTTCATGAATAACGACTCGAGTAAGATGATAAAAGGGGGCACATCTCTCCAGAATAGAATTTGGTTGACCGGTCAGTGTAAAAAACAGATTCAGTTGCGTAAGGAGGCGTAATTTTTATTAGCTATAAGTGGTTAAAACAAGGCTAAACAGATCAAAATGAATGCAGTAAAGGCTGTTTTGATCACGGTTAATACGTGAAATAAAAATTTCATGGAGGGTTAAAAAGGCAATAGCTAATTTACAGAACTTAAGAATCAGGTCGTATAATTTTAGAAGCCGACAGTCTCATGAGTTGAGTATGGATGGACGTGTGATGTGGTCTGATGAACTTGTGGAAACAGTTCAACTCTATTTAATGGAAATCACCTTTTCAGGAAAAATAGCATTGATTTGTAGCGTACCACCAAGAGCTTCAATATACTCGCTTAAAGTTGATAGCTTCATGTCTTTTCGCCTTTCCATTCTTGATACATTGGCTTGTTCAATACCAAGAAGCTCTGCAAGGTCTTTTTGAGTGACGTTTTTATGTTGTCGAATTTCTTGAAGCGTCAAATACTCTTCTCGTAGCTCATTAAACCTGGCATCAACTGCTGATTTTTGAGCAAGCGATAACTTGTCAAATTCGGCCTGTAATTCTTTACTTAACATATACACCTCTATTGTAGAGAACTTAAGTGTTCGCTAAAGCGTTTATCTGCCTTTGAAATGAGCGACTTATAAAAGCGTTTTTGACTTTTGCCTGATTTATCACCACCAACGAGAAGTATGGCTTCTCGCTCTGGATCAAATGCAAAAGCTATTCTCCAAACACCATTGCTCGCATTAAAACGCAACTCTTTCATATTCGCGTATTGAGAGCCTTCAAGAGTATCTGCATGGGGTCTAGCCAAGCTTGGGCCAAATTCTTCAAGAAGCCTAAGCTTGGCAAATAACTCTCGTTTTATCTCGTCATCAAACTGTTTGAGCTCATCCAAAAATAATGGATGTTGATATATAGTCCAACTCAAAATAGGCTCCTATTTCATAATATGCTTTAAATAGCATATGCTGTCAAGAGCATATATGTAGAGTAATCAAAAGTAAATACTTACATCACCTTCAATAGCTGATTTGAACATTTGCACACTGCTAATGTCATTATTGCTTGATATTGAACTCATGTCTTAAAAAAGACATTAACGGCATTGTCATCAAAAGCTTGCCCCTCTTCCACATACTGCAGTACCGTTTTTTCACTTTGCCACCGACCTTGTTTCATAATCGATTTGACGCTAGCCCCTGCAGCGCTGGCGCTGGTGG
>Ga0209194_1000697_pt1 | contig 24711 bp, 24 predicted proteins | sample COGITO_mtgs_1004_FD_184787 | JGI IMG/M metagenome (GOLD analysis project Ga0209194, IMG submission 184787) | Pelagic marine microbial communities from North Sea - COGITO_mtgs_100413 (SPAdes) (version 2) | ecosystem: Environmental > Aquatic > Marine > Epipelagic ...
ATACTTCAGAAAAAGCCATCCACCATGTTCGTGGGGATGTTTTGGTAGTCCATTGATGAAGGCCCACTGAGAAAAGTCCGCTGAGAGAAGACTACTAAAAAGGCCCATTATAATGGGCCTTTTTAGTATCAAATAAGAGTTTATTTATCTATCCCGGGCGCACGTTTTACTTTGCTGGCGCACCCCAAAGCTCCTCAAGGCGTTTCTCGCGACCGCAACCCCAGCGGTAGTAGTTGTAGCGAACGGGGTTCTTGAGGTAGTAGTCCTGATGGTAGTCCTCTGCAGGATAAAAGCGGCTCGAGGGGGTGAGTTGGGTGACTATCTCCGTCTTTAATAGACCGCTAGCGGCTAGGGCGTCTTTTGAGGTTTGAGCAATACTGCGCTGCTCTTCGGTTTGATAAAAGATTTCACTGCGGTACTGCTGGCCGCGATCACAGAACTGCCCACCGCCATCAGTGGGGTCAATGGTCTTCCAAAAATATTCCACCAAGTCGCTGTAACTGACAGTTTGATCATCAAAGATAACCTCAACTGCCTCTGTATGTCCGGTGCCGCCCGCGGAGACCTGTTTATAGCTGGGGTTTTTGACTCGACCGCCGATATAGCCCGATGCGGCGGATATGACACCATCAAGTTTTTCAAAATCACTCTCGGTGCACCAAAAACAGCCACCGGCGAATACGGCGCTCTGCTCCTTGGCAATGGCTTTTAATGTCACAAGGCTACAAAGGCTAAGTACGATAGTAGTCATGGCAAGGGATAGTTTGGACTTCATTATTTTAGATACTCCGTGCTGGTAATTAAGTGACTCAATCTTTTTTAAAGGTACTACTTACAATTTCCACTAACAAGGCTACTAAAAAGCACTATTAAAAAGCACTAGGGTTTCAGCGCAGTTAGGGATTGGAGTGCCAAACAGGCTAGTAGTTTCAGGCTGACGATTCCACGCTGTTTTTTGTCCTGTATTTCAGTTGTAACTCTAATGCTGCAGTGATTTTGATGTATTTGTTTCGTGTGAGTGAAACTATTTCTTAACTCATTGAAAAATATGGTGTTTAAGTTCTTGACGAAAACCTGTTTTAGAATTATTTTCGCTCTGTTAGCGAGATCGGCGCGGTTGGCTGAAATCTGTTGTGGGCTCTTATTAAAGGGTGACTTATGAGCGATGACTTAGAGCTGGATACAGACGACGATTTTGAAGAAGAGAAGGTACTTGTGCTGTCTGAAAAGCGTCAATTGGAGGTCGACCGCGATGCGCGTCGACGGTTGGAACAAAAGCTTGAGGAAGCGAGGCTCAAAAAACAAACCCAAGACTATGATTTCGACCTGGATTGAAGTCGCTGGTTTAAGGTCGAGGGCTTGGTGGTTTAATATCGCGCCTGGCTCGACCTTCTTTTCGGGCCTTCTTCTATCCGCAATCACCAATGTCACTGCAAAGCTGTCAAACAGATTTTTGCAACATCCCGCGCCTAATTTTGGCATAATGCCGGACGCCAAAAGTTCACTTCCCTCTGGAATCTGTCTGTGTCGCAAGCGCCATTATTGAGTGTTGAAAATCTCGCCTTCGAACGTGATGACAGCTGTCTATTCTCAGGGGTGAGTTTTTCTGTTGATCCTGGCGATGTTTTACAGATTGAAGGGGCTAACGGCAGCGGCAAGACGACCTTGCTGCGCCTGCTGACTGGCTCTCTGCAGCCCAGCGCGGGAGATATCCGTTATCTTGGCCAGACGCTATCTGCCTGCCGCTACGATTACCTCTCCGATATGCTTTATATAGGGCACCAGCCCGCGGTTAAATTAAATCTCAGCGCCGAGGAAAATCTGCGCTGGATGGTGGCCACGTCTGCCCAGTCAAATGACACCTCAATTACTGATGCCCTAACTCAGGTTGGCTTAGCCGGTTACAGCGACATTCCCTGTTATGCCCTGTCGGCAGGACAGCATCGTCGGGTTGCCCTGGCGCGGCTGCTGATCAGTGAGGCGCGACTCTGGTATCTGGATGAACCTTTCACCTCGATTGATAAGCAGGGCGTGGCATTTTTGCAGTCCTGTCTGCAGCAGCATGTGGCGGATGGCGGCGCGGTGATTCTCTCGACTCACCAAGATCTGGCACTGACTGGGCTGCGTAAATATAAGCTGAAGTCTCATGCCGAGGGTATCGTCTAATGTCGAGTCCAGCGGCGAGAATAATGAACAGCGGTTTTGCTGCTTGGTTGCGACGGGATCTGCTGCTGGCCTATCGCCGTCGTGGTGAAGTAGCCAGTCCGGTGGTATTTTTTGTCATGGTGTCGACACTTATTCCCCTAGGCTTAACTCCCGAAGCCGCACAGCTTTCAAAGGTCGCTGCGGGAATGATTTGGATAATGGCGCTTTTAGCCACGCTGCTGTCGGTGGATGGCTTGTTTGCCAGTGACTACCATGACGGTAGCCTTGAGCAGATGTTGATCACCCCGCAACTTTTGCCGCTACCAATATTGGGTAAGGTAACGGCCCATTGGCTGACTACTGGTCTGCCACTGACTCTGGTGTCACCGCTGCTGGGGTTAATGCTGTCGCTACCCGGCGCAGGCTACTTGCCACTGATATGTAGTTTGGCCCTGGGTACTGCCTGTTTAAGTTTGGTGGGTGCGGTTGGCGCTGCACTGACTGTTTCCCTACGCAAAGGCGGTCTGTTGTTGTCTCTGTTGGTGATGCCGCTTTATATGCCGGTAATTATTTTTGGTACTGCGACGGTGAACTCCGCCGTCGATGGATTAAATTGGCTGCCACCGCTGGCGATACTGGGTGCGCTGTTTGCCGCATCAGTGGCGCTCTGTCCTCTGGCAGCTGCCGGGGCGTTGCGGGTCACGGCCAGTAACTAATGAATGAAATAGGTTTGCAGATATGAGTTGGCTTTCTAAATGGCTCTCCAAATGGCTCTCCAAATGGCTCCCTAATGAGTCCCCAAGCTGGCAGTGGTTTTACCGCCTCGGCTCTCCGCGATGGTTCTACCTGCGCAGTGGTCAGTGGTTGCCATGGTTATCTCTGGCAGCGCTGTTAGTGCTGGCTACCGGTTTGGTTTGGGGGTTGGCCTTTGCGCCTGAAGACGCCAAGCAGGGCAATAGCTTTAGAATTATTTATATCCATGTGCCAGCGGCGTTTTTAGCTCAGTCAGGCTACTTTATTATGGCCATCGCCGGCGCCATCGGCTTGATTTGGAAGATGAAAATGTCCTTTATGGTAATGAAAGCGGCGGCACCGATTGGTGCGGTGCTGACTTTTATTGCGCTGTTTACCGGTGCGGTGTGGGGCAAACCGACCTGGGGTGCTTACTGGGTCTGGGATGCTCGGATTACTTCGATGCTGATATTGCTGTTTCTCTACGCCGGTGTAATGGCTCTGCAGTACGCCTATCACAGCGTCGATGCGGCTAGTAAGGCCAGTGCGATTTTGGCTTTAGTAGGGACGGTGAATATTCCGATTATCAATAAGTCCGTGGACTGGTGGTATACCTTGCACCAGCCGGCGACGATCAAGCTGACGTCGGCGCCGAGCATGCATATGGATATGTTTATGCCTCTGCTGGTGATGATCATTGGCTTTTATCTGTTTTATGCGGTGGCGCTAATGTTACACACGCGCAATGAAATTCTCCGTCGTGAGCGCAAAACTAGCTGGGTTCGCGAGCTGGTAAATGCCAAGGCAGGGTTGTAATTATGTATTTTGAAAATTTTGCCGCGCTGATAAATATGGACGGTCACGGGATTTATGTGTGGGTGTCAGTGGCAGTGACATTGGCAACCATGCTGTGGTTGATTGTCGCGCCTTTGATTAGTCAGCGCCGGTTATTAAAAGAAGTCAGTCGAGATATTCAACGCCAGCAGGATCGTGACCTTGCGGCCCAAAAAGCGTCTAATTATGAGGAAAGTCATTAATGCATCCCCTGCGTAAACAACGTTTACAGCTCGTTATTCTGCTTGTGGTCGCCGCCGCGTTAGTGATCGGTCTGGTGGTCTATATGCTCCGTGAAAATGGCAATTTCTTTTATACCCCAGCACAGATTATTTCTGGTGAAGCGCCCCAGAGTACATTTTTGCGCGCTGGTGGCATGGTAGTTGATGGCTCTGTGTTGCGCTCCGATGATTCCCTTTGGGTGCAGTTTAAGATTACCGATGGTGTTGAGATGTTGACCGTCGAGCACACAGGCATTCTTCCGGATCTGTTTGCTGAAGGAGAGGCTGCGATTGCTTCAGGTAAGGTCGATGAAAATTTGGTGCTTCAGGCTACTCAGATTTTGGCCAAGCACGATGAAAAATATACGCCTCCGGAAGTCGCGGGTGCCATGAATGCGGCTTATAAGGCCAAACAAGAAGCGCAGGGTGGGAGCTATAAATGATTGCTGAATATGGTCATGTAGCACTGATTATCGCCCTCTGTCTCTCTATAGCTCAGGCGATTGTTCCAATGGCCGGCTCCTTTGCGGGCTATCGCACCTGGATGCGTCTCGGGCATTCCTTGGCCCTTGGCCAGTTGGTCTTTGTGGCCATCTCTTTTGCCTGTTTAACCACAGCTTTTGTACAGGATGATTTTTCTCTGCAGTACGTGGCGGATAATTCCAATACTCTGCTGCCAACGCAATTTAAGATCAGTGCGGTGTGGGGTGCTCACGAGGGCTCACTATTACTCTGGGCGTTGATTCTTGCGGTCTGGTCTGCTGCGGTGGCGCTGTTTAGCAGCCATTTGCCTCTGGTGCTTTCATCGCGAGTGCTGTCGGTTCTTGGCGCTATCTCTGTGGGTTTTGGTTTGTTTATTCTATTAACGTCAAATCCTTTCGCGCGAATCCTGCCGTTTTCTCCCACTGAAGGCGGTGATTTAAACCCTCTGCTGCAAGATTTTGGTCTGATTGTCCATCCACCCATGCTCTATATGGGGTATGTTGGATTTTCCGTGGCCTTTGCCTTTGCTGTGGCGGCGCTGATTGGCGGTCAATTCGATAGTGCTTGGGCGCGCTGGGCGCGACCCTGGATCAACAGTGCCTGGGTGTTTCTCACTATAGGTATCACCCTCGGTAGCTGGTGGGCCTACTATGAGCTGGGTTGGGGCGGCTGGTGGTTTTGGGATCCGGTAGAAAATGCCTCTCTGATGCCCTGGCTGGTGGGAACCGCCCTGGTACACAGTATTTCGGTGACGGAAAAGCGCGGAGCCTTCCGCAGTTGGACCCTGCTATTGGCTATTTTGGCCTTCTCTCTCAGTCTTCTGGGTACCTTCTTGGTGCGTTCGGGGGTGCTCACATCTGTGCACGCCTTTGCCAATGATCCTGAGCGGGGTGTCTTTATTCTTGCCTTTCTCGGTCTAGTGGTCGGCAGCTCACTGTTGTTATTTGCTCTTAGAGGGCCAGTTGTGCAGCGTCAACAGGGCGATACTGAAGCCGTTAGCTATAGCGGCCTGTCTCGCGAAATGATGCTGTTGCTCAACAATGTATTGTTGATTAGCGCCATGGCGATGATTTTGATTGGCACGCTCTATCCGCTTATAGCGGACGTCTTGGATCTGGGTAAGATCTCCGTTGGTCCTCCCTACTTTAACTTCTTCTTTGTACCCATGTCCCTTGGTTTGATGGTGGCAATGGGCTTTGCGGTGTTCTCTCGCTGGAAGAAAACTGACGCTAATATGCTGCTGCAGAAAGGGATGGTACCGTTTCTGATCAGCCTCAGTGCTGCGCTGATATTACCGCTATTTTTAGCCGAGAGCATTTCTTGGGAGACTTATTCGATGACTGCGGTAATCACCCTTGGCGCGAGCTTTTGGGTGGTGACCATGAGTCTCGAAGATCTGTGGCAAAAGCTCGATCGCGGTTCATCCAAAGCCGCTTCGAATGTTTCTTCTAGGCTAAAAAGCCTCACTAAATTACCCGGTAGTTATTGGGGTATGCAGGTCGCCCATATAGGGATAGCGGTGTGCGCCCTGGGTGTAGGGCTAAGCTCGGTCTACGATGTGCAGAAAGATGTGCGCATGGTGCCAGGAGATCGCGTTGAGGTGGCTGGTTATGAGTTTACTTTTGACAATCTCAGCTTTGTTCAGGGCCCTAACTTTGGTGCCAGTCGCGCACAGATTAGTGCCTATAAAAACGATCGTTTGGTGGCTGTATTACATCCAGAGAAGCGCAAGTATGAAGCGCGTAATCAGGTGATGACTGAAGCCGCCCTGGATGCTGGCCTGACCCGCGACCTCTATGTCTCTCTCGGTGAGCCCTTGAAAGGTGATGCCTGGGCTATTCGCCTGCATGTTAAACCCTTTGTTCGCTGTATTTGGTTGGGCGGTTTAATGATTGGTCTCGGTGGTCTGTTGTCGGTGATGGATAAACGCTACCGTCGACGACGTAAGCCGAGCACTCAGTCAGGAACAGAGGCGACTGCGCTATGAATCGCTTACCCTTATTTATTCCCTTTGCTCTCTGCCTGGCCCTCGGCGCCTTTTTGTTTTTCAGTCTCGGCAAGGATCCTCTGGATCTGCCCTCTGCACTGGTTGGCGAACCCTTTCCAGAGTTTGTCCTCGAAGAATTACATGAGCCTGAGCGTCAAGTCAGCACTGAGGATTTTGATGGCCAGGTGTTGCTGGTGAATGTTTGGGCGACCTGGTGTTTTGCCTGTCGCATTGAGCACCCCTGGTTAAATAGTCTAGCCAAAGATGGCGTGGTGATTGTTGGTCTCAATTATAAAGATCACCGAAAGCTTGCTCAGGACTGGCTCCAAGAGCGCGGTGATCCCTACCAGTTTTCAATCTTTGATCCCCGAGGTATTTTGGGTATTGACCTGGGTGTTTACGGTGCGCCGGAAACCTATTTAGTCGATGCTGAGGGGGTTATTCGCCACCGTCGCGTTGGTGTGGTGGATGAGCGAGTTTGGAACGAAGAGTTCCGCGAGCTTTATCAGCAGCTAGTGGATGAAGCCAATGATCAGTAAGTTCCTGCCGGGTTCGGGCTGGTTAAAACAGGTCGGCTTACTCTTGCTGTTGCTGTCTAGTGCAGCCATGGCGGTTGAGGATGTGGTGAAGTTCTCCGATGAGTCCCTTCGCCCACGCTATCAACAACTGCTCGAAGAGCTGCGCTGCCCGAAGTGCCAAAATCAAAATCTTGCTGATTCCAATTCAGCCATTTCCCAGGATCTGCGCGCCGAAGTTCAGCGCTTGCTGGGAGAGGGTTTAACCGATGCGGAGATCAAAGAATATCTAAAAAACCGCTACTCAGAATTTATTCTCTACCGTCCAGAATTGAATCGCGCCACTTGGTTTTTATGGGCCGCACCAGTAGTGCTGGTTTTGCTCGGTGGATTGATCGTGCTGCGTCTATCGCGGCGCAAGAAACCCAGCGCCAGTCAAGAATCCGATATACCTGTACGCAGTACTGACCAACAGCAGCGTCTCGACGAGTTGTTGAATAGCCATAAACGAGGATCTGAATAATGAGTCTTGGGCTCGTCACAACACTACTACTCTTAGGTGCAGCACTGTTTGTTGCGCTGCCGTTTTATAGTGCTAGAAAACGAGAGCATAATGAAGACGGCTCTGGTATTGCCGAACAGGCCAATATTGATATTTTTCGCGATCAGCAACTGCAGTATCAACAGCAGCTCGATCGCGGCGAAATCAGTGCCGAACAGCAAGCTCAGATGTTGGTCGAGGCCGAACAGTTATTGTTAAACAACACTGCGGCTGTGCAGCAGCAAGCTTCACTAAATGGCATGGCGCAGGGCTTTTGGTTACTGCCGGTGTTAATTCTGGCGATCTCTCTGGCGAGCTTAGGGTTCTATCGCAGTCTGGGTTCCGGAATTGATCAGCAGATTGCGGAGACACTTGCTGAGCGGCTGGTTAATCAGCAGTCTCAAGTGACTCCAGAGCTGATTGCCCGAATCGCTGAGCGGGTTCAACAGCGGCCCGACAATCTCTACTACTGGACTATCTTGGCCGAAGATGCAGTTGTAGCCAGCAATATGCTCGCCGCATCGGACTATTTTGCCGAGGCACTGCGGATTCAGTCCAACGAACCCTACCTTTTGGCTCAATACGCACAGGCGCTATTTTTTGTTGATGCCAACCGTTTCTCGGATCGGGTGGTTGCGGCGTTGGACCAGGCTTATGGTGCCGACTCCAAGAATCAAACCGTGTTGGGTCTCAAAGGTATTCAAGCGTTTCAAGAAGCGGATTACCAGCGCGCTATTCGTTATTGGCAGGGCGCCGCTCTTGGGCTGAACCCCGCGGGTGACAGTTGGAAAGCGCTCCAGGGTGGAATTCAGCAGGCAGTGCAGTTGGCGGGTGAAGCGCCTGTGGCCTCCACGGAAACGCCGGCAGACCTTGATGGGGTAACAGTGACCATCAATCTGAGCTTAGACCCCAGCATCGAGTTCACCCCAGAACAGTTAGTTTTTGTCGCCATCATCGAAGCCGATGGCCCACCAATGCCACTGGCGGCGCGCAAGCTGGTGGCCAGTCAATTACCCCTCGAACTGATACTCAGTGATCGCGATGCGCTGATGGCAGGCCGCAGTCTGGCGGACAAGAACATCAAAGTGCTGGCAAGGTTGTCCAGCACTGGCAGTGCCACTCCTCAGCAAGGTGATTGGCAGGTGATTAGTGACGCGGTTGAGAGCAATTCCGCCGCACTTCAATTCTCTCTAGAGATTGCTTCGCCCTTCGTTGAGTAGGGCGTTTTTCCAAGCTATTTTAAAGCTCCGCTGAATGCTTATGGACTTCAGTTGGCAGAGTATTTATTTCTGTTTTGTGTCAGTGCCTGAACGTGTAGAATAACGAGCAATTGTAGACAGTGATTGTTTGATTTTAATTAAGCGCGTTCTACACGATTTTTTACACGACTTATTACAGAAAAGACTGACTACCTATGCGGCTTAAATCGATAAAACTGGCTGGATTTAAATCCTTCGTTGATCCGACATCAGTCCATTTCCCCAGTAATCTCTGTGCCGTCGTCGGCCCCAATGGCTGTGGTAAATCGAATATTATCGATGCTGTTCGCTGGGTAATGGGCGAGAGCTCTGCAAAGAACCTCCGCGGCGAATCCATGACCGATGTCATCTTCAATGGCTCAGGCGGCCGCAAGCCTGTAGGCCAGGCCTCCATTGAATTGATCTTTGATAATTCCGACGGGCGCATCGTTGGTGAATACGCCTCCTACTCCGAAATCGGTATCAAGCGCAAAGTGACCCGTGATGGTCAATCTAACTATTATTTGAACGGCAGCAAATGTCGCCGCCGTGATATCACTGATATATTCTTGGGCACCGGTCTCGGGCCACGCAGCTATGCCATTATCGAGCAGGGTATGATCTCTCGCTTAATTGAAGCGCGTCCTGAAGAACTGCGCGTCTATATCGAAGAAGCCGCGGGCATTTCCAAATATAAAGAGCGTCGTCGTGACACGGAAAACCGTATTCGCCGCACCATGGAAAACCTTGAGCGCCTCACCGATATTCGCGATGAGTTAGGTCGCCAGTTGAGTCGCCTTGAGCGCCAGGCCAAAGCCGCGGAAAAATATTCCGAGTACAAAAAAGAAGAGCGTCAATTTTCAGCCGAGTTACTGGCCCTAAAGTGGCGTGGCTACAACGCCTCTGCCACGGAGCAGAAGCACAAGATTGGCGAGTTGGAAATTGAGCGCGAGCGCATTGTCACTGAGCGCATCGGCTGTGATACCTCTATTGAAAAATTACGCACTCAGTCCACTGACCTCAATGACACCTTTAATGAGGTGCAGGGGCGCTTCTATAAAATCGGTGGCGATGTTGCCCGTATCGAACAGGCCATAGAACACGCCCAACAGCGTGCATCGGAACTGCACAAAGATCTTGAGCAGACCGAGCGTAACTTTACCGAATCCGAACAGCACCTCAATGCCGATGTTCAAAAAGCCACTGGCTGGCAGGCAGAGTTTGATCAGCTGGCGCCGGCTCTGGAACTGGCTCTTGAAGCCGAGACGGTTTCAACGGAAACATTACAGGCTGCTGAAGAATCCATGCAGCAGTGGCAGCAGGCCTGGGACGAGTTTAATCAAACCTCTGCGGCCCCGCGTCAGCAAGCCGAAGTTCAGCAGTCCCGCATCCAACATCTTGAGCAGTTGATGCGCCGCCTCAGCGAGCGTCATGAAAACCTTGCCACTGAAGCTAGCAGCTATTTAGCCAGCCCGGCTGAAGAAGAGATGGCACTGATTCAAGAGCAACTCAGTGACGCAGAACAGGCTCGTGAGAGCATCGAAAATCAGCGCGTCGAAAACAGCGCACAGATTGAAACCGCCCGCACCAGCGTCAAACAGTTCAGTGTTGAGTTGGATCAGGCCCGCAGTCAGCAGCAGAGTTTGAACGGCCGACGCGCTTCTCTTGAAGCCCTGCAGCAAGCCGCGATGGGCGACGATGCAGAAAAAAAATGGCTCGATTCAAAAGGTCTGGGCTCTAACCCGCGACTTGTGGATTCGGTTAAGCCAGACGATGGTTGGGAAGTGGCTGCCGAGACTGTATTGGGTAGCTATCTACAGGCTGTGGCCGTGGACGATGTGGTGGCCAATATTGGCCTACTCGAGGACTTTAAAAAGGGCGAGTTGTTGCTGATTGGTAAAACCGGTCAAGCGGCTGCTAGCGGTAACAAAGCCAAACTGCTTAGTGATCTGGTCGGCGGCGATGCTGTGCAGGGGCTGTTAGGCAATATTTATGCAGCCGAAACCTTAGCTGAAGCAGTCGCCTTGCAGCCGTCGCTGTCGCCGATCGAATCAGTTGTCACCCAGGATGGTATATGGCTGGGCAATAATTGGTTGCGGGTTGCGCGAGACAAAGATGCCACCGCCGGGGTCTTGAAGCGCAAGCAAGAGTTACTCAGCATTGGTGAGCAGAAGCAGGCTCTAGATGCACAGATTGACGAATTGGAAACACAGCGTCAAAGCAATGAAAATAAGCTTCAGGAACTGGAGGCACAGCGTCAGGAAATTGCTGGCAGTGTCGCTCAGCAGCAGAGCACCTATGCCGATCTGCGTTCTAAACTCAGTGGTTTTCAGGTTCAGATCGAGCAGCTTAAGGCGCGCAAAGAACGTGCCGATAAAGAGCTTGCCGAAGTTCACCAGCAACAGCAGCTGGAGCAGGAGAACTTAGCTGAAGCGCGACAGTTACTGCAGCAGTCCATCGAAAAGATGGAAGCAGACACCGAGCGACGTGAAACATTGGTCGAGCAGCGTGAAGGTTTTCGTGAGCATCTGGACACAACCAGGCAGAAGGCTCGCCAAGATCGCGATCAGCGTCATGACTTAGCGGTTCGTGAAGGCTCATTGAGCACTCAGCTAAGCTCTATTCTCGAGGGTATTGAGCGACTTAAGATTCAGGTGGCGAGACTGCAAGAGCGTCGCACCCAGCTTCGAGAAGCCTTTGACATCAAAGATGATCCATCTGACAAGTACCAACTTGAGCTGGAAGAAAAGCTTGAGTTAAGGCTCACCATCGAAGGAGAGCTGAACACCGCTCGCACAGAGATGGAAGAAGTCGACCATGAGATGCGCAAGCAAGAAAAGCAGCGCAGCGAGCGCGAAGAGCAATTACAGGAAGTGAGTGGCCGCTTGGAAACTCAGCGTATTGCCGCCCAAGAGATCACGACTCTAAGTCGCACCATTGAAGAACAGATCGTTGAGAAGAACGGCGATCTTGAGACCTTGCTGGAAAATCTCGCCGAAGATGCCGAGATGGTTGATTGGGAAGAGCAACTGCAGTTGATAGGCAATCGTATCAATCGTCTGGGCCCGATTAATCTGGCGGCCATTGACGAGTACAAGATTGAATCTGAACGCAAAGATTACCTGGATACCCAGAACGCTGAACTCGAAGAAGCCATGGATACGTTGAAAACGGCGATCCAAAAAATCGACCGCGAGACTCGTACCCGCTTTAAAGAAACCTTTGAGTTGGTGAACAAGAATATCCAAGAACTGTTCCCGAAACTCTTTGGTGGCGGCCACGCCTACTTAGAACTGACCGGCGACGACCTGCTTGATACTGGCGTTACCCTGATGGCCAGACCTCCGGGTAAAAAGAATGCCTCGATTCAGTTGCTCTCCGGTGGTGAAAAAGCACTCACCGCCATTGCTATGGTATTTGCTATATTCAGACTTAATCCGGCACCTTTTTGTATGCTTGACGAAGTGGATGCTCCCTTGGATGATGCCAATGTGGGTCGCTACGCAGCTATGGTTAAAGAGATGTCCGACCAGGTACAGTTTATCTTTATCACCCACAACAAGATTTCAATGGAGGCGGCCAATCAGTTAATGGGCGTAACCATGCATGAACCTGGCGTCTCGCGCTTAGTCAGTGTTGATGTCAATCAGGCCGCCGAATTGGCGGATGCCTGATAGTAGAAGCAACGTTTTAATGGAGTAGTGAGCTGGGCGGATCAATCACTGAAAAGCGATTACCCGGTATATAAAAATGATATTTTTTGAGTAGCTGTCTTTATGGATGTAATTGGCCCAAGAGAAGTTTTAATCGCCGTAGGTCTGCTAGTTTTACTGGCAGTAGTATTGGACGGCGCACGGCGGATAAAACAGCATCGCTATGAAAACCTTCATATGTCGTCACGAAAGTTACAGAAAAATTCTCGTGCTGATGATGACTTTGATGACCTTCTAAATGACAGCCAGTTTCCCTCTGGCGGTTCGCGCATAGTCGGCATCCGTGACGAAAAAGATATTCAGCAGGTCGAGGAAAATTTACGCCGGGCTTTGGCGAACAAGCCGGACTTTGGCCATAAGCAGCCTAAGCAAGAACAGTTTGAACTCAATGAACAGCCGGCTGCCAGTGCTAGAGTTCCGGCTAAGCCAGCCAAATCCGCTGCGCCCGCGCCGACTAGAGCCGCCTCAGCACAGCAGCAGATATTAGTGATGCACCTTATGGCACCGAAGGGCGAGGTGCTTATTGGCCGACAGCTTCAAGAAGCTGCGCTCAATGTTGGCCTTCGTTATGGCGAATCAAAAATATTTCAGCGTCATCTCCATGAAGACGGTTCTGGAGAGGTCTTGTTTAGCATGGCCAATCTAGTCAACCCTGGTACCTTTGACCTGAAAACCATAGAGCAGATGACCACTCCAGGTGTCACACTATTTATGGCTCTGGACGATATAGAAGACCCCGTTTCTGCCTTCGACATTATGATCGAGTCGGTGGATAGTATGGCTGCAGTGATGAGCCTCAGCGTACTCGATGAAACGCGCAGTTCCATGACTCGTCAGACCATCGATCATTATCGGCAGCGCGCCCGTGACGTTTCTTTTCGCCGCAGTCAGGGTCAATGATCACAAGGATATTTAAATGGCACAAATTCTCGAGCAGGTTCGCGCAGAGTATGAACAGCTCAAGGATGAGTTAAACCAGCACAACCACAGTTACTATGTGCTCGATGAGCCCACTGTTCCCGACAGTGAATATGACCGCTGCATGGGTCGGCTAAAGGATATCGAGCAACAGCATCCGGAATTACTCAGTGACGACTCCCCCAGCCAACGGGTGGGAGGCGCAGCCTTGCCGTCGTTTTCTCAGGTCAGTCACGATGTGCCCATGCTCTCTTTGGACAATGCCTTTAATGAAGATGAGTTGGTAGCTTTTGATCGGCGAATCAGTGATCGCCTGAATTACAAAGATGATCAGCAGATCGCCTATGTCTGTGAGCCCAAGCTCGATGGCGTTGCCGTAAGCCTGCTCTATAAGGAGGGTCTCTTAGTGCGCGGAGCCACTCGCGGTGATGGCAAAGTCGGTGAAGATATCACTGCCAATGTACGCACTATTAATAGTATCCCGCTTAAATTGAGCGGCACTGGTATTCCCAAGTTACTTGAAGTGCGCGGTGAGATTTATCTGCCCCGCAGCGGCTTCGATAAGATCAATGCTGCAGCCATTGCCAAGGGCGAAAAAGCCTTTGTTAATCCGCGCAATGCCGCCGCCGGCAGTCTGCGCCAATTAGATTCAAAAATTACCGCCAGCCGACCTCTGGAAATGTGTGCCTACAGTGTCGGCCAGTTTAAAGGTGGGGAAACCCCAGACAGCCATCTGAATATGCTCAAGGCATTGGGTAGCTGGGGCTTTAAAATTAATACCTATGTGGAGGCCGTCCAGGGCATTGCTGCCTGCGAAGCCTACTACGAGCGTATGCAAGGGCGCCGAGATAAGCTGGGTTACGATATCGACGGCATTGTTTACAAGGTCAATGATCTTGCTCTGCAACAGCGCCTCGGCTTTGTTGCCAAAGCACCGCGCTGGGCCATTGCCCGCAAGTTTCCAGCTCAGGAAGAAATGACTCAGCTGTTGGACGTGGAGTTTCAAGTGGGTCGCACCGGCGCACTGACCCCGGTGGCTCGTTTGGCCCCTGTATTTGTCGGCGGTGTTACGGTGAGCAATGCCACGCTGCACAATGGCGATGAGATTGCCCGCCTAGGTATCTGTATTGGCGACACGGTGATTATCCGTCGCGCTGGGGATGTGATCCCCAAGGTTGCTGCGGTGGTCTTAGATCGACGACCTGCGGATGCTCGACCGATTATCTTTCCCGAAAACTGCCCAGTTTGTCAGTCATCAGTTAGACGCGTTGAAGGTGAGGCGGTAGCGCGTTGTTCTGGGGGCCTGTTTTGCGGCGCCCAGAGCAAGGAGGCGATTAAACATTTTGCCTCGCGCAAGGCGATGGATATAGATGGCCTGGGCGACAAGTTGGTGGAATTGCTAGTGGACCGCGGGTTGATTTATTCCCCCGCCGATCTCTATGAGCTGACTGTGACAAAAATAGCCGACCTCGAGCGTATGGGCGAAAAGTCAGCACAAAATTTAATCGATTCTATTGCCGTGAGTCGACAGACCACCTTGGGTAAATTTCTCTTTGCTCTGGGTATTCGCGAAGTAGGGGAGGCCACTGGGCAAACTCTGGCGAGGAATTTCGGGTCTCTCGAAGCGATCATTGAAGCGGATCAGGATGCCCTGCTAGAGGTCGATGATATAGGCCCTGTGGTGGCCTATTATATTCGCGACTTTTTCCGTAATCCGGATAACTTGTCTATTATCAATGCATTGCGTGAGTCCGGTGTCAGCTGGGACGATATAGATATCAGCGCGCAGGATTCTCAGCCTTTAAAAGGCCAGACTTGGGTGTTGACTGGAGGCATGGAAATCATGAGCCGCGCCGAAGCCAAAGATCGACTGCAGGAGCTCGGCGCCAAGGTTGCTGGTAGTGTTTCAGCGAAAACCTCCCAGGTCGTCGCTGGCCCTGGAGCTGGTTCAAAGCTCACCAAGGCTCAGTCGTTGGATATTCCGGTATTCGATGAACAACAGTTTTTGGCTTTTTTAGAAGGCCATAAATAACGCCATAAATAGCGCCATAAATAGTCCCACAGGTAAGCGTATTTAAGTAGTAATCGTGATTTAAGGAGAGAGAGATGAACATAGATGTTCGCAGTGAGTCAGTGGTCTACGGCTGCATAAAATATATTGCCAATGAAGAGCTGATTAAACAGCGCCGCAGCAACCGTGATGCCATGCAGTCACTGCCCTCAGCTGAGACCTGGAGTCTGGTCAATCGGGAGATGTTTTCACTCACCGTACCCAGTACCACAGATCTGAGTCTGGCCACCGAAGTGGTGCATTTTGGTGCTTCTTATCAGGGTGTTGAGCACGAGTGGACCTATTGGCTTGAACAGTTTGAGTCGCTGCTGCGTAAGATGTACTGGGTCAGTGCCACAGTGCATTTAGAAACTGAAATGTCCGGCCTGCACAGCTTTGTCTTTGCTACCGACGGCTTCTGCCATGAACCAGAGCGCTCGGATATTCAGATCCGCTGTGAATGGGTTAAAGAGACAGCCTAGACCTGACATATAATTCGAACGATTAATTGGGGTACGAACCTTTGAAGGCAACGGCGAAAAAAATAATCAGACAGCGTTCGGCTTGGCTGGCGTCTATGTTTGGCTGCGCGGCCTTCTTGCTGATGGCAGTGAAGCTTTACAATGTGTCCCTGAGTAGCCTGGCTTCCAACCTCGTCATTGTCTTGCTGATGCTGGCAGTTATTGTCGGTGCCGCTGCGGCACTTGGCTGGGTTATAGCTCGCTTTAGAATGCGTCGTAAATAATTGTCCACTCCAGCCTCTTCAACTCAAACATTCTCTTTCCGTCACTACCTCGCGACCATTGGCAGTAGCAATCTGGCCATGGGTCTGCATGCGGTGCTCTATCCCTGGCTAGTTGTCGGTGTGCTGAACGAATCCCCCAGTCGTCTGGGTCTGGCTCAGCTTGCGGTATTACTGCCCAACCTACTCTTTATATTGCCGGGTGGTGTGATTTCCGATCGCCGTCATCGCGGCACCTGGCTGTCACGTCTTTATATGCTTTACACGCTGCCCATTGCACTGCTGCTGGGGGCGATTATTTATGATCAGCTGACCTTCACTGTGTTGATTCTGTTTGGTATGGCCTTCGGCACGGTTTCGGCATTCGTTCAGCCTGCCCGGGAAAGCTTGCTGGGGTATGCGTCTCAGACGCTGATGCACCAGGCCGTGGCCAAAGTGGTGATGATCCAGTTTATTGCCCAGGGCATTGGCTTTGCCATCGCCGGTCAGTTGGAAGGCTTGGGGCTGGCTGTGATGTTGGTACTTCAGCTATGTATGTTTTTACTCAGCTCGCTGCTCATTAAACGCAGTCATCCTGAGATGGCTGTGGATGAGACCATAGTGCCGGTAGAGGTTAGTGATAAGCCTGCCCCACGCAAAAGTCTCAAGGAGTTGCGTGCTGGCTTTGCATTGTTCACTTCGGATACAACGCTGCTGCATCTGTTGTTGTTGGTCTCAGCCACGGGCTTCCTGGCCTTTGGTGTCTATCTGGTGGGTATGCCGCTGTTGGCTAGAGAAGGTTATCAGGGCGGGGCAGGGCTGTTCGCATTGATGCAGGTGAGTTTTACCCTGGGTATAGTCGCGGCTAATTTTTCCGTGAGTCGCCAGAAGGACACCTTTAAGCGCCCCGGTCGATTAATGATTATTAGCTTTTTGGGTCGCGGCTCGCTGGTGTTCTTTATCGCGCTACTGCCGAATTTCTGGCTGTTATTTCCAATCATTTTTGCCTGGGGGGCGTTCTCTGGGCTGTCTATGACATTGGGTCGAACTATTCTGCACAATCAGGTTCCCCATTCTCATCGCTCCCGTGCTGCCTCGGTCTATCAGCTGTGTCTGTTTGGCGGTGCGCCACTGGGTGCCTGGGTCTGTGGTTATGCCATCGAGCATACGGGACTGGCGCCCACCTTTGCGGTGATCGCCGTTTTAACATTGTTGGTCTCGGTACTGGCTGCGGCGTTCTCCCCGCTCTGGTCACTCAAGGCTAAAGATCCAGCTGTAGACCTTGCTACAGACCACTAAAGGCGATTAATGCTGCGGTGATAGCCACATTCAATGACTCAACGCCATTTGCCATGGGAATTCCCACTCGGTGCTTACTCAGGGCCGCAATCTCTTTACTGACACCCTCAGTCTCATTGCCCAGGACATAGATAATCGGTGCCTGAGGCTTGAATTCCGCCAGCGGTGTCGCCTGATGGGATGACAATGTGCAGACTTCAAAACCTTTTTCAATGAAGGCTGGCAGTGCCTTAGCCAGCGACTCACAGCGCAGTATATTGCCTTTAAAAACCGTCCCAGCACTGGCCTTGATAACCAGGGCCGAGATGTCGGCACAGCCTTTACTGGGCAGTAACAGGCCGTAGGCTGGACTGGCGGTAATACTGCGAATAATCATGCCGAGATTCTGTGGATTAGTGATGCCATCCACAGCAATCAGCGGCCGCTGGTTCGTTGTGGGCAGCTGCTCCAGAGCCTGTTTGTAGGGCTGATAGCCGGCGCTGTGAATATCACAGGCAACACCCTGATCCTGTTTACTATTGCGCGAGATGCGCGCCAGCTGTTCACGGCTGTGATAGCAGATTTCAATATTGCGCTGAGCGGCCAAGGTTTTAATCTGATCGACAATGCCACCACCGCGGTTGGACTCAGCCAGATGCAGACGAAAAACTTCCAGTGAGCGGTCGGCTAAAATCTCATACACCGGTTTGCGCCCAAAAACGGTAATCAGGCGGTCATAGGCGGATTTGCGTGCCAGGTATTCGGGGCTGTCGGTTTGGTTCATAAGATTCTATTCAGTCGCGGTTATTGATGCAGTTAATAATCGTCATTAGCCTTGGTCAGCAGATCCATTATTTTCCGTAACTCCTCATCACTGGCAAACCCCTGCTGTTTGGCAAGATCCACCGCCACTTCACCTAGTGCAGTGTAAGCATTGCGCCACTGGCGTTGAGACGCAAGGGCGTCGAGATGAGTCGCCACAGTGCTCTGGTCTCCCCGGGAAATTGGCCCGGTTAAGCTATCTGCTGGGTTAGGATTATTCAAAAAGTTGTCAACGGTCTGGCGGATTAACGGATTGAGAATCAGCTCTTGTTGGGCAGAATCTATATCTGCTTCAGCCAGCATTTTCTTACTCATGGCCAACAGCGCCACTAAATTATTGCAGGCCATAACAGTGGCAGCGTGATACAGACCTTTTTTATCGCTCTGTAATGGGAAGCACTTGCCGCCTATGGCAGAGAACAACCTATTCAATACCTGAGCCGCTTGCTTGTCTCCTTCCACTGCGCAGCTACTGCCAGGGAATGTAGAGACAGATCTCGTCGGGTCGGCAAAACTGTGTGTGGGGTGCACAGAGGCTCGGTAGCACCGATTGTCGGGCAGGTGAATAATCTTTGAGCTGAGCGACCCGCTGCAGTGAAAGACAATATTACCTGGCGTTAAAATACCCGACTGGGCAAGTGCCTCTGAGGCTTCTTGGATGGTGTCGTCTGGCGTGCTGATAAGCCAAAGGTCAGCTGGTTTTAGACTTTGTGGATTTTCTGCTGCAGTGCCATCACCGATAAAGTCCAGGGCCTTGAGGCTCGATTGGAGGCTGTTATTGAGCACTTGGCCAATCGAAATGCGGATATCCGATTGCTGTTCAAGAAATAGTCGACAGAGAGTAGTGCCTAGACGGCCAGCCCCTATGCAGGAGACTGTTAGGTTGGTGCTCGCCAGGACAGGACTAGTCATAGTTTACCCGAGCAGCGCTTTGTAGCTCTGCACAGTTTTCGCCATACCCAGAGTCAGGGAGTCAACGGTAAAGGCGTGGCCGATGGAGACTTCCAGGAGGTTTGGTATGCTGGCAAACTTAGCCAGGTTGTGAAGGTTGAGATCGTGGCCGGCGTTAACACCCATACCCAAGCGGGTGGATAGCTCAGCAGCGGCTAGATGTTCCTGGAATAACGCCTCTAGCTGGTCGCTACCCCAGGCCGCGGCATAGGGGCCGGTGTAGAGCTCAATGCGGTCGGCACCGATCTCTTTTGCCAGTTCAATCTGTGCCAGATCCGGATCCATAAACAGGCTTACACGCATACCTAAACTATGCAGTCGTTCAATAATGGGTCGCAGCTGCTCGCCAGAACTGGTCAGATCAAAGCCGTGGTCCGAGGTCAGCTGATCATCGCCATCGGGAACCAGAGTGCATTGATCGGGCATGGTCTCAGCGACAAGTTCAATAAAGCCGGGATAGTCGCCAATCGCAGGAGCAAAGGGATTGCCCTCAACATTGAACTCCACATCGGTCAGAGGTTGAACCAGAGCTGCCAGACGGCGCACATCCTCAGGGCGAATATGACGCTGATCTGGACGCGGGTGAACGGTAATGCCGTCGGCACCCTGATCTATACAGACCTTGGCGAACTCCACCACATCCGGATAGTTACCCTCTCGAGAATTGCGAATTAGGGCGATTTTATTGAGGTTAATGCTGAGATCTGTCATGTCTGCTTATCATCTAAAGAGGGGCTTCTCAAAGAGAGGCTATTAATCACGAGCTTAGTAAAAAAGCTCTACTAGCGAATAGGAATCGGTTTTTCAAAGGCTGGCAGTGTCTTCGGTTCAGCAAGTGGCTTCCAAGCTTCAGGATTGAGCAACCGGGCGCTGAGAATGCGGATAGCAGTGACTGGCACATTTTGATACATGCCCATAGTCGCCACCTTAGTCTCGGCTATGGCATCCACCACATCCATACCTTCAATCACAGAACCAAACACGGCGTAGCCCGCTTTGGCGCCACGGCCATTGAGGGATTTATTATTGCCATGATTGATAAAAAACTGCGCTTTGGCGCTATCGGGATCATTGGTTCTAGCCATAGAGATGGTGCCACGGCTATTGCTCAAACCATTGAATGATTCATTGATGATCGGTGCGCGCTCTGATTCACGGGGAGTCAGATCAAAGGTATGACCGCCGCTCTGAATCATAAAGCCCTTGATCACCCGATGAAAAATCAAGCCGTCGTAGTGGAAGCTATTGGTGTGCTTAATAAAGTTATCGACCGATACTGGAGCCTGTTCTGGATAGAGTTCAAGCAGGATATCGCCCATATCGGTCTGCAGCTTAATCTGTGGATTCTCGGCGTAAGCGTTTGTTGTAAATGCCTGGGATAGCAGCACCAGGGAAACCAACAGTAAGCGACTGAATAATTTGAAGTGGATGTTTTGCATGCTGCCTCCGAGTAATGTTTATGGAACTATTTCTATTTGAGTGACCGACTACTGCCACTCAGAGAAACGTTTGCGACCGCGAAGCTTAGGAATCAGGATCACCAAGATAGCACCGAGAAATACGGTTAAGCCGCCGTAGAGAAATGACTCATTGCGTTGATCTTTTTGTAGATCATCGACATTGGCCTTGAGTGAGTCGTTCTCTCGCTGCAGCATATGGTTGTTTTTTACCAACTGCTCATTCTGATCACTAAGGGCTATGGCGTCAGCAGAAATCTCTCGGATCTCAGCCAGCTCGGTAGCCAAGTTCTTTTGGCTATCTTGGCTGTTGTCCAGCTCACCGCGCACAGATTTTGATGCCTGGTTCAGTTCGCTAACTTTTTTCTCCAGCTCGTTATTGCGCTGCTTCAGGGCCGCCAACTCTTTCTGCTGTGCTTTGACTCTAATACGCGCAATTGGCTGGTCTACCAGGTATTGCTCTTCCATCCAACCTTCGACGCCGCGATCGGTGATCAGGTGTCCCCAGCCATCAACCATTTCTAATAGCTGAAGTTTGGTGCCGGATTTAAGACCGCGGTGAACAATAGTGCAGCGAGCACAGGGTGTAGAGCGCAGTGGTACAAGAAATTCATCGTTAACCCAGACTGATTTATCCTGCAGATAGGCTTTCTCTTCAGTTTGCTTGTCAACTTTGTCTGCGGTTACTGCATCCACAGCGACGAGACTTTCAGCCTCCTGAGCAAATGCGAAATGGCTGACGGATAGGGCTAAAATAGGTAGTGCCAAAAACAGATATTTCATGGTTTTAAAAACGATAAGTTGGAAAGGCTTGAATAATACTCTGATCAGCAGCAAATGATAACCATTTGGCTGCTAATCATTATGTCTATCTAGTTTGTTAGAGCAGTCTGTTAAGGCAGTACTTTCTTAAACGGCTTAACGGTTACCTGCTGATAGACACCGGCTGCCATATAGGGATCAGCGTCGGCCCATTGCTGAGCTTCTGTAAGCGATGGGAATTCAGCAATCACCAAACTACCGGTAAATCCCGCCTCACCAGGTTCCAGGGAATCAATCGCCGGGTGGGGTCCGGCCACAAATAGGCGTCCATCATCTTTTAATTCTTGCAGTCGCTGCAGATGTGCTGGGCGTGACTCTAAGCGCTTGGCGAGGCTGTTTTCGATATCTTCACTGATTATTGCGTACCACATAAAATTACTCTTACTTTTACGATTAAATTTAGTTTATTTCTGTTTAATGATTTCGTCTAGAGACAGCCCGGTAATACGGGTAATGCCTTTAAAGAGATAAAACATATCGCCAATCATGACTAGCATAGCGGGCACTGCGATCACCGGAAAGCTGAGTGCCGTCATCTTGCCGAGCTGCTCGTTAAAAGCCTGAGTGCCAGGGTCAGCGGTTAACAAATAGACCGCGAGAAAATAGTTGAGCACTGCAGAGAGCAAAAATGAGCCCGCCAGAATCCAGGATGCGTTTATTAGCAGCTGATCAAACTCGGGCTTGCGATTACGGCTCAACAGGGAAGCATTGATCTTATCGATCTCAAGGACTGAGTCATTGAGTAAAAAGGTATGGATTAGTGGCTGCGAGGTTTTCAGTGAAATCAGCGTCGCCAGGCCAAAGAGTGCGGGAATACTGGCCTCTTTAATGGCGATATAGATCGCATCTAACTCCATTAGGCTAATGCCGCCGGTCAAAGCAACACTCACCACCCCCAGTGCTGAGAAAAAGTTAATTTTGCCGCGCACAAAAAAGTCCCGAACACCATAAATAATCGGAAATGACAGCGCCACAATAATTGCCAGCTTAATCCCCAGGTAGTCTTCGCCGCTGAGTTTGGTCAGCACCAGAGTGGGTATGGCGATATTAAACGCCAGATTGAGCAGCAAGCTCTCTTTCTTTGGGCTGTCTTTCTTTTCAGTCGGCTGTGGTTGCCTGTCAGTGCTGTCAGTCATAATTTTCTTTTGCCAGATTTAGACGGGCATTGTAACCACTCAGCGGCCTATGTCGAGACAAGGGCAGGCAAACAGCCTGTGAAGCACATCAGTAGATAGATAGGGTTGATAAGCGGCAATTCATCATCTATTAATGAATTTAATAAAAAATACATCAACATTTCTTTGTATCGCATTAATTTATAAGGAAAAAAAATGACCGACATAGAAGGTAAAGAACGGTGCCGGGCTGTTTCACCAATGGGACCAAAGATGGCGGATTTGCTTGTCGCTTATCTTGAACAACTGGGCGTTGAATATGTTTTTGGGGTGCCAGGGGGCGCCATAGAACCGCTCTACGATGCTCTAGCACGCAGTGAACGACGGGGTGGAGTACGCGCTGTGGTAGCTCGCCACGAAACTGGCGCCGCCTTTATGGCCGACGGCTACGCCAGAAACAGCGGCAAGCTGGGAGTCTGCTGTTCAACCACCGGGCCCGGCGCAACCAATATGATTACCGGCGTCGCCTCCGCTTACGAAAACAACGTGCCTATGTTGGTGATCACCGCGCAAACGGCGATCTCAACCTTTGGTAAAGGCGCTATTCAGGACTCTTCCTGCACTGGGGTCAACACAGTGGGTCTCTATTCCCACTGCACCAGATACAACACTCTTATCTCTCATATAGATCAGTTTGAACACAAGCTCGCTGCAGCGATTATGTCGGCTATGGGCTCCCCAGCGGGGCCGGCTCATATCAGCGTGCCGCGTGATGTGATGGCGATGGATAACCTTGTCAGCCAGACTCATTATCAGTTGGGTAACTTATTGGATAGGCCTGCGCTTATTGATGATCATGCAGTGGATCAGCTCTTTCATGAATTGAGTTCAGCGAAACATCCTGTCTTTTTAGTTGGCGATGAAGCCTGTGACGCCATTGGCAGCATCCTCTCCCTTGTGGTCAAAACGGGCGCTCCATTAATTGTTACGCCACAGGGAAAAGGATTGGTTAGTCCATATCATCCTCAGTTTAAGGGGGTTTTCGGTTTCGCCGGCCACGCTGACGCCAACCAAGTCTTAGCTAACCCCAAAGTCGACTTGGTTATTGCAATAGGTGCCCGTTTTGGGGAATTTTCCAGCAACGCCTGGGATACTAAAAACCTTCTTAACGGCAAGCTAGTACATGTGGAATCCACCGAGGCAAATTTGACTCGCACCCCCATGGCTAAACTGCATGTGCGCGGTTGCATCGAAACAATTTTTGATCGCATTGCCAGTCGGTTTGGGATCGACACGAAAAAATACCTGCGTTTGGTGAAGTCTGCCAGCGCTGAGTCGGAGGCGACTTTAACCCGGCATTTTAAGTTCGATGACGAAGAGGGCTACTGTTCGGATGCTACGCCGATTAAACCTCAGCGTTTGATGCGCGACCTACCTAGATTGTTTCCAGCCCATACCCGATATCTGGTTGATACCGGAAATAGTCTGGCGTGGGGGACCCACTATTTAAATCCCTTTGATCGTAGATTCTCAGGTAAGCGTGAAGCTCGAGGCGGTTTGTTTAGCGCCTCAGTTGATTTTGCGTCAATGGGCTGGGCTATTGGTAACGCAGTGGGAACCAGTATGGCCTTACAGAATACTCCAGTGGTCTGTATCACCGGTGATGGTAGTTGGTTGATGAGTGGTCAGGAACTCACGGTTGCCATAGAAGAGCATTTAACCCTGATCTTTGTGATCTTAAATGATCACGCCTACGGCATGGTCAAACATGGCCAAACTCTTACTGGCGGCGAACCCACGGCGAATCAATTAACGCCAGTGGACTTTGCAGCTATGGCGCAGTCCATGGGCGCACCTGGTCATGTCATTCATTCACCGACAGATTTAAATAGTCTTGATATCAAAACTATTTGTGCACGTAAGGGGCCGACAGTTCTCGATGTGCGCATTGATGCTAACGAAACACCGCCCATCGGCTTACGCACTAATGTGTTGCAAAGTGGATGAGCGATACTCCAATAGAACAAATCACCACAAAAATATGGCGTGAAATTCCGGAGCCTGACAACCCATTCGCCGCGGCCAAATGTTATTGCTGTGGCTATGATGTATATGGCGATCTATTAAAAAACGCTAGCTATATAGATTACCTCTATCTGCTCTTTAAG
>Ga0209194_1000701_pt1 | contig 24609 bp, 17 predicted proteins | sample COGITO_mtgs_1004_FD_184787 | JGI IMG/M metagenome (GOLD analysis project Ga0209194, IMG submission 184787) | Pelagic marine microbial communities from North Sea - COGITO_mtgs_100413 (SPAdes) (version 2) | ecosystem: Environmental > Aquatic > Marine > Epipelagic ...
ATCCGATTCTATCCCGCGCTGGGTACCGAGCCAGGCTACTGATGCATTGGCGGCACGCAAGTGATCGGCGACGGCCAGAGCTGGGAACACATGCCCGCCAGTTCCACCGGCCATAATCATCACGCGGCAGCTTTTAGAGAGAGAGCTATTGGATAAAGTGCTTGTATTAGCGACCACGACGCACCCTCCTGACAACCTGTGTATCCGGGTGCAACTCATGACCTATACGCAGCATCATACCGACCATGGCACAGGTCACCATCAGGCTGCTGCCGCCGTAACTGACAAACGGCAGGGTCAAGCCTTTGGTGGGTAAGAAGCCGGCGTTAACACCCAAGTTAATGAGTGTCTGGCCGCTGATAAGACAGCCAAAACCGATCAGTACAAAGACGCCATACCAATATTCCTGGGCCACTGCTTTTTTGCTCAGACTAAAGATGCGCCACACCAGTAACACATAGAGCCCCAACAGACAGAGGACACCGATAAAGCCGAATTCTTCAGCAAAAATAGCGAATACAAAGTCGGTGTGAGCTTCTGGAAGGTAGAGCATTTTCTGCACCGACTGACCCAAGCCAACACCAAACCATTCACCGCGACCAAAGGCGATCAACGACTGAGTCAGCTGGTAGCCAGAGTTAAACTGGTCTGACCAGGGATCCAGGAAGCTGCTTAAACGAGCCATGCGATAAGGCGCAGCTTCGGCAAACAGAACCAGAACCGAAGAACCAGCGAAGACCAGTCCTAGGTAGTGCCATAATTTAATGCCGGTTAAAAACAGCATGGCCATAAAGGTGCAGGAGAGAACTACCAGGGAGCCAAAGTCAGGCTCCATGAGCAACAAAAACAATGGCAGCATCAGCACAAGCAATGGCTTCGCCCAGTCACGCCAATCTTCTCCAAAACCTTCGCGGCTATTGGCAAAATAACTCGCCATAAACACTACAGTGGCAACTTTCGCCAACTCAGAAACCTGCAATGTCATGCCACCTAGACTCAACCAGCGACGGCTGCCGTTAACTTCGCGGCCGATACCAGGAATCAACACAACAATCAGCAGTACGATCGCCAATAGCATCCACAGTCGGCTGTACTGAGACCAAACACTGGGTGGCGTAAAGAATGTTACGGCCATTGCAGACAGGGCAATAAAGATATAAATCGCATGGCGCTTAACAAAATAGAATTCGTTGTTAAAGTTGTGTTCGGCATAGCTAAATGAGGCTGAGGCAACCATGGTTAGACCCAGGGACATCAGCGCTAGGGCTGCCAGTAATAGCAGGCTGTCGATGCGCCAGCTACTGCGCTCTGAACCAGAGAAGTTAAGTGGCAATGTCATGTTCATGCTGCCACCTCCGTTACTGCCTGTTGGAAGCAGCGGCCGCGCTCTTCAAAGCCGGAGAACATATCGAAGCTAGCGCAGGCTGGAGACAACAACACTATGTCGCCGGGCTGAGCTGCTGCTCGAGCAGTGTCAACAGCGCTCTGCAGTGAGCTGAGGGTTTCTATTTGAGTCCTGTTAGCTAGGGCTTCACTAAGAGTGCCGGCAATCAACTGAGCATCTTCACCAAACAGCGCAAGCAACTTCACAAACTTACTCACAGGCGCTTTTAATTCATTAAAGTTCTGGCCCTTGCCCTGACCGCCAGCAATCAAGATTATATTGGCTCGATCATCGTCGCCAAAGCCATTAAGGGCAGCAACTGTGGCGCCAATATTGGTGCCTTTAGAATCATCTATATATGTCACGCCGTCGACAGTAGCCACATGTTCACAGCGGTGAGACAGACCCTTAAAGGTTCTCAGGGTCTGCAGCATGGCGGCCATATCGAGACCAGCAGCCTGACCCAGTGCCAGTGCAGCCAGTGCATTGGCAGTATTGTGACGGCCTTTAATCGCCACTTCGGCGCTAGGCATCAGTGGATTCAAACCATAAGCCAACCACGATTCGCCCTCCTCTTCCAGCAGACCGTAGCCGGCAAGATCAGGATGGTTTAAACCAAAGTTACAGAGTTTGACCTCTTTGGATAATAGCGGGTTGGTCAAGGCGTCTTGGCGATTGAAAATCACCTGGCTAGCGCCGCGGAAGATGCGGTGCTTGGCAGCATGGTATTGCTGTAGACCAGCGTAGCGATCCATATGATCGGCACTGATATTTAGGATTGCAGAAATAGCACCCTGAGTATCAGTCACCAGCTCCAGCTGAAAGCTAGATAACTCAATCACATAGAGTTGGTTGTTATCGTCCAGTAGGTCGAGCATAGGCGTGCCAAGATTGCCGCCAACACCAACTGTTAAGCCACTGGCTACGGCCATTTCGCCGACCAGCTTGGTCACAGTGCTCTTACCATTGGAACCGGTAATAAGAATAACCGGCGCCTTGGCGTGGGCCAAAAACAGCTCAACATCACCGAGTAATTTAATTTTTTGTTGTTGAGCAGCAACCAGTGCTGGCTCCTGAAGAGCGATGCCGGGGCTCACCACAACGCTGTCAAAGCTGAGCAGCAGATCTGCGTCAAAGGGACCCAGTACGACGGGAACATCGGGATAGGTTTCACGGACTTCAGCTAGGCGCGGTGGCGACGTGCGGCTGTCGGCAAAGACAAAGGACTTACCCATTGATGACAAAAATCGGGCGACCGACAGTCCCGTGGCGCCTAGGCCAAGGATAGCGGTGTTGCGATTAGTGGCAATCAAGTTTGTCATCTTTGTAGCTCTGCTCTCTCTTTCGTTAAGTTGCTTATCTAGGCTCTTTATCTCAGCTTTAAGGTAGCCAGGCCAACCAGCACTAGGACCACGGTAATAATCCAAAAACGTACGATCACTCGTGGCTCTGGCCAACCTTTTAATTCGTAATGGTGATGCAGTGGCGCCATACGGAAAATACGCTTGCCAGTGAGCTTGAATGAGGCCACCTGCAAAATCACCGACAGGGTTTCTATAACAAACACACCACCCATAATGGCCAGCACAACTTCCTGGCGAATAATTACAGCGATCACGCCCAGTGCTGCGCCCAGCGCCAGGGAACCTACATCGCCCATAAAGACCATGGCGGGATAGGTGTTAAACCACAGAAAGCCAAGACCGGCACCGCAGAGCGCGCCGGTAAAAATAAGTAACTCACCAGCACCGCTGATATAGGGAATATGCAGGTAGCTGGCAAACTGATAGTTGCCCGTCAAATAGGCCATGATGCCAAGGGCACCGGCCACCAATACTGTGGGTAAGATCGCCAAACCATCGAGGCCATCGGTAAGGTTCACCGCATTGCTGGTGCCGACAATCACAAAGTAAGTAAAGAGGATATAAAAGGGCCCGAGATTGATCGCGACATTTTTAAAGAACGGCACAATCAAGTCCAACTCTGCCGCAGATTGGGCATGAGAGAATAAAAACAGTGCTGCTGCCAGGCCACAGAGGGACTGCCAGAAATATTTCCAGCGTGCTGGCAGACCGCGAGGATTTTTGTGTACCACTTTGCGATAGTCGTCGACCCAGCCAATCAAACCAAAGCTAAAGGTCACTGCCAGAACAATCCAGATATAGACATTGTCTAGGTTGGCCCACAACAGGGTGCTGATAAACATGGCCATGAGGATCAACGCGCCACCCATAGTTGGGGTGCCCGCTTTACTGAGATGACTCTGGGGTCCATCACTGCGAATTGCCTGACCCATCTGCAAGCTATTGAGCAGAGCAATCATTCGCGGCCCCAGCACCCAACAGATTGTCAGCGCGGTGATCACAGAAAAGATCCCGCGCAGGGTGAGATACTTCACCGCTGAGAACGGGCTATAGAATTGACTCAAATATTCTGCCAGCCATACCAACATTAGGATTTCCCCGCCATTAAGATATCAACTATTAAATCCATTCTTGAACTGCGCGATCCTTTGACCAGTAAGGTCAAATCCCCGCGTTCAATTTCCTTAAACAATGGTGCTTTCAAACTTTCTAGGTCGCCAAAGTGCTGACCCTTAAAGGCGGCGCTAGCGCTGGCACTCAAGTCGCCCAAGGTATAGAGCTGGTCGATTCCGGCATTCAGGGCGTAGTCACCAACTTCGCGGTGCAGCTGCTCTGTATCTGCTCCCAGCTCGCCCATATCACCCAGCACCATGACCCGACGTCCCGGGCGGCTGGCTAAGACATCAATGGCCGCACAGACTGATTCAGGGCTGGCGTTATAACTGTCATCTATAATCTGGCCGCCCTGAGCTAAGGCTTTAATCTGCAAGCGGCGGGCCGGAGACTGTGCCGCCTCTAGGCCGGTTACAATTTGCTCAATACTGGCACCGGCAGCCACTGCACAGGCGGCAGCTGCGAGGGCATTGCTCACCGAATGACGACCGGGAATAGCCAGGCTTACAACCTGACTCTCTAATGATGTGTCGGTGAACATGTGCAGGGTGAATTTAAAACAGCCGCTTTCCAGCAGCTCAATATCGCTGGCGCTTATATCTGCGCAATCATCGTCCAGGGAAAAGGTAATGCAGTCGCGGTCGCCAATCAGCTCCATCCACTCTGCTTCCCACTTTTGATCGAGATTTAAAATGGCGGTGCCAGTAGCCTCTAGGCCGCTGTAGATCTCGCCTTTAGCGGCGGCAATGCCTTCAACACTGCCAAAGCCTTCAAGGTGAGCGCTCTGTACATTGTTGATCAGACTAATTTGCGGCTTGGCAATGGCGCACAGATAGCCGATCTCGCTGGCAGCGCTGGCGCCCATTTCAATCACCGCGAAATCACTATCCTGTTGCATATCGAGCAGGGTTAATGGCACGCCGATATGATTGTTAAAGTTGCCCTTGGTGGCATGAACCGTTCCTAGACCACTGAGAATTGAGCTAATAAGATCTTTTACTGAGGTCTTGCCAGTGCTGCCGGTGACCGCAATAAGGATTCCGCTGAAGGCTTCTCTCTGCAGCTGTGCCAGTTGGCCCAGAGCTATTGTGGTGTCTTCAACGACCCACTGAGGCAGTGGCAGTTCTGTATCTGCACTTGAAACCACTAGGCCGCTGGCGCGATCAGTTACATCGGCGAGGAATTCATGGCCATCCAATCGCTCGCCAATCAGCGCGACAAATAGGTCGCCTTCGGCAATATTGCGGCTATCGATAGAGACGCCGTCAAACTCACAGTCTGGATTGAGTAGAGTTCCGCCAAAGCGGATCGCGGCATCAGTGAGGCGCAGTGAGTTGATCATTTGTTCTCACTCCCCTGCTTCTGACGCAGCGCTATGCCTGCCTCTGCCAGATCGCTAAAGGGCAATCTTTTGGCAGCGACTATCTGGTAGGCCTCGTGGCCCTTGCCGGCGATCAAAACAATATCGTCGACTGCAGCTGCATTAATTGCAGCACGGATTGCGTCCCTGCGATCCGTTACCGCAAGTACTTTGCGGGTGATGCCCAGAAGAACCTGGTTAATAATTTGTTCCGGTGACTCGCTGCGCGGGTTGTCGCTGGTGACCACTATGCGATCGGCGAGCTGGTCGGCGACGCGCCCCATTTCAGCGCGCTTGCCCTTGTCGCGATCACCGCCACAGCCAAATACCACTGTGAGCTTGCCACTGCACTGCAGGCGCAGAGCGCGCAAGGCTTTGTCTAAGGCGTCGGGAGTGTGTGCGTAATCCACTACTACTACTGGACGAGTACTGGGATCAACAACTTCCATACGGCCAGGTACCGCTTTTAATTTGGCGGCCGCGCAGAGAATGTCATCTAATTTAAAGCCCTGCATGCCCGCTGCACCGATCACGGCGAGCAGATTAGCGAGGTTGAACTTGCCCAGTAGCGGTGAGGTAAGACGTCCTCGACCCCAGGGCGTTACCAGCTCAGCAGTAAGCGACGAAGCACCCAATTCGATGCGATCGCAGTGGATATCAGCGGTGTGGTTTTCGAAGCTGTAAGTAATGCCATCCACGGCGGGATCAAGATTAGCCAGAATCAAACGGCCTACGTTGTCGTCGAGATTGATTACTGCATGCTTTAGTCCTGACATAGCAAACAGTCGAGACTTGGCCGCAGCATAGCTATTGAGGTCGCCGTGGTAGTCGAGATGATCACGTGAAAGATTGGTAAAGATCGCAGTGTCAATCTGCAGACCAGCAATGCGTCGCTGCACTAGGCCGTGAGAAGAGGCTTCAATAGCCACTCGGCGAGTTCCGGCGTCGCGCAGTTCAGCGAGAATAGACTGCATAGCCACTGCATCTGGCGTGGTTAAAATATCGCTTGCGGCAACCTCGGTATCAGGCTGCAATTCGACGACTGTGTTAGCTGTAGCACCACTAGCAATTGTCCCGTAACCAATAGTGCCAACACAGCCCGCAGGCTCTCCAAGCAACTCAAAGAGGTTGGCCAGTAACTGAGCACAGGTGGTTTTGCCATTGGTACCAGTGATAGCGGTAACCGTCATCTGACGAGATGGGTGAGCGTAGAACGCACCGGCTATATCCGAGACAAATTCACGTAATTTTGGGACTGCGATAACCGGTACTGGAAGTTGCCCATGCTCAGCAATCTCTTCGCCAGTTTCGATCAGTACAGCTACAGCGCCCTGTTTTACAGCCTGAGCAATATAGTGACCACCATCGGTCTGAGTACCTTTTAAGGCAATGAATAAATCGCCGGGGCTGACTTCACGGCTGTCTAAGCTGAGGCCAGTAATTGGCGTCGCCGGGCAGTTACTGACATCGATAAACTCAGCGAGCAGTCCTGACAGGGTAGTCATAGGAGTGGCAGGTAGAGCCATCACAGGCCTCCCCGCTTCGCCAAGCTGATCGGCAGGCTAACAATGTTGCGCTCGGCACTCATAGCATCTGGTGTCACTTGCAGCAGACGCAGCGCACTGCCGGTGACTTCAGAGAATACTGGTGCAGCCACTAGGCCACCAAAATAGTCGCCGTCGCGGGGCTCATCAATAACCACAATGGTGACCAAGCGCGGATTATCAACTGGCGCCAGTCCGGCGAACGCAGACATATAACGATGTTGATCATAGCCGCCACCGGCTTTGATCTTGTGCAACGTGCCGGTTTTACCACCAACAGAATAACCATCGATCATGGCGCGCTTCCCGGTGCCCTGATCACTGGCTGCCGTTTTAAGCATGGAGCGAACGGTTGCAGTCAACTGCGCATCCATTACCCGAACATTCTCTGGAGCACTGTCAGTGGCCAGCATGGTAATTTCATGACGCAGACCGTTGTTCGCCAGAATCGAATAGGCTCTGGCCAACTGTAATGAGGAAACACTCAAACCATAACCAAAGGCAAAGGTCGCCTGAGTAACAGGGTCCCATTTGCGGTAGCCAGGTAAATTACCGGAGGTTTCACCAGGGAAGCCACTGCCAATACCCTCACCAAAACCCACACGCTCAAACAGCTCGCGGGTGGTATCTGGATTGAGTGCCAGGGCCAGCTTGGTGGTGCCCACTTGGCTCGATTTCTTGAGAATGCCAGTCAGATTCAGAGAACCGTAGTCCCGGGTATCAACAAAGGTTTTGTATGCGACTTTCAGGTAACCAGGGCTGGTATTGATCACAGTCTCAGGCTTAAATTTACCGCTCTCGAGGGCCGCCAAGATAGTAAAGGGTTTTACCGTTGAGCCAGGCTCCATCATGTCGGTGACAGAACGATTGCGAATCGAATCAGGACTCAAGTTAGAGCGATCATTGGGGTTAAATGATGGCTGATTAGCCATGGCCAACACTTCGCCAGTGTGGACGTCGAGGACAATCACCGAACCAGACTTGGCGTGGTGCTTTTGCACTGAAGCTTTTAAAGCGCGGTAGGCGGCGTACTGAACACGCAGATCAATACTCAGCCGCAAAGTGCTTCCGTGATTGGCTGGCTTGACCAGAGAGATATCTTTAATCACTCTACCGGCAAGATCTTTAACCACTTTTTTGGCACCGGGCTCGCCAGCCAAGATTGCGTTGTAAGCCAACTCCATACCTTCTTGGCCCGCATCATTGATATCGGTAAAACCAACCAGCTGAGCGGTGACTTCACCTGCAGGGTAAAAGCGCTTGTATTCTTGACGGCCAAATACACCAGGCACCTGCAGATCGAGAATGCGGTCAGCTTCAACACTGGGCAACTGTCTTTCAAGATACATAAAGGATTTATTGCGGTAGCGTTTGAGGCGGCTCTTTAGCTGCACCAGGGAAATATTTAGGGCTTTTGCCAGTTTCACTAGGTCATCGGGCTGAGCATACTCATTGACCCGCTTAGGATTGGCTATCAGAGTAGTGACCGGCGTACTAACTGCGAGTGGCTCGCCGTTTCTGTCGGTGATTAAACCGCGGTGACCGGGAATAGTTTCAGTGCGAATTGAGCGGGCGTCGCCCTGAGTCTGGAGAAAATCGACGCCATGCTCTTCGCTGGGCATAACTTGCAGCTGGGCAATCTTTGCTGCAACGATCAGAGGCAGTGAACCCAGGACCAGCATTACAAAATAGTAACGCCCGCGCGATAGGGTATTTTTTATCGACTTTTTAGCCACTTTTATCGCTTCACCATTATTATTTCTTCGGGCTGCGGACTGTGCATATCCAGACCTTCCTTAGCCATAGTTTCGATCCGCTGTAACGATCCCCAGGCACTCTGCTCCAGCAAATACTTACCGTAAGCCACCTGTAGTTGATTCTTCTCACGCTCGAGAGCTGTCAACTGGTCATACTTTTGTCGGCACACATGGCTGGTGTAAGCCACTGCCAGTGCACTGCTCAATACAACAATCCAGAGTAGCGCTATCTGCGCTGAGCTGCGGCCTGTCACTGCACTCATGCAACACGCACGGCAACACGCATTACCGCACTGCGCGAGCGAACATTACCGCCAACTTCAACTGCCTCAGGCTTAATCGCCTTGCCAATTTTCTTTAATCGAACACCGCGTTCTACATCTCGAACCGGCAGGTTTTTCGGTAACTTGATACCGCGTTCTTGATCGCGAATGAAGCGCTTAACCTTGCGATCTTCCAAAGAGTGGAAGCTAATAACCACTAAGCGACCATCAATCTTCAACAAATCTATTACCTGCTCCAACAGCGCAACCAAGTCATCCAATTCGCGATTGATAAAAATTCTGATCGCCTGAAATGCCTTAGTTGCCGGATGCCTACCGCGCTCCCAAGCTGGGTGCGCATCAGCTAAAATTTTCGCCAATGGCACAGTTCTGGTGATCGGGGCCAGCTCACGCTCTCGCACTACAGCTGCAGCCATGCGCTTGGCAAAGCGCTCTTCGCCAAACTCTTTGATCACCTGAGCAATTTCCTTCTCAGGTGCAGTGGCAATCCACTCTGCCGCTGACAATCCTGAGCTGGTATCCATCCGCATATCCAATGGTCCATCACGCATAAAACTAAACCCGCGCTCCGCCTGATCCAGCTGCGGTGAGGAGACACCCAAGTCGAGTAACACACCGGTAACCTCACGTCCCTCAAGCCAGTCACCCATATCGGCAAACGAGCCATGGACGATGGTCAACCTGCTATCGTCGGCAAAACGCTCGCGACCCGCAGCAATGGCCTGGGGATCTTTATCAATTGCCATGACCCTGCCGTGCTCAGAAAGTCTTGAAAGCAACTCTGCTGTGTGTCCACCGCGGCCAAAGGTACCGTCTATATAAAAACCATCTGGATCTGTAACTACCGCATCTATTGCCTCATGCAAAAGAACGCTAGTGTGCTCCGGCTTGCCAATGTCATTCGCGGGAACCTCTACCAAGAGAGATTCTTCAATGCATCCGACATATTGTCTCTGTCGAGAAGCATGCTGCGGTAAGTTGCCTGTGACTTTTCACGCTCAGCATTCCAGTTCTCTTCAGACCAGATTTCGAGGCGCTGACTGCGACCTACCAATACCAATTTTTTCTCCAACTGTGCATAGCCGCGCAACTCGGGCGGAATCAAAATACGACCACTGCCATCGACCTGAAGATCTTTAGCTTGGCCAACAACAAAACGACTCAACATCTCGGCGAGCTCATCGAGAGCAGGCAAGGCGGCGACTTTTTCTTCGAATTTTTTCCATTCAGGCAGCGGTGACAACATAAGACAGGTAGACTTCATGTCGATGGTGATAACCAGATCACCAGCGCAGAGTTCGTCGAGCAGGGGACGGTAGCGGGTCGGAATTGCCATCCGGCCTTTTGTGTCCATATTGATTGGATCGCTACCCTTAAACACTTACCACCCCTTTAGGCCCTTTATCTCTTTTTGTTGATATGGGGACCTATATTCGCCACTTTTTGCCACTTTTACCCATATGTGTACATTATTCACAGCTAGGGTTAAAGTCAAGGCTCAGTGAGGGGTGAAAAAGTGAATAAAATCAGTAAGTTCCGGCAATATCACCCGTTTGTGATGGGCAGGGCAGAAGGGCTAAAATATTTCACAATATAAAACATATGGCTAAAGCTAGAAGTTAATGTAACTTCTAGCTTTGCGAGGTTTTAAGAATAGTTTTTACTGTTTTTAGACTTTTATATATCTAAATAGAATAGCCAATCCGATTGGATTGGCTATGTAAATTAGGTGAGTTGACCGATAAGCCGGGTTCTGTCGTGGACAGTCATTCATCTGGGACAAACGTCGCCGTTTGCCTCAAGCAACCTACCCGTTCCCAACGCGGGACGCGCCATATGGAAACCTATTTGGTCTTGCTCCGAGTGGGGTTTACCTTGCCACTACTGTTACCAGTAGCGCGGTGCGCTCTTACCGCACCCTTTCACCCTTACCTGTGTTCGCGAACGAACCATCGGCGGTCTTCTCTCTGCTGCACTGGCCGTAGGCTTTCGCCTCCCAGGTGTTACCTGGCACTCTACCCTGTGGAGCCCGGACTTTCCTCCGCGTTGCACCCTTATGAACGCAAGCGAACATTAGAGAAATCAACACAGCGACTGCCTGGTCAACTCGGGCGGGATGATAGCACAGCTATTGTGGTGTTATAGGTGTTTGTTGGGCTGCCATTTCGAAGATAATAAAACCCTGTCATCGCGAACGTAGCCGAGAGATTTACCAACAGCCCCCTCAACCTCCCAGCGAAGTCATGGAGACCCTTTGCGATCAATCAGGGCCCGCTTATAAGTTGGTTCTTTTCAGATTGAGAGAGCGCCCTGTTTGAGCGAAAGCGAGTTGCGTGAACGCTGAAAAAACCAATTTATGGGACCGATCGCAAAGGGTCTGCATGGCTTTGCCTGCGCTCAACCAAGAGATCCCTCGTCGCTACGCTCTGTCGGGATGACCAATAAACAGCCCCCCGCGGAATCATTCTTTTAAAAGAGCATGCCCCTCCGGCAACTGCCGCGACAACCACAGCGCCAGTTTGTGACGCATATTGGGATCACTGACATTCTCTCTCGCCAGTGGCTGTATCAGCTTATCTTCCACCAACACCTTATAGATAAACTCAACTTTGAGCTTTACCGAGTCAGTCTCTTCTATCTCGCCATAGGCACGCTTTTTGGCATACACAGCACCAACCTGAAGTGCCTTCTTAAACAACTCTGCTTCATTGGGTAGCTTTGACATGGCACAGCCTCCGGGCTAATTGGTTTGGGCTAATTGGTTTGGGCTAATTGGTTTGGTCTAATCGGCTTGGTCGAATTGGTTAGGTCTAATACTTTAACCAACTCGCACCTTTAATCGACAAATTTCCGCGCGTTCCTGAAGATCCTCATCCAAGCGCCGTCTTCGCCCCAGTCATCTGGGTGCCAAGAATTTTGCACTGTGCGATAAACTCGCTCCGGGTGCGGCATCATCAATGTGGCGCGACCGTCGCTACTGGAAACTCCAGTGATACCCTCTGGCGAACCATTGGGGTTGGCCGGGTAAGTGGATGCGACCTCGCCATGATTATTGAGGAAACGCATGGCCACTTGATTGCTTGAGAGCAATCGATCCATCGCCTTCTGTGAAGAAAATTCCGCGCGACCTTCGCCGTGGGAAATAGCAATCGGCATATGAGATCCTGCCATACCCTGCAAGAATATAGACGGCGACTCTTCAACTCGAACTAGCGAGAAACGCGCTTCAAATTGCTCTGAGTAATTACTGACAAACCGCGGCCAGAGTTCGGCACCGGGAATTAATGTCTTGAGGTTGCTGAGCATCTGGCAGCCATTACAGACGCCGAGACTAAAGCTGTCGGAACGCTGAAAGAAGCTCTGGAACTGGTCACGAATTTGCTCATTAAACAGTACTGTCTTGGCCCAGCCTTCACCGGCACCCAAGACATCACCGTAGGAGAAACCGCCACAGGCGATAACACCGCCAAAGTCACTCAGTACTCGACGACCGGCGAGCAGATCACTCATATGCACGTCCACTGCATCGAACCCAGCGCGATCAAATGCTGCGGCCATTTCCAGATGACTGTTAACGCCCTGCTCACGCAGAATCGCCACAGCGGGCCTGACACCGGAGTTAATATAGGGTGCGGCGATATCGTCACTGGGATCGTAACTGAGCTTCACCGACAGACCTGGGTCGTCGCTGGCAATATGATTAAACTCTTCCAAGGCACAGTCGGCATTGTCACGCAGTGCCGCCATACGATAGGAGGTCTCGGTCCAGGTACGCTGTAAATCAACCCGTGGGCGCTTAAACAACGGCTGTTTTTTATTGATGATCTCAACGGTCTGCTGACTGTTTAAACCACCCAGCAGATGCACATCGACACCTGCATCGCTGAAGCGCTCGGCCACAGCATTGGTATGGTCAGCAGAGACCTGAATCACGGCTCCCAGCTCCTCATTAAACAGTGCGGCGATAGGATCATCACCTAGGCCAAAGACGTCCACAGAGATACCTATGTGCCCGGCAAATGACATCTCAACCAGAGTGGCCAATAGGCCGCCATCGGAGCGATCGTGATAGGCGAGAATATCGCCCTGCTCAAGAGAAACCTGCATGGCATCAAAGAAGTTTTTTAGCAGCGCAGGATTATCTAAATCTGGCGCTGTATCACCCATCTGCTGATTCACCTGAGCGAGAATTGAACCGCCCATGCGCTTGGCACCAGCACCCAAATCAAGTAGCAACAGCTGGGTTTCACCCGCGTCGGTACGCAGCTGTGGGGTGACAGTTTTACGCACATCGAGAACCGGTGAGAAGGCTGTAATAATCAACGACATGGGCGAGGTTACCGCCTTGTCTTCATCGCCATCAGTCCAGGTGGTGCGCATGGACATACTGTCCTTGCCCACCGGAATAGTAATACCCAGAGCCGGGCAGAGTTCCATGCCCACCGCCTGCACTGCGCGATAGAGTTTTTCATCTTCGCCGGGGTGACCGGCGGCGCTCATCCAGTTGGCTGAGAGTTTGATATCTTGCATCTGGCCAATACGGGCAGCGGCAATATTGGTAATCGCTTCGCCAATGGCCATACGACCTGAGGCTGGCGCATTAATCAGTGCCAGCGGTGTGCGCTCGCCCATGGCCATGGCTTCACCGGCAGTGCTGTCATAGGTCACTGTAGTCACAGCGCAGTCAGCCACGGGAATCTGCCAGGGGCCGACCATTTGATCGCGAGCGACCATGCCGCCAACGGTGCGATCGCCAATGGTGATTAAGTAGTTTTTGCTCGCCACTGTGGGATGCCGCAGCACTTGGAAGACAGCGTCTTCAATATTCAGATTATCAGTCACGAAGGGCTTGCCTTCGGCCTGGTCACGTTCGGCAACGCGGTGCATCTTTGGCGCCTTGCCAAAAAGTACCGACATGGGCAGATCCACGGGATCGTTTTTAAAGTAGCTGTCGCTGACGGTAATAGTCTTATCTTCAATCGCTTCGCCCACTACAGCTACTGGGCAGCGCTCGCGGTGACAGATTTCTAAGAAGCGCGTCAGGTCACGGGGTTCGATGGCCAGCACGTAGCGCTCTTGGGCTTCGTTGCACCAGATAGCGACCGGCGCCATACCGGGTTCGTCGTTGGGGACTTTGCGCAACTGGAAATGGCCGCCAGTGCCGCCATCTTTTACCAGTTCGGGCAGAGCATTGGAGAGACCGCCGGCGCCTACATCGTGAATAAAGGCAATCGGGTTATTGTCACCCTGCTGCCAGCACTGATCGATCACTTCCTGACAGCGACGCTCCACTTCTGGGTTCATGCGCTGCACTGAGGCAAAGTCGAGGTCCGCTGAGCTGGAGCCAGTCGCCATAGACGAGGCAGCACCACCCCCGAGACCAATCAACATGGCTGGGCCACCGAGCACGATCAACTGTGCGCCGGGTTTAAATTCAGGTTTATCTACATGGTCGGCGCGAATATTGCCGTAACCGCCGGCGATCATAATCGGCTTGTGATAGCCGCGACGCTGACCGTCAAAGTCCACTTCAAAGCTGCGCATGTAGCCGCAGATATTGGGGCGACCGAACTCATTGTTAAAGGCGGCGCCACCGATTGGACCTTCGAGCATAATATCCAGTGCCGAGACTATACGTTCCGGCTTGCCGTACTCTTCTTCCCAAGACTGTTTGTAGTTGGGGATATTGAGATTGGAAACACTAAAACCTACCAGCCCGACCTTGGGCTTAGAGCCGCGGCCCACTGCGCCCTCGTCGCGAATCTCGCCACCGGAACCGGTGCCGGCACCAGCGTAGGGAGAGATAGCCGTTGGGTGGTTGTGGGTTTCCACTTTCATTAACAGGTGCACGGGCTCCTGGCTGTAGCCATAGAGCTTGGTCGCCGGATCCGGGTAGAAACGACCACCCTCAGTGCCTACTACTACAGCAGCATTATCCGAGTAGGCAGAGAGAACATTCTCGCCATTGACCTTATAGGTGTTACGAATCATGCCAAACAGCGAGTGCTCTTGGTCTTCACCATCGAGGGTCCAGCTGGCATTAAATATTTTGTGACGACAGTGCTCTGAATTGGCCTGGGCAAACATCATCAATTCGACATCGGTGGGATTGCGCTCAAGACCCTTAAAGCTCTCGACAAGATACTCTATCTCGTCTTCGGCCAGTGCCAGGCCCAGTTCGATATTGGCTTGTTGCAAAGCGGCAATACCACCGCCCAGTGTATCCACCGCCGCGACTGGCGCTGGCTCATGATGACTAAATAACACTTCCGCCTGGTGCAGATCATCCAGTACTGTCTCAACCATGCGGTCATGGAGCTCGGCACCTAAATCGGCCAGCTGCTGCTCAGTGAAATGCTCTTCGCCCTGCACATAATAAGCAGTGCCTCGCTCTACCCTGACAACCTGATCCAGACCGCAATTATGGGCTATATCAGTGGCTTTGCTCGACCAGGGGGAAATAGTTCCGGGTCTTGGTACCGTTAAAATCAACTGTCCTTTGGTGGACGTCTTTTCCTCTCGTGGGCCATAGGTCAGCAGCGCCTTTAGAGTCTCCACCCCGCTCTCGGAGAGCGGCTGAGTCAGCTCGGCAAAATGCACATATTCAGCGTAAACTGAAACCGTAGAGGGCTCAATTTGCTGCAGAGTTGAAAGAAGTTTTTTACGTCTAAACGCAGACAGAGAAGGTGCGCCGGTGAGGATCATCATAGAGGCAGTGCTCGCAAAACTTTCGAATTAGAAAACGCCGTATTCTAGCTGAAAAATCTGCCGGTAGGCAGATAGAATTGAGTAAAGCCTGTACAATTCTTTCAGCGACAGGCATTTTGCAGTCATTATTTCCTAGGATGCCCCATCTGCAATCGAGAGCGGCCATACAGAGCAACAGATTAGAGATCTTTTGGAGAGCACTTTGCTCGGACCCATAACAAAATTTGTCACCCGATTTCCTGTCAGCGCAAGACGCACTGGCAAGCGCATCATTTTGGCGTTTATCGGGCTCTTATTTGCCCTCTACTTTAGCAGCAGCGCGCGCATCAGCGACCTGCAACAGGTGCAGCTCAGCGGTACATTGCACATGCTTACGGTCGCCGGGCCCACAACTTACTATGAAGACGGCAGAGGTAAGAACGGCCTTGAGTATCTGCTCGCCAAAGCCTTTGCCGACAGCCTCGGCGTCGAACTGGTGGTGCAATCAAAACCCAATTTAAATGCCTTGCTACTCTCAGTCGGCGGTCCTGAAGGCAATTTTGCAGCGGCTAATATTACTGTCAGCGAAAACCGCAGCAAGCTACTGCAATTTACCACCCCCTACATGCAGGTTACCCAACATCTGATCTACCGGCGCGGCTCTGCTCGACCCCGCTCCCTTGGCGACATCGACGGTGACCTGGTGGTACTCAAGAGCTCATCTCACAGCGAACAGCTTAAGTATTGGACTGAAAAATATCCGCAGCTACAGTGGCGCGAAGATAGCAGTAGTGAAATGAGCGAGATGCTGCGCATGATTCACGACCGCGAAATCGACTACACGGTGGTCGACTCACTGGCCTATTTGGTGAGCCGACATATCTATCCCCAAGTGCGTCGTGCTATCGACATTTCTGACCCCCAGCCAGTGGCCTGGGCCTTTCCCCGCCACGGCGATGGCACATTGCTGGCCGCCGCCAATCGCTTTCTCAGTGACTACAGTGCCAGCGGCGAATTGGCAGCATTGAAAAATGACCTTCTCGAACAGGCGGACAACTTTTCTGTCGCTGGCTCTCAGCGCTTTGGTCAGTTGGTCAACAGTAGGCTTCCGAATTATGAGCCGCTGTTTAGGGTTGCTGCAGAGCAGTTTGGTTTTGAGTGGCATTTATTGGCCGCCGTGGCCTACCAAGAATCGCACTGGAACCCGAGAGCACGCTCGCCCACTGGCGTGCGCGGTTTGATGATGCTGACTCTAAATACCGCACGAGAGATGAAAATTAAAAATCGTCTCGACCCACAGCAGAGTCTGACTGGCGGTGCTGCTTACCTGTCTAAACTCAGGGCGCGCCTACCGGATCGCATCGGCGAACCAGACCGCACACTGCTGGCACTAGCGGCTTACAATATCGGCTTTGGGCACTTGGAAGATGCGCGCATTCTTACTCAACGCAATGGACAGGATCCAGATCAGTGGGAGCATGTGCGACAACACTTACCCAAACTTAGCAACAAGCAGTACTACCAATCACTCAAGTATGGCTATGCTCGAGGTAGTGAACCGGTGATCTACGTGGACAATATTCGCTACTACAGACGCTACCTAGAATTACACGAACTCTCGCAGCAGCCAGAACTGCAAAGTGTCGAAGAGCTCCAGCCAAACAGCGAATGGGAAGACTCCGCGCCCTCATCACTCTAGGGCCTTAAGACCATAAAACGTTAGGACTTTAGGGCTTTTTCCGCAGCGCGCTTGGCGCGAAAGAAACCGCTCATAATCGCCCCACACTCCTCCGCCAGAACACCGCCCTGCCAGTCGATAGAATGATTATAGTGAGACTCATCCATCAGTCGCAGCTGACTTTCTAAGGCGCCAGCGCGAGGTTCTTTAGCACCAAAGATAATTCGCCCGATACGGGCGTGGACCATAGCGCCTACACACATGGTGCAGGGTTCAATAGTCACATAGAGATCGCAGCCACTGAGGCGATAGTTGCCCAGGGCTGTTGCCGCGTTGCGCAGAGCAATAATTTCAGCATGGCCGGTGGGGTCGCAGCTGGTGATCGGCTGGTTATAACCCTCTCCAATCACCTGACCATCTTTGACTACCAGAGCACCAACCGGCACTTCTCCCACTGCCGCAGCCTGTTCGGCGAGGGCCAGAGCACGACCCATAAATTCTTCTTCTAAAGACACATCAACACCTTTACTGGAAACTCACTATGTAGCCACGCGCCAATCGCGTAAACTCGCAGTCTTTATTCTGGCTTAGAGACGTCACCAGACGCCACAAATAGCTGAAGCCCAAGGACCCATCACTCGCCATGCCGACAACAACAAGCAACCTCAGCCCGGCACAGCCGATCAGCATCAGCCCTGACTGGAAAGTGCAACTGAGCCAAGCGGTTACATCTATAGATGAACTGCTGAGCTGTTTAGACCTAGCCCCAGAACAACTCTCCACTAGCCAGCAGGCAGCTTCGGCATTTTCCCTCAAAGTGCCGCGACCCTTTATCGATCGTATGCAATCGGGAAACCCCAGAGACCCGCTGCTACTTCAAGTACTACCCGTCACCGACGAAATGCAGCAGAGTCCAGACTACAACAAGGACCCACTCGAAGAGAGCAAGCACAACCCTATTGCGGGCATTGTACATAAATACGCCAATCGACTGCTGCTGGTTATTAGCCCAGCCTGTGCGATCAACTGTCGCTACTGTTTCCGCCGTCACTTTCCCTACGATGAAAATCGTCAGAGCAAGCAGCAGTGGCAAACTGCGCTGGACTATATTCGCCAGGATAAAAGTATTAATGAAGTGATTTATAGCGGCGGCGATCCACTGGCCGCTAATGACAACTTTCTCGCATGGCTAACCACAGAAATTGCCGAGATAAGCCATATCAAACGGCTGCGCATTCATACCAGATTACCGGTAGTGATTCCGGCGCGTATAGATCAGAGCTTTTTAAATTGGGCCACAGCCACCAGACTCAAACCCATTGTGGTGCTGCATATTAATCACGCCAATGAAATTGATGCCGAGGTTGCCAGTGCGATTCAAAAATTAACTGACGCTGGTATACAAGTGCTAAACCAGTCGGTGCTATTGCGAGAAATTAATGACAGTGCGATGGCGTTAGCCGAATTGAGTGAACGGTTATTTGATTGCGGTGTGTCGCCCTACTATCTGCATCTCTGCGATCCGGTTGCCGGAGCCCAGCATTTTGATCTAGATGACAGTGTCGCCAAGCAGATTTATGGCGAGTTGCAGTGCTTACTGCCAGGATTTTTAGTGCCAAAATTGGTGCGCGAAATACCTAACAGGCAATCAAAGACTCTTGTTATTTAGCCTTCAGTTAAAAAGCGTTAAAAGCCTTTTAATACAGCTTTCTAATAAAGCCTAAAAGATACAGCGCACCGATTTTCAGCATTGCTACAAATTAAATGGGTTACAAATTAAATGGGTTACAAATTACATACGCATCAGAGCACAGATTTTATTGCCGGCGGGATCACGCAGATAAGCCAAGTACATATCACCCATGCCGCCGCCAGCGCGAACGCCTGGAGCGTCTTCACAAGCAGTGCCGCCATTAGCTAAACCAGCTGCATGCCATGCATCGCCCTGCTCTGTGCTAGTAACATTAAAACCAATGGTGCTGCCATTGCCGCTGCTTGCAGGCTGACCATCGATAGGCACACTCAAGGCAAAAATACCGGTCTCACTCATGTAAAAACAGCGACCCTTAGGATCAACCGTACCTGGGCCAAAGCCTAATTCACCCATAGTGGCATCGTAGAATTTCTTTGACTCGTCGATGTCGTTGGCACCGATCATAATATGACTGAACATAATTCCTCTCTTGGTTTTATAGTGTTTTTATAGTGAGTGTTTTTATAGCCCGCTCTTTATCGAGAATTCGAGCCGGTTTTGCAAGGTATAAATTAAACACACAACTAAGTAGTTGATCTAGCCCGGGCAACATTCGAGTTGGTGGGCTTACCCAACAGAGCAGAAATCGACTGGCCCACTGCAATCAGCTTATCCAAATCTATGCCCGTAGAAATACCCATGCCCTCAAGCATATACACCACATCTTCACTGGCCACATTACCAGTTGCATTCAACGCGTAGGGGCAACCACCCAGTCCCGCCACCGAGGCATCCACTGTAGCAATGCCATATTCCAGAGAGCTGCAGATATTGGCCAGAGCTTGCCCATAAGTGTCGTGACAGTGTACGGCCAATTTATCCACCGAGGCCTGCAACAACAGATGATCTAAAAGACGTTTAAAGTGCCCGGGAGTGCCAACACCTATGGTATCCCCAAGGGAGACTTCATAGCAGCCCATATCAAACAGTGCCCGAGAAACCACATCAACCTGCTGAGGTGCCACCTCGCCATCGTAGGGACAGCCAACCACACATGATATATAGCCTCGCACAGCAACTCCCTGATCCAGGGCAGCCTGCATAACAGGTTCAAAACGGGTCAAACTGTCAGCGATGCTGCAGTTAATATTTTTTTCCGAAAAGCCCTCAGAGGCCGAAGCAAACACCGCCACCTCTTTGATCCCAGACTCCATGGCGCGATCAAACCCTTTGAGATTAGGTGTCAGCGCGGCCAAGGTCAGACCAGGGACCTGAGTTAAACCGGCAAAGACCTGATCACTGTCAGCCATCTGCGGCACGCTGCGGGGATTAACAAAGCTGCCGGCTTCAATATAGTTGACCCCAGCATCGATCAAGCCATGGATAAGGTTAATTTTTTGCGCTGTTGAAACTGGCGCCGATTCGTTCTGCAAGCCATCTCGGGGACCCACCTCGACTAGCTTAACTGACTGTGGAATGGTCATCTAATTACTCTCCTATCCAAGATGCACTGCGTTTTTCGAGAAAGGCATTTAACCCTTCACGACCCTCATCACTGCCACGAATTTCAGCAATGCGACGGCTGGTTTCGGCGACTAACTCATCGGTTATGGGCGCCCCCGCCACATCAGCCACCAATTGCTTGGCCGCCGCCATAGCTGCCGGGCCATTAATCAGTAATCTCTCAACCATTGCTTGAATACGACTATCCAACTCGGCCTCCTCACAGAGCTCGCTCACCAGTCCCAGCTGCAAGGCCGTGGCAGCGGAAAACCGTTCCGCGGTCATACAGTAACGGCGCGCCGCACGGGGTCCGATCGCGGCGCAGACAAAGGGGCTAATTACGGCGGGAATAAGACCCAGCTTGACCTCGGATAAACAGAAGCTCGCAGCAGGCGTAGCGAATACTAGATCACAGACAGCGGCGAGGCCCACACCGCCGCCAAAGGCCGCGCCATGGACTCGCGCAATAGTTGGCTTAGATAGACTGTTAATACGCCGAAACATCGCCGCCATTAGCGTCGCGTCACGCTGATTTTCGTCAAAACTGTAGTCGGCCATACGTCGCATCCAGCCGAGATCGGCGCCAGCGGAGAAGCTGCGACCAGTGGCCTGCAAAATAACTATGCGCACCCCAGGGTCGGCTTCCAGAGCTTCAAAGCTGGCGCTAATCTGAGCGATCAGCTGATCGTCAAAGGCATTGTGCTTATCCGCATTATCTAGAGTAACGGTGGCAACACCGCGGCTATCCGTTTCCGTTATTACCATTTGCTGAATCACTACTTTGTCTACCTCGTTGGTTATATTGCCCGACCCCGCCCCCACTTAGAACCTTTAGGAAGGGGAGCGGCGACAGAAATTATTAAGGATTGTATTAGCAACCATGGCAGCATGGCCAATTAATCTAGCCCTGTAGCAACCTAAAGTACTGCAGGGTAAATAGGCGAGCTGTTTTTAAGTAGCCTATTTATAGCAGCTTTTGATGGCAGCTTCTCAACAACTGCTAAACAAAATCCGCTGAGCAACTGCCCCTAAGACTCTTCGTTGGCCTATTAGTCATATTAGTTGTAATAGCGATGCTGTCAAAACGCGATAAAAGTATGAATAAACTGTCGGTTTTAGACGCTAACGAAAATGTTTTTAACTGATATTATCGCGCTCGATTTTCCAAACAGGGAAGATCTCTACTTATAAAAACAAAAGATGCAACTCAGCACCAACCAATAATAAGGGGAATATCATGCAAAAACGCACTCTCAGTTTATACACCGCTGCGGCAACGCTGGCGATGGCCTTCAGTGCGCCCGCGCTGTCACAAGGTTTAATGCTCGAAGAAATCATAGTCACGGCAACGAAACGTGCCGAAGGGCTACAAGAAGTTCCCATCGCCATCTCAGTAATGAGTGGTCAAGAGATGAGCGCCAAAGGCCTCACCAAGATGGAAGATCTGTCCATGTACATGCCTAACGTCCATGTGGCAGAGGCCAGTGCTGGTACCCAGTTGTTTATCCGCGGTATTGGTTCAGGCGTTAACTACGGTTTTGAACAGTCAGTCGGTACCTTTGTCGATGGCGTTTACTTCGGTCGCGGCCGCAGTGCCCGTGGCAAGTTCCTCGACATTGAACGTGTTGAAGTTCTGAAAGGCCCACAGTCGACTCTGTTCGGCAAAAATACCGTTGCCGGTGCACTGAACATCACTACTGCCCAGCCCACCGAAGAGTTTGAAGCCTATGTCAGTGCTGGTTACACCACTGAATTAGACGCCATGACCATCACTAGCGTGATCTCTGGCCCGCTGAGCGATTCAGTTCGCGGTCGTCTGGCAGTACGTGGCTATGAAGATGAAGGCTATGTGCGCAACCTCTCCGCCAATGGCGTCGATGGCCCCCAGAATGAAAGCGTCTATGCTCGCGCCACCCTGGCAATAGATGTTAACGAAGACTGGACTGCCACGATTAAGGCCGAGCACGGCTATGTGGATATCCTCGGTCGCCAAGAGCTGATTTCAGATACTGATCTTTCCATTGGTCCATCAGCTGCGCTCTACGGTTCACCATTGGGTTCAACCAATTTTGAAGCTGGATTTGGATACACCACTTATGAGCAAAACGTTCGCGATTTGCCACTATTTGATGATACTGAGTCAAATATTTTCCAGGTAACCCTGGACGGTGTTGCTGGCGAACATGGCGTTAAAGCGGTTATCGGTTACACCGACTACGAGTTTACCAACAGCTTGGACTCTGACTACAGCCCGTTAAAATTATTGAACCGCGGACGCAACGAGCAACACGAGCAGTTCAGCGCCGAGTTGATCATTAGCTCTCCAAGTGACGACAAGTTCGAGTATCTGGCTGGCGCTTTCTTCCAGACTGAAGAGCTGTCTAACGATCGCTACACTCACGTTGATCTGTCAGCAGTAGCACCACTACAGAACGGTGTATTTGGCCTATTGAACGCAGCCAACCCAGCGCTGGGCGGCGCAAGTTTTGCCCAGGCAGTTTTGGGTGGCAATTTAAGTGCAGCGACTCAAAGCGGTATTTTGGATGCCACTGCACGCAGCTACTTTGAACAGGAGGCAGACAGCTGGTCAGTCTTTGCCGAGGGTACTTATAATGTCAACGATAGCTTCCGCGTAACTGCTGGCTTGCGTTATTCGGAAGACGAGAAAGACATGTCTAAGCGCGGCACGGCGTCTAACATAGATCCAACTGCAGCCTCCTCCACCTTGTCCGTGCCTCAGTTGGCAGCGGTATACGGTCAAGCACTCAAACTGGCTACTGTCCATGCTTACACCAGAGATCGCAAAGAAGACCATGTCACTGGCCACGTTAACTTACAGTGGGATATGAACGACGATGCAATGGTCTACCTCGAGTTGGGCAACGGCTATAAAGCAGGCGGATTTGACGAAGATAACGGCATGGGCCGCGAAATCGAAACGGTTAATGGCGTTACCGATGATCTGGCCGACTTTGAAGATGAGTCTGTTGAGACTATCGAAATTGGCGCCAAAATCAATCTCGCCGATGGCCGTGGTCGTCTGAATATTGCCGCGTTTAGCAGCAACTATGAAGATGTTCAGGTGTCTACTTTTGACGGCAATGCCGGCTTTGTAGTGGGCAACGCAGCAGAGTCTGAGGTTAAGGGTATTGAAGCAGACGTACTTTACCGTTTGACTGAAGAACTCACCTTTAACGGTGCTTTCGCTTATCTGGATGCTACTTACAAGTCCTTCCCTGGTGCCGGCTGTAACCTAGCTCAATCACTAGTCTGGGCTGGTGCAGGTGGATGTGTTCAAGATCTGAGCGGTCAACCGCTGCAGTTTGCTCCTGAGTACACCGCTAACATTGGTATCAGTTATGAGAGAGCCCTGTCTTCAGGTTTACTGCTGAGTGCTGGTTTGGACTACAACTGGAGCGATGATGTGGTTGTGTCTGCCGACTTGGATGAGAACTTAGTTCAGGAAAGCTTTGGCAAACTCAACGCCCGCATCGCCATTGCTGGCAATGACCAGTGGCAGGTCTCTGTAGTCGGCAAAAACCTGCTTAGCGAAGATACCTTTATGTGGGGTAACGACATTCCACTGGGTTCACTGGGATTCAAAGGCGCCTACTTCAAGCTGATCGATCCACCGCGCACTGTTGAAATCGCAGCTCGCATGAACTTCTAGGTGCTCAAGACGCGTGAATAGCCAGTACGGCTAATAGATGCGCGCCGAAGAAGTAAACGAAAAACCGCGGCCTTAGCCGCGGTTTTTTTACGCCTTTTTCTCCGGTTTAGCAGACACCAAAAATTAGTATGAATCTGAATAGAAAATGCTTGCAACCAGCTTAAATCAGGATCTAAATATCAATCCTAAACCCTCAGCCTTGCTAAAGTGCTGAGACCTTCAGCTCATGCTGAATACGGCATCGCTTCCTAAAATAGAAAGACTGACTTATATGCTTCCATTAGTGGTAATCCTGCTCGGTAAAACGACAGATTCAGCCTCACTTAAGTGGTCTGGAGATCGATGTGTTTAAGCCACAACTTCCTCGCCGAGTTGCAATCGCTGCATTATTTACGCGGCCGACTGGAGCTACGCCGCACGCATACGGCAGTACAGACTTTTTATCTATCTTTGGGCCTTCGCCTCTTAGACGAATTGCCGGTTTATTCTCAAGACAAAAAAGATTTCCGGCGTATGGAGCTCATGCTTAATGACCAATATTTCGATGCTAGAGTTCAATCGCATTATTCAGA
>Ga0209194_1000708_pt1 | contig 24459 bp, 46 predicted proteins | sample COGITO_mtgs_1004_FD_184787 | JGI IMG/M metagenome (GOLD analysis project Ga0209194, IMG submission 184787) | Pelagic marine microbial communities from North Sea - COGITO_mtgs_100413 (SPAdes) (version 2) | ecosystem: Environmental > Aquatic > Marine > Epipelagic ...
ACAAAAATGACGATATAACTACGCCAGCGCCCGGGATAATGCCTATTATCGAACCCAATATTGTGCCGCGGGCTATTGCAGGTATTGCAAGTTTACACTCTTGCTTGTTGGGCATCAACTTATCGACCTTAGTAACAAATACTTTTTGATCACTGGGACGTTTACTGAGGTTATTGATAATTTCTCCGTAACCAAACAATCCCATTATCAAAGTAACAAAGCCGATGCCGTCAGCCAGTTCTGGAATATTAAAGACAAACCGCTCGACTCCTGAATTAATATCTGTACCGATTAATCCTAATAAAATCCCCACTATAACCATACCTACAGATTTAAGAACTGACCCTGACGCTAACGTGACTGCGCCCATCAATCCCAACAACATTAAAGAAAAGTATTCTGCGGGCCCAATTTTAAAAGCCAAGTCGATCAACGGAGTAGCAAATGCTGCCAAAACAATTGTACCAAAGCACCCGGCAAAAAACGATCCAATGGCAGCAACTGCCAGTGCAGGTCCACCACGACCTGCCAATGCCATTTTATGCCCGTCGATCATTGTGATGACAGAACCAGGTTCTCCTGGCAAATTAACCAATATAGAAGTTGTTGATCCACCGTACTGCGATCCGTAGTAAATGCCTGCTAACATGATCAGCGCCGATGTTGCCGGCAATGAATAAGTTACCGGTAACAATATTGACATTGTGGCTATTGGTCCAATTCCTGGCAATACTCCAATAATTGTACCTAGTAAGCAACCCAAAAAAGCATATAGTACATTTATTGGTGTAAATGCAACTTCGAGTCCTAATGCTAAGTTTGTAAATAAATCCATATTATCCAGTAATAAAATATGGCCAGGCTTGAACTGGCAATCTTAATAACAAGCAAAAAATGAAATAACTTATCACTGTCAACACAGCGGCCAAGACCAGGCTTTCGGTAATTTTAAATCTATCGCCTGCAAGGCTTGCTGTAAAAATTAACACAAAAACAGCAATATTTAAACCAAAGTCAACCAGCAACAATGCAAATATAAGATTTGCCGCTGTTATTCCAATCAACGGTCGCCAGACTATTGCGCCGACTTTGTCATTATCGTTGGTAGATATAACAACTGCCTTTGTGCTAATTATGATCCCAATAATTGATAATAGTACACCGAGCATTAGTGGAAAGTAGCCTGGCCCCATATTGTCTGTTGATCCGTATTCGTAACCAGTAGATGCTATTGCAAATATTGCGCCCAGCACTATAAACAGCATGCCAGAAAAAAAGTCTTTTTCGTTAGTGATTTTCATAAAGTAGTGTAACTCGTACGCCAATTAATAGTTAATAATCAGCGTTCTATAGTAATACTACAGTAAAGACGTCGTTACGTCAAGCGTTTAGGTTGATATGATATCAACCCCCCGTCAGCATTGCGCCGGCGTTATATGTCTATTTACTCAAAACATTGTTATAGACACAAAAAATGCATTATAATACTAATGGTTTCTACTGAGAGATGATAAATAACTCAGTAAAAACACTAATAGTGTTTACACTAATAACATACACCCAAAGGAAAAACACAAAATGTTTAAAAAACTAAAAGAACTCTTACAAGGAGTTATCACCAAGACAAATCGCCAAAGCGCTCTAGAGAGTTTTATCAATAGCAAACACCCAACTAGCCCTGCAGAAATTGAGCACTTGGTACGCACATTTGATCGCCTATCAGGAGGTCGTTATGGCTACTAAAATTAAAAACTCATTTAAGTCATTCGGTCGTGCATTTGTTGATGCAATGATTGCAAGCGGCGAACGACGTGCTGAACAAGTGTTGCGTAATCGTTCCAGCTGGTATGCATAATTTACTAAAACAAATGGTTGCAATATTCCGTAAAACGGATTACGATAAGGAAATTATGCGTTTTGCCAAGTCCGAGTATTCAAAAGACTGGGAACACGCATACCATATGTTGATGCAGGGCAAACAGCCCTATACAGGAGTTTAAAATGTTGGCAGTAATAGTTGAATTTTTTGAATCAATCGGCCGAGCAAGAGCAGCTAGTGCGCTGGCCAACGCTGGATATTACGACATTGCAAAAAGCATGATGCTTGACACAGACCCAGCGTTTGACGTTCATCCATAATGTGGCCTCACTCCGACGAAGAATGGGAAGCATGGTTTAACCAACCTAGCAAATAATTCTTCTTGCATTGACATGCTTTTTTGTGTTAACATATAAGCATGTCTAAACATATATCAATAATCAGGTACTTGAGTGCTATAATAATTACCATTGCAATGGGATTCCACGCAGCCGGAATTGTTCCTTGGAATAGTATTTTACAATTGTTGGGTGCTGCCGGATGGGTTTATTCTGCCTACAAGACCCGAGACAAAGCGTTGATGCTGAATTTTGCATCCCAGTTCTTTGTGATTATCCCAACACTAATCTACATTTATTTTTAATTTGGACAAATTGACTCGCAGAAATTGCTGCGGTGCACAAAAAGTCATAAATAAATGTGTTACAATAACAAACATAGGATGCCGCAATAAGGCGGGTCTTAATTTTTAGTAAACTCGCTTAATAGGAGAACATTATGTTTACACCAGACAACCTCATCGATACTATCCAAACTGCCAAAAAGACTTGGATCAAAACTTTCATCACAAACGAGCACATTGCCGATTCAATGAATCATTTTGTTGACAGCCAAGCTGATTACACCAAAAAAGCATTCAAAGCAACTTCTGATGCCGCACAAGAAATTGCTACTGAAACAGTCAAAGCAGTCAAAGAAGGCGCCAAATTTGACTACTCTAAATTTGGTGAAGGCATTATGAAGGCCTATACTGCTCAAACTACAGCCAAAACCAAGTAATACCAAAGTAATACTTGACCAATAAATCCAGTTCGTGTATACTATGTATATGAACTGGTTTTTTATTGGATAAAATTTATGAGCTACGAGCAAGAACCAATGCGGGTTGTGGGTGACAGGATTATTTCCGAAAGGCAATATCAACAGGAACAGCGCGAACTAGCGTGGTTAGAGTATCTGCATACACAATCTGACAAAGGCGACGAAGACGAATACTACCAACATTGTATTGAAAATAATATCAAGTACTACTCAAGAGCTGAAAGAGTGCAACACATTAAAGATGAACTAGCTAGGTCTGAAAAAAAGGCTCAACGAGCTGAAAATATAGCCTTTACTATAGGCCCTTTGTTGGTACTTGGTGTATTGGCGTTGTTGGTCAAAGGATGCACAATGTTGCAGTAATCCCACACCACTTGACCAATAAATCAACTTTGCTTATACTACACACATCAACAACATTTTAGAGGTATCAAAATGAAAACACGTATTTTAACTGTGACTGCACTTGCAACATTGCTAGCGCTGGGCGGATGTGCCAGCTACAATCCACTTGCACCCACGGCCCAAGGCGGCGGGGTAACACCTGGGCAATCTGCTACCACTGCCATCAGCGAACAAGTTGCTGTAAACGACTTCACTCGCACCGGTGTCAAAATCACATACGGTCTAATGTCAGGCGAACTCAAAAGCATTGAAGCCACAGGATATGCACCAGTATGGGGCAACAGTTCTTCGGCTGTTCGTGAAGCGTTTCGTGTTGCCGAGCTTGAAGCCAAGAAAAGCCTAAACGATTTTATCAATCGCGAAAACATCACCAGTACTACATCAGTCAAAATGATCAGTAAAAATCTGGAACAGGCCAACGACAACAAAAACAACAACTTTGTAAGCAACGTTGTTAAATCGTCGGATGAGTTTACCAAAATGGCCAGCGAATTAAACCCAACAGCCAACAACACAGCCAAGACAGACAACAACAACACTGCTGTTCGAAATGATGCATTGAGAATTGCGTCCACAGTCAACAACACTATCAATATCAAAGCCCAGGGCATCTTAGGCGGGCTGTATTTGGTCGAAGGCGAAGTTATCAAAGGTGGCAAAAACGTAATGGCAACATATCGTTGGGATGCCAAGAGTAGTGCTACTCGCCCGGCAATCCGTGCATCAATGATGCAATAACATGTTAAAGCGGTTATTGGTAGCAGTCAGTGCAACATTGGCGCTGACTGCCAATGCTGGTATTGCCGATCTTCTTGTTCCCGGACCCTGGAGTATTGGCATTAGCATAGTTCGGTGGTTACATGAAGGTTCTGAAAAAATACTTTATGTAGAGGTGGTAGGCGAAGGCAACACACTTGATCAAGCACGACAGCAAGGGTTTCGATTAGCAGTAGAACATGCTGTGGGAACTGTGATTGCCAGTGAAACCGAAGTTCGTGGCGCTCATATTGCACGTGACGAAATCATCACATACGCATCTGGTTATGTTGATCGGTTTGAAATTGTCAAACAACAACAAGTGGGCAATCGTGTTCAGGTACAGATGAAGTTGTGGGTCAAACACAACAAGCTGGCCAACAGACTATTGAACAAATCTGAAACACACGGATCGATTGAGGGCGGACGCATCAGCGCACAACTAAACTCACTGCAACACGAGCGAAGGTCTGGCGACCGATTGTTGAACACAGTACTGGCAGATTATCCAAAACGAGCGTTTGATATCAAACTAGACAATACACGAGTATTTTTTGATGCCAACAGAAACGGACAGTTGGAAGTGGCATTTTATCTGTCATGGAACAAACTGTATCTTGACAGCATTGCCGAAGCAGTCACAGCAATAAATCAGCGTCCGGACTGTGGAAGATTCCCTGGGTGTACTGGTGTTACGTCTGAGATCAAAGTGATCCAACCCGGATTTGCAAGCAATACAGTAGCGTACTTTGACGACAAAAATGCCCAAGAGTTGATACGGAAAGAAATGGTGCAAAGTCAGCCAACGATTAGATTATCTATCCTGGACACATCTGGCGAAGAACAGTTTAAGCAATGTTTATATGCCAAAGAGCTGGATTATCGTTCGCCATCAACTTTGTATTACGTACAGCTCGGTTACAACAAAGTGTCCATAAACGGGCAAGCAGTTAAGCGGTTTAACACGTTTATCAACTTGAACTCTGTACCGACTGCACAGTTGGACAAAGTAGAAATATCTATTGTCCGCGGGCCCGGCTGTTAATTTGAATTAAGATATAATTGTGCCATAAGTACTTGCATATGGCTGCCCAGCAAGATTACGACACCAAAGACCACACACAAGCTCTTGCTGACAACGGCATGTATGTGTTGATGGGAGAAATAGAAGCTGATACAGTTAAACCTATTATCGAATGGATCTTGCACGAAAATTATGTAAGCAAAAAACGCCGTAAAGAACTGCTGTTGATGATCTGCTCCGAAGGCGGCACAATGCAAGATGCATTTGCGTTGATTGATGTGATGCGTAGCAGTACCATTCCGATCAAGACTGTTGGTTTGGGAATGATTGCCAGTTCTGGATTGTTGATTTTCCTTGCCGGCAGTGAGGGGCGTCGTGTACTAACACCAAACACTTCAATACTGAGTCATCAGTTCAGTTGGTACAACGAAGGCAAAGCTCACGAATTGTTTGCTACTATGAAAGAGTTTGAGTTGACTCAAGTGCGCATGGTCAACCATTACAAAGAATGCACGGGCTTATCAGAGGATGAAATTCGTGCAAATTTATTGCCCGCACATGACGTATGGCTCACTGCCGAAGATGCCAAACGTCTCAACATCTGCGACAGTATTTCTGTGCTGACTCGTTAACGCTGGCGTTTGCGTCCCAAAGTCTTTTCGTTGCCCAAGGGCTTGACAATTTCTTCTTCTTCTAGTCCGCCTTTGCGAGCAGTGACACTGCTTCTCTTTTGAGTCTGAGTATCCAGTTCATCGGCACTAGTGTTCGCAGAAACAGCTGGAATATCGGCATCCGTTGGTTTTTCAATTGCTTGACCTTTTTGTCCTTTGGGTTTTAATTTAAAACTAAAACCTCCTTTGGTAGGGTCTGTACCTCCTGATTTGGTTTCCATTGTTACTTCACCGTCGAGTTTGGCTGGCCATTGTGTTGAAAAAGTTATTACACCCTTCTTGGCATCTGCATATTGTTGGATAAAATTGTAGTCTAATATTTCTAAAATTACTGCTTGGAATTCGGGAACTTGGCCGCCATTGACCAAATTCATTACAGCGGACTTTGTAACATAAGTTAATTTTCCGCCATCACTGCCTTTGCTGTCAAGGTCAGCAAACAACTTGTTGTACTTAGGCATCGGAGTTCGATTTTTAAGACTGTCTTTGACTTGTGCAACAATGTCTTGATCCCAAGGTAAAAACGGAACAAACGCCGTTGGTATTTTATCCGGCATACGCTCGTACATTAAGTTCATCATTTGAAAAACTTGGCTAACTGTTTTAGGACTTGGCAAATTTTCATTTTTGACCAAATCAACAATGTCAATAGCAGTTTGGTATTGTTTTTTCTTTCGAAGTTCGTCAGGAATTTTTAAACTGCTCATACTTGGCGGTGCACCACCACCTGTGCCTTTGCTAGAAATATTAAGTGTATGACCAGTTTTTGTGTTGGTGATAGAAGCAAAACTATCAGCCAGTGGATTAGACACAGAAGACGGAAAGAACAACACAAGGTCTTTAAAATTACCGCCTAACCATTTTAAAAATTCATCACGGCTCGGGAACGAGCTTTGGTCATGGATCAATGCCAGTACACCAAGGTATTCGCCTGCATAATCAACAATGGCTTTTTTAACTTGCTCGTTTTTTGCAAATTCAGCAGGGATAACAGCGGGTTTGCCTGACACAATGTTATTGGCAATTTCAATCACAGCACGACCGTAGTCGGTGCTTTGCAACACAATGTTGTTGACAATGACATCGTGTAACTTGCTGGCAGGTATGTCTTGATTAACAATGCCAATTTGACCAGGCTTTACCTGTGCACCTTCTTTTTTCAATTCAGACGTGTCTGTTTCGCCTGGTTTTGCACTCGCACCACCAAACTCGGCTGTTTTTCTAAAATTACTAATTGACCATAATTTGCCTTGCAAATCCTTGCCTTGCACACTACCACGGAATTTTCCATCTTGTCTGAGTTGTAAAAAGCGATCGGCTTCGGAAGGATCTAGTACAACTTCTGTGCCTTCTTTGTCAGTATAAAAAGGTTTACGATCTTGGATGTGGGAAATAAATGCATCAAACCGTTCTGGGTATTTGATAATTTGTGAAGCCTCTAGTGTAGCTTCTGCCAACATTGAGTCAAGTAAGTTTAAAATATCACGCATAGTTCGATCTTCAGTTAAGTACAGTACTTATCACAATACAACACATATGAACAAATTACTGTGTTGACTATTGTGCATACCAATGCTATAATACTGTATATTCAATAACAAGGAAACCCAATGCCACATTTAGTCCCCATGGTCATCGAGCAAACAAGCAAAGGCGAGCGCAGTTACGACATCTACAGCCGATTGCTCAAAGACCGTATTGTCATGCTGGACACAGAAGTAAGCGATCACAGTGCCAGTTTGATTGTGGCACAAATGCTGTTTTTGGAAAGCGAAAATCCAGAGCAAGACATATTGTTTTACATCAACAGCCCCGGTGGTGTGATCACAGCAGGCATGAGCATTTACGACACAATGAACTTTATCAAGTGTGATGTTAGTACTATTGTTATGGGCCAGGCCTGTTCAATGGGATCGTTTTTGGCACAAGCAGGCACAGCAGGCAAACGAATGATGTTGCCATATGCCAGGCACATGATTCACCAACCCAGCGGTGGTGCACGTGGTATGGCCAGCGACATTGAAATCAGCTACAAAGAAATCATGCATATGAAAAAGATGCTGACTGACCTGTATGTCAAGCACAACAGTCGAGGCAAAACTTACGAGGACTTTGAACGTGATATGGATCGGGACACATTTATGAGTGCCCAAGAAGCAATGGATTATGGGTTGGTTGATAAAATTGTTGAAAAACGCTAAAATAACAGTTGACGAATAAACCGCTATTTGCTATAATAAACACTTAGCAACAAAAAACAGAAGGTTCATATGGCAGGCAAAGCAAAATCTTGTTATCTTTCGGTCACCAACCGCGAAACTCGAAAAACTGTATTGAATCGAATGTTTTTTAAAATGGCCGATTTAAATGACTTTATAAAAACAGAGGATTTCAAAACAAAATATCCAGAAGAACAATTCCACATTGTTAAAGAAATTTACTAATGATTCTCACCAACTCCAATAAAAAGTCAAATATGTCTACACAAGTTACAATTCGGTCATCTTCAGGTGGCACAATTACCTACACCAAAACAGGTCTAATTCACCGTAGTGGCGGCGCTTATTCAGGCAAAATTGCCGCGCTGGAAAAGCCACCAAAAAAGTAGTACTCAAGTACTACTAAAAAATAACCCGTCTTGATGGCGGGTTTTTGTTGACGCAAATTTACCAATTTGCTATAATATACACATACACAGCAAAACAGGAGTTGATGATGTTTGATACAGAATATAAACAGTTGTTTAACGGCACCGAGTACATTCAGAAACACGGCAATCCTTTTGATCGTGGCAGTGCGGACAGTTACTACCATCGTCAGCCCAAGCCTCACTACTGGCCCGAAGGCACTGGCCATGGTAAGATGGTCGAAAAGGAAGACATGACTCCTGAAGAGATTTGTGAGTACATGGCAGGCTACGAGTGGAATGAAGTGTTCGGCGACAAAAAAGACTACGGCAGTTTCTAAAGGAGAAAATGATGCAAGCACTGATTAACCTAGCAATTGTTTTGATGCCTGTGATTATCATGGGTGTGGTTATGATCCTTAAAGGAGAATTTTGATGGAAACCTGGTTGGCACCACTTGCAACTGCACTTGATAAACAACTTGAAAAGGAACTAGCATAATGAGTAACTTGGAACTGGCAAAAAGTATCCGCAACGGTATGTTTGCAGATCGCGGTGTTGACTTAGAAGAAGCATACAACTATGCATTTTCATTGATGCGCAATGATCCAGCCGTGCTCACTGGCATGATGGTGGTGTTGAATACACTGAGCAATGTTATTATTGAAAACGAAAAGGAAACAGCATAATGTTTAAAATGATCTTGGGCGCAGGCCTAGTGGTAGTTTTGGTTGGGTTTGGTATTGTTGACACCAATGATATCCAATCCGCAGGCGACAGCGCGGCAAAATTTGCTAAAAACGATGTTGCTCCACTCATTAACAGAGCCGCTACCAAAGTAGTTGATGTAACAAAATGAAGAAATTTGTTGTGGTGTTGCTGACTGCGGCAACGTTGGTTTTAACTGGATGCGGCACAATCGGCGGCGCAATATCGGGTGCCGGGCAAGACGTAGGCAAAGTTGGCGAATACATTAAAAACATTTAAGGAATTATCATGAGCGGCATATACATGGAAGAACTAGAGTACGACATTCAGGAATTGTTTATCATTGGATACGAACCCAACGAAATTGCCGAACAACTGGATGTCAGTGTAGGTAAGATTATAGAAGTACTGAATGCGTTTGGCGTCAAGTACGAGGACTAGTCGTGAAAGTAGTACAAGAAACAACTGACTGGAAATGTCAAAATCATGTGTACTTTCTTGATGACAGCCGTTCCAAAATGTTTGCATACCTGCAGTTGGGCACAGTGACTGTCAAGGAGTTCACTGTGCCAATTACTTTTCGAACCACAGGTCGCAAGTTTCGTGAAGTGCCGAATTCGTGGGGGTTTAGCCCGAAGGGTGCAGATGTGGAGCTGGGACGCAGTTGGCAGGTAGCAGGTTCAAAAGGCGCCGAATACACTGTGACAGATCACGCAGGGCAACTGACTTGCTCTTGCCCGGGTTTTAAATTCAGAGGTGAGTGCAAACATACAAAGGTAGCATTATAATGTGGACTTTATTATTGGTAACAGCGATGAATGTTGCGCCAACACACGCTGGGAATTTCCCTACGCAAGAGACTTGTCAAACTGCCGCAAAGGAATGGCAGGTGCAAGGTGTTAAGTCTGGATGTGTTCCGGCACCATCTCCAGAGGAAGCAATAAAACAAGCTCAAATAATGATGCAATATTTCTTGAATAGTTTGGAGAAATAGCACGGTAACAAAAAACCACCCTAGGGTGGTTTTTCTTTGGCTTGCGTTTTGTTATAATCCGTAGATTGATTTGGCATCATTGTAGTTAGATGTTACTTCTGCACCACTTAATGCACGGTTGTACACACGCATAATGCCCACTCTGCCCGATAACCAGCCTGCTATGGTGCTGTTGTAGGTTGTGATATCTTCTGCGCCAAATGCCAGATACCAAGCGCCAGACCCGTCATCTGCAGGACTATCAAAAGTCATTGCTGTGCCAGAGGGGTTGACGGCGTTTAAGTATCCTCTTAGTGTAGTTCCATCATAGGTTCTAACCACATGTTGCCAAGCGCCTGTTAAAGATCCCGAACCTGCTACGTCACGTGTAACATCCAAGCCAGCCCACAAGCCTGCGATAATCTGCTGGAATGGTCCAACCTGCAGTATCTGCGAGCCAGCAAAATGATAGCCCGAAGTAGCTGGGTCGTTAGTCTGTCCGAGATCACTCCACAAGCAATCATCAACATTGTTTAGATACACCCACATCTCCACAGTGTGTGTGTCCGCGGCGCTGATTGCCGAGTAACAGTCGCCGGTCACGATGTAGTCGTTAACTCCATCCAGTGTGAAATAGGTGTTGTCGGTGTAGGTAGCTCCTACTATGGTTCCATTGATGCCATTGCCTGAAAGGTCAGTTAGTGTGCTGCCTGATCCTGCATAACTCAACGGGTTTGCTGGATCATAGTATGCAGTTAATCCCGAACTTACATAGTCAGGCGGCACATACGCACCGGATGCTGGTACAATGTTAGTTGATAGAATTTGTTGTATTCCGCCCATTACGCAACACCAGATCCAGATATAAACCAAGTGTCAACACCAACTTTCATTATTGTTGCCATGCCGTATGTGCTTACCACTCTGCCGGCATCTGTGCTGTTACCTGCTAGATAAAGACTAACACCAGCTTGTTTATCAATGATTACATTGCCTGCTGCCTGTACAACAATTGTTGATGCACTGCCAATTGGAAACGCAACATTAGCATTGCTTGGAATAGTAACTGCTAAGTTGCCTGCAGTGGTACTATACAGATGTTTGCCACTGTCGGACAATGCAGCGGTTACGTTAGCACTGAGTACGACTTGTGGAATTTCAAGATAGCCAATATCAAATCCATTGATTGTGCCTACAATATTACCTGTTGCAATTAAGTTCCCACCAGTTATGTTACCTGTAACAGTTACACCTGTAAGTGTTCCAACTGAAGTGATGTTAGGCTGAGCATTTGCTGTTACAGTACCTGCTGTAGTAGCACTGGTAGCTGTTGCGGCACTGCCACTTACATTGCCTGTTACTTCGCCAATAAAGTTAGGAGCAGTTATATTGCCAGTTGAATTTACTATTCCACTAAATGATGTTGTTATGTTGCCACTTGCATTAGTAAATGAAACGTGTGTTGCTTTTGAACCAGCACCGTCATCTGATTGAATAAGCATTGGAGCGGCAACACTATCTGCCCCAACAAAGTTGTTTGTTTGAATAGTACCGCCGCCTGTGCCTATTACTAATTTTTTTCCACCTGTACTATCAAACGTAAATTGAGCATCAGCACCAAGGGTGCCACTGTTATTATATTGTATTTCGGTATTATTGCCCGTAACACCATTTGGAATATTAGTTAACTGGCTGCCATCACCTAAAATGTATGCACCTGTGACGTTGCCTGCGACACTCAAACTTGATAATGTGCCAACACTTGTGATGGTTGGTTGTGCTGCCGTTACAGCAAGCGCCAATGAGCCGCCAACACCGGCAGTGACAGAAATGCCTCCGCCGTTGGTAATGCCAACTGAATCCCAGAACCCGCTGGTTTGATTGTATGTCAGTACTTGTCCGCCAGTTGGGCTGGTTATTTGAACATCTGACAAACTGTTTAAATTTTGCGCAACTCCTAGTTTAACAACAAACGATCCGGATGCACCATTGCCGGCAGTTATAACTGTGCCGACAAACAGTTTCATATTAGGTGCCGATGGTTCGACCTTGGTAAGTCCACCAGTTACCGGGTTATAGTATATGTCATCATTGTCTGCCCAAACTTCACCGTACGCAGTTCCGTTTGTGGTGATACCATTTATAACCCCGTAAGTAGTGACTCTGCCAAAACTGTTTAGCGCAATGTCTTCGGTAGCACATCCGAGAATTTGATCATACACTGTAATGCCTGCCACGGCTGGAGCAAAAGTAATTGCTCCACTGGCACCAACTGATCCTGTTTTGTAAATCAGTTGCAAAGGACTGTCGGTGATGGCAGCAGATGCCTTGCCGTAACGAAATAGTTCTTCTCCAACTTGCTGGGTGATCATGCCGCCGCCCATGCCCAAATTCCAAGCACCGGTGGTATCGTCATACCATAATTTACCAGCGGCCACACTGACTGCGGTAGCACTTGAGAATGTTTCTGAACCGTCGGCATTGAACTGCCATGACTGAGTTCCGGTTGTGATATTACCAAGTGCAACATTGCCAGTGTAAGTTGGCAAATAAGCAGCCACATTGGCATTGCCATAAGTTCCCGGCTGTACTGGGATATTGGTAAGTTGTGATCCATCACCAAGAATGTATCCACCTGTAACGTTGCCTGCGGTACTAATACCAACATTGGTAGTCCAGACATTTCCGCTCGAATTGTACAAAATAGTTGCTAGATCATCGTTCGAACCAACAGTGATGCCGGCACCATTGGCGGCAGCCGCAGTGTTGGCTGTGTTACCAAGTTGGATGGTCAATGCGTCGGTGATGATGTTGCCCAACTCAATTGAGTCACCTGTAACTGTCAAATTGCCACCCACTGTTACATCACCAGTAAAAGTTGTTGAATTGGTAACATTTAAGTATTGTGCATAAACTGTGTTCCAACGAGCACTGGTACTGCCCAAGTTTTTTATGTTTGCGCTGTTGGGCACAATGTCTACATTGGCCACAACTTTGCCTACTCCGTTTGGTGCAAGTACCAAGTTTCCATTGGTGTTCAAGGTCAGGATGGTATTGTCGGTAATCCTTACATTTGAATCCACTGGTCCAGCGGTGTAAATTGCAGTAAAATTGGTATTGGTTTCCGTAAACGCTGTGCGTAGAGGGTCGCCTGTGCCGTCATTCGCTGCCGTGCCAGTGTCTATTATTAATTGAGCCATTTTTAGTCCTTGTTTGCCGTTTTTGTTATTTATGGCTAAATGCTATTCAAAAAGCCTTGACTGTTGGCGGGAAGTTTAGTATACTATGTACATGCTGTGAACAACAGCTAATGTTTATATTATCAAAGAAAGGTAACATTTTATGCGTTTTAATCCTAAAACAAAAACTTACAAGTTGTTTTCTGCCCTGAACTCAGGCGAAACAGTGACTGCTAGCCAAGCCGAAAAGCGTTTTGGCATCAAGAACATTTCTGCTGAAGTGTCACGTATCCGCCACTCAGGCTTTGCTGTTTATGCAAACAGCCGTAAAGCTGGCAACGGTGTCAAAGTCACGGAATATGCAATTGGCAAGCCCAGCCGCAAGATTGTTGCAGCCGGTTACTTGGCCATGTCATTGGGTCTTGTAGACTAAATCCATCGCTGTCCATTTCAAACTGGACACACGCAAAAAGGTTGCCGCCCTGGTAGCCTTTTTTCTTGACTTAAAATTCTGTTTGCCGTACAATGAAAGCATGATAAAACAACTCTTTCAAAGTTTAGGTCGTTACAGGTTGATTCTAGATCGCACCGAACAGGAACCGTATTTGGAACGGTACTACCTGTTTCTTCGAGATCGCAAGCGTTGCCCGTTCAACATCTTTGTACACAAGTTTCTGAAATCAGATCCAGACGTGGTGCATGATCATCCTTGGCCATATGCCACACTGATCCTGCGTGGCGGATATTGGGAATGGGTACCTGAGTTTGACAGCAACGGAAAAATGGTCAGCGAAACTCGTCACTGGCGTGCACCCGGGTCATTTAGAACTGCTCGGGCCAACACTTACCACCGTGTGGAATTGGAACCTGGCGTCACTCCGTGGACATTGTTTATGCCTGGTCCACAGCAAAGAGATTGGGGATTTTTGGTCAACAACAAATGGATTCCCAACATAGAATTCTTCAATTTGCGTCGCAAAAAGGCATAAATTATTGCATGACTACCTATTTTAAAGAATTTAATTTACCTAACTTTGACGTAATACAGGCAAAATTGGTACCACATGTTTTGTCTTTTGCACAAAGCTATACCAATTTCTGGAATCACGCAGATACTGACTTGCTATTAACTGTGGTGCCTGAATTAAAAGTAGCAATAGAATCTATAATTGGGCAGCCACCATTTCAGAGCTATGTTATAGTGGTGCCAGACGCTCCGTTACATACATTAGATGCACAATGGGGCGGAAATAGCTTACATCGTGATACTGGTGCGGAGCAATATAGATTAAATTGGCCAATACTAAATGGTGCCAGCATTGAAACTAAATTCTTTTCATCTTCTGCGGAACCAAAAAAAATGTATCTTAGTACAGGAAATTCGTACTTAAAATATACCGAAGATCAATGTACGTTCGAAACCAGCAATGTTATTACAAAACCCACTATTATAAATGCACACACAATACACAGTTTGTATAGAATAGGAACCGAATTCCCTAGAATTATTTTAAGTTTTAAATTTAAAAACAAAATAGTTTTTTGAAAGTGTGGTTAAAAAACAACAAAAAATATCTTAAAAATGTGCCGGCTGAATTTTTTGGTTGACCCAAAATTCCCATTTTGCTATAATATGTGTATAGGTTAACAAAACAGGAGCCAAAGATGAAAGAACTAATCGAATTTGTCAGTCGCGAAAACTATTTCCGTTCAATGTGCAAACAGTCTGTGTGGTGTTTGAACAACAGTGCAGATCGGCAAGCAATTGCAGAACAGATTGACTCAGCATTGAGTCCTGAAAATCTCAGTTGCGACGGCGAAATCAGTCGTGCCGAAGCTCGACGCAAACTCAAGACGCTTACCAAAGCAGGCATCCAACTGCTGAAATTGGATCCCAGCGTTAAAATGTGGGAGTTAGATGTTGTATAAAAACAACACTTTTTGGTTGACGTAAAATGCCCATTTTGCTATAATATACGTATGGACACAAAAAAACAACCACGCAAAAAACGGGTCGACCGCACACACATCATCTACATGTTAGAGTCAGGCGATGACTTTTACATTGGTGTAACTGCCAAGACTGAAAGCACTGTGAACAAAAGTGTGTTGACCCGTTTCAACAAACATGTGTATCGTTCACGTACCGAAGACAAGAGCTGGGCACTTTACGAAACCATGCGTGAACGTGGTGTTGAATCTTTTGTCAAGTCGATTGTGGCAGTGGTGCGTGGCAAAGCAGAAGCTCATGCACAAGAGCGTGAGCTGATCAAACAATACCAACCCAACTTGAACACTGATGTACGGGGATGTAGTTACTGATGGATGCTTGGGTTTTGATTATTGCAATGTTTGGCCAAGATGGCAAGTGGGTTGATCAATATGTTGAAGGACCAATTGATACCCAACAAGAATGTGCTCAGCGGAAGTATATTATAGATTCGGAATCTACTTCCGCTACTATGACCTTTAAAGGATTGTGTGTGACACACGATCATTGGACTGGAAAAAAGTTTATGCCCGATGTTGCCCTAGACTAACATGAGAAACTTGGTGATTGACGAGATTTTAAAGTTGATGCAATTGGTTCCGATCAATTATGATTTGAAGCCATGGGATCAATGGAGCAATCGAGACTTGTTGGAGTTTTACGGTAATTTGAGAATTGATATTGAAACAGAGGAGTATTGAACATGGCAACCAAAAAGCAAAAAGAACAACTGATGCAAACGCTCAAGTTCACACCACGCACCTACACAGTGATGCTGTCAGGCTACGGTGGCGAGATTGTGCTGGGCAGTGTGCCCCGTAAGCAGTACGAGTACTTTCGAGACAACAACATTGACATTGAAGAATTTGCCAGCGACTGGGATAACGAATCAGAAGTTCCAGAAGAAATGCAGCCGTTCGAACCAGGCAGCTGGCACGAGTGTGACGACGTTGCACACGAAAACGGATGTGAACTAAGCGATTCTAATTATATCACAGTCAGTGACGAAACTGGTGAACAGCATTGGCAGTCCAACTTGGGATACAGTACGCTAACAGATGCTGGGATTGAAGTGGACGAAACAGATGAGTTCCTGTGTTCGGACCGAGAAGATAGGGCGAATACTGTGGGCTTTATTGGACAAAGTATTGAGAAGGGTTGCTTCTTTGAAGGCGAACTAGACCTCACTACACCTTTTGATCCTGCTAAACTGGCAATCAGTTACATGGATGTTGAAGGTTGGAGTTTGATCAACGGTGTCACATACAACGGTGTGGATATCGAAGGCCACGATGGTTACAGCACCAATGGCAAAGGCGGCGAATACAAATTTTACGACACTGGCGAGGACGAGTAATTATTATATGAACGAGTTTATAGAGTTTTTGCTTAATGTTGCATTTTGCTATTTTGTTTTTCGCGTAATCATGGCATTGCTTGAAAAATATGTAATGTTTCAAATAATGAAAGCAGTGCGCCAGGAACTAACACAGAACAAAACAGCCCAAGAGGAAACCAGTAATGTAATGACGTTAAATGTTGAAAGAATCGACGAGCAATATTTTTGTTACGACGAAGTGACCAACGAGTTTGTGTGCCAAGGCAAAAACATTCCTGAGCTTACAGAACGTTTTAAACTCAGATATCCTGGTATGCAGGCTGCACTGGCATCTGATGACGAAGCAACAATTGTTGCATTGAGCAAAGAGCCTGAAGTAAAAGGAATGATATGAACGAACGAGCAATAGAACTTTATAAACAGGCCGCAGAGTTTGCGTATAAAACAGCCGGTGCAGATGCAGGCAAAGGCACTATTATTGAAAGTTTAACTGCGGGAAAGTTCGCTGAGTTGATTGTTGAGGAATGCGCCAGGCTGTGTACCAATAAATACGATGCAAAAACAATTTTAGATAAGTTTACCTCATGAAAATAAAAATTGGACCATATACCTCGTGGTGGGGCCCTTATCAACTAGCAGAAAAGCTGTGCTTCTGGGCTAAGCCTGTTGAAGATGAATACGGTATGAAAAGCAAGCCGCATTGGGTACATCAGTTTGGCGAATGGCTTGCGCACGGTAGTGTCAAGCCCGAAGCCGAAGTAGGTGAACTTACTTCACATGACCGCCGAACTAATACTTGGTTACATAATTTTTTAATCTGGGTCGAAAGCAAGAAGAAGCGTACTATCAAAGTACACATTGATCGTTGGGATACATGGAGTATGGATAGTACTCTTGCCTACATCGTGCTGCCTATGCTCAAGCAATTGAAGGTTCGTAAGCACGGTGCACCTCAAGTAGATGATAAAGATGTGCCCAAAGAACTGCACATGACCAAGAAGGAAAAGGCAGCGTTCGACAAAGACGGATCAACTGATGACAAGTTCTTCAAACGATGGGACTGGGTCATGGACGAAATGATCTTTGCGTTTGACAGCAAAGTTAACGACGGACGCTGGGAAGAACAGTTCGAAAGCGGTACTAGCGACATGCAGTGGAAGCGACTAGAGAACGGCAACTACGAAATGGTGCGTGGTCCTAACGATACCAAAGTGTACGACTGGGAAGGACGCAAAGCATACGAAGCACGTATCCAAAACGGCTTCCGCCTGTTTGGAAAATACTATCAAAACTTATGGGATTGAAAAATGACATCGTGGATTTTGGTATATTCGTTTTTGGTGCCAGGCAACATGCATTTTAACCAGCCTGTTATCATGGACCATTATACTACACAATCTCAATGCGAGACGTCATTGAACTATATCGTGACACAATACAAAGAAGCAAACATTGTTGGCCGAGGATATTGCTGGTCGCCCAACAAATAGAACTAGTGTATAATATAATTTTAAAGGAAACATTATCATGTTGGAACTAATTATTATTTGTTGGGCAGTTGTTGTAGCATTGGCGGTAGCAGGCGAATGAAAACATTTGACGACTGGTTCAACGAACAAGAACTGTTCGGTTTACGTTCAGAACGGTTGCATGCAATCATGGAGCCTAAACAATGGAGTGTGGTTGTAAAGTGGCTGGAAGCCGCATACAATCAAGGTCGTGAAGACCAACGCGAACAAAAATCTGCACCACAGAATGATTAACAACACCGGTTATAGTGTATTTGCTACCAAATGTGTAACAGATGCCGCCCATGAACTACAGTCAGTGAACTACAGTGACTACAAGAAATGGTGCAAGCAATACACATTCAATGCACTAAAAACCGGGCATCGTTTTGGTCAAGATTTTTGTATGTACTTTGACATCACTGATTACATATTGTATTACACCAATGATCCTGACAGAGCAAACACACATATAAAAAAATACTACGTCAAATGAAAATTGTATTAAACGGAACATTTGATATTGTGCATGTTGGGCATTTGCGCATGTTGAATTATGCACGAAGCCTAGGCGATTATGTACTGGTGTGTATAGATTCGGATCAACGAGTAAAAGATATCAAAGGCTCGACCAGGCCAGTAAATACACAACAAGAGCGCAAAGAGTTGTTGGAAAGTTTACGGGCAGTAGACGAAGTTAAAATTTTCGATACCAGTGAAGAACTGGCCAACATACTCCAAGAATACAATGCCGACATCATGGTCAAGGGCAGTGACTGGCAACACAAAGGTTATACAGGACAAGAGCACTGTAAGCAAACAGAATGGTTCAACAGGATCAATGGATACTCAACAACAGAAAAAATTCAACATATTACTGGTAGGTGACAATTGCATCGACTGCTACCAGTACGGGACTATAGATCGTATCAGTCCCGAAGCACCGGTGCCTGTGTTTAAATTCAGCCACCAAGAAACCAAGCCTGGGATGGCCGGCAACGTCAAAGCCAACCTTGAAGCACTGGGTTGCAATGTAAAATTTTTCACTGATGAACTGTGCAGTACCAAAACCAGACTAATCGACAGTCGTAGTAAACAGCACATTGTTCGAATTGACACAGACGTTGAGGCATTGCCGTTAGAAGTGGGATGCATTGATCACATCAACGAGTATGACGCAGTTGTGGTGTCCGACTACAACAAAGGTGTTGTGAGTTATGAATTGATTGAATGGTTGATCAAAGAGTTTACAGGCACAGTGTTTGTTGATACAAAGAAAACTGACCTAGCACGGTTGCAAGGTGCTATTGTGAAGATCAATTCGCTAGAATACAGTTTGTTAAAATCAGAATGTGGCGATTTAATTGTGACCAGTGGCAAAGATGGCGCACGATACAAGGATCACACCTACGCCTCGCCCAGTGTAGAAGTAGCTGATGTGTGCGGAGCAGGCGATACATTTTTATCTGCACTGGTCACAGAGTTTTTAAATACACGCAACATTGCCGACAGCATTGCGTTTGCTAATCGAGCAGCCGCGGCAACTGTACAACACATAGGTGTGTATGCACCAACACTAGAGGAAATTCAATGTCAAGACTAGAGGGTTTTGTAAAAAAAGGTTGGGGATCAGAATTGATCTGGGCCACCAACAACAAGTACTGCGGCAAACTGTTGCAGTTCAATCAAGGTGCAAAGTTTTCAATGCACTTTCATGCTGAAAAAGATGAAACATGGTTTGTGCTGGATGGCAAATTTGAAGTCAAGTTTATCAACACAACAGATGCACATCAGGGCAGTGCAATACTAAACAAAGGTGATGTTTGGCGCAACGAGCCGTTGCATCCGCATCAGGTGATTTGCATTGAAGCAGGAACACTGATCGAAGTCAGTACTCCAGATTCAGTCGAAGACAATTACCGTGTGGGCAAAGGCGACAGTCAACTATGAAATACATAATCGACATCGACGGTACCATTTGCAATTCAAGCAACAGCGATTATCCCAATGCTGTTCCAATGCTGGATCGTATACAACACTTTAACATGTTGTTTGACCAAGGACACGAAGTACATTACTGGACAGCCCGTGGCGGCAATAGCGGCATTGACTGGACAGAGTTGACCACTGAACAACTGAGCAAATGGAATGTAAAGCACACCAGTTTAAAATTGGGCAAGCCTGCTTATGACATTTGGATCGACGACAAAGCAACAAACGTGGAGACATATTTTGAAAATCTTACTAACCGGACATAAAGGTTTTATTGGCAGTCACATGCTGACTGCATTAGAACAAGCCGATCACGATGTGACCACTTACGAGTGGGATGAAGTGTTAAAACCCACAGTTGATGGGCACGATTGGGTGGTACATATGGGTGCTATCAGTAGCACAACTGAACGTGACGTTGACAAAGTAATGCGTCAAAATTACGATTTTAGTGTTGAGCTATATCGTGAATGTCGCTTCCACCAAATAAACTTTCAATACGCCAGTTCTGCCAGTGTGTATGGCTTGGTAAGTGAATTTAAAGAAACAAGCTCGGTTGATCCTCGTACTCCGTATGCCTGGAGCAAGTACATGTTTGAGCGATTTGTTGAAAAGTTTCCACCACAATCTTCAGTGGCTCAGGGCTTTCGTTATTTTAATGTGTTTGGCCCTGATGGTGAAAATCACAAAGGCAATCAAGCAAGCCCGCATAACCAATTCAAAAAGCAAGCCGACACAAACAAACAAATCAACGTGTTTGAAAACAGTGAGCAATATCAACGTGACTTTGTGCATGTGAGCAAAATAGTTGAAGCACATGTCAAGTTCATGGCTGTCCCGGAATCCGGAGTTTGGAATGTTGGTACTGGCAAACCACAAAGTTTTATGGATGTGGCCAATCTATATAATGTTCCTGTAAACACAATTCCCATGCCCAACATACTCAAAGACTCGTATCAAAAATACACATGCGCTGATATGACAAAGTATAACGAAACACTGAAGAAATATGCGAGTTGATTTCCCTCACAAAGTTAAAATAACATGCACTGATGTTTCCAAGTGGGATCAAGTGATTGTGTCTACACTTGATTTGTTTGGCCCCGACACAAGCCGTTGGCTAAGCGAGTCTACATTTGACGACATGACATTTTCATTTGCTGATGAAAGAGATGCTTTGTTGTTCCGTTTAAAATTCAGTGAGTCTGTGATATGAAAACCAAACTATATTTTGCTTACGGTGCCAACATGCATCCCAAAAGCATGCAACATCGTTGCCCCAACGCAACGCCTGTAAAACAATTTGATCTACGTGGTTGGGAATTGAAGTTTTACAATCATGCAACTGTTGTACCAAACCAAAGCGCCACGGTACCTGGTGTACTATGGACAGTCACAGATGATTGTGAATACAATTTGGATTGCTTTGAAGGGTATCCAACTTATTACACTAAGAAAACTTGGATCCAAGATGACGTAGAGTTTTTCTTTTATGAAATGACACCAGAGATGAGTTCTGGTATTCCGGGGTATCTTTATGTATCTGACATGGTGGCCAGCTACAAACATTGGAATATCCCCAGCGACACATTAGAGGCTGTGGCATATGCCAACCACGTTCGTCAAAAAACCTACACCTTTTAGTTTCGAAATAAGATCCGCTGAAAGTTTTAATCATGCGATTAAAATAAGTAAACCGTTTGGTTCTATTGATTCGATCATTGATTGGGCCAAAGCAGAAATGTCTGATGAATGGCGCTGGCAGTTGATACAGGCCAGTTCTGATATTGCCGCAGGCCAGTACATTTTTTACTTCGACAGCGAAGCAGATTACCTTGCATTTGTTATGAAATGTTCGTAATACTTGTGTATTAATTTTGTACGGTAATACGTAAGTAGTAAATGCGTGATATAAAAGTATCTACAATCAGACCCAAAAACCCAATTCGCCCCAAGCGAGTTGATTTGCCTGCAAGAATTCCAACAAATATCGCCGAGCGTGTTGTTGTGATAAAACAACAGATTGCTTTTTTGCGCGGCCAACGCCCATGGGCTTGACACAAAATACCCATTTTGCTATAATATACATATGAACAGTAAAAAGGAGTTAAAAATGTTTGTTCGATTGACTGCCACCAAAGGCGCAGATTCCATGATACAATCCTCAACAATGTTGATGGAAGCCCAAAACATGACCTGGGCAGAAGCATTTACCCATCTGGTCAAAACAGAAAAAGTACTGAAGCAAAGCGGTTACGAAGTTGAACTGGTGTTGGAACAAGAATAAAACGGTTGACTCATAATTCCCAAACTGCTATAATATACACATAGACAGCAACAAACAGGAGTAAGAGATGAAAGTAGTAATCAACACCCAGTACAAAGAAAACTACGGTACGGTAGCTGAACCCTACTGGAAGTTCAAAGGCGGCTCTACTTACATTGTTGCGGCGTCGGATCGTGCTGAAGCAGAACAAATCATCGAGCAGGGAATGTCTACTCTGACAGCTCTGCTTGAGTATGCTGACCCAATGTGTGAGGAGTACATCATTGGAACCAGCATCCAAGCTGATAGTGCGCCTATATACGAAGACTGGGAAACGCCCACTCAGCTGATGTGGAAAGACGGTCGCTGGAGTGCATACTGTGTTACTGAAAACGGTGAGTATGGTTTCATGCGCTCAGAGATTGCAAGGCAGATTCAATCCTGGGATCTGATGATGCAGGGCCAGCGTGAAAACTACACCTGCTCCTACGTTATGCGTGATGGCAGGATTGTTAAAGAGTCTGATTTATCTTTGGAGATTGCATAATGTCTGATATGATTTACATCGAAGGGGTAACACCTGAGCAAAAAGAAATGTTGGACATCATGTGGTCGTTGGAATCAACTGACGACTACTTGGACTGGTACGAAACATTAGACACACACGATCAACAACAGGCTGACCTGCTAAAAATGTTGTTGTTGTATGAACTCTCTGATCAAATCACAAACGTTGATCAGGCCAAAGAAATTATCAATTTGGTAAAATAACCAGTTGACAATTGACTGTGTACCCTGTACACTATACTTTTATTAACCAATCCCGCATTGTGTCGGGTAAAGAAGGAAAACAAAATGGCACAAAAACGCCTCACACGAAAATTAGTTGACGTTATTGCTGAAGTTGAAGCACAACTCAAAGCACACTACGGCGTCACACAAGCACAACTTGATGCTTGGCGCATCAGGGCTCAAGCTCAACCTTTCAAGTTTCCAGTCAGCACAATGGTGGCCATTGAGGACCTGTGGATTGATTATGAAGTTCAACGAGATGTGTTGTACAAGCACATCATCAACATCATGAAAAAGTGGGACCCACGAGTTTGCAGTCCAGGATCCGCTTGCCGTACCACCAAAGCAAACAGCAACATTTATCTTTACGATGCACAACATCGCACTGTGGCCGCAGGACTGTTGGGATTTACACAAATTCCGTGTGCAATAGTTATCGACGACGATGTCAACTTTGCCAGCTATGCATTTGAACTGTTGAATGACACAGGCGTCAAACGACTCACTCCTGGAGACCTACACCGTAATGCGTTGGTACGTTACAAAAATGGCAGTCGAGATACCAAAGTGGTTCGTGCTAGAATCATGCAAAATCAATTTGATGCCGCTGGCATTGATCTGCAAGACAAAGGCAGCAGAGACAGTGCCACATTGTGTGGCGACCACAAATACTTCATGAGTCACTTCAAGTATGCACAAAAAGGTATTGAAGTGGACGAAAAAGGTCGAGTGTTGTTTGATATATTGGAAGCAATTCGAGATGCTTTCCCCAAACAAGAAGAAATTGATCAAGGTGTTTACATTGGCTTGTTAGAACTGCACAAATTGGCCAGTGCCGAAGTCAACAGTTTGCCCAAAGGTTGGATGAAAGAAGTGCTGTACGAATGTAGCAAGACTTTTAAGTCCTCTCACATTGTTCACAACAAAGCCAAGGATCAGTGGATACATGTCAGACCCGGTGCTACCTGGAGTGCGCCCAGTGCTATGAGCAACTTTATGCGTGAAATCTACATTCGCAATGGCGGCCAACTGAATTTGCCCTATCACGGCGCAGGTAGTAAAATGGGCATTGAAGAAGGTAACGTTGCTCCGGGTTTGTTTGGTGGTGTTGTCAACTGTGCTGATGAATTCAACATCTTGTTTGAAGTAGCATAACATGCTTAAAGAATCTCTAAATCAATTTATTGCGCCGGTGTACGGCAAGACAAAACGTACACCGGACACATACCGAACTGTGGCAGTACACTGCACTGGCAACATCACAAGGTTGGTGGAAGAATATCGTAGTGTAAAAAATGATCAACAACTGT
>Ga0209194_1000710_pt1 | contig 24435 bp, 21 predicted proteins | sample COGITO_mtgs_1004_FD_184787 | JGI IMG/M metagenome (GOLD analysis project Ga0209194, IMG submission 184787) | Pelagic marine microbial communities from North Sea - COGITO_mtgs_100413 (SPAdes) (version 2) | ecosystem: Environmental > Aquatic > Marine > Epipelagic ...
TCGTATCTCTATCTCGTAACGCTGGATAGAGAGCCGTAAAAAACTTTGCAGCAAAACATTACATGCTGCTAAAATGAGCATACGACTCTGAGACTACCTAAAGCTCAAGATCCACTTTCCGGGCGGCGTTTAAGCTTTTACAGATAGTCAATGAAAAATCACGAACCCTTGGCTGTTTCCTCAGCTGAGGGTTTTGGTCATTTAAGGGCTACATAACACGATCTCCAAAGTTTGCTAAGGACTATAAAAGTATATAACCTTCGCAGGAAAAGATAAAAGATTTGCAGGCTCATCAAGAAAAGTGTATGACCTTTTCTTGCGGTAACCCCAAATCTGCCTGACAGATGTCCTGTTTGAAGTAATAGGCACCTTGGTCATCTGTATGCACAATCAATTTGCAAAAACTACCTAGTGCATATGTTTCAACAGGGAGAGACTAGCACTGAAATGCCGCGTCTCCAAAGGGTTGAAAATCTTAATACGCCAAACTGGTAGAGGTAAAATACGCCAAATTGGTAGGCAATCCTATACGCCAAATTGGTAGGCAAGAACAGTAAAATACGCCAAATTGGTAGGCAATCCTATACGCCAAATTGGTAGGCAAGAACAGTAAAATATGCCAAATTGGTAGGCAATCCTATACGCCAAATTGGTAGGCAAGAAAGAAAACCACCAAAATAACGTGCCTTTAGTAACATACTCAGAAAACTCATACGCCAAATTGGTAGGCAATTCTATACGCCAAATTGGTAGGCAAGGGGCTGCTTAATACGCCAAATTGGTAGGCAATTCTATACGCCAAATTGGTAGGCAAGGGGCTGCTCAATACGCCAAATTGGTAGGCAATTCTATACGCCAAATTGGTAGGCAAGGGGGTAAAAAACGTACGCTAAATTGATAGGCGGGTTCTATTTTAGGAAGAAGTAATCTATATTGATGCCATTCACTGGCCGAAGCTGAAAGTTTTACTATGAACGATGCGTGTTCTCAATTAGATCTTTTTGCCGTTGACAGTAAGCTAGTCAAGCTTCTGCCTCGAGCAGGAGCTTCATTCCGAAATCCTGATGTCAGATTGCCTGTCCTTCGATCTGAGCCAGGTGGTGGTTACTATTTAGAAATGAGGGTTGAAGAAGACCCAGAAGAAGCTAGTGAAGTTGGGTTAACTCGCCGTATCCCATTAGAAAATATTTCTGCAGAAGAGTGGAGGGAGCTTAAACAGCAGTACGATGACTTAGATCTAGAAGCCTGCTTGAGCAAAGGCATAAAGGGATTAGAGCAAATAGAGGATTTGCGCTTTCGGCGGCTGACAGCCACATTGCTAACCTTTTTGAATCCACGTCAGGTACAGCTTGTTTTATACCTTTATAGGGCAGCAGCAGTAGAAGGAACCGGCGCTATTGTTCAGTTCCGTTCCAATGATTTATTGGAAATTATGGGATACAACAGAACTATAGATGGAGGATTCCATTCGGTTATTAGGTCTCAATTGCACAGTGACATGATGGCGCTTCATAGAACAGAGCTAGTCTATGCTGAGAAGACTTCTGTTGAAGGTAGAATGGAAGCTGACATCTTTATTAAAAGTGTTCTAAAGATAATATCATTCAAAATTGACAATGTTCAGCGTGATTTTGATCTCGATAATGCCGCCGATTATACTTATGCTTCTGCCGATGCCTATACAGTCAACCTAGAGTTTTTCCAGACGCCAACTCGCGCTGATGGGGATTACGTGCTCTTCGGTAATATCGATATGCGCCAGGATATTGGAAACAGCGCAGAGCATGATTATGGAACGAAGCTTCTTATTTATTTGGCTGGTCGTCTGAAGTGGGACTCTCCGAAAGACGGTCAGTACTTAACCATTTCGAGAAAGACTCTGCATAAAAATTTAGAACTTTTCGGAAAAAATTCTTCCCGAAACAATAAACTATTTTGGCGAACAGTTGATGACTTGACAGAGAAAGGGTTCGTACTCAGCGCCCGAGAGCTGCCAGGAAAGCGAAAAAGTAATGTGCTCGTTGAGTTTCAAATCAATCCTGAAAGAATCCGATTGCATAGCGGCAAATAAATGCTAAAGACAACATTGTAGAAACTCGTGATTGTGAAGAAAGATCCAGAGTTTATAGTTTGCGCTGCGAATAGCATCACTCGTGGATTGCAGTAGCTTTCCCTTGTGGCCTGCGAGTATCCAGAATAGGTTGTATTTCATTGCCTTGCTTTCCAACAGACATCGCTGCTCCCCAGTTAATGAATGGACTCACTCGATAACCGTAGTCCCATAAATCAACAAACGTTTGACCTGGTAGTCCTAACGGTTCAGTCAGGACAATATTTGGGCTTCCCTGATAGTGTGTGCGAGGCTGATTGACAGCTTCGCTCGCTGTCATTTCAAAGTCGATAAGGTTTACAAGAGTTTGAAAAACCGTTGTTGGAATTGTAGAACCTCCGGGACTGCCTGTCGCAAAATAGAAATCCTGGTTCTGATCCAAAACTATAGTAGTAGCCATAGAACTCAAAGGTTGCTTTCCTGGCTCAATCTGATTAGCGCTTCCTTGCAGTAATCCATAAGAATTAGAACTGCCGACCTTCGCTGTAAAGTTGTCCATCTCATTATTTAGAAAGAAGCCAGTGTCTGAGGCGATTACACCGGCTCCAAAAAAGGCTGTGTTGCAAGAAGTTACGGAAGATAGAAAACCTCCATCCTCATTTCCCTGATTACGCGGCGACTCCGAAGACTGGGTTGATGAAAGAAATTTGTCCCATGACATCTCCTTGTTCAGTATCTTTGATCTGGCCCTTACGAATCATGTTCATCGCCTCATACCCTTTGAGCGTGCGCCTGGCCGTATTAAATGAGCCAAATCCCAAGCCTGGCTTGACACGCCGCTTTATAAATCGGTGATCCTGCTCCACCAGATTGTTCAAGTATTTTATCTGCCTAGTTTCTGTCGTTTCAGGCAGAGCCTCGTTTGATTTCAAGGATTCTATGGCAGGCGGATAAGCCGCATTCTTATCGACGGTGATGACTCTCGGTTGAACCGTGTGTGATACGTTGAACACTTTGCGGAGAATGCGTTTGGCGGCTTTGGCATCGCGCTTGGCCGTGAGCAAGAAGTCTAGGGTATTGCCCTCGGAATCGACAGCTCGATAGAGATACTTCCACACCTCTTTTATTTTGATATAGGTCTCGTCAACTCTCCAATAGTCGTGGGTAGGATTGAGATACCGGCGACAGCGCTTGTCCATTTCTGGGCTATACGCATGCACCCAGCGGTAGATCGCCGTGTGGGCGACCTTGACACCACGCTCCAACATCATTCCTTTCAAATCCCGGTAGCTCAGGCTATAGCGAAGATACCAGCGGACGTTCAGCAAAATCAGGTCTGACTGGAAGTGACGCCACTTGAAGGGTCTTGAGGTGGGCATTGTGAGGTTGCGATCAGGGCATCTCAGCATACCAAGTCAGAGGCTCTGCATTTTTTGCAACGGAACCAGATTTTCTGGCGAACCGTTGATGAACTTAAAGAGAGTCACTTTTTGATGGATGCGCGTGCGCTGCCAGAAAAGAGAAAAAGCAACGCTATGATTGAGTTTCAAATTAATACTGGCAAAATTAAATCGCATAGTGCCACGTAGATAAAAGAGTTTCAACGGACATTGTTATTTCAATACTGGCTATGGCTCAGATTTGAAATAACAAAAGTACAATTCCAACGCTTACAATTACAAGCAATCCAATAAAAAAAGTTGGTAGCAAAGAAAGTCGTCCGACTGCACTCCCGATGATTTTTGCTGGGCCTGCCCCTCCAGAATTGCGGTGAGGAAAAGAAGTTAGAGGCACTTCCACCTCTATGAAATTGCACAATGGTAGCCAGCCTTCCTTAGCATTAAACTCTAACAACTCTTTGTCTTGGAAGGCGCTCCTCACTCGTTCATTGTGTTTGCGATATCCCTCAAGAATTTCAATAGGGTTAATTCCATCTTGCCCAATAGCGGTTTCTCCAAAAAGTAATCTATGTAACTGTTCAGAGAAAGGCCAAAGGCGATTGAGCGGCGGCAGAAAGCGAATAGGGCTGAATAGCAGCGCAGCACGCATCAGACGAGTATAGGAACCGAGCCAATCTTTTTCATCTCTGTATGTGAGGATGACTTTGATTTGTGGAAAGGCTTGTGTGATAGCTTCAAAGTAATAAGCGCTAGGCATATCAGTGATAGCGACATAGCCTTCAAAGAATTTATGCCAGTTAACGCTGTCGGGCTTAATGACCCCAGAAACTAACCCAGCCCAAAACTCTAGGTGCTTTGGTTTATTGATAACTTCTGACATATGGTACGCCTTTCCACCGTACAGAATTTCCAATGCGCGTTTCATGGAAAGCGTCCCTGTTCGACTCATCCCGACAACCAGCACTTTTGGGTAAATGGTGTCAGTTCTTAGCTGATCTTTTTGAGATAACATAGTCATGGGTGAGCTTTGATGAGCGTCTAAATAAATCTACCAAATTTTTGAGTACTGATTATGTTCATACAAACGTCAATCATCTGCATATGCTTTACCCAAAGAGAATACTGATAATACTTTTATCTGGGTTGGGATTCGCGCCTCTTCTTGCTTTTAACCTTGCGAAAGCTGACGTCATTCCTGACCAGAGCTTAGGTAGTCAATCCACAACGGTTATCACTGGTACGGATGGTAGAACCTTAACGATTGGTGGTGGCGCTCAGCAAGCTGAAAATTTATTTCATAGCTTTGAAAGCTTGTCGATTAGTCGCGATGAGCAAATACTCTTTGAACACCCCGTCACTGTTGAAAGAATATTTGGCCGTATCACAGGTGGAACAACTTCTATAATAGATGGTGTTCTCGGCGTGAGTGGGGCAGCGGATCTCTTTTTACTTAATCCTGAGGGCATTTCCTTCGGTTCTAATGCCACCATTCGATCAGCAGGTTCTCTGATTGCTTCCTCAGCCAACCGCATCAACTTTTCGGATGGCTTTAGCTTTCGTGCTTCGGCTGACTCCGCTATCCTATCGACGAGTGTTCCAATAGGCCTTGGGTTTTTAGGAAATAGCGCTATTCAAGTAGAAGGTAATGGGCATACGGTAAGCAGTGGAAATTTGATCTTTCCGTACGTCGAATCTTTTCCAAGCTCAGGTTTATCTGTATCTCCTGGAAATACAATCGCCTTGATAGGTGGCAATGTTTCGTTGAATGGAGGTGTTGTCCGAGCACCAGACGGCCGCATTGTTTTAGGAGCGATAAGAGAAGGTGTCGTTCCGCTTTCATCTGATTCGGAAGGCTGGATAGGTTCTTTCGATGCTAATAGTGGATTGGGCGATATCGTATTAGATGAATTTTCTCTATTAGACGCTAGTGGACTTACTGGCGGAGCTATAGAAGTTGTCGGACAAGATATTGAAATCCTTGATTCTTCAATTGCCCTAGTAGCAAGTCAAATCCGAGGTATAGGTGCTTCTCAAATTAGAATTTCTGGACAGTCGATCTTGATTGATGGTGAAATTTCGAGAATTCCTTCAGACGTTCTCGTTGTAAACAGACCTTCAGCACCTATTCCCTTTGTTCCAGCCTCTCTTATCCTTGATAACTTTGCTGAAGGAGTTCCTGGTAGCATCAATGTGGACGGGCAAACTATTTCTATCGAAAATGGCGGTGCAATATACTCAAGATCCTTTGGACTAGGCGTGCCTGGTGATATAGAGGTGTCAGGGAATCGGCTCTTTGTGAACGGTGCTAACTCTATAAGTGAGAATCCTAGCGGTATAGCTGTCGCGTCTGTTGGGAACGCTGAACCGGCTGGTTTAGATGTTGGAGAAATTAGGATTGATGCCAACCTGCTGGAGTTAAGCCGGGGAGGGAGTATAACCTCTTCAACCTTCAACTCAAGCGATGGCGGTCGCATAGTAATCGCTTCTGACAGGGTTCTTATTTCATCTGTAACCGAAGAATTAGGTTTCCCATCGCAGGTCAGCGCACTTTCTTTACAAGCTGGTCTAAATCCTGATATTGGGAATGGAGGCAGAATTCTTGTCACAACTGGCTCTTTTGAAGTGTTGAATGGGGGCTTAATCACTACCAGTTCTGACAATTCTGGAAACGCGGGCGACATAACTATTAATGCTGCAAGCTTTGTCCGAGTAGGCGGTAACGTGCCTAGTGCAGCTGGAACTAGCACGATTGAGAGCGCTGTTGTTGAATTTCCAGAAGAACTGAGGGAAGTTTTTGGAGTTTCTGGGATTCCCACTGGCGATGGCGGAACCGTGTTGATAAACACGCCGGTTTTAGATGTTGACAACGGATCAATTTCTGCTCGAAATGAGGGAGTAGGTGCTGCTGGCGATATTGATATCAATGCTCAACGTATTGATGTATCCAACGGCAGTCAGATTGCAGCTTCAACAGTTGAGGGTGCTGGAGGAAATATCGAAATTGATGCGAATTCCTTACTGCTTCAAGATAGCTCGGTAAACACCGCAGCCCTATCCGATGGTGATGGCGGTAATATTTTGATTGATAGCGATGCGATCGCCCTTCTAAATAGCAGCAGTATCAGCGCCAACGCCGAGCTAGGCTCCGGTGGCCAAGTCATCATTACTGCCGACGCTCTTCTACAGTCGCCAGACAGCTCAATCTCAGCAACTTCAGAGGTAGGCTCAGCGCGAGATGGCGTGGTAGAGGTGCAGGCTCCTGACGAGGCCCCTAGAGCCGAATCAGAAATTGAACTGCCTGCTATTGCAGTGCCTCAAGTCACGGCTGTTTGCTCTGGTGGTGGCGGACAGCGCGGAGAGTTTACAGTGACGGGTAGAGGCGGTCTGCCGACTTCCCCCAACGACATTCAGCAAACCTACAGCGGATGGCCCCCTACACCATCGCCCAATGACACAGCAATGCCTGCTCGCTCATCGCAAATTGCTGAGGCCCAGGGCTGGCTATCCAATGGCGACGGCACCATCCGGTTTACCGACCAGTCTACAAATCTAGTCAATTCGTCGCCTCAGCGCACAGCCTGCGTCAACGGGCCAGCTTCTCAAAACCGAACTCAAAACCGAAACTCATAGCTGAGAGCAAAATCGAACCCGTCTTCTTGCAGGCTTTCACCTTCTATACCTACTTCGGTGAAAGGGATAGCGTAGTTCAACCGGGCGGTGAGTCCCTCCCATTCGTATTGAGCACCGACGCCAGCGGAGGCTAGAAAGTTTTGGTCTAGCGTTCTATCAGCGCCATTGTTCCAACCGATGCCCGTGCCCGCAAAAGGAATAAGGCTTAGCTGTTGGTTTCCCTCCAGCTCTAGGATCGGGATATCTAGTTCAGCCGTTACCGCTAAGCCGCTGTCCGCAATGACAGCATCCTGCCGGTATCCTCGAACCGAATTTGGGCCACCGACACTAAATTGCCTGACAGGAACGAGCTGATCGCCGCTTAGCTGAATGTCTCCACTGACTACCCATTGCGAATTTCCCCAGGCTCTCTGGAGCCATAGCGCCTGCCCTCTCCATGCAAGGTACTGGCCGTTTGGCTCTGCCCCGCTAGTTGAATCGAATGCGTTGATTCCTAGCCCTAGCCGCGATCGCACGAGAAGTGCGTTAGCTCTAGTCTGCCGTAGGTATTCCTGGGATAGCGTTAATTCAGTAATTTGAGTTTCGCCGTCTTCGTTGGCCCCTGGCGATAGCGGAAACGGAAATCCAGCGAGTGTGGTCTCGCTTTCAATTCTGTCTGCGCTGATGCCGAGGGCAAATTCCTCAACACTAGACTCGCTGGCACGTCTGACAAGGGGATGACGGAGCGATAGGCTATAAACCTGGCTGTCGGTTTGAATGTCAAAGTCAGCTAGAGGCTCTTCTATAATCTGGCCATCTAGCTGAGCGTAGTCAAACGCGATGGTGGTGTTGCTTGCATTGATAGGGACTTCTATTCCAGCGCTAAAACCATCGCTACCTTCAGTGTGGCTATAGCCGAGTCTGAGTTCTTCTCCTAGCGCTACAAGGTTAGAGGCACTCAGCTGAACTTCTGCCTGAAGGCTTCCAGCAGAGGGCGCTCTAGAATTATCGGTGCCTACCCTGACTTGGAAGTTAGGCTGCGCCTCTACCTGCACCTCTAAAACGCTCCCTCCAATTTGACTACCCGTTGATAGGTTTGCAGAAATGCTTTCGATGAGTGGATCGATTTGCAGCAGTCGGAGCGCTTCTTCTAACTGCGGCTGATTTAATACGGGTGCGATCGCCTCATTCAATCTCGCCTTCACATATTGGTTTAGTCTGTCGTCGCCGCTGAAGTCGATTTCTTCTACCGTGCCTTCTACAATTTGGAGCGCAATAGTAGCCGAACGAACATCAACAGCCTGATTGTCTTCAATAGGAAGGTACGCACCAGAGGTTGTGTAGCCACTGTTTACGTACAGATCCGTAATCTCTGAACGGAGCTGCACCAGCTCCGTAAAGCTAACTTCCCGGTTCAAATAGGGTCGAGCGACCTCTAAAAGTTGTTCATCTGTAAAGACAGTATTGCCGATGAAGCTAAACTGCGAGACAAATACAGAGGCTTCTATCTGAGGTACTTCAGGTGTGAAAGTAGGTGTGGGAATGCTGGGCGTTTCTATCGGGCTATGTTCGGTCTCTGGAACTTGAAGAGTATCTGCCGGTAGCTGTGGCAACCGTGGAATTTGAGAAGGCGGCAAAGCAGGCACCGTCTGGGCCTGAGCTTCTGTGTTAATCCCAGCGAAAGTTGAAATGGCTGTTGCTAATCTGATGAGATTTCTTTTATGCACCGATAAAAAATAGTTGTTCAATGTGCCATTTGATACCTATAATTTTACTCAAGTTATTGTCTGAATCCGTATGTTTCGTAAACTTCAGCCATGGCTAGTATTTTTTCTCTCTTTTCTGACTGTTCTGATTGTTGCTGGAGCATCTAAACCCCAGCCCCTGAGCGCTCAACAGCTAAATCAGGAAGGTTTTGTTTTTCTTTACAATGGAGTGCCTGCTGAGGCACTTTCTTCCTGGCAGCAAGCAGAAGAACTGTACAGATCTCAGAACAACTCAGAAGGTGTGGTCGGCACTCAGCTCAACCAAGCACTTGCAGAGCAGTCTTTAGGTTTATACCCTCGCGCTTGCAGAACGATTACTCAGGCGATCTCAATTCCGGTGCAAGTCTGTCAGCCAGAGTATGGCCAAGATGCAATCCGTTCTTCCCTTTCAGAAATTGACTCGACGGATGTGAACCGGATTGGCATTCGCTTGTTGGGTGAAAACTTAAGGCTGCTTGGCAATCTACCCGAAGCGGAATCATCGTTGACCTTTGCCCAGACCCAAACCACCAGAGATTCACTAGAAGCCAGTCGAATTGCCTTGGCGCTCGGGAGTGTTCATCACTTCTCTGCTAAGGAGGCGATCCAATCCTATAAAAGAGTTAGCTTTCGCGAAGCTCAAAGCCGGAATGACTTCATCTCTCAAATCAATTCGCAGCTTGAGCAGTCGATATCCAACTATCGCAGCGCAGCCGCCAGCGATGATGCCGAAATCACAGCGAAGGCAAGTTTGAACCTGCTCGATTTGCTTGTAGAGGTTTCTATTAACGCCTCCCTACCAGCATCAACCTTGGATGCTGAAGTTGCTTCTCAGCTCAGAGCAAATGCGCTAACGGCATACAGCGACTTAACTCGCATGGACTTTGAACAGCTTCCCGTCATAGATGGCCTCTACGGTAGGCTGAACTTGGCGAGCAGCCTCATGGCAGTTATCCAGTCGGAGGATGCTCAGTCAGTATTTGGAAGTGCTGTGAATTTTCCTGCTATTGAGAGCCTAGTGTCTGACGCAACAGCTATAGCTGAGAAAATAGACGATAAGCGGGCGCTGTCTTTCGCTTACGGAACAGCCGCAGAACTCACCGCGCTACAGTCAGGTTCAGAAACGGCAGTTGAAAATTTGTACAGCGAGGCCCTTGCCTCTGCCCAATCAGTGCAGGCGTTCGATATTGCATACGACTGGGCTTACCGTTTGGCCCAGCTCAATGAATCGATTGAGCGCAACGATAGAGCCGCAGAGTATTACGTCAGCTCGCTTGCTGCGCTCGATCAGGTGCGTGAGGATTTGGTGGCCGTGAACTCTGAACTCAGGTTTGATTTCGCTCAGAAGATTGAGCCAGTCTACAGAGATTACCTACAGCTTTTAGTCAATGAATCCGATCCCAATTTGGCTCAAGCTGTCGAGGTTCATGAATCGCTCCAGCTTGCACAGCTAGAGAACTTTCTGCGATGCGGTCGTTTGGTTTCTCCTGCTTCCGACCTGGATAGCGTTGCAACGATGCACGTCATCACGCTCGATGACTCTATTGAGGTTATTGTCTCTCGCTTGAATGAGACGTACGGTTATAGCGTCCTAGCGGAAGAGGTTTTGCCCTCGGCAGAAAACCTTGCTCTGAATTTACAGTCCCCCTCGTTCGTAGAAATTCCAGAGGATGATTTCTTACCCTATGCCAGAGTGCTCTACGACAAGCTGATTCGGCCAGCTATAGAGGCCGGTTTCATTTCTGATGCAGAGCCCCTAAGCTTTGTGCTGGATGCGCCTTTCCAAACGATTCCTATGGGCATTTTGCACGATGGGCAGCAGTACTTGGCCGCGACACATTTACTGTCGAATTCCCTTCAATTAGACCAATCAGCTATGCCGTCAGCGAGTTCTAAGGCTCTGTTTGCTGGGCTTTCTGAACAGGCCCCTAGCTTTAGTGAACCGCTTGTCCCGACAGGCATAAGACCTCTGCCAGAAACTGAGTTCGAGGCGGCGTCACTGGAGCGCTATCTACGTTCTAAAGTGCTACTAGACGAAGACTTTACAGCGAAGCAGCTCGAAGATGAAGTGGCGGCAGACGATTATCGGATTGTGCATATCTCCACCCACGGTCAGTACAGCTCCGTTCCTGAGCGGACTTTTTTGGTGGCTTGGGACAGGCTGATCGATATTCAAGAAATGGCTCAAATCTTTCAAGGGGCTGGAAATATTGACCTGCTTGTATTGAGTGCTTGCCAGACCGCTACAGGTGATGACCGCTCTACATTGGGGCTTGCCGGACTGGCTATTCAATCGGGTGCGCGAAGTGCGATCGCTTCTCTCTGGCTTGTGGATAGTACGGGTAGCTCGGTGCTGATGGACAGGTTCTACGAAGGATTAAACCAGGGACTGGATAATGCTGAAGCTCTACAGCAAGCGCAGGTAACGCTGCTACAGAGCAGTGCTTTTAGTCATCCCTTCTACTGGGCTCCATTTGTTCTAATTGAAAGTTGATAACCGTCTATCTATGCCAGACAGCCTATAATCGACGAAGTAGGAAGGCTTTGGTGCAAAGTATGATTGCGCTCGCACCCATAAAATCTTTACCAGATGGTTCAGTGGCAACTATTCCAATGAGCTGGATGGAATACCAGCAGTTGGTTGCTAACCGAGGTAATCGTAGTACCCCGCGCTTTAAGTATGCCAACGGATACTTGACACTCAAGATGCAAACTTTCAAGCACGGACAACTAGATGCCATTGTCGCCGATTTGATTGTTGCCATCCTCAACCAGCAGCAGCGTGATTACGTTCGCACTACGCCCGTTACCCTGCAAGTTCCTGAACAGGCAGGTATCGAGCCTGACCATTGTTTTTGGGTAAACAACTGGGCAGCCGTGAGTGGCAAAAGTCGGATTGATCTAGCCACTGATCCGCCGCCCGATATTGCAGTCGAAGTAGATGTCACTAACTTTACGAATATCGCAGACTACATACCCTTTGAAATTCCTGAGGTATGGCTAATTCGAGGGGATACTCTAGTAATCTTTGCCCTAGCAACTGAGGGTTACGATCAAGCAGAGTCTAGTCAGTTTTTCCCCGAAGTTGATACACCGAATCTCTATCAGCAGGTAATTGCGGCAGTTGCCGAGGGTGCTAGCCCTCCGAGAGCAATTCGTTCAGTTATGTGATGCCCTAACTACCTGTTTTAATGGGCTTCATTTGTTTTTGTGAAAGGCTGATGACCTCACTTCCTTCAGCTCTAATGTTGACGACTCTAGAAGCGATTAAAGGCTCTTGTAAGCGGTTTGCTACCACCAGCACTTCGTAGGCGTTATTGGCGGCTAGCGATCGCTCCTCTTCCGGGTAAATCAGCTCAGTGTGCTCTGTCTGGACGCTTGTCTGCCAGCTCATATCTGGCCCTATGACACTGACCGTGTAGGATTCAGCGTCTGCTATGCGCTCCCAAGATATTGTTGGCCTGGGGTTGCTGCTAACCGCATTGGGTGTGATTACCTGGAACTGTTCTTCTGGCCCTTTTGGGATGAGGCACAGCACTCTGCCCAATCCTGTCCGGTCGCAAGTACGATAAGTCGGTTCCAAGACGGCGGTGCTTTCAACGCTACAGGTGTCAGTCGTTACTGTGACGCTTTGCCCAGTTAAAGGCACTACTACACCGTTTAGAAAGCAGAGAAATTGAACCTCATCGGGTTCTTGAACTTCTGCGCCACTGCATATGACTTGTCCGCGTCTATAGTTTTGGCTTGATCCGTCTATTATCCTTCCAATGGGATCGCAGACAGGAAGAGTTTGTGCAGATACCGGTAGGGTGCTGCCGAAGGCTTGGAAGAGCGCTAGCGCCGGAAGCCCTAACAAAAATTGTTTCGTAAGCATCGAATTCTAATTCTGATGGTATACCCGAGGAAATGGTTGATTCAGTAGATGCCAAAGCTTCCCCAATTGTACCGATCAAGTAAAAAAGTATGAGGGCATATCCGTAATATTATTTATGACTCCGGTTGGCTTTGTATTCGGCTTAGCTGGCTTTTCCACTGCTGAACTTCTGGCTGGTTTGCAGGTGTCGGCAGGCTTATGCAGGTGATTCGGTCATCTTCGTTGGCTGTAATAATCGCGAGTAGGCAGTAAGCGTCTGCTTTGGTTGGGTTGAGTTCGAGTGATTGATTGAGCGCCGATTGAGCTTGCTCCTTATTTCCAAGCTCTAGCTGGAGCCAGCCTTTATTTTTGAGCAGTGCAGCTTGGGTTAGGCTATCTTTTGTATCTACTGGGCTGCTGAGGATATCGTTCGCTTCGTCTAGTTGCCCTGTGATTAAGTACACTCTGGCTAGATTATTCGTTGCATCTGCTTGGATAGGTGATTCTTCCTGCGCCGCCATTTGGTAGTTAGCGATCGCCTGCTCCATGTCCACCTGCTCATAAACATTGGCGAGGTTAAAACGAATAATGGGGTTACTGGGCTCTAATTCCAAAGCGGCGTTAAAGCTGGCGACCGCAGCGGTATTATCCCCTGCGAGGGAATAGGCGAGCCCAAGCGTAGATCTAATCTCAGCGGCTTCAGGCCGCAACTCTAATGCGCTTTGAAGCACTGAGATAGCTTGACTAGGTTGATCGAGCGAGATGAGCTGATTCCCTTCCGAGAACAGCCTGTTTACTCTGGTCTGGGTATTCATTCTTGACCAGGCCGAGCCTGCGAGCAGTGCCAGCGGAACGCTCAATGCCAGCAAGATAGGGGTAGCGAGCTTCGTGAGTTTCTGTCTACGTCTGCGTTTCTGGTCTGCGGCAATGCTGCTCGGCAAATCGTCAATATATTCAATGATTTCGCTGGCACTGGCTGGACGATAAAGATGATTAGGCTTTGCTAAGCGATCAATGAACTCAGCAAATGGCTCGGAAACCTGCGGTGCGCGGCTTCGCCATTCCATTGAACTGTCGGGCTGTTGTTCTAGGTCTGAAGGATGTGTCGCGGTCAATGCATGGATGAGGGTACGGGCGATCGCAAAGTAATCTGAAGCTGGCTCTGGCCTGCCGTCTGATTGTTCTGGAGGCATGTATCCGTATGAGCCCGAAACGGGATAGGTTTCAATCCCCTGCTTAATCTGAGGGTTTGTGCTTCTTCTTGGATCGATGCGGCATATCGTCCCAAAATCTATGAGTACTAGCTGCCGGTTGTCGGTGACTATTATGTTGTCGGGCTTGATATCTCTGTGTAAAAAGCCTTGCTCGTGGAGTGCGGTGGCGCTGGTTATAAGTTGCTTGAGCCAGTCAAATGCAAGATCTTGTTTAATCGCTCCGTTTTGCTCAATCCATTGATGTAACGGCAGTCCCTCTACCTTTTCAGTTACCATGGCATGGGCTTCCGCTTGCCCTGGCAGTACCTGAAATGTGAAGTACGCTTTCTCTTTGATGAGTTGCGCGATACCGGGTTGGGGCGCGATCGCGTGAACCTGTCTCAGTGCTAGAACCGCTTCCATCAGCGAAGTTGTTAAACGGGGTTCGCTAGAGTGAACAATTCTCAGAATTACCCTTGCTTGTGTTGAGAGTTCAATCGCTTCAAACGTTTGGTCTTCCTGGGGTGACCAAAGACTATTCGGAGTACTCAGAAGCTTTACTGCTTGAAATCTTTCATCAACGACAAACTGACTGCCGCATTTCGGACAGTTAGGGAGGGGCTGATCTGTATGCTCAAGGTTGTTGAGGCAGTGAGTGTTTATGCACTGAGTCACATCGAATCTCGGACGCTGAGGAACTGAACTGAAGCAGGTTAACTATGTGCCAGGAGGTGCTTTCTAAAGAAGACGTTGACCTCGACGTTTGGAATACCTGATTCTTCTACTCTCTGATGAGCTAAGCCCATTGCCAATAGCCTTGATATTCGATGAGCCGCATCGGGATACTGTGCGAGCAGTTGGGAATAGGGTATGCCATTTTCAGATTGGGCGATCGCATCCAGCAGCAGCCTATCCAGCTCAGATAGATAATCGCTAGCAAGCACCTGCTCGTGCCAGTTCTGAACAATGCCCCTTTGAACGGTGGCTCTGTTGACGAGACTAGGATCGACCTGTACGCTTTCTCTTGACCAAGCCGCTATTTGCTTTAGGAGTAGGGGATTGCCACCTACAGATTCGACGACTTCTTCAACATTGATGCCAAAGCTGCTATCGAACATTTGCTCAGCATCACTGGCTTTCAGCCCGCGAAGCGTATATGAAATAGCATCTCCCCTCAAAATTAAGACATCGAAGTCCTCAATGGGTTCCTCTGATATACAAATTACCTGGGATGGCGTTTCCTCAACGATTCTTCTCACAAGGCTGATATAGCGCGAATCAATTGTTCTTAAGCCATCTTTTTGCTCAAGAATAGAGTCGAGTCCATCCAAAATAATTAGATGCTTATTTTTTCGGAGATACGAGATAAGGGAGCCGCCGTTCTCCGAGGCGTCTAGCAGCTCTAGCAATTCCGCTTCTAATCTATCGACATCAGGCTTATGGTGAAGGGGTTTCCACAATACTTTTGAGAAGGAAACCTCTGGAGCCTGAATGAGTTTAGAGACCAAGGACTTTTTCCCGATTCCTTGAACCCCTACTAGAAGAACGCAAGCATACGACTTGGCCAGCTTTTTTAGGTCGCGAAGTTCGCTTGCTCTGCCGTAGAATTTTGATACCTCTGGAAGCCTTGCTCCAACTATGGAGACGGTTTTCTCAGTGCTTTGACTATTATGCTTAGCTTCTTTTTCTGATGGGGCGATTGCAGTCGTAGTAAGCTGTCCAGATTCAATCGCTTCTGTCAGCACTCTCTTAAACGATTTCTTCCTGACTTTTTGGTTTAAAAGGGCACTCAGACTTTTCCATAGCCGACCTGATGCGTAAGACTTGAGCGTGTTTGGATTAATATTGCGGGCTTTCCCGATTTGCTCGTAGGTTACGTCCTGCCATGCCGCTTCAAGAACGACTTCCTCTAGCGTAGAAAGCTCAGTGCCTTGCCTTCTAATCTTCTCCCTTACGACAGCAATAGCCTGTTCAAAATCCATAGCATTCAACGCAGATAGGTGACGACGGGTAAGCACCGAAGCGCTAAGTTTCAGGTAAGTGAGTTAACTATATGATATACACCTGTCCGTAAAAGTAGATATTGATGAACTTTCAGTGATGAATCTACGGATCTCTATCAAAAAAGTAATCGACTATTGACTTAAAATCCTCAGTTCAGGTTAGAATTACACTCGAAAAGTAATAAAGTCATATACTTTTTGTTATGGAGATACACATCGCGCTGCATGAAACACTGCGGACATTCAAGCCAAAGCTGAGTGCTTCTGAGATAGCCAGTCGTGCCAATGTCAGTCCAGCTGCCATATCGGAATTTAGACACGGTGAACGTGACTTGCAAGTTCGCACGCTACAGCGAATTATCAATGCCTTGCCGGAGGATATCAAGCAGCATTTCTTCAGCAGACTGTTTTCTACTCCAGCTTTGACAGTGTGGTCTTCTTCCCTGAACCCTGAGGCATTCGTAGAGCTATCTTCTGTCATGTCCTTCAGCGATATGGGTCAAGTCTTGGCGGCGGCGGGTGAGAGCATGATGTCTTCCGGCGAAAGCGTCTAAGCCGTCTTCACTAATAGGGTGCGTGCATCAGCAGAGGATAAATGATTTTCTGAGAATTTCTTGAGACGGAGGCTGCTTATCGTGAATGCTGAGAGCAAATCAACTGAGCTAAAGTCTAAAGACCTCGTTAGGGTTGAATATGCTGCAAAATTATTGCCTTTGGCTGAGCAACGCGAGCTGCTTGAGATTTTGATGAGTGGTCTTTTGGAGCATGGCGATCCACAGTATGAAGGTGGGCGACTGCTCTTCCTTTTGGGTCAGAATCTACAGAGAGTTGCTTCTGATGAGTTTCAGCGATCTCAGAGGATAGTGTGATGGGATTAGTCAAGATTGCGGCTATTGGTTCATTGATATACGCCGGTTACTGCCTATATGAAGGACGTAGAGATCGAGCTTCGTTTTCTTTGACAGTATCAGGTGCTCTTTTTGCTTATTGGGCCATGCGCTGGTGGCAGGAATGGTACAAAGCTAAAGGTTAGTTGGCATTTTGTTACTATGGCCGTCGCCACTTCAGTCTGAACATTACAAACTCGAAGCCTTTAACGTCTAGCTTTCAGAACGTCTAAACCTATATGGCGGTTGCTATATATCCGAAACTTCACTCATCACTACTCAAGTAACAATCTTTTTCTTGATGGAAAGAGAGTGTGATTACGAAGCCTTTCAATTTAGACTGAAAACGCAAAATGTTAGCTGGACAACCTATCTTACGATAACTCGATTAGCTAACACTCTAGAGGCTATTACTCAAACTTTAGGATGACAAGTTATCTTAGTAATAAAGGATCAATTGCTCGAATTTCTGTACCAAGTTCTTCAAAAACAAGCAGAACATTTCTTTCAGAAAGAATAGTTGCTCTCAAGCTTCCGTATTCCTCTAAAGGAATGAGCGACTCTAAAGACCGAGTAAGATACCAATTGGCACCATTGTCTAAGGCTGTCATTAAGCGGCACATCTCGTAAGAAGGAAGGCTTGAGTTCATCTGCCTGATTTCATCTCCTATATCTTCTGACTTGTGTACAAAAGAGAATCTTTTAGTCAACTTCTCTAGGAGCTTAAGTCGAATACGTCTGCCTTCAGCATTTACAGAATGGTCTCTTATCTGTGTAGTAGCTATGCTGACATCCGGCTTCGTGATAAGGCAGCATGGAGGCTTACGGTCACTTAGGTTTAGAAGAAGCTCATACTCCGATGTACCGGAATCAGTAAATGCACAGATCAGGCTACTGGGCGCAACGTATACTACGCGCTCAGAATCTTGCTTGAAGCTTTGCTGAATAATTCTAGATTCGCAGGAAGAAATTTGCATATAGGCTACGGATTTAGCAGACGTTTACTGACACGTTCATCAATCAACCTAGTCAATTGGCTATCAATGGCCTTTTGTAAGGAGTTATCAATAGTTTCTTGCAGAGTTCGTTTCTGTTCTTCAATTGTCTCCTGAAAGGCTTGTTTCTGCTCTTCAATACTTTCTTTTAATTTTTCATATTTTTCGTAGCTTTGCAAAAGCTCTACTGCTACAGCGTCCTTCTGAGTCTCGTTTCCTGAAAATAAAGCTTGGCTGGCAGAATACCTAATCTCATCGTCAGGAATATCATCCAGGTCTATTTGAGCACCCAATCCTAAAATATCTGGATATTTTTGATGCAGTTTGTACGCAACTTTTAGATACCTAACGACCAGATCGCTCATAGAGAGGCCATACTGACTGGCCTGTTGCCTGAGATTAGCCAGAAAAATAGGATCTGCTCGGAAGCTTTGAGGTTTTCTTTCGGACACTAAATCATCCCCTTTGAGAAATATAGGTGTTGGAGTAAAAGGTGGCGTTTCAGAGGAAGCACGTTACCTTTTCAGCCAATTGCTTCACAGATAAAAATGAAGTTGCATTGGCCTATTAAGTTCAGATTACTACATCTGATGCGTTTCAACTACATGTGCATCAGGTGTAACTACATTCGCTGCACACTTATATCAAAGTACGTTATTGTATCGATGTGTAGTCACTTGTAGTCACTTGTAGTTAAAAGTGGAACCAGATGAGGCAAAGCCTCTGGGCTCATAGCTTTGAGCAGAAGCTGAGCTTGATTGCAAGAACTGAGCGTCTTCTAAGTAAGGGTATGAGCATGGTTGAGTTCACTTATAGATGTCCTGATAGTCAAGCTTGGGCTATCCTCAAAATTTCAAGTCCCAGCGGAGCATTTACGCTTGAGCGAATGCTAATGCGCGGCGATACTTTTACAGTATCCGTGCCTAATATCGTTGATATCGTTGCGGTGCTCCCTTCAATCTTTCCAGGAGAATCGGATTTCTGTAATCCTGGTAGCTAGATAGCTGACGATCGTCAACGGTGAATAACAGCGCCCTATAAAAGGCCACACCTCGTGGCAGCTCTCTAAGCTCTATTTCTTTAATAGGCTGTAGCTTTTTCGCACTTAGTGCCTCCTTCTGTCCTATAAACCAAAAAAACAGACCAAAAATTTCTTTAGAAATACCTTTTGAGGAATTAGCACAATGATGATGTGGATCTCTAATCATAGATACTCCGTAATCTCACTTTCTATATATTGGCTGTGCGCAGGACTAATTCCCCTACTTACGGTTTTGAACGAATTTGGTTACAGCATAGGTTTTACCTATGCTAGATTCTATTCACCACTTTTCTTTTACCCAGTAATATTCGGGCCAATTACTGTTTATTTTTTTCTCAGACCTTTCTTTTTTCTTCTTCGATTGCACAAGGATCAGCGCTTGGGCCTAAGCATCCGCACGCTTTTGCTTTTTGTGGTGCTTATGTCTATTTCGGTTACAGCCGTAGAATTCTCGGGAAGAGCAGCTATATGGGAGATTAAAAAGCCAGCAATTGAAAGCACTATTCAGGAGTTGAGGAAAAATGGAAGGATTAGCGAAATCCGTGATTGGGACAACTTTATCGATCATTTCTCCAAGCATCCCAAAGACCCAGCTTTCAACGAGTTTGGTGTAAGTGAGCAGTATAGAGAAGCTAAGTTGAAGTTAGAGAAGACTAGAAAAGACTTTAGTACTATCGTAGAGTACGCCGCAAGAAAGCCTAGTAATTGGTCTGCCACTAGATATACTTATTTTCTGTCTTTCTTTATCCAACAGACAGCCATGCTTCTATTGTTTTTGACAATATCGTTTCTTTCGATGCCAAAGCTCAAAGAAGAGATAGAAAAAGTGCCACTAATTGAAAGCGTCTCAAAAGCAAATAAGGAATCGTCGCTACAAAGAAAGCAGTCGCTAAGTAATCAGCTAATATTGCTTTCCTGTGCTCTTACCTTTTCTCTTTTTTGGTTTTTCATGCGACTTCCTTTTGATCTGGATAAGTCTGACTTGTATGGGACGAGTTTGGTTAGCAATTCGGCTGCAACAACCGCTATTGGAGTCCTTTATGTACTTGCTACGCTCTATGTGACACTAACGCTTATGTTTACGTTTAATGAGAAATTTCAAGTAGTTTACAACACAATCATCACCTTGATTGGGATTACGGCAACGGTTCGGAGCACTCAATCTGGAGGAAATTTTCTTGGCAGTGACGCATCGCCTCAGAACTATATTATTTGCGTTATTGTCTCAGCTATAGTCTTATTTCCGTGGTTCATAGCTTATAAGGACATATTGGAATAGGAATTTTACTGTGGCCTAGATTCTTGCTTTACGCTTTGCGAGAAGCTTAAATGCGCTAATCAATTTGAGTTTATCTACCATTGAGGCACATTGAAGGCGTTGCCACCCTTATTTTGTCCTTTGTCAGGTGGCATTGGTAGGAGCCTCTCAGCTTCCTTGAATCGAAGCTCAATTTGTTTCTCAAGGTCTAGAGTAGGTCTGCGTCTCTGCTCGTTTTTAATTAGCCGTTCTCTCACAGTTGGCCAAAGACTTTCGCAGGCATTTCTCCGTTTAATATCTTTTGCGGGAATCTGTAGGCGCTTCTTGAAATGTATCGGTTTTTGGTTGTAGTCGGGGTTGATGAATATGCATTCCCCGACTCCAAATCTCATCACCTCATCAGCTAGAATCAGTGGCCTAGTTCTAACCTGCTCCGATACAGAGCGGTTACGACCGCGATCGTCACCCCGTGTCCGACTCCACGACTTTGTTCTGTAAGTGACTTCCTTTTCTCCAATCTCTTTTGAGTAGCCCTCGGCAGTCTGAATGTCGCCCGGATTAAATAGAAAACGAGTTGAGCAAGCGGCAGCCAGAATCTTAGCGTTTTGCTCGCCGTAGCCTTCTACGAGCTGCGGAAAGCTTTGATAGCCGAAGATACCGACAAACCCCTTACTTCTGTGTTCGTTCGGCCACCGAGGGCTTGCAGGCATAAATATTGTGGGGAACTCATCAGCTCCAAATATTAGAGGCACCTTCCTGGATACAGCGAAGTTTTTATTGATGATCACGTTGATAATCGCCGCCAGCAGTGGGTTGATTACGTCCTGTCGGAATATGTCACTCTGGAAGACTAGAATCTCTTTTTCTTTAATCATAGGAGAAACGTTTGTGTCTCCCAGTAAAGAAGTCAGCAGCCGAGGGTCGATAAATCGGGTCAGTACATCACTGGCTGTCGCGATGATGCCGCTGGATGTCTTCTCGCTTGCGCCAGACTGTATGAATTGCGAAAAATTGACCTGTACAAAATACGATAGACGGTTTTCTTCTGCGGCGTAGGCGAGCCGTTCTACTAAATTTGGTAGTTGCGCAACGCTAAAAGCCATTGCTAAATCTGGGTAAATAGTGCCCTTAGCAAATTGGAGCAACGCTTGAATCAGCCTCTGTCCCGCAGGGCCGAAAAAGGCATCTGTTTTACCGCCACCTGTTTTGAGGTTTTTGTGGAATACCTCTGCCAGAACTTTGGCCGTTGTCGCATCGTCTTTATCGGCTAAAAAATCTAGAGGGTTGATGACGCAGGTATAGTCGCGACCAGGCGCAAAAATACGAACCTTGTAGCCATAGCGAGCTGCTAGCGTTGCAATGTACGCAATCTGCCCGCCGTCACCGTTCTCGTCTGCTTTGTAGTCGTATAGCAGTATGGGATGGCCTTGCTCAATTGCAGCGCAGAGCATCGGGTCAATTGCGCTAAAAGTTTTACCTGAGCCTGCTTTGCCAACGACGACGATGCTGCGGTTCGCAGACGGCACTAGAACGCTAGGGAGCTTTTGTGTGACGAACGCAAGCCCCTCACTTATGCCTGGAAGTGTCTGCCACTTTTCTATGCTGCCGCACCATAGGCATACGTTCTGAGTCGTTTTCTTTCGTAGTGCTTTTTGAGCTGCTGCGATCGCCTTGAGCTTATCTCTAGTCTTTGCCCATTCTGCCGATGTCAAATGATGACGCCTACCTTGAAAGGTATTCATCAAAACCAGCAGTCCAAGAATGGCGAACAGAGATGCCCCCTGCGTGTTGAATAGGACTTCCTTGATCGTATTAAAAACAGTAATCAGGGGATCTAAGAAGGCATCTGTGTAAGTGCTATCAGAAGTCTGGGCGAGCTTCATACCTGCGTACTGGCTCCATCGAAAATATCTGCCTCGATGCCGATATCTCCTAACGCCTTTAAGACATTCGGGTCTATATTTGTCTCTCTTGCTGCCGCTGCAATCGTTTGACCGCTGTCTACTAGCGCAATAAACTGACGCACTTGAGAGACAACAGGGTCGCTTTCTGGTGTGTAGCCGCGTGCGATCGCAATCTCCAAGCCGTTCGCAATATCGGCAACGGTCGGCTGTCCGAGAGACGAGTCAATGCTCGGGGAGTTAGGCTGTTCGAGCCTTCTGACTGTGCGCGTGGGTACTGCATTAGCAGGCACGATGGCAATGCCGTTACCTTTAGCTTCTGAGGGGCGTTCCTGCCTGAGATGAAGGTCAAAAATATATGTTCTGGAAATGCCTTCAGGATCGATTGTGCTAACGATCAGGTTCGGCACTGCTGCCGTCGTCTGGCCTTCAAAATTCAGCGGTTCTATCTCTCGTAGCACAATCATACTGCTACTACCACTCTCAATCGGTGCGTTAGTGCTGTAGACAATCTCAGACATATCTGAAAGCTGAATATAGGCAATGACTTCCCCATTGCGAAAATCAACAACTGAGCCTCTACCCGTGTATATGTCAACGGCTATGGCGCTGGCTTGCGCCTGCTCTTCAGAAATTAACCGGAGGGAAGCTGCTGTCCTGTTCGCTGCTGAAAGATCGGTTGTTTGCTGGGCGGATACTGGTGAAGCTACTCCGAATCCAATAGAGAGGCTCAAGAGTAGAGCTGCAATACCATCAACTAAATAGTGGTTTTTCATGAACGATAAGCCTATATATCAATAAGTCAGTCGTTTGGTTCATCTAAGGATGTAGGTGCTGATGGTTTAGCGATTGACGTTTAGGAGGCCATTCACAAATACGCTCACCTCTTCGCCTTCAGGTACAACCAACACGGGCAGACGCTCATCATTTGGTTCTAATCTCTGCTGCATTCGTTCGGTTGTAGCGCCGAAGAATCCTTCCATCGCTGCGGCGAGGATATTGCGATCGCCATTAGAAAAGACCGTGGTAGAAGAAGTGCTGTTAGTCGTCGATGAGCTGCTTGAAGTTGTGTTGCCAGAGTTGATTGTTCTACCAATATTGCCAAGTGCGCTTGAAAGCCCGATTCTCAAGTCTTGGCTGATGGTGTCCTGGCCGTTGGATAGCTGGGCAATCAGAGGCGTATTGTTTTTACCCCGTATTGAAAGCACACCCCTTTCAATCATCTCCTGTCGCATATTGCCGTTTCGATCTTCGTAGACGATGGCGACAACGGCTTGGTTAACTACCTGGCTTTGAACTGAAATAGATTCAATCTCTGTAATTAGCACAGTGCCTTCTGGCAGTGCAGGCACGCCATTGACATCTACTAAAGGCTCTTTGAGCGTTACGGCGAATCTTTCGGAGGAGTGGGTATCACCGTTGCCGCTATCGGGCGAGTAAACCATGGGTACAACTACCGTGGCTGCTGCTGAAGTCCCCGTTGTGACTTGGTGAACTTGAACAGAGTCTCCTGCGTTATTGCGGACTCTACTCAAAATTCCTTGTGCGCCCGCCGATAGCTGTCTATCTTGAGCGATGTCTAGCTTGTCATCCCCCGACTCACCAGCACCACTATCAGCCGCCGACTCATTTAACCTGGCTAAGGCGATCGCGCTATCTTCTTCCTGAAAGTCAGCCTCAAATGATTGTTCAGCCTCTGATGATTCGTTGCGTGGCTGCTCGCTTTCTCTAAGTTCCTGAAGTAAATTAGGTTTTGGCTCTGCTGGCTCAATATCTGCTGGTTCAATATCTGTCAGCTCAGATTCTGACGGTCTGATAGATATTGCTGGGCGGGGTGCTTCAATCGTTCTCCATTGAGCAAAGGTTGCCTGCGGTTCTGTTACGAGTGGTTCGTCTCCAATGGTGGCGATCGCAAAGCCTGCTGAGCTATCTGCTGTGTAGGCTCCTGAGCCTGAATTACGACTGGCAACTGGTCGCGTTTGCTCAATGACCGCTAAATCAGTTCCGCTGGCTCCAGCCATTGCTAGCTTTGTCCACTGCTCGAAGGGGTCAACTTCTGGCTCAGGTGGCTGCGCAATAGTAGCAGGAGGCTCTGATCTAGAAGGCGTACTGCTACTAGGCGTAGGGGCTGCTGGTGCCGGTCTAGGCGAGGGCGGCTCGCTCGCTGGCGGTGGTGAAGCTGTTGAAACAGGCGTTGCTACAGCTTCTACTTCTGCTGGTGTTTCTTCTGAAATTGGGGTTTCTTCGGTAGGTTGAGCCTGGTTGCCATCGTATTGTTGATCAACCAGCGCTAGCTGGCTTCTAAAAGCATCTGATTCGTTCGGTTCAACAGCAATTTCTTCCTGAGTATCTTCTGTCTCAGCAAGTTGAGTATTCTTTCCACCGATGTTTGAAATCACTACCCAGCCTAGAAAGAAGGCTCCAAGCGTGCCGAAAACTAAAACACTGCGAGAGATAGGCGAGCTTTCTATGCTTCTACCATTGGTTTCTAAAAGTTTA
>Ga0209194_1000711_pt1 | contig 24337 bp, 25 predicted proteins | sample COGITO_mtgs_1004_FD_184787 | JGI IMG/M metagenome (GOLD analysis project Ga0209194, IMG submission 184787) | Pelagic marine microbial communities from North Sea - COGITO_mtgs_100413 (SPAdes) (version 2) | ecosystem: Environmental > Aquatic > Marine > Epipelagic ...
TATTTTCCACCATCGTCAATGGCAAAAGTGCTTATGGCTCTTTGATAAGAATTACCAGTTGCAGTAGCGACCAGATTGCCATCTGACAGTCCTGCCCCTGCCCATAATGGGTTAAGGGTTGATGCGTTTAGAGTCGGCGTATCCGACATCTGGTCTGTGGTGGTTAGTCCGCTGCTGGTGAAATCATTGTTGTTTCCTGAGAAGTCTTCACCCAGATCACTGGCTGTTTCACCTTTAAGGTAATACCCGTTGCTACCGAAGGTCAGGCTTGATGGATTTGTCGGTATCCAAACTCCATCGTCGTTAGTTTCGCCAAAACTTGCCGGTGTCAGAGCTTGCCCGTCAATGAAAACAAGCTCGGCCATGTACCCGTCCCAGAACACACTTCCATTCGGGTTACGCCCTATCTCGACATTGTCGGCACTGTTGATCAGCCCTTCAGAGTTCTGAGCCATATAGGTTTCTGTGCTGAAAGACGTTATCTGCGAACCGTTTAAATAAAGCTTAGCACGGTTTGACGCTGTTGATTGAGTTGTGTCAACCGAGGCAACTAGGTGAAACCACGCACCGGGATCACGAAATACTTGATCGGTGATTAAGTTGAGGCTGTTGCCTTGGTCGCGAAAACGTAGAACTTCTCCAGACTCGATATGAATGTCGGCATTGTTGCCGCCCGCTGCGACCGCAAGCGCCAGCGTGGTATTTGCGCCTAAAATGTTTCCACGCTTAAACCAGCCGCTGAACGTGTAGGTTTTGCGATTGCCTGCGCTGCCGAATGTTCGATTGAGGTACGCACTATCATTATCATTAAACCGGATCGACTGATCAATCTCGTAGCTTGCCCCAGCGTTAGCCAGCCACTGTGAGTTAGATAATACCATTATGAGAAAGCCAGTTGTGGTGCGCCAAGTTGAATTGAGCCGCTAGCTTTTACCACATACGGTAAAACATCAACAGCATTAGCGGCTGTACTTAAAGTAATACCTGCTCCACCAGCAGTTTCGTAATCTGTGCCTAGACTGAGAGTTCTAGAACCTGTTCCGTCTTGAATACAGATTATAACGCCTGTTTGACCTACCGATTCTGTGCTAGGATTAGCCAGCGTTACATTGCCTGTAAATGTAAGAACAAAGTTTTGATTAGTATTAAAGTCTAGGGTAACGCTTCCTGTGTTACTTGTGTCAGTATCCGTGCTGCCAACCACTGCTTTAGAAAAGGTAGTTACACCTGTTGAAGCTATGGTGATAACGTCAGCATCAGAAGCTACACCAATGGTGCCGCCGTCTTTAATTAGGATATCATCTTTAAATGTAACAATACCTGCAGAAGAAATCTGTATGGCATCTGTAGCACTTGCAGAACCTATATCTCCGTCATCAGGAACAACAAAGCTGCCGCCAGAAACTGCACCTGTAGTTGAAATAGCGGATGATCCTGTATCAATTGTTCCAAATCCACTAGTAATAGAACCGGAGTTAAGAGCGCCAGTAGTTGTAATGCTAGAAGTACCTGCTGCAGCAATAGCAGTGCCACCAATAGTGATAGCATCCGCTTCAAGTGTGCCATGTATAAAAGCATCTTTAAATTGTAAGCCGCTTGATCCAAGGTCTACATCATTGTCGCTTACAGGAGCTAACACACCATCAATTATCTTAACCTGATCTGCACCCGCAGCCCTAAATATAATGTTGTTATCTGTTGCAAAGTCTATGTCGTTGTCAGCATCCCTGCCAACAGTCAAGGCAGCATTTGTAACAGAAGTAATACCTGTCTGTGCAGCAACTATAGTAAAGGTTAGATCGTAGGGATCAGCGTCTGTGCCATTGTCGGTATCGGTCCAATCGATATCGATACCACCGCCTTCAACAAACTTAACTTCTTTATTTTCTGTAATAGTTACTTCAGTACCGTCACCATCTTCAAGAACAAACCCGTCACCCATAGTCTGTGCAGAACCATCTACATAAGCTTTCACAGATTGCTGCGTAGGAATTAGGGTATTAGAGTTAGAAGACATATCATCTTCATCAACAAACGCTGTTGCAGTTATAGTCCCATCTGACAAACTTCCAAACTGCACAGTGCCATTTGAAGTGATATTTCTAACAGTGGCTATATCTTTATCCGCGCTAAGAACAACTGCTTTACTAGCTGCTGCAGTACCTGCAGTAATGCCGTCTAGCATTTCTAACTCTGCTTCTGTTAGTACCGCGCTGCCTATGCCAATTGAAGTTGTTGCAGTTAAAGTGCCGCCAGAAACAATAGTTCCTGAAACATCAAGATTACCGTTTAAATCCACAGTAGTGGCGGCTAATTGTATTTCTGTATCCGCAACAAGGTCTAACTGACCATCTGCAGAGGAGTGGATGTATATAGCAGTATCTCTAAACTGAATTTTTTCAGTACTGTCGATAAGCAAATCATCAGAGAACTTAAAGTAATCCTCATCCTCCATCCACGTTAATACGCCATCTGCAGTATTAGCATTAAAGGTTACAGCAATATCAGTATCGGCCCCTGTGCCAAAAGTAATAGTGTTGCTTAAGAGCTTTTCAATAGCTCCTCCCTCTCCATCTGTACCATCATGCTGATGACCCCCCGTTTCAAAAGCGGCATCAATAGCATCAAACTCTGTAGTAAAGTCAGACGCTTGAATAGTTTCCCCATCTACAAAATTTGTTGGGCTTGTTTTTGTATAAGCTGTACCCATTACATTCTAGCTCCCGGTGTAAATTCTAATGAAAATCCTTTTAAAGTATAAGTAGGATTTGTACTTGTATCTGTAAACTTTAGTGCCAATGCAAAGCCTGAACCTTCTACAGATTGGCGGTACAGGGGTGTGTATATTGCTGCGCCATACTCGGCTGTACCCATTGTAGCACTGCCATAAAAAGCAGACCCTGCAGGATCAAGAAGATCATACAGTGCAGGGCTAGGCAAAAGAATATCTCCGTAGTCATACTCAAGGTTCATATCTACATCAGCTACAGTGCCTGTTCCAAGATAGTTTATAACTATCCTTTGCATATTTTTTCTTATTCCTACATCACCCATATTGTAATCAATTGTTCTGTAAGTACAGGCCATCGTTACGCTATCAAAGGTGCTTCCATTTTCTTGTTGATATACGTAGCCATTATCAAAATCTCCGTGAAGAACAGTATCTTGATTAGATATGTTTCCATGAGCAGCACTCATAGGTTTAATGCCCTTTAGATCAGCATACTCCCAACCAATTTGGCCTGTGTCCGCACTTCTCTTTAGAACAGCCATAAGACCTGTAGAGTTAGCATCTGTAGCTGCACCGCTAGGATAGTATATTCTGTATTGGCTTTTTCCGCGTATGACATGCGAGGAGATATTATCTATTTGACCCGCATTTAAACTAATTAACCTTGCCTGAACTTGCTTAGAAATCGTCCCTAGCTCTGTATCGCCAATCTTTTCTGTACCTGCGATAGTTCTTAAGCCGTCAGGAGCAAGGTAGATAAGATCACCTCCTATTTCTTGAATGCTAAAACGAGAAGAACAGCCTATGTTTCTTGTAACCGGCTGCAGCACAAAATCTGCTACACTAGAACCGGCTAACCTGTATATGCTGTCTTTACAAAAAATAACCAAAGTTTCACGAAATTTTGCTAATCCTACAATTTCATCTCCCACAGATATCTGCCCTGCGCCAGAAGCAACACTGAAATCATTTTCACTGTACGGTGCGCTAAACTGGACTAAGTGTCTATTACTAGTCATACCCGAAAAGAATAAGTGGTTTTTATGCTCCACAACAACTTCAGGCGCTGCAGGTTTAGTTCCTGCTCCAGAACCTGCACCTCCTGTTAAAGGTAGGTAAGTGTTTCCATCATACGTGGCGGCATCGTTAGCTCCGTCAGCCATTGCAATTTTTTCTGTACCCGTCCAGTTATAAACGGAGAAAGAATAACGTTCTGCATCAGAACGATTGCTAGCAATAGAAGTCCATCCAGAGCCTGAACTAAACATCACATTAGCGCCCCGTGCAGCAACTACTTTATCATTCCATATTGCTATACCAAGTATTCCGCCTGAGCCAGTGACCTGATTATCATCAAACTTAGTAAACCCAAGAATTTTAGAGTAGCCTCCAGTTACAGAAGGTTCATAGTTTTCAAGAGTTACTGCTTCTCCGGGCTTTGCAACAAAAACACTTTTGTCAAGAACAAGACCGCCATCGCAGTTTACAGGAAAGGCTTGTATGGGCATTAAACGGCTCTCATATAGTCTTTTTGATTAAGAAGCTCTGTTTTCATTCTGCGGATACCATTCTCATAGTCTCTAAATGCAAACTGTGCGGCTTGATCGTTACCTCTAAGAATATGTACGTAGTATTTTACACGGGCTACAATTACATCTTGATACCTTAGAGGGATTTTTGGAGTGTCATTAAATAGAGACAATTCTGCAGAAGAGTCATAAAAATCAAACTCAACTTCATACTGAGTGTTTTCAGGTATGGGAGTAACTCCAAATGCAACATCACTCCTGATGCGGTATACGCAATCAGGCGCACCAAACCCACTATCAGGGGATGAAAGGGATAAGAACTCACTTTGCCTGTAGGAAGAATGATACCTACCCGACCCTTCATGGTACTCCTCATAGGATTTATACTTTAGAGGTTTTGCTGAAGCGTCCTCTTCAAATACTTCTATAAAATCTATATCAAGATTTTGGGATGCAGTATTGCTAAGACTTATAAAAGTTTGCTGAGTTGATGCAGTAAATCTAGCTGTTTTTATTTCTCCAGCGCCAACATTTGAAATAGTAAATGCCGTAGACAAATCAGAATCTTTATCGCTGCTAGAACCGGCAAAAACATTAAGAGTTTCAGAGGTAGCTGAAGAACTGCCCGAAGATATTCTTGCAGTAACTCTATATGATCTATTTTCTACTGTAGGTATGGCCTGATCAACGCAACCAGCGTTTAGCCGAAGAACACCCGCTGCGTATCCGCCATTGCCGCTAATGTCATTACTAACCGCTGGAGTGCCTCCTGTGCTAGTACCTGCAGGGTCAGAACTACGGCTAGACCAATAAGAGCCAAGAGTAATTGTCTTGTCAAACTCTCCTTCTTTAATGAGGTTCTGTGGGCGTAGAAAAAAACCATCATAGTCTACATCAGTGCAGAAAGTAACAACTCCAGAGGTAGCCGTTCGGGTAGAAGATACGCCTGTTATAGTTTCTGCTGCTTGAAACTCTCCTTCAATAGGCTCTACAAGCATGTACTGCTCATCTGCATGGCCCCCGTGGGGAGGTACTCTTCGTAGAATACCCTTTGCAGAGGACGTTCCTCCTGTAACAACCTCGTTGAGGGTGAAGGCTCCGCTAACACTAGAAACTACTACCTTTACAGGGTATTTATACTGACCTGTACCGCCAAAGAGAGTGTACCTCGCACTGTGGAAATGCCAAGGCCACTGAATGTACTCGGCATCTATATCGCGTATGGCTTTATTAATGCCTACTTTAACTGTGGTCTGTACACCTCTTGTGCCGGACAAACCTGCAGCAGTTTCTGCAACAGTTGTTTCGTTTATATCGAACAGAACAGAGTTTATTAATTCTACATAATTCATGGTTTGCCTAACTGTTAGCTAAAAATAATTCATCTATAGATAGCACCGCTTCTAGCCTATTAGCAGTTTCTGCTGTAAGTTTAATAGCGTCTCCCTCATTCAAATTTAAATCTAAATCTAGAATAAGGTAGCTATGTGAAGCTATTGCAAATTCATTTACAATAGAGTATGTAGCACTCGCACTAGCATCGGTTATCTGTACGGTAATGTCCGTTTGATGTCCTGATGTTTGGGCTATAACAATTTTTTTTAATACAGCATCGTGACCAGCAGGAACGGTGTAGACTGTTGTTTGATCTGTGCTGCTAAGAGCAACCCCTGCATTTCTTAGTCGAACTGGACGGGCTAGTGCGTTTGTCAAGAGTCTATCCCCTTAGTTTTTTTTATAGCGGGTGCAAAATTAGTCCCAATAGAGGACACGCATTCAATATCAGGGTTAATGTCGGCTACGCCCGTTAACGTGTAGTTTCTAGTTTCAGGGTTTATATACATTGTAAAAGTTATGCTGTATTGAAAATCTCTAAAAGAAAATGCAGGATACTCCCCAAAACTTTCAGCTTGAGCTTTAATAGTACCTATAGAAAAACAAAGGTTAGAAGCCTCTTGCGATTGGCTTGGTTTTACCGCTATAAAAAACATTGCAAAAAAAAGCAACGCCGCCGAAATCCGCTTCATATCACATACCCCAAGCTTTCTTTAAATACATCTGAACAAGCGTTGATTTTGTAAACATGTCCTTCACTTGCGTTGACCTTGTAAACATATCTTTATTCTGTTTCATAAAATATGTGTTTACCTCATACATATTTTGCAAAATAAAAGACTGTTCGTAAGATACATTAGAGGACATCCATCCAATTATGTTCTGTCTAAAACCTTCAGTGACCCTCTCTACTCCATGAGGGTATATGATAGGAAATATTACAGCTTCACCTGCCCCTAGCTTTTTACCTATCCTGCCTACGGAAGTATCTAAAATAAATTCTCCACCTTCGTAATCGTCTGATAAATTTATGCTCCACCCATAGTCAAAGAATACATTTTTTGATTTAGGGTTAGCCTTAAAAGAATCTACGTGTAAATCGTAATAGTCGTCTTTAAAATATTTGTTATAAAAGTTTACTGATACTCTAGTAGGGCAATACACGCTATCTATATAGTGAGTATCGTAAAGCCTGTCTGTAATGAGCTTTCTAACTTCGTCTGGAACGCTGTTAGACTCTTGATTGCTTTTTATGCTTTCTAAGTCAGCGGCAGTCTCTTTTCCGCTTTTGTACGTGTTACTATCTATTTTGTCCAAACAAAAATTTACTTCATCTTTAGTAAGTAGCTTGATAAACATATGACCTCCATCAATTCAATATCATAGCAAGAAGGGTGGGGTTTTTAAAAGGAACCCCACAGAAACCTTTAGTACATTTACGTACCCGACGAAACCGTAGCCGCTTCCGTAAGCGGGTTGCGAGAAATGTCAACCAAGCAAACGTGAACGCGGAAACGAGCAGCACTTTCACCAGACGAACCAGCATCAATGAGGAGGGCGTCAATCGTGTCAGCACTTGTTAGGATACGAGCGTTAGCCCCGGAAGCCCCAACAGCGGCTTCAAGGAACGGTGTAAAGCCAGCAGCAAGCACAGAACCGTCAACAAAACAGTCTACGTCACCACCAGTAATACCGATATCCAGAGTAATCTGAGCATTACCACGCGCTTCAAGAACTTCAAGCGCACCGGCAATAATCATGCTATCCGCAGGAATATCGACCAACTGGACGACATCTCCACCTGCACCACCATCGACAGTATCGTGGACCTGCGAAGTGATTACATAAGGAGTAGGCATACGCGAAGGATGACCAACGGTCCCACCTCCGGTAATAGTACGATCAAAAGTAGCCATGAGTTATGTCCTCCCTTTAGCTGTAATCTACAATGCCGAGGCAGAGAGCCTCTGGACGAATGACCTTACGGCCATAAACGTGCAGACCGCGAACCACATCCGAGAACGAATCGGGATCGCGAATAACTTCTGTCTTAGCAATTGAGTTGGCAGTCGCCATGCCGGAGATGTGACCAGCAAGAACAATGTTCTCACCAGAAGCAACACCGGAAAGCGATACCATGTCGGTCGTAGTCGTAGCATCCGCCGACTGACGGAGTGCATTTGACTTGTAGAGGTTGAAGCCCATAATCTTCTGGTTCGTGACCAGACCATTACGGAGCGGGGAACTAGCGTCACCCGTTACCTGAACTTCAACAATCTTAGCGCCAGCGGCATACAAGTTCTGATACACGCGGGGCGGTGCTACAAACCAACGGTTCTCTTCAGGAACGTCCTGCTCATCGAGCTTACGTGCCATAAGGGCCATTAGGTTAACAACATCGTCACCAGCATCGGAACCAGCAACCGTAACTGGAGTACCTGAAGTACCAAGATTGGAATCGGTTTCAACCGTGCCAGAAGCACCCTTGATACCCGCATTGTCAATCATGGACTGAAGTACGTTCTTGTCGTAGTTACGTTTCAGCGAAAACGCACCTGAAGAGGTGGCAAGCGCCTCAAAGTTCACATGCGACTGACGCTCTTCGATGTCATCCACCTTAAACGCAAACGCCTGTGCCTGATCTACCGTCAACTGGATTTCGTCATCTGCCAAGTCCTGCGGCGTAACCACAGAGCCTCGCGAGTATGCGGAAATCGTAACGGTAGGTTCTTTCATAATCCGAACCGTGTCACCAAAGTTCTCAATTTCTCCTGCGTAGTCAGTATTGGTAATGTCTTCGACTACCGACGCACGGCGGAAAAACTTAAGAACCTTTTGGCTATAGATTTCGGCCTGAAAATTACCGGTAGGTAGATTACCATAACCGGCTGATACGGAAACAGCCATATCTCAAGTCCTTTCTTTATAGTCTATCTATTAACGATACGTCCCTCCGCTTGAGCCTGATCCAGTTCTGATTCAACTTTTTCAAATTCATGCGGTTTGAGTCTACGTATCTCTGAAGTAGTCCACACCTTTTTGTTTGCATTTGAGTCTGTAGCAACATTAATGCCTTTAGTTCTTGTTACGGCTTCTGCTGCTGCAGCCTGTTGTTTGCGAGGTCTGCCTACTTTTTTGTTTGAGCCAGTATCGGCCTTGTACAAGTCAAGAACGCGGGAAGCCCATTTAACATCTTCCTTGTTCTTCGTGATACCATCTGAAAGGCTAGGTGGCTGCTCCTGAAGCCAAGAGGCAAACTTTTCAGACTTTTTAATTTCTGAGAAGTCAGGATGCAGGGCCAGCAATTGCTGATAAGCACTTTTAGCTTTTAGCTGCTCTTCCTTCTGAGAAAGATGCGAAACTTGTTCACGAAGTTCAGCAAGTTCTTTTTCAGCATTCTTAGCAGTAATTGCTTCAACTACATTATATACGTCAGGATAGTTTTCTTTAAAGTTCTCAATATTGGCGTCATATTCTGGCGCTTCTTGTTCTACGGGTTGAGAAACAAGCTGTTCCTTCTCCTCTCTCCACTCATGGAGTTTGGAGTCGTAGTGCTTCTTTAAATCATCATAACGTTTTTTGTAATCATGCTCCTCCGTCTGCACTTCAGAACTATTCTGAGAGGACTGAACGGAAATGGTTTCATCGTCAAACTGGTTAGTGTCTTCGGCGTCTTCCTCTAGGGTAGCTTCCGGGTCAACTACTTCATCCTCCTTGTACACATCAGATTTGTAGCTGCCTTTATAAGGGCCTAGTTTCTCATCTTCTTTAGCTTGTACTTCTTTAGTCATTTTTCCTCCTTACGGGGCCTATAAAAGGGTAGCCGCAGTTGGGTTTGGTACTACGCAGGGCCGTTAATTAACGGGTAGCTGCATCTTATTTTGCAATGTACGTTACCGTACTTGCGTCTTTTTCCAATCCCTGTAGCTCTTTATCAGAGATTGGAGAAACTTCTTTCCCATTACTTTGAGACATAAAACTTTGTTGTTCCTCTAGCGCGAGAGGCGTTCTCCCTTCCGGGGAACTGTTGTTGGGGCTAGGAATAGAAAATAACGTTTTTGCAGAATTATAAATTCTATTTGCAAACGATACTCTTTTCTTACGTGTCTTCTCCGGTTCTTTGGGTCGCTCAAAAAGGTCTAAAAATTTGTTAGCAACTTCTTCTGCACTTCCTGTAGCAAAAGCCTTACGTAAGTCCTGTCTGTTGCCGTATCCCAAATCGTATGTTTCCCAACTTGGAAAATTAGCTTTATCGCTTTTATCAACCGCTGTTATATTTATAGTGTCTAATGCATACTCTACTTGAGAATCTAAAGAGTCTGTCTTACCCATAGCACTTAAATAGTTATCGTATGCTTTTTTTCTACCGCCAGTAAATTGAAAAATACCATAGCCTTTATTCTTAGTTTTATCCTCTTCTACGCGCTGATACTCAAAAGTATCATTTTCTGCGTGTATATTTCCCATTATACCAGCAACAGCTTCTTCTCTTAGCCCTTCATCCTTTAGTTTATCATAAACTCTTTTTTGGTTTTGTAGAACTTCTTGATTAGTTAGCTTAACTTTTTTTTTAACCCCATCAATACCTTTAGCACCACGCACAGGAATCTGCCTCTGACCCGGACGGGCTGCTTGTTCCTGCTGCTGGGGCTGCTGTTCTTGCTGTTCCTTTAACTTTTTCTCTGTCTCTGCTTCGCCACGCTTGTTGATCTTTTCAAGCAAGTCCGTGCCAATCATTTCAGCTAACTCAGGGGGGATGTAATATTCTTTGTTAGACACAGCAATATCAACAGCACCATCAACCTGCTTAGAAGGAGATTTTAGTGAGGCTAGTTCTATGTTAACACCTTCCCTTTTAAGCTCTTCAATTGCGGGAGCAAGTATGCGCTTTTCAAAATCAAGCCGCCCTACTTTTGCTATTGCAGAGGCATTTATAATAAACGCCCCTTCAGGTGCATCCATAGGAACATCATCAGCTACACCCGTTTCATTTTCCGCTCCCGGCTGTTCAATCATACCAGCCACCTGATCGCCAAGGGCTAATTGCTGCATCTGATTTTGTACGGGAGTAGCTTGCACTTCTCTTGCCCCCGGAGCAATGCCCTTGCGATACTCTTCTGAAACCTGACCCGGAAAGGCTGCAGGATCGGAAACGTCAGGATCAGGATCAGGATCAGGGTCCATGCGATTGTCAAACTGCTGCATCTCCTGAAGGTTTCTCTCTCTCGGCAGTAGCGGAGGCTCCCCACCAACTTCCTCAGAAGGGGCTAACGGCGCTTGTTCTTCACCCATAGTAAGAGTAACACCCAAGCTAGCAGCAAAAGCTCTAAGCACAGGCGGCTCATTCTGTTCTATTAACTGCATAACCTGAGCTTGCTGTGCTTCAGCCATTTGCCCTACGTTACTTGTAAATTGATCTTGTGTTACGTCCATAATTATTTAGCCTTAATAACGTTTATAATCATTCCTGAGATGTCCACTTCCCACCACTTTTCACGGAGATTGCTTTTTGCTGGATTAGCGTGGTGATTGTTATGCCACCCCTCTCCCCAATTAATTAGAGACAACCATACGCAATTACATGAGTTATCTTTAATAGTGTGATTTTTATAGCCCACATCAAGATGGTTTACGTAGTTTGTAAGCGCCTGTACTAACATTACTAAAATAGAGGGTATAATAAACATAAAATATAAGAGTTGAAACCCCCCTAACAATAAAAGCAATCCAACATACGTTGTAATAATTAAAACCCAATATCTATTAGTGTATTTAATATAAGGATCGCGGGATAGTGGTAGTGCTTGTCTAACCATCTTCATTTCATTTAGCGAGTACCTTAAAAATAGCATCTTGATAAAACCCCGCGAAGGGTCGTGTGGATCGTCATCTTTGCTATCAGAATGTTTGTGATGGATTCTATGTATTCCTGCCCAGCCTAATGAGCTTCCGGTGCCTGATAATAATGCAAGAGTAGAAAATAAGTATTTTATACTTCTGCTCTTAAATTTAAAACTGCTATGCGCCCAATACCTATGGTTAGTTACTACAATTCCAAGACAGTCATACAAAAAATACATAAGCAAACTTAAAAGTATGGCGGAAAATGTAAAATTAACAAAACTAAAAAGTAAAACTAGTGAAATTAAATTTATTATAAAAAGGTATCGTACTTTATTTAAAGATGCGCTCATCTAAATAACCTATAGTTCTGACCACTGGCCTCATTATGCCTTTTAAAAAAATTTGCAAGAGCTTATAGCGAAAAGAAAGAACTTTTTTATCCAAATCCATTTTGTAATAGTTTGTTAAGACCCTTGCAATTTTAGTTCTGCCAAACATTTTAGCTAGCCTTGGCCCTACAAGGTCGTAGCCCTTCATAAGATACGGATCGTTTCTACGTAGATTTATTCCATACTTGCGATTAGCACTAAATGTTTTGTAGTCTGTTACTCCGTTAGCGTAGGCTGCAGTGCAGATGTATGTGCCAGCATCACCGCCAGCATCACCCGCATCGCCGGTATCGCCCCAATCACCGAAGTCACCCCAGTCGCTGTAGCCAGAAGTTGTGCCGCCTGCTGTTCCGCCTGCTGTTCCGCCTGTGGCGCCAGAGTTATAGCCGCCGACTTCGCCCGAATCCCCTTTGCCGCCTTGGCCTTCACCCGTATCCTCATCAACACCGTCCTCAAGGCTATCCATTACATCCGCATAGTTTGCGCCGTAGGCAGCTTCCTGAGCGGCTTCAACCGCTGCCGCTGCCTGTGCTGCTAAAGTAGCTCCTTCAAGGTCTGCTGCGCTTACACCACCCATTCCCGGTTCCGCGCCACCTTTAGAAGCATAGTCCGAAGAAAAAGAATTGTGCATATCTGCCAAAGAGTTAAGAGTGGCGGTTATTTCTTCGTCACTTCTGCCTTGCATGGCCGTTGCCATGTCCTGTATAGATGTAGCCTCTTTACCTAAATTAGCAAAAGAAGCCTGTGCCGCATTGGCGAGGGCAGCACCTAATGCAGCATCTCTGTCATTAAAGTTAGGCTGAAAAGTTATATCCTTTGTAATACTCTGTACAGCAAGTGCTAAGTCAAGACCGTTATAGCCCCTACCTGTTGTATCGAAGGAAACACCTGCGGCGCTATTATATTGCGCCCCCAAAGATAGAGATACACTATTATAACTTGCTTTCCGCCCATCAGATATGGCTTTTTGTTTATTATCTTTATAGCTAGCTGCGTATGCTTCTATAGATTCTTTAGATATAGCGGCTGCAGCAGCTAAATCCATTCCTAAAGCTTGCAAATCCTCTATGCCTGTTATCTCTGCTACATTTTGTGCATAAGAAGCAAAACCTAAAGCTTCTTCAAAACCATATGTATTTTGAAGTTGTGATAGGTTTGTAGCAAAAGCACCTTTAAGGCCCACGGGGTCCGTTGAAAGGTCAGTTTGAGCTATTCCTTCAAAACCGGGAACGGCTGCGTCATGCATTCCTACAAGGTCTGTAAAACCCATTACCTCCGCTACCGTATCAAAAGTAGATGTAAAGCTTGCATGTGCCGCTGCATTTTGTTCTGATATAGCATCGGCTATTTCTGACGTTGTAGCATTAACATCAAGTCCAAGATCAAGTGCAGTGCTTTGTGCAAGGTCTTGAAAAGCCTCAGTAAGGGCCTCTTCCTCTTCAATAGAGTTTGGATATGCTTGAGTAACAGCAGCTTCATTATAGGCTGTAAGACCTAAAGATGAATAAGCTACGTCAGGATTTGCCTGTGCCATAGCAGCAATGTCAAAAGAAAAAGTGTCTTCAAAAGCACCGGGAACGTTAGATAAATTTGCTACCCCATAAGCACTACTAGGATTAGAGAAATCACTATATGCAGAAAAAGTAGCCCCTAAGTTGCCTGTAGCTGAAAAAGAAGAGGGCATGGAGAGGGCATTAGATATACCTACCGCTCTATCAGATATACTTGCAGTATATCCTGTAAAATCCATAAGCCCTTGTGCAAGGCTAAAAGCCCTAGATATAGGAGTTAAACCCATCATAACACTTATAAAACCCGGTGTAGCTATTTGACCTTTTTCATTAAAATTAAAATTAACAGTGCCTTGAGGAGTTTCAAATGACATTTGGGTTGTATTTAGACCCCCGTACATTGAATATTCGGTAAAGGCTTCTACAGCCGCTGCAGGGTCTGTTATCGCGGACCATGCTCCTTGAGCAAATCCTAAAGCACTATCAAAAGCCTCTTCAGCTATGCTGCTAAAGTCTTTACCTGATGAAATAGCACCGGCTACATCAGATATAGCCCCTATAGCCCCTATAGCTCCACTTACTCCCGCTAGCCCCTGAGATATGCCAAAATCTCCTCTGCCAAAGCTAGCAGCAAGATCAGAATAAGTGCTATACGCTCCGTAAGCCTGACCAATAGTTCCACCAGCAAGACCAGCGGCTGAAGCGGCTAAGTCTACATCTGAGTAATCTCTTCCTGAAGCTAGACCTATACCTACTCCAAGGGCGCTTGAAACTGCACCAGCCATTCCTGCTTTTTCTGCACTGGTATAGTCAGAGGTGGCAGTATCAAACCCGCTAGAGCTAACCCCGGAGGAATCCCCACTAAAACCAACAGAGTCAAAAGACCCAAAGCTATCACTATCTAAACCGTCGCCACCCCCTTGACCAAAAAGAGTATCAAAACCGCTCACTGAGCTTGTTGCAGGAGAAGGAGAAAAAGAGGAAGAAGAAGGAGGAGGAGTAGCAGTATCCGGTTGCGTTAGAGAGGAAAGAATAGCAGGGTCAGTTTCTACAATTCTTTGAATTGCATTATTTCTAAAAGAGAAGACACTTTGAGGGTCTTTAAAGTTAGTATCAGCTATTAGATCAGCAAAAAAGTCTTCCGTTGAAAGCGCAGCAGTAGAAGAAGTAGTACCTGCAGAAAGGCTATCTTTTGTCTTCTTAACGCCTAACCCTTCAATCTGAAGCTCTGAAGCACCACCTGTAACATCAATGGTAGCCTCTGGAAGAGACTCCATAGTGATAGGCTTCGCACCCGTTACCGTGGGTGTGCCAGAAGACAGTACTTCTTGTAGGTTAGTTGCCAATCTTTGTGTATTCTTTTTGTTGCGTGTTAACTTGCTGCTTCAGGGATAGGAGGTGATCCACCACCTGTGCCTTGCCCTGCAGCTTCCGTATCTCTAAGTCCAATGGTTCCACCACCAGCAGGGCCTGATACCTCGCCTTCAGGGCCAGAAGGTAGTCCTCCAGACTGTTCCATTGCTCCTTGCTGTTGACCAGCGGCAGCAGGGTTTTGCATGTTTCCTTGTCCAGCATTTAGACCTCTTAATACCTCCGCAAAAATTTGTGCGTCATTAATGTCATTTACTAACAGATCAGGATCAATATCCTGTGCAATAGCTAGCTCTCTTACAAGGTTTGGAATCTTGATAAAGGGAGCAAGCATCGGATTAGCAACTGTTTGAAGCAGCGCAGTAAGTCTCTGACTACGTACTTCTTTCTGCATAACCGCTGAAGTGCCTTGAGGTTTAATCTCAAGATCGCCAACGATCTCTGGCCTCTCCTCATTGAACTGCATATTCCAGAAGAACATGCACTCTCCAAGAGGCTTAAGCAAAAAGTCATCAATGTTTTTAATAACAGTTTTAACACTAAGGTTAGCACCGCCCATCAACATACTAAGCCCTGCAGCAGTACGCCCCGTGCCTGAAACACCTGTCTGCCCATGCATAATACTAGGCAGACCTGTTTCTTCATCGGCTAACTGACGCGCAGCCTGATACATCTGGATGTTTTCACCAGCAGTGTTAGGAAATTTAACAGCGTTGATAGCCGTACCTGTAACACCAGACTGACGCCTAAATACTTTACCCGGATAGATATCATAGTTCTGACCGGGAACCAAAGACGCTTCATCCACATCAAAGACTACATTACCTGCAAGTGCTAAGTTATCAATAGCCATACGAATATGACCATTCATAAGAAGCTGTGCATCTTCCATGTTTTCTGGAATACCCACACCAAACAACTGGTAAGGATTAATCTCGTAGGGAGTAGCAAAGTATGGAATGCGATAAGGTACAAAAGGATTCATAACAAGGCGAAGTACGCGATTGCCACAAACCCAAACATTTACAGGAACTTCTGTAAGGTCATCCATTTCCATAGGAAGACCCATCTCCTGCACTAGGGCGTAATCTAAGTTACCCCAATATTCTAAAACTTCAAAACGCTCTGTGTCACTAATAGACTCAAGATTTTCGCTACGGATGGTATCTTCAAAATACTTTTCATCGTAGTTTGGACCCATATCCAAACAACCAGCAACAGCTTCAGGATCAAAGAAAGGCTTGTCCATAAGGTCACGCATCTGTGACCTGTTCAGCCTATGACGCTGTATTACGTATGAGCAGTCTTCAATGCTAGTACCAGAAGGGTCTGGGTAAAAATTCCAACATGATACAGATTCAAGTCGAGGGACAAGCTTCTTAGAAGGGTTGTAGTTTTTGTCCGCATCCCACCTATGCAAAGTCTTAGTCTCATTTAACGGTCCCTTTATAATACCTGTACCAAGCAGAGCGCACTCAAACAAAGAATGCCGCAAAATATTAGGGGCATTGTTCTCATGCAACTGGTCATGGATTTCTTTTTCCATGAGTCGAGCAGCTTCTCTAGCAGGACTAATCTGAGGTTCACCCATTCTGCTAGGCCCTTCCTGCAGATTAGCACCTTCGTACTTATCAGCAAGCCCTCCTAGCGGAGAGGCTTCCGTAGCTCCGGGTGGCAAATCTCTACCATCACCGGGAAAGCCATAAGGGTTTTCCACAGGGGGAGGAGTTTCACCCTGACCAGATACATCTAAATGAGCGAACTCAGCAACGCCTTCTGGAACAGGGCTGGACTCTACTACTATGGGAAACTTCTTATTAGCAAATAGGACATCAATCATCTGCCCGTAAGAGGCAAGAACTTTAGTCTTGGTAATCTTAATAAAAACTTTACTATTCTCAGAATCTCTAAACTGAGTAGTAGAGTCGTAGATACCACGAAAGTTCTTATATGCTCTTAGCCAACGCTGTTCGTGTTGATAACGACCAGTTTCAGCCTCTTGAAATTTAGAATTTACAGTGCCAACTACACTAGTTGCTGCTTCATCTACAAGAGCTACCGCTGGAATGTCACCTAAAGGTGTATCGGGCATAGCCTATTCCTAAGTTCTAGTAGTCTTTTTCGTCAGCCATACGAAAAACTGCCGGATCAACGCCATTGTCTGCCTTAGCTTTACGCGGCATATCTACCTGCAGAGCTTCGCGGTCAGTGGGACCAGCAATCATTGAGTCGTGAGCTTCCCGATACAGGGCCGCTTCAGGCGCATCACTAAGCTCGCCCTGTTTCTTCATCATTCCCATGATGTATTCTTTACCGTATGTATACATAGTTTTTTCCTTTTTTGTTAATCCATGCTTAAAAAGCCGCGTGAGCCTTTTAAGACTTTGGTCGCTTCTTCCTTTTCCATAGCACTAAAAGTTTCTTCATCCGCGCTATAAAAATTCTGTAGTTCTGCTTTTTTTCTATCTTCTTCTATCTCAGAGAAAGCTGATCTAGCCGTAGGAGTAGAGCCTGTTGCTGCGGCTACTGGGTCAGGGCTACTAAGGATATCTGCTGCTGCAACAAGGGGCATAGCTTTTAATGCTTTTTTACCGCCTCTTTTAAGCAAGTCTGCAAATCGCCTTTTAGGGGCTTCCTCTTGTTTTGCTTCTTTTGAAAACTCTCCAGAACTTATCTGCTCTTCTATAGTCTTAGGCTTTTGTACATCTACAAAAGGGCTAGGCTCTGCGCTTAATTTTCCTACCACTAAAGGTTCGTTAGCACCACCTACATCTAAAGACTTAAGACCCTCTTTATAAAATTTATCGCTTGGCTTTACATACTCAGGAACATCTGTATCTGATAGTCTAGACGGTCCAAGTTTTTCTGATATGCTAGTGTCCGCCTCTAGAACGCCATTAAAGTAAAGATAGTCTTTAACGTTCTGCATAGAGTCCATAGAGACTATAGGGTCTACTTTTCTAGCCTCTTCCATAACGCCTTTAAACAGGTTGGTCTTTTCTTCTCTAGGCTTAATGATATAGGCACTCATAGCCTGTTTAAAAGTATTTACATCTCGTCGGCTAATTACAGCGCCGGATGCTCTGCTAGAAGCTCCTTGTCTGTTAGGCTCTACAGTCTCTCCACCGGATAAAGTTTCCTGCATGGTTGCAGGTAGATTAGCTCGTCTCTGTTCTATCCTTTGAGGAGCTTTTTGCCTTCTTTCTTGAGCTTCTAACTCTTTTGTTAGAGGCTGAGAAACAAAGGAAGGAAGTTTAACAGTTTCTAATGTGTCTAATGCTGTAGGGCTTAGTCTATAAGTATACGGCCTAACCCGCTCTTTGTCAAGTACTAAATTACCATCTCTGTCTCTACCTACGACTGTTGGTAAACCACCACTCTCTTTTATGCCAAGTATCTTTTTTCCTTGGCTAGACCTTTTATTTCTTGCAGACTTAGGAAGCTTTTCAAATTCAACGTCCAAAGCTTTAAAACCGGGATCAGCATCCTCTAGGAAACCTGCATCGTACAGAGCCTGTTCATAAACCTTTGCTTCGTTTAAACCCTTCTCTATGCCCTCTATCCCATCAGGAAAATATCTACGAACTAACGAGTCTACATCTCTCCTAGCAACATCATCAGTAGCACTGATTTGAGAGGCTTTAATACGCTGTTGAAGCTCAACAAAAGCACCTTGGGCGCCCTTACCCGTATCCTTCATCAGGCGCAGTATAAGACCGGCACCTTCTGATGTAATTGTTACTGGCTTTGTTACGCCTAACTGCTTTAACCTTGCTTCTGGTAAGCCTGTAGTATTACTACGAAGCTGAGTACCCGGCTCTACACCCGCTTTAGCTTCACCAAAAGTGTTTCTTCCTGCACTATCAACCATGATTAATAACCAAAGGTAGAATCAAAAGGCTTAGGCTTTGCAGTTTTCATCTTGTTCATCATATTGTTAATTGTTAGATGACCCCGTGCGCGAGTCATGCACATGTACCGCAGAGCATCATAGGCATGATCATCCGCTTTTGTATCTACATCTTCAGGATTAGTCTTAGATAGAGGAAGACCTGATAGAGTCCTGATAAGATGCGTACAGGTAGATAGTATTTTTATTCTAGGCTGGTTTGAAACAGGGTCTATCTGTAACCTGCGGTGCATTTCCATCTTACCAGCTAATCTGTTCCTGTCAGAAGGTGTGAACCTTGCCCCACATCGTATAAGAGTTTCTGCAATTGATGGGCCGGTTCCTGTCCTATTCCAACAGGAAGCATCCAGCACTGAGTAATACATGCCGGGATCGTTTCCCTCTAATGAGGTAATAGTATGGGCTAGCGTCTCAGCAGTTTGACCACTGCCATAAAATTCACGGTATATCCAAAGGGTATCATCCCAATCAACAGCACCCCACAATACACAAGAGGGGGCTGCATAACCGTAGTCTGCTGCCCTAACACGTAGCCAGTTAGTAGGTAGTTGCACCTGAGATGCATCTACAACATGGACATTACGTGAAAACTCTGGGAACGCCGCTCCCTCTGCGACATCCCAATCCCCTTCTAAAAGCCGTCTTCTTTCAACTTCTGGGAGCGACCTCAACATGGCTTCATATTCACCAGTTTCTGCGAGGTAGGGGTTATCAGTCAGCCGCGCTGGAATAAACTTGCGAAGAAAGAGCGGTTGACCTGCCTTGCCGTTCGTTGCTGTATCAGGCCACAAAAGAGCGTTGCCTGTATCCACATCAGTTGCTGCAAAGGGCGCATTAGCCGGTGCGGGGTCGATATACATCTTCTTGACCCACCAACCGCCTACCCCTCCGGGGTTTCCTGTGCAGCGCATATACGCATTGATCTCAGGGTCAGTTGTACGAAGTCTGGAACGCAAGTACTCCCACACGTAAGGTGTTGGGTAGTGCGTGATCTCATCAATACCAATCCAAGTAAAAGCTTGTCCTTGGTAGCGCGTTACGTCTTTGTCCTTGTCGAGGTAGGAGAACCATGCCGTAGCCCCAGAAGGGAACTGCCACATAGCTTTGGATTCTCTGAAAGTTGCACCCGGAAAAGCTTTTGGATATAGCTGCTTACTCTTGTCAACAAGTTCGGTAAGCTCGTCAAGTGTGCGCCTAATAATAAGAGCGCGATGATTGGGCCTATCACAGTAACGGAGCAAATCAGCAAGAAGAGCATAAGACTTGCCCCCGCCAGCAGCACCGCCATAAAAGACATCCCTTTCAGGGCTTGCCAAAAAGTCAGTCTGTGGCCCTGAATTGGGCTTGAAGATAATGTCCGCTTCATCCTCAACTAGCTCCCTTACTTTTTTTGGTACGCTATCAAGTACGTTATCTTCAATTACTTTAGACCCTTTATCACTAAACAGGGCCTTTTCTACCTTCTTTATATTATTCTTTTTATTCTTAGCGTTTACCGCTTTCCTCTGGGCGTTCTTCTTTGCCTTTTCAGCCTTGCGTATAGCAGCCTGAGAGGCTCTCCTAGCCTTCTCACGGGCGGATAGGTTGTAGCTACCCTTCTCACCCTCTGCTAGCCTTGGACGACCTCTAGAGCGTTTTACAGGCTCTTCTTTGACATTGGCCTTATCTGTCATTATTTTAGTCGAGGTTTCCTTGAAGCATTGGTGTATTTTTTAACGTGACCACCCTTTGCAAACTTTGCACTACCACGTACTCCTGCGTAGGCATTACCTGACCTGTCAACTCTACCTGAAGCGGACATATCAAAAGGCCCTGCCTTACCCAAGTTGCGCTGGGCTGAGATACTTCTAGAGTTCACATCAACTCTCGTATCAGGGTCTTCATAAAAAGCACTGGCAGTTTCTGGATTTTTAAAGTTAGGCATTTTAAAACCTGCCCTACCTCTTCCAACGGGGGCTGATACACTTCCTCCGGGGGTGCTAAAGCTACCCATAGCCCTAGCCTTTACTCCTGAAGGAAGAAGGTCAACATACTTTACAAGAGCATTAGCCATCTCGGAAGTAACTTCACTGTCCTTACCCTTAGCATACAGGTCGTAAGCTTTAGCTGCTACTGCTGCAGTAGCTGCAGCATCCTTAACCTTAATTTCTTTACGGCCCCGGCTTGAAGACATAGCAAGGTCTTCAGGACGAAAACTAAACAAAGTCTCATCTAAAAGCTGCTTACCTTGAGGAGATTTAGCAATGGCCGCTGCGGACTGCAGGGCAAACTCGGCTAATTGTTTTTTTGTAGGTCTATTATCCGCCATAAATTTCAATCCGTTTGTAATAAGTACCTATACCGCGTCTGTAGCAGAGGACACTACCCGGCATTTTAATTCTAGAAAGATAAACCCCTACACGTATCTTAGTCATTGTTGATGATGATAGGCTCTTCCTGACCCGCTTTGGAAGGAAGAAGGACTACACCATGAATCGCAGTTACATTATGCTCAACAACATCATGTTTACCTACGCCTACTCTGTTTAGAATGGACTCCGCAGCCTTTATCTTAAGTTCAGCGCGAGGAGTAGTCCCGTCATCATCCAGAGCATTTACAAGACCTGCCGCTGCTTTTACAGAGTTAGCGGCTAGCATGTTCTTAGCCCGTTCAATAATCTCATCTGCAAGAGAGTTCATAACTGCCTTGCCAGTAGTCTCACAGTAACCAGCCACACGCAAAGCGGCAGCATTATTGCCACCGTTGTCCATAAGAGCATCCAAGTATGCAGACTGCATATCGGTTAGCTCTCGTTTCTTCTTCTTAGGCTGGGCTAGTAAATTATTTACCATTAGTAGTTAACTTTACGAACTCCACCACCGCGAGAATACATCTTTGCCACTTTGCTACCTGTAGCCATAGAGGGAGCTACCATGTTATCAGACCTATTCATGTCCATGAGACTTTTCTGAGGATTCTGCTGCATGGAGTTCTGGGATGTCATGCCCCCGTAGGCCATCTTTTTCTTGTCTTTACCGTACATCTTTTTTCCTTTTGCTATCGTTGCAACATTTGTGGGCTTGCCGCCTACTCCTTGAGGCTTTGCTCTCTTACGGGAGACTGCACTCTTCTTCTGTTCCGAGGTCATGGATTTAGCTTTAGCCCTTGGCACACACTTAGGGTAGCCCCTCTTGGAGTCTGAGGTAGAAGAGCGGCCACAGGCTTGAAATTTTCCACCCTTCTTCGGCGCTCCAATGTCTACCCAATCTCCTTTAGGGCCTTTGCCAAACCATTCCTTGAGGCTCATTTGTAACCGCCACCACGCTTCTTGTATTCGCGGACTAACCAAGCGTTAGCATACGCAGAAGGGTAAACGTCAAACTTCTTCTTAGCTGCAGACTTTACTCTTGAGTACAGGGCAGGGTTAGAGGGAGTAGGAGACTTGCTACTCTTCTTCTTTGCCTTTGCTTTTTTTGCTGCCATTGCGTCAGGCCTTCTTATTGCCGCTTTTTTCTTCAAGAATTTTTACAAGCTTGGGAGGCAAACTTTTCCTCTGCGCTGCAGTCACAGGACCGCCCTTTGCCATCATCCTCATGCCCCGCGCCATCATGTCCGTATCACGGGCATTCATGCCACTCATTCCGCTCATTCCGCCACGGGCCATGCCCTTTGTGGTTTTACCACCTTTAGCCATGCCCTTGGTAGTTTTCTTTGCTGCGCCACCTTTAGCCATGTACTTGGTAGTCTTGCCACCTTTAGCCATGTATTTAGTTTTTTTCTTACCAGCCATTGGTTCTAATCCTTTGCGTATAAATTATCAAATGTAACACTAGGGTCCATGTAGCTATCATTAATCTCTGCGCTGTGTGTATGTTGACTAGGCACAAAGTCCGGTGGACCTTCTCCTGTAACCCACAAAGCAGGGTTAGTGACCCGTACCCTGTTATTAGGGAGAGCAACTATGTTACCTGTAAACTCTCCTGCATCTATTAGTTCCAGCACATGAGATTGTTTGTGTTGTGCTGGATCGTCTGAAATGTGACTGTCGGTATAGTCCACAGTGAACATGTACCGACCTGTATAAAACTCTCCACCTATCTTACACATCCAAGGGCTAGAGGATACCCGGTCCATACTAAAGACTGCATGGTTTCTGGAGGAGCAATCCCAAGGTTGGGCAAAGTGAGTGGGCATCTTCTGAGGCCACTCTTCAAGAATAGTATCACCGATTAATGCTGTGATGGGCATTCTGGCCCACATAGCCCCGCCGTGAATGTTTTCTTCTTCTTCTTCTTCACAGCCAGTAAACACTACGTTAAAGCTAAGACATCTATCCGGTATTGTATTTACGGCTATGGCTAACGCATGTAGGTACTCACCTTCGTATTCTACATGGTTATGTGTAAATTTACGCACCCAGCATTTAAAATGCGGGATGTTAGACGCTAAATAAGGCATTATACTCTACTACTCTACTAAGGGGGGGTTAGGCTAGCACTTCCATCTTTTTCTAGCCTGACGCAGCCGGGAGTTAGGGTCTTTAGCCGCTTCTGGAAACTTCTTCATTTGTCCCGCAGAACGCGCACAATAAGACTTACGCCTCTTCGCTGCTTTACTTCCCTTTTTAACATCGCCAGTAACCGCACCCTTTAGCTTAGAGCCGGGGTTAGCCGCACGATAGGCCTTAATACCCTTCTCGGTCATTCCAGCGCCCTGTTTAGTAGGTCGCTTCATTCCTTTGCCTTTGGGCATTACATCCGGTTTACGAACTCCACCGCCCTTTGCATACTCCTTACGGCTAATCGCTGCCACCTTTTCAGATTGCCGCTTGTGCATCTGGGAGGCTTTGTTTAGCTCTTTGGAGATTTGCTGGAGTTGTTCTTTGGCTGGCACTTTATTCTACTGCTTCGGGTTTTTTGGCGGGAGCGGTTTTGGTGCGAGACACTGAATACTGTTTCATCTCACGCTGCCTTCTCTCACGGGGGCTTTCTCTTTTTGGCCCTTTGTATTCCGTAGCACCCGCCCCCGGCTGTAGACCCACTGTGTTGCGAATCTGCCCCATTTCAGATTGAAACTTTCTTTCCGCTGCTAAGTCTTTTCTAAATTTTTTTATTCCTGCGCTAGGCTTGGGTTGTTCAGGTTTGTTTGCTCTTTGCCTGTTATATTCAGCTATAGACATTCTTTTATTAGCCATCCGGTTATTCCTTCATTACTTCATCCGGGGTTTGCGGATAGGTCCACCCATGTTGCGGTTCATGGCATAGATTTTACCGCCACGGGCTTTCTTTTGCATTTTTTGCATCTCTCCCTCCTGTGATAAAGGAGTTTTTGCTTCGGGTAAACCCAGTGCATCTTCAACGAAATTTAATTCGTCTAGCAAACTATCTTTAGCTCTCAGAACAGCTTTAGTATCACCTGAAGGCGGATTAACTAGATTACCATCTTTTTTAATAATTTTGTTTAATTTTGTAATTTCATTAAGAAGAAGACTTTTCTTAGCCGTATAGGAATCCTTTTTAGATTTAAAATCTTTTGCAGAAAGCTTGTCGTTTGCTTTATTAAAGCTGTCTAAAAATGTATTAGCCATTATTCCATCTCCACTGTTGGTTCCGCCCAGCCACTCGTTGCAAAACCAGTGGTTCTTTTATACTGTTTCTTACAGCAGCAGTCTCCACAGTCACATTGGGGGCAAGGGGCTGACTCATGCTCAGAAGTAGATGTAGCTTCTGCACAGTGA
>Ga0209194_1000715_pt1 | contig 24252 bp, 18 predicted proteins | sample COGITO_mtgs_1004_FD_184787 | JGI IMG/M metagenome (GOLD analysis project Ga0209194, IMG submission 184787) | Pelagic marine microbial communities from North Sea - COGITO_mtgs_100413 (SPAdes) (version 2) | ecosystem: Environmental > Aquatic > Marine > Epipelagic ...
TGTTCCGGCTGTGAAACTAGGTATCTTAGAAGTTGGACTCTCTTGGATTCAACTATTAACCATGCGCTATGCCATCTAGCCGAGTGCTGAACAGTGATTCACGCTCCCATCTGACGGAACCAGTGCCCAGTCTTCCAAAGTTCCGTTTTTCCAAACTTTTTACTTCAGTTTTCTGTATAGTCAGTTTTCTGTATAGAAAGCGCTGTTGAAAACGGGTCGGAGTAGCTGAACGCGGACGACTTAGCGCAGAGAAGTCAAACGTAGGAAGGTTGAATAGAAATATTCCCTGATAGAACAGACTTTTTTACCGAGCGAAGCACTAGTAGCTTTTTATCTTTTTCAATACTCAATTATTTAAGTAGTCGCTAACTATCGGTCTTCTATTCTTTGCAGGCCCGTCCGTCAGCGATCTATAAAAACGTTGATTGAATAGATTTCAAGGTAGCCATCAGACGGCACCACCTGCCTGTCCTAAGCTTCCTGTTCTAATCTTTAAGAAAGCTCGACAACGCTAATTAGACAACTATAATAGAGCCATCGTTATACAACCTTATCTGTTGTACAGCCTTATCTAAGCTTCCACTTAACTGAGTCTCATCGACGCTACCATCGCGATTTAATCACTGGTTTAATCACTATAGATTTAAATCTATAGAACGTTTTTGCCAGCAGTTTTTTACCTATGTCGCGGTCGAGAAGCGTCAACAGAATATACCGTTCTAGATCATTCACTCAGGACACTACCATGCTTACAGAACGCCGCTACTCTATTAGCACTATTCAAGACGACGTAAAAGCTTTAGTCGAAAAAGGTAGACTTGCCAAACGGCATCAGATCTACGCACTATCTAGATATTACAGTATTTCTGAATGGAAGTCCGTAGAGCAAGTGTTAGAGAACAATGACTATTTGCTCAGAGATTCGGTATGCGACCTAATCGGTAGAGAATCCTGGATGAACGATTAATCCTCAGCCCTGATCGGCCAGGGAAGATGAATCGACAAACCAATGTAGCCAAAGAGCATGGCTAACGTAGACGCCTCGCGCCTACCGACAAAATTGAATAACTATGATCGACAACGACAGACAAGCCGCCTGCTATAGACTTCCTTTAGCAGGCGGCTTATTTTCATCGCCTTTGCCAACTAAGTGGATCATTTCGTAGGGATCATCTACTTTTTGCGAGGCTTTTCTAATCTCTAGCCCAATAACCCTGCCGTCTTCGTCGTAATCTAGAATGAGGCCGGGCGCAATCTGAGTGGTCTCCTCGACAACAGCTTTTGTCAAGGAAATCTGTAGAATGTCTTTGTCAGGATCGTAGGTTGATTTCATTGGAGTTTAGCAGTTGTTATAGGGTTGTAGCCTTGGCTTCGCTTTCTAGAATGCCAACTGTGGGCCTTGCTTTGCTCAAGTCCATTCTCCAGTCCACTGTGGGAAGGAGCGCTTAGCGTAGAATTCTCAAGGGGATAACGCTCAAACAAGCCTAACAGCGAATCGGACTACTGATCTACTATGTTTATTTAATACTGCGCTTCTAGAGATTAGCCAGAGACTAACCAAAAAAGTTTCCATCTCAGCAAACGCACCGACTCAGACCAGCAGATTATGTCCTACAGCGTGATGTTCAAACATGTCTAACGATGCTCATGGGTCGTCAGTGGCTTCGCAGAACCCATCTAACGTCACCTCAGTTCGGTCCGATGTTCAGCCCAGCGCTCAGCCAGGCACAGTCAGACCCATAGGGCTTTACGCCATCTCAGGACTCGCCGCACTAGATCGCAAACTCATTGCGCTGGAATCTGTGCGAGGGTACTTAGCCCAGGTCGATCCAAAAACCAACAATACAACTATTCTCAACGGCCTTCACGCAGCGGAATGGGTAGGTGCATCAGGACTTGCCGCTACAAACGATGCCATCTGGTTTGCGAAAGGTCGATCTGTGTTTAAGTGCGATCGCGCCCACGGCACCTCCTCTTCTCACCCCAATCCGCTTCAGCTTTCAGCACCGGTCGAATTCACTCAGTTGCCCTACCCCGCCAACGGAATCGCCCTGGATGAAACGAAAGTCTATGTCTCCTGCGAGAAGTCCGGCTATATTCATGTATTCGACCAAGCCAGCGGGAAACCAGTTAAAAAGATCGCGCAGCCAGGAGTTGGAACTGAAAATCTCGTTGTAGAAGAAGACGCCCTTTGGGTCTGCGATCGCGCTGAGCAAACCGTCTTTTGCCTGGATTTAGAAACGGGTAAAGTTCGCTTTAGCGCCCTCACCCCCTTTGGTTCGCCTACTGGGATCGCGTTCTACCCACAAGAGAGCGGAAAGTCTGTATGCTACCTGTCCTACGCAGACGAAGAAGCTTATATCCGAGATGATCCCAATGCCGCCGACCCGCTCCAGTTAACTTTGCGCGATCGCACCTTTATCCATCCGCTCTTCATCCACCACATCCCAGAAACGAAGCAAACACTCTCCAACGGCTACCTGATAGAGCTGTCCTATGTAGAAGAGATGCTGCCGCTAGAAGAGCTTTCGCTCAGCGGCGCAGAATGGCGCATTGCCCTGCCCGCCGATACGCCTCGCCAAAAAGTGCGCCTAGTAGAAGCCATCGGCCATCCTTTCACCGAAGAAATTCAGGACGGTCAGCGCGTTGCCGTTTTCAAATTCGACCATATCGCGCCTTACCAGGCTGGTTTAGTTGGCTGGAGAGCGCTCATTGAGATGTACAGCATCAAATACAATCTCAGCCCAGAAGACGTAGAAGAAAGCCCGATGCTCTCAGAAGACTTTCAGGCCAACTACCTCATCGACGACGACGAGCTGTCGATGGATACGCCGATTATTCAGGCCGCCGCCAAAGCCGCCGCAGGAACAGAAACCAACATCCTGAGAAAAATGCTCAGAATCCGTAACTATGTTTACGATCAGCTCTCTTACGGCATTCAGCCCAGAATCGACACCCCCGATATTGCCCTAGCGAGAGGCACCGGTTCTTGCGGGGAATACGTCGGCGTTTTGTTAGCGCTAGCTCGGCTAAACGGCATCGCCTGCCGCACGATTGGGCGCTACAAATGCCCTCAGTTTCCCGAGAAGAAAAACCTGCCGCTAGAGCCAGATTTTAATCACGTTTGGCTAGAGTTTTATGTGCCGGGTATTGGCTGGCTACCGATGGAATCCAACGTAGATGACGTGATCGATCAGGGGCCATATCCCACCCGGTTCTTTATGGGCTTATCCTGGTATCATACCGAGCTAGGCAAGGGCATCTCTTTTGCTAAGTTCAAAGCCAAAGGCTGGCCCGATCACGTCTCTTTAGGAGACTTTGCGATCAACCACATTCGCTTTACGATTTTAGAAGAACTCAACCCTGAAGAGTCATATTCTCAATCAACAACAAACTAAAATCCACGATTGCTTACAACATCTCTTAGAGAACCCTCCACAATGACTCAGCCTTATTCTTTGATGATCCACGGCGGCGCGGGTGCGCTCGAAGACCTGAAGTACGAAGCTAGCTCTGATGACTTTAAGCAGAGTATTGTCAAAATTTTAGAAGCAGGTAGAGCGCGTTTAGAGAAGGGCGATCGCGCCTTAGACGTAGTCGAGCACTGCGTCAACCTGCTAGAAAACGACCCCTTTTACAATGCGGGCAAAGGCTCCGTCCTCAACGAAAATGGGCAGGTAGAAATGGACGCCGCGCTGATGAACGGCAGCGACCTCAAAGCAGGCGCGGTAACCTGCGTAAAGAACATTAAAAACCCGATCTCTCTGGCCCGCCAGGTACTCGAACAGGGCGACCATGTCATGCTCGCAGGCGAAGGCGCGGGAGAATTTGCCAAGATCTACAAAGTTGAGACTTGCCCAGACGACTATTTCATTACCCCCGGTAGAATCAAACAGCTTAAAGAAGCCAAAGACGCCGGAAGAATTGTTTTAGACCACGAGAAAATTAAGCAAAAGCTAGGCACCGTTGGCGCAGTTGCTAGAGACATGCACGGCAATTTAGCAGCAGCCACCTCTACCGGCGGACTCGTAAACAAGCGCTGGGGACGCGTGGGCGATACGCCAGTAGTCGGAGCAGGCGTCTATGCCGATGACGAAACCTGTGCAGTTTCAGCGACGGGCTACGGAGAACAGTTTTTGCGCACGGTACTGGCTAAGACAGTTTCTGACTATGTTTATTTCAAAGACATGGATGCAACAGAAGCTGCAAAAGCCGGTATTGAGTATTTAGTCGCTAAAGTGAATGGCGAAGGCGGCGTGATTGTGATTGATCACGCAGGCAAATGTGCCGCCGCTCAATCAACATCCGGTCTAATTCACGGCTGGATTGAGCTAGGTGGAGCCTCTACTTGCAAGTTAGGGTAATCAAGCTAGGATAAGGCTTTTATTTGGCTCCAACTGCTTTTTGCGCAGCATTGCGAACATGCGAGTATAGATAGTCTACGTTTCTACCAGCACATGTTCAAACTACGCAGCCATCTGACGGCATAGTTCCGCGCACTTACGGCAAGATTCCGCACAGCGCTGGCAGTGGTCAGATTCGTGGCTACCGCATTCTTCGGCGCAGCGATCGCAAGCCTCAGCGCAAGCTCGACAAATAAAAGGGTGAATCTCTGACCGGCGCGACATAAACCGGACGCACATAGTACAGGTATCAGCACAGTCCCGACAGCGCTGAATGCATTCAGTCATCATCTTGACCATATCGCCGCTAAGGCAGGCCGTCATGCAATATTCGCAGTCCTTTAAACAGGTCATGCAAGCATCTATGCAGTCCTTCATCTTAGGGTCTGCTTGGGCGATAGACATAACCAGTGGCCTCCGGGCGGAAAAACTTAGCGTATGAAGAGATAGCGATTAAAGCATCTGCCAAAAGAGAGGGAGGAAAAGTTCCCGACCGAGAAAAAACCACCGTAGAAATTGTCATACCTTGACAGCACAAATACAGAGAAAATGGCTACAGCCCTTTGTAGATAAGCGATATAGGAAGCCAACGATAAAGCTAATGCAAACAATACATCAAGTTTGTTTCATCTTGCATCTTCTCCAGCCAGCATCCATAGAAGTTCGTGCCAGCATAGAACAGAAGACTTTGTGACGCTACAGACCATGACTGCATCTACAGACAACGCTCGATTTCGTTCTGCCACCGACTTTCCTAAAAATATCCAGGAACTCGATTCAATGCAGGCTAGCAGCATGTACGAGGAGATGCGCGACTGTTTGATCTTTACCAATCGCAGCCGCGCTCAGCTCCTGCGCAGAAATTCAGAGCATAAAGAGACCACCCTGCAGTTGCGCGATCGCCTCACGCATTTTCAAAGCCTAATCGACCAGCTTAAGAACCAAAAGCAAGCCCAGCTCCTAGAAAAAGAAGCCCTGATCAATCAGCTAGCAGAAGAGATGACCGAGATGAGTACGCAGCTAGGCACGTTATCCGACGCGTTTAGCGAGGTAGGCGACGTAGAAGCAGAAGCGCAAACACACTGGGGACAGCTAGTTTTTCCCGCTCGGATTGTAAGACTGCTAAGAGCCGTCAGATCCGTTATGCTGTGGTGGAACCAGAGAGACGGCCAATCGCTCCCTGAAGACAGTGACGTTGTCGAAATTGTCCATGCAAACGCAACCGAAGCAGACAAACAAGACCAGCCTCAAATGCATAGCGATCAGGCTTCTACGGGTCGCTATCTGTTGGATCGATAGGAACAGGTGGATTGATAAAAACAGGAAGCTGAGCCACTAGGTTAAGACAGACCATTATGGGAAAGAACAGAATAGACCGGCTGCTAACCCAGCTAAAAGACAATCACACAGAGGACATTCAGAACGCGGCGAGTATTTTTACCGTCGCGCAAGGGGCTGTCAACCAGCTTAAAGAGGCGGTTTTACCAGCAGAAACAGCGCCCGCACTTGAGTCAAAAAAGCCTCAGCAGCTAACTAAAGCCGATTTGATCGAGAAGTACAGCAGCTACAACGGTTGTCGCAGCGCGGCTAAAAAGTTGGGCATCCGGTTTAGCCGGACGCCTCGTTGGTCGCAAATGGTGGCCGCTTTCAACTATTTAGAAGCTTGCCAGTCGTGCGTTAGCGCCTATATGCAAGAGCATCCTTGCGAAGAGTTGAAAGGCGTAAGCGTTACGATGACATTAGGTAATTGAGCGATCGCACTCTCATTCTCAGCCGCATTCTCAGCCGCATTCTCATTCCACTCATCACCTCACATCAAGCTGCATCATCCAACTGAAAATCGACCACGATTGGCAGATGATCCGAGCCAATGTTAGGGCCAGTGTGCATGCCGACTACCTCTAGTGAAGGACTCGCCAAACACTGGTCGATAGGAATTTGAAAGAGTCTTGTTAGCGCGTTTAGTTGAGGAACGTTCGCGTAAGACAAACTAGAAGGCCAGGTGGGCAAAAGGCCAAAGCCTGCTCGCGAGTTCTGCAAGCCGGTTGTGCGAGCAAGCTGCCGGTAGTAAGGCGACCACATAGTGGTATTAAAGTCGCCCACTAAAATAACCGGATTTGGCTGCAATTGTACATAGTCGCTCACCGCTGCCAACACCTGGTTACGGCTGCCAAACAGCTCGGGGGTTGTCGGTGGAAACGGATGAATTCCCACGACTGATATTTGCTGTCCGTTAACTTCTACGCGGGCCGTTATATTCGAAGCGTTGCGGGTATTAAACTGCTGAAGCTGGACGTTGGCTAGCGGTTTTTTGCTGTAGAGCACAGTGCCTAAACGGTAAGGCGTTAGCTGATTAGAGCTATAGGGCAAGATTGTTTTTAAAGCGGACGCTAGCTGCTCTCCCATCACGTCATTTACTTCCATGAACAGCGCCAAGTCAGGCTGTTCTTTTGCTACAAGTTCTAATACTCGTTTGGCATCGGTATTGCGCACCCATACGTTTGCGCTCAAGACTTTGTAGTTAGCAGAAGATGCTGAAGCCGGTAGCCAAAGAGAATACCAGGAGACTAGCTGAACAGAAAGAATCGCGCTAAAGAAAATCATCGCTAGCGCAAAACGAGATTGTTGCAGACAAAGTATAAAGACGGCAAGGGCAATCGTCACCACGAAATACTGCGCTTGAAAATGCGACAGTATCTCTAACTGAATGGGCCAGCCGTAGTAGCTGGTCACCAGGGCCAAAGCAGTAACGCCCATGCCCAATAGCAGGCAAATAAAAGCGACTGTAGAAAAGCGTTTCATAAAAGCGACCAGACAGTAGGACAAAGGTACCCTCACAAGGCAAATCCAGTTCTTACCTGTGGCAATATAGCCCTGCTATCGGCTTTTTCAGCCTGCTATCCGCTTTTTTCAGACGGTACAAATATTCGACGCAGGCGCTAACCCGTCATAATCGCTAACCCATCAGAATAACGTTGTCGATAACGTGAATAATACCGTTGTCTGCTTCAATGTCAGTTGCGATCGCAGTAGCATTTTTCACCTCCAGCCCAGGCACCATCCGCACCGGAATCGGCGATCCCTCCAGAGAAGTTAGCGAATCCACCTTGGCAATATCTGCCTGCCGCAGCGCCCCAGAAACCACGTGAAAGGTCAAAATTCTAGCGAGCTGCGGCGGATTATCTACCAGCGTCTGCACCGTTCCCGGCGGCAGTTTGGCAAACGCATCGTCGGTCGGGGCAAACACCGTAAAAGGCCCACCCGTCATCAAAACATCCAAAAGTCCGGCTGCCTTTACAGCCGCAACCAGCGTTGAAAACCCGTCGGTCGTAGCGGCAATCTCTGCAATGCTCGGCATATTATCTTCTCTCTCTACTTAGTTGGCGGTGACAGTTTTAATGATGATAGTGTTAGCGGTAATAGTTTTAGCGGTGGCAGTGTTAGCGATGCCAATACCAGTCCATTTAGCACAACGCTTAGCCTAGCGGTAACTCTGCACCTGTATATCTTTCAGTCGAGCCTCAGGTCGCTTAAACCGATCAAGCTGCTGCTCGAAAAAGGCTCTATTCGCTTTCAAATGGTCAGGATTCTCATCGTCCAACGGATACAGCAGCGCCGCTCGCAGCGCCTGAATAACCGCAGAAGTCACGTTGTACATCGAGCGCTGAAAGGTAATCCCTAGCTGCACCAAAATATCATCGTCCCCGCGTCCGTTCTCTTCGTATTCTTTCACCAAATAATCGGGTAAAAAATGCACCATATCTTGCATCAGCAGGGTTGGCGGAATACCCGCGCTGCCCACCGGATAAACATCCGCATAGAGAATGCCATAGTGAAAGTCTTTTTGCTCTGACGGCACCTGTCCGGCCTGGGCGTTATAAGACTGGGTGCCCCGGAAAGGCGCAGTCCGATAAAAAATAGCTTCTACATAAGGCAGCGCCGCCTCATATAGCCAGGTGAATCCTTGAGACTTAGGAATAATCTCAAAGCACTCGTCGCCAATATAAACGTGATGATAGATAGGACGCCCCGCTACCGCGAAAATGCCATTGACCAAAAACTCCATCGCCTCTGGCACCGTGGTCATCTTACCCTCATCGTATAAGTCGCTCATCTCAAAAAACACCGGAGCCATGACTTCCCAAAACAAGCCCAAGTTAGCGTAATAAGAGAGCTGCTTAACCTGTTCTAAGAACATGTCGGGAAAGAGCTTATGCAAGGCCAGCATGGCTGGATTGCCTTTAAAGTAAGCGCGAATCGCGCGATCTGCTCGCTCCCGGTAGTCATCGCTATCTAAAAATTCGTTGAATCTGGGGTTAATGTCCTCATGCCAGAGCATCGCCCGCATACAGGCTTCGGCGAATTCCATATTGACCCGATCGTGCCAGAGATGGTGGAAAATTTTTGGCAGCTTGCGCTTAATCTCTCCTTTCTCCATAAAGGCTCGCAGCTCTGGATGCGCATCGGCCTCCCCGCGCCAAATTCGTAAATCAGCCGTCTCCCCCGCGTAGGCACTGGGCCGATCAAGATAGTCATCAGAGATAAAGTACTTGAAAGCAGGCAGCGGATTTAGGAAAACGCGCTCTGCAATATAGAGCAAGTCTCTCCAATAGAAATCCATGGGTACGGCATAGGCTTTGTAGATACCGATAATCTGTTTCAGATTCTCTGGGGTATCTGGCAGCATAGAGCCGCCCGCCTCTAGCCGATGAATCACATCCGCAAAGGCATGTTGGGACGGTGGCAGTTTAGTGGTCGTATCAGTCGTTGCAGCAGTCATTTTTCAACCCCTTCGTGCAATGAAAATTGTTCAGTCTTAAATTGTTCAGTCTTGAATTACTCAGGCTTAAGTTACTCAGCCTTAGATTGCTCAGCTCTAAAATTTCTCAAGGTTAGGATTGTCTGGTTCTACCGCAACTTGTTCTACTTTTTGAGTTGGCAAACCGGCAACTAGCGCCTGTGCGCTATCTGTGCTCCAATGCACTAGCCAGTTGGGCTGCAGCCCTAGCACAATCACAAGCGTTGCTAAGACCAACGCTGGCGCCCGCTCTATAGAAGAGACTTCCTTGTAGCCTGCGTTTGCGGTCATCGTTCGGCCATCTAGCTTGCCAAAGCAAGTTCGGTTAATCAAAATAACAAAGTAAACAGCCGTTAAACCGGTGCCAACAACGCAAATAAGAGTCTGTACGGGGAATACGCTATAGCTGCCTTGAAAGACCAAAAACTCAGTAATAAATCCGACTAGGCCAGGAATACCCGCGCTCGCCATTCCGCTTAGCACCAGCAGCGCACTGACCATCGGCAGCCCCCGCAGCGGATTCATCAAACCGTTAAGTCCATCTAGCTGGCGGGTGCCTACTTTATCTTCTACCAGGCCAACCAGGTGAAACAGCAGCGCCAAAATTAGCCCGTGAGAAACCATCTGCGCGATCGCCCCAATTAAACTTAGCTCCGTCGCCGCCGCCCCACCTAGCATCACATAGCCCATGTGCCCAATCGAGCTGTAGGCCACCATGCGCTTGATGTCTTTTTGTGCGATCGCCGTAATCGATCCATACAGTACGCTAGCCGCCGCCCACACCGCCAAATAAGGAGAAAGCAAGGCCCAGGCGTCGGGAAATAACCCCAAGCCAAACCGAAAAATGCCGTAGGTTCCCAGCTTTGCCAGTACGCCGCCCAGCAAAATTGCCACCGCTGGAGAAGCCGCCACATACGTATCCGGCAACCAGGTATGAAACGGAATTAGCGGAATTTTAATCCCGAAGCCCACTAGCAAAGCGCTTAGCAAAACCACCTGAGCAGACATCGGTAAATGATGCTGAATAGCCGCTGCGTAAGAAAAATCCAGGCTGCCCTCTAGCAAAACCAGACCGATAAAGCTGGCAAAAATCAGCGCCCCAGCCGTCGCGGTGTATAGCAAAAACTTGGTCGCCGCGTAGTCTCGCTTTTCTCCGCCCCAAATGGCAATTAAGAAGTAAAGCGGCACCAGCTCAATCTCGAACAGCAAGAAAAACAGCAGCAGATTCTGAGCGAGAAACGCACCGGCCACAACGCCGTTGACCAGCAGGATAGATGAGTAAAAGAAGCGCGGTCTGGTCTTATCTTGAGCGCTACTTAAAACCACAATCCAGGTTAGCAAACTGCTAAGACCCACCATCATCAGCGATAGTCCATCTAGCCCCAGGTCGTAATTAAGACCTAGCGCCGGTAGCCAAGCCATAAACTCTCGCATCTGAAAGCCCATATCCGTCAGATCGAACTGGATAAATAGCCAAATAGTCCATAGCAAAACAGCGCTAGCAACGGAAAGCGCCGCTGCCTTTGCCTGTCGAGAATCCAGTGGGGAAAGAGAGAGAACCAGCGCTCCAGCAATGGGGAGCCAAATGAGCGTACTTAGCATGACGTTTTGAAAAAGGATTAAAAGACAATTTAAACCAGCGGAAAAAAGCTCGACTCAACTGAACCAATCGCGCCCTTACAAAATTTTGGGCACGAACATCATCGTGAGATAAAAACCTAGCAGCGCTATAAAAAAGACAATCGTCAGCGCATAGCTCTGGCTCTTGCCGCTGTTTAAGTACTTCATCGTCTCGCCGCTAAACAGCGACGTTATGCCGACCAAGTTCACAAAACCGTCCACCACGTTGCGATCTAACCAGTCCGCTAAATGAGAAAGCTTTTCTACGGGCGAAATAACCACGAGTTGATAAATCTTCGGCGTGTAGAAGTCGTAGGCTAATAGCCGGTTGGCAACCGGATTCAAGAGCTTCTTAGGATCGTCTACACCCTCAAATATGTAGAAGAAGGCAGCAACGGCCATACCAGCCAAACTAGACGCGACGAGCAGCGCCGCAACTAGCCCGTTCATCTGCGGCAAAATCTCTAGCTTTTGCAAAATCAGCGGCAGGTGCAGCGTAAACCCGGCCATGGTTACCATCGGCAGCGTCATCAACCAAATAGGCTCTGGGGCGCGCGCGGTAAAAGGCGTAGATTGGCGGACGTACTCTGGTGTAGACTCACCGGCAAACATGCAGCCAAAGAGTCGGACGACGGCAAAAGCAGCGATCGCATTCGTCAACAGCACCACGCCCACTAAACCCCAGCGCTGCGAGGCCACTAGGCCCTCCATCATCGCTAGCAGCGCCCAAAACCCACCCAGCGGCGGCAGCGCGATCAACCCCGCAGCGCCCACCAAAGTAGATAGCCCAGTCACCGGGCGACGGCCCCACAGTCCGCCCATCTGAGTCAAATCTTGCGTCACCACGCCCAAAATGACCGACCCGACACCCATCAATAGCAGCGCCGTCGCCACCGCATGAGTTAACACCAGCAGCAGCGCCGCCTGCACCTGAGCCGTACCCACCGCAATAAAAATCAGACCCATATAGGCCGTAGCCAAATAGGACATCACTCGCTTAGCGTCAATTTGCGCCACCGCAATCGAAGTCCCGCCCAGCGCCGAAATCGTCCCAATTGCCACCATCAGCGACATGGCAAAAGGCGAAAGCGCAATCACCGGCTCCATCTTCACCATCACCCAAGCGCCCACGGCCACCACCACCGAATTACGCAAAATTGTCGTTGGGAGCGGCCCTTCCATCGCTTCATCTAGCCACAAATGCAGCGGAAACTGAGCGCATTTACTAATCGGCCCGGCAACTAGCGCCGCTCCAATCAGGCCCATTTGCCAGGTGTTTACGTCAGGCTGCGATCGCGCCCACACTGCCAATTCGCTAAAGTTCCAGGTGCCCGCCAGCGGATACAGCGCCAGCACGCCCATCAGCAAAACCAAATCGCCCGTTCGCTTCGTCAAAAACGCATCTCGCGCCCCAGTTACCACCAAAGACTGATTAAACCAGTACCCCACAATCAAATAAGTACCCAGCGTCAAAATCTCTAGCAATATGTAGCTAAAGAACAGCGAGTCGCACAGCACTAAGCCCGTCATCCCGGCTTCAAACAAAGCCAGCAGCGCAAACAGCCGGCTCCAGCCCCAGTCCATTTCCATGTAGCCAATGGCGTAAATCTGCACCAGCAAATTCAGCACCACAATCGCTAAACTTGCCCCTAGCGTCAGCTCCGACAGCTCCAGCGGCAAAGACAACGTTAAATCGGCCACTTGCAGCCACTGCAAGCTCAAATATTCGGCCGGTTGATGCCACACTGCCTTCAGAGCTAAACCGCTGTGAACTAACGCAAACACCGTCGTTAGCAGATTGATGTACCCCGCTGGACGAGGCCCGGTTCGGCGAATCAGCGCCGGCGACCAAAGAATTGAAAAAGCGGCCCCTAGCAGCGGATAGCAAGGGATGAGCCAAATTGTCTGAATGAGAGCATCGCGATTGAGCATTGCAGTAAAACGGCGTAATAATGCGAGTTTTTAATGACCTGTTAATGACCTATTATCAGCGACTGCCAGCATTTTCTAGACAGATAAATTGCATAATAGGATAGATAAAGCTCTATGCAAGATAGATTAGCTCGCATAAAACTCTATAGATCAGAATAGCACTGCAGCTTCTCTATATATCGCCGAATATTCATTCAATAAACTCAATGGTGCTCTAACGGTTACTTATCGATTGAGCAGAAGGTGTCAGGCAAAAAGGTGTTGAGCAAAGTGTTGGGCAAAAAGTTGCAGCTTGCGCCTAAGATTCGTAGAGTTCTAGCGGTAGCCCGTCCGGGTCTTGAAAGAACGCGAAGCGCCGCCCGGTTATTTCATCTGTCCGGATCGCTTCCGTTTTCACACCGCAATCGTTCAGTCGAGAGATTTGATCTTCCAAATCGTCTGTAGAAAAGGCCAAGTGCCTGAGCCCTCTAGCTTCCGGATAGCTTGGCCGCTCAGGCGGATTAGCAAACGAAAACAGCTCTATTTGACCGTAGTCGCCCACCTGCAAATCGAGCTTATAAGAATCGCGCTCGGCCCGGTAGGTTTCATTGATTACTTTAAAGCCCAAAATCTCTGTATAAAAGTGCTTGGAACGCGCATAGTCAGCGCAGATAATGGCAACGTGATGAATCGCAGAGATCATGAGGGCGGCCAGGAAACGTCTTTCAAATAATATCTTTTAATATTTTGTGGGGAAAAGCACCGATGAAAACTGCCGTAATTGGCTGTGGCTACGTGGGCAAAACAGTCGCCCACCTTTGGAAAGCAAAAGGCTTCGAGGTTTTAGCTACCACCACTAGCCCAGAGCGCATTAATGAGTTGAGCGAAGTTGCCCAGCAGGTAGCCGTGCTCAAAGGAACAGAAGAAGAGAAATTATTGGCCGCCCTAGCAGACAAAGAAGTAGCCCTGCTGTGCGTCGGCTCCAAGCGCGGAGCCAACTACCGAGAGACTTACCTAAGCACGGCTAAAACTATCGCCCGCGTGATGCCCAAAACAAGGGTAAGGCAGCTCATTTATACCAGCACCTGTTCTGTGTACGGACAAAATACCGGTGCCTGGATAACCGAAATGATGCCGCCCGAGCCTTCTACCGAGAATGGAAAAATTGTGGAGGCCACCGAACAAACGCTGCTAGCCGCCCAATCTCCTAATTTGAAGGTTTGCATTCTTCGGCTAGGTGGTATCTATGGCCCAGGGCGCAAAGTAGAGGATATCTACAGCCGCGTAGCGGGAAAAACGCTGCCCGGAAAAGGAGAAGAAGCGGCAAACTGGGTGCACTTGCTAGATATTATTGGCGCGATTGACTGGGCGCAAGCGCAGCGGCTTTCAGGCATCTACAACGTAGTGCAAGATGAGATCATTCCCAGAAAAGAATTGATTGAACGGGTATGCGATCGCCTAAATCTCCCCCCGGTAACATGGGACGGCGACGAAAACGCAGGCCGAGGCCGCAACGTCCGCCTCTCCAACCAAAAGCTCAAAAGCACCGGCTACCAATTTGAGCATCCAAGCTTCAATATCTGAAACACCACATCTGAAATACCGCAATAGAGTCCATCTCAGCCAAAAACGACTAAGCTCACGGAAGCATTCTTCACATAGATCTGACTGTAGGCTGTGACAACCAAGCACTACAGTCAGTTTCTTCCCAGTAAATGCCGCCGCCGCCCCAGAATGCGCGGCTACGAATCGACTCCCTCGATAGGCGCAAAGCCTTGACGCTGAATGTTCTCAGTTATCGTACGCGGATCGAGAAACTGGAGCAGGTAGTCGGGGCCACCGGCTTTGGAGCCGACGCCTGAGAGCTTAAAGCCGCCAAAAGGCTGACGGGCAACAATAGCGCCGGTGATGGTGCGGTTGATGTACAAATTGCCGACTTCGAATTCGGCTTTGGCCTGCTCAATGTGGGATGGGGTACGGGAGTAAAGGCCGCCGGTAAGGGCAAAGTTGGTGTTGTTTGCGATCGCAATTCCCTCTTCAAAGGTCTCGGCCTTCATTACCGAAAGCACTGGCCCAAAAATCTCTTCCTGTGCCAGCGTCCCTTCGGGATCGACATCGGTAAAGATGGTCGGGCCAACAAAGTAGCCCTCTTCTGGAGCCGGTAATGCCAGCGCCAAAGTCGCCTCTTCCTTACCCTTTTCTACATATCCCAAAATCTTCTTCTGCGCCGACGCGTCAATTACTGGGCCAACCTGCGTTCCTGGCTCTACAGCGTCCCCCACGTTAAGAGACTTTGTAGCTTCGACTAGCCGGGCTACAAACGCATCGTAAATAGGCGCATGAACAATTACGCGAGAGCAGGCCGAACACTTTTGTCCGCTGTAGCCAAAGGCAGAATAAACCACCCCTTGCACCGCCTGATCGAGATCGGCGCTTTCGTCTATGATGATTGCGTTTTTGCCGCCCATCTCAGCGACGACGCGCTTCAAATGCTTCTGGCCAGGACGCAAAATTGCCGCCTCTGAGTAGATCTGACAGCCTACTTCTTGCGAGCCAGTGAACACAATCATATTTACATCAGGATGCTTCACTAGGTGGTTGCCCACCGTAGAGCCTCGGCCCGGAATGTACTGAAATACGCCTTTAGGAATGCCAGCGTCGGTTAAAATCTCGCTAATTTTGGCCGCGATAACAGAGGTCACTGCGGCGGGTTTTAACAACGCGCAGTTGCCCGTTACTAGCGCGGCAACCGTCATACCAACCGGAATAGCCAGCGGGAAGTTCCAGGGAGAAATAACCAGCACGATGCCTTTGGGGCGGTAGAAATAGCGATCGCACTCTCCGGCCACATCGTAATTAATTTCGCTGTCTAGCCGCTCCATTTCCGCCGCATAGTAACGACAGAAATCAGCCGCCTCCGAGACTTCCGCATCCGCCTGATGCAAAGGCTTACCGCCTTCAAACACCATCCAGGCATTCAGATCGTGGCGTCTCTCTTCTAAGAGATCGCCTGCCTTACTAATAATGGCCGCTCGCTCTCTAGCAGGCGTTTTCTTCCAGGTTGCAAACGCCGCTTTAGCCGCCGCCATGGCCTGATCAGCCTGCTCAATATTAATTTGGCCAATCGTGCCCACCACTTCCGCAGGATGGCAAGGATTCACAGAATCAATAGTCTCTTCTGTCTGTACAGACTCACCGTTAATCAGCGGCAAATAGGTCTGGCCAAGCTGTTTCTTCACCTTTGCTAGCGCAGCATTCGCATCTTCTCTGTGATGCATCACAGCATAATCTACGTCCGCTGCCGGGTTAATTCGAGTCACTTCAGACTCAGGCAAATCGATCGGAACGGGTAACACCTCATCGCCGTCTTGGTCACCTTCACCCCAAGTTGGAATCGCCAAGAGTTCTTCAGCCGGTCGGTCTTCCAAACTCTGCTTTAGGAAAGAGCTGTTTGCCGTGTTCTCTAGCAGACGGCGAATCAGATACGCCATGCCCGGAATCAGATCACCGTAAGGACAGTACACGCGCACTCTATAGCCCTGCTTGACTAAGGCAGTCGCAATCGTGTCGGCCATACCGTAAAGGACTTGAAACTCAACTCGGCGAGCAGGAATGTTGAGTTCTTTGGTGATGGCCAGGGCTAGGGCTTGCGATCGCACATTGTGGCTACCGATCGCCGCATACAAATGCTCATTGTTCTCCAACAACAGCCGCGTTACTCTCTCAAAGTTCGCATCGGTCGAAGACTTGTGATTGTAGACCGGCGTTGGCCAATAGTTTTGTCTTGCAATAATTGTCTCTTGATCCCAGTAAGCCCCTTTCACCAAGCGAACCGTAATCGGATGCGCCCTCTTCTTGGCCCACTCAATCCACCCTTTAAGATCTTCATAGCTATCGCGCAGATAAGCCTGTATCGTCACGCCAATATCTGTTCTGGCTCGAAACTCATCTTCCATCAAAAGCAGCTTCAGCGTCTCTATCGTCGCATCTTTATAGCGATACTGTTCCATATCGAAGTGAACCGCCACACCCAGCTCTTCAGCTCGTCGCAGCAGCGTCCGAATATGGTGGCCCACCTTCTCTCTAGAGCCTTCTACATCTAGCGGATCGAACTGCGAGTAAAACGCCGTTAGCTTCACAGACACCTGAACTCTAGGCAACTTCTGGCCATCGGCCACATCAATCTGCGGCACTTCGCGCCAGCTTTTAGCGGCATTCGCCAACTGTTCCATCAGCGTTAAATACTGATTGAGATAAGCCTCGGCCTCTACTTCAGTAATCACCGCCTCGCCTAACAAGTCAACGGTAAACGCCATCGACTGCTTGCGCATTTTCTCAATGCTCTTCAGCACCTGCTGCATATTCTCGCCAGCCACGTACTTTCGCGCTAGCGTCTCTACCGCACCCGAGAGCGTCGTTGCAGCGACCGTCCCCGGTATAGACTTTGGATCGCCATAGTTCAACAGATTTTTCAAAGCCTGAGGCACTTCAACGCTATCGTCGCCTAAGTACTCTTGCAAATGGCTGGCAATCTCTGGCTTCGTGCCTAGCGCAGGCAAGCAGTCAATCAGCCGGAACATCTGCACTCGCAGCCCCGGATTATCCATTGTCCAGCTCAGCAGCTTATCGTCCCACTTCATCTGGTCTTTTAGCTTAGAGAAAATATTTTGCTTTCCCTTGCTATCGGCCAGAAGCTGCCGCGCGATCGCCTGCGTTTGCGATTCATAATCAGCGCTAGCATTTGCTTTACTATCACTTAGTGAGCTAGCTGGACGAGAAGCATTAACAACCATTCCAAGGTCTCCTACAGTCTTTGACTCTTTGACCAGCCAAATCGAACAACAAAACAGATTTAGATCTTAAGCAGCCAATTAAAATAATCGGCTAAAGCAATCGGCTAAAGCAATCGGCTAAAACAATCGGCTAAAACAGTCGGCCAAAACAATCAGCAAGCGAAGTCCTCGTCCATTCTAAAAGATGAGGAGGTCTTTGAAAGCCAGCAAACAGTCAGAAGCATAGACTAGAGCCTGACTGTTTGCATTAGACAAGGAACCTTTAAGGCGCAGCTTTAACCGCAACAGCGCCCGTCATCACCAGCTCAGCAGACCCCGAAACCGGTTTGCTAGGATAGGCCATTCCCTTTGGCGCAGGTGTCTCCGCCGCTCCTACTGGGCCAAGTCCGTCCGGCAGCGGATTGCGAGCTTTAATCAGCTCAATGGCTATGCCAACGCTTTCTGGCAAAATTACCACCAGGCCGTTTTCAGGCGCGTTGTCCAAGGCCCACTCAATCGCCTTAATCTCGTCTAGTACAACTGAGTGGAAGGGTTTTTCAGCCGCTGATTCTGCCTGAGCGGTTGGCTCAGCGTCGGCTGCCGGAGCCAGCTTCGACTTCGACCCAGATTTCTTACCGCCAGCTGCCGCTCCAAATCCTTTACCAGCGGTCGTTTCAATTTCCGCCGAAGCATCGCTGCCTTGAGGGTCACTTTGAACATCCAATTCAACCTCAGCGTCAGCTTGTTCAGCCGCAGCAGCTAGCTGTGCAGCTTTACCTAGCTCAATCCCTTCGACCAGTAGCTCGGCCACTGCGCCAACATCTCGCCCACGCCGATCGCTATCTTCTTTAATCACCACCTGATCAAAAATATCAAAGGCTATCTGTCCTAGCTCCAAAATATCTTCATCGCGGCGATCGCCCGGTACGCCAATCACGCCCAAAGAAGGCCCCGGCCAGTTCTTCACAAAGCTGCCTACCGCCTCATAGCCAGCCGGATTGTGCGCATAGTCCACCAGCGCATGGCAATGACCTAAGTTAAATAGGTTCATTCGTCCGGGCACCTGCTGCGCCGACGCCTTGAAGGTTCGCAGCGCCGTGCGAATGTCCTCAATTTTTATGCCATGAACGAAGGCCGTCAGGCTAGCTGCTAGCGCGTTCGCAATCATAAACGGCGCAAGTCCGCCCATCGTCAGCGGCACCTGCTCGGCTTTCTCAATTCGCAGCAGCCAGTCGCGCTGCAAAATAGAGAGATAGCCTTCTTCGTAAACGGCAGCGACACCGCCTTTCTTAACATGCGATCGCACTAGCTCATTCTCAGCGTCCATCGAGAAATACACTACCTGTGCGTCCACGCGATCTGCCATTTCAGCCACGCGCCAGTCGTCCGCGTTTAGCACCACGTAGCCATCTGGCTTCACCGACTCCGGCACAACCGCTTTTAGCCGAGCCAGCTCTTCAATTGTATTAATATCACCAATGCCCAAGTGGTCGGCAGCCACGTTAAGCACTACGCCAATATCGCACTGCTTAAAGGCTAATCCCGAGCGCAAGAGTCCACCGCGAGCCGTCTCCAGCACCGCCATATCCACAGTAGGATCTTCTAGAATCATCCGCGCACTCACCGGCCCAGTGGTATCGCCCTTTTCAACTAGGCGATCGCCCAGGTAGATCCCGTCAGTCGTCGTAAAGCCGACCGTCTCGTACATCTGCCGGAAAATATGCGCCGTCAGCCGAGTCGTCGTTGTTTTGCCATTTGTGCCTGTAATCGCCACGATAGGAATGCGCGTTGGCGCACCGGGTGGAAACAACATGTCAATAATTGGCCCGGCCACGTTTCGCGCTACGCCTTTGCTGGGGCAGACGTGCATCCGCAGTCCAGGGGCGGCATTCACTTCTACAATAACGCCCTCCACCTCTTTCATTGGCCGAGAGATGTCGTCCGTCACAATGTCGATCCCAGCGACATCTAGCCCAATCAAACGGGAGGCTCGCTCAGCTATCCAAACATTATCCGGGTGAATTTCATCCGTGCGATCGATCGCTACGCCGCCCGTGCTCAGGTTCGCCGTCTCACGCAGGTAGCAAATCTCATTTTTCTTCAGCACCGTATCCAGGTCAAAGCCCTGCGCATCGAGTAGCTTATCGGTTGTTCTATCGAGCGTTATCTGGGTTAAAACATTGTCATGCCCTTCGCCGCGAGCCGGGTTACGATTTTCCTGCTCAACCAAAGTCTCAATCGTATCGACACCATTACCCACAACGTGCGCCGGAATGCGTTCAGCAACCGCCACAACCTTGTGGTTGATAACCAATACGCGGTGATCTCGGCCTTTGTAGTAGTGCTCAACAATCACACCGTCGCTGACACCGCGAGCGCGATCATAACCGGCTTCCGCCTGATCCCAGCTTCGAACGTCGAGCGTAATCCCCCGACCGTGATTGCCATCTAAAGGCTTAATCACAATGGGATATCCGCCCAACCAGTCTAAAGAATCCTCTAGTTCCGCCAAAGAATAAACCACGGCTCCTTTAGGCACCGGAATTCCAGCGTTGCCCAGCATCTGCTTAGTGCCTTCCTTATCGCAGGCTAGCTCCACGCCCAAAATGCCGCTTTGTCCAGTTAGCGAAGCCTGCATTCGCTTCTGCTGTTTGCCGTAGCCAAACTGTAAAAGATGGCGTACGCCCAGCTCCATCCAAGGAATATTGCGGGACTCAGCCTCGCGCACTACCGCCTCTGTACTAGGCCCTAGCGACGCCTCAGCCTTCAGCTCTCTCAGGTCGGCTAAGTCTTTTTGCAGTTCGTCGCCCAAATATCGACCGTCTTCAATCACGCTTTCGCACAGTCTTAGTGCGGCGCGCAGAGCGTAGCGGCCAGCCTTCTCGTTCTCGTATGAGAAAACGACCTGGTACACGCCTGGCGTTGCCGTCTCGCGAGTGCGCCCAAAGCCTACATCCATGCCTGCTAGCGTTTGCAGCTCCAAAGCCACATGCTCAATAATGTGGCCCATCATCGTGCCGTCTTGAAGTCGGCTTAAGAAGCCGCCCCTTACACCAGGTGAGCAAAAATGCTCTATTAAGCTTGGCAAAGATGTCACCAAGCCATCATAAAACCCAGGTATCGTGTTTGATGGGCGATCGCGCAGATCTTCTAAATCAAGCCGCGCGACGATGAGCTTGTCATATCGAATGCTCCAGTAGTTGGGGCCACGAAGCGTCTGGGTTTTGAGTATTTTCATAGGATATAAAGAGGGTCTTCCCTATTGCCAAGGAACTGGGGGACAACAGTCGGTCAATTGAGACGATTACAGAAAAAAACAGAATTGAAAGATAGGTTTGCGAGCGCTAGCCCGCAGAAGAATATTTTCTACGAAGCTATAGATAGTTAAAGAAGACAGTTAAAGATGCTAAGAAAAGCAAAATGACTATAGCTTCCCGCCTTTTACAGCCGTTAGTTGGTAAGTTTATTGCCAATTACTATGGGGGACGGTTACCTAACTCATGAGTAAGGCCCGCTCAGGCAACAGGCGAGTTTTACTCGGCCCTGACGCGGTGCTTTTATTACCTACGACATTAGGATTAAAGATTAAGCCGGAAAAAAGGTGCTTTCAATCATTATCTCTCATCTTGGCTGTTTTTATAGTCTTATCTTATTTCTCGAATCTAAGACACTAGCTGAGGGCTGAGAACATGTCTTTGCTTGTAGTCGTAGCAATCGCCCTGTTTTAGAATATGCACCTTCAAGTTATGCAGACTGATCGGCGCGCTCTCACCATCAGCCTCATAGCTGGTATGCGTCATATCGCCTGGATCGACAATCGTAATAGAGCCTTTGCCAATCACTTTAAAAGAGCCGTTGCCCGTTAGCGCAATGCTGGTGTCTTCGTCGATGCCGATGCCTAGTCTGTCTGGGTGAGCAGCGATCGCGCTTAGCAACCTAGCCATCCGATTACGATTATGAAAATGCTGATCAACCAAAAGCTCCGGCACAATACCCAGCCCTTCGGTTAGATCTACTAGCGCCTGATTAGGAGATTCGCCGCTGCTGCCCCCCGAAATCATATCTTCGCCCATAATCGCCGCGCCCGCGCTCGTGCCCGCGACAACCAACTTGTTATCTTTAATGCCTGCTTTGATTGCTCTCATCAGCGGCGTTTTCCAGGTCAGCTCATGCAGCCGCAGCTGGTCGCCCCCGGTAATAAAAATGCCGGTGCACTCGCGCAGAACATCTAGCCAGCGTGGCTCCTCACATTCGCTGCGATAGCGAATATCCATCACCTGCACCTGCTGCGCACCCATCCGGGTGAATATCTCGTAATAGCGAGTACCTACCAACGTAGGTTCGCGAGAAGCCGAAGGAATAATGCCAATTATTGCGCCATTGCCGCCAGCACTTTCAAAAAAAGTTTTCAGGATGGTGCATTCGCCGGTCTTATCTTCCGCCCCGCCAATAATCATTACTGGATATCGGGTAGCGACTGCCATAGATGTTTGAGCCAAAAAAGGTCTGAGTTCCAGCATAAGCCTATACTACAAGCGGGGTGTAAAAACAGTAAACCAGAGAACAAACACCTACTTAGCAAAGCCTAAACAGTTCATGGCAGTGAACCCGATAAGCCCATAGCCAAGCGATGTCGATTGCCTAGAACAGTATCAAGATTCGTTGCGCTTGATTTGTATCGTAATTAACCAAAAATTCTCTCTGCTCAACGAATATAAGAGCATTTGGCTGTTTTTGAAAGTGGTTTTTCCTCAGCAATGTTTCCTAGGCGATTTTTCCAGGCGACAGCCAGTGCCCACTACAATAGACGTACGCTCTTTAATCTAAAGAACCCCCTCTAAAGAAATACTGTCATGAGCCAAGAAGAAGTCGGCAAGTCAATTCAAGCGCTGCACGCCGAGATCAGCCAGCTATCTAGTACCGACGTTGCGGTTAAAGAAAAGCTGCTAGCGCTTATCCGCGATGTGGAAACGCAGATGGAAGATCCTCAGAACAAAGAGACTCGCGATAAAACTGTTGAACATTTGCCAACTTTAATCGAACAGTTTGAGGTGGAACATCCTAAAGTAACGGCTAACCTCAGCCGCTTGCTTAATACGCTTAGCAGCATCGGTATTTAGCCATTGCGTTAGCAGCCGCGTTAGTAGCAGAGGCTAGGCTTCGACTACGCTCAGCCCTCTAGCTACGGTGGATTGAGCATTGAGCGCAGTCGAAATACGTTTTACCAGTAATTTGATCTACCTACTTACAGGCGCTCTTGATTTCGCCTATCTATTTTATTCGAGCTTCTCGTGGCACTGCTTGAACTTTTTGCCGCTGCCACACCAGCATAGGTCGGTGCGCTTAGGCAGATAGTCTGGCAAAATGTCGCCTTCGGTATATAGCCACTGGCCATTCTCCTTTACAAAGCGCGATCGCTCGTGCAGCTGCATAAGCGTCTCTGCATTCGCCAACTGAGTAGAGCTAGAAGCTAATAACTTGCGAGATTGGCAGGCCGCGACAAACTCTACTGCGCCCGTTTTGTCATGGCTTTTACCCTTTTGGTGATTAAGCACCATCAGATTTTTCCACGCCGTATTGCGAATCGTTTTTTCTAAGGCTTCTCTATCATCCGGCTGTTGGGTCGAAGGATGGTGGGTCGCGATGAGATAGTCAGCCTGGCCTTTGCAAAATGCGGTATAGCGCGATCGCATTAAAGCCTCTGCCGTAGGCGCAGCTTTTCGCCCTTGCAAATAGGGATCGCAGCAAACAGCAAACGGTTTTCGACTACCACAAGGACATTTCTCACTCATCACGTTTCTTCCTATCTGCTGCTATATTCTAGCGTCCGGCCTTCTGCCAGCAAATATCAACCATTGCGGCTATCCACTCCGAAATCTGGCGTTGTGAAAGCAAATTCCTACAGCTATCCCCGTATGCTGAGCGGTAAGAATGGGAAATCATCATGCAGATCAGATTTCGACTGGATCTCAATTCGAACCGAGTCCGCAACAACTTGTTGCAGGGATTAGACAACTGGGTTCAGCTCGGCCTGCTCTCAGATCAGCAGATTAAAGAAATTTCGGCAACGCTGAGCGATCGCCTGCCAGATCCACAGGCAGCGCCAACATCAGAACCCGCAGCACAAGGATCGCGAGTTGCCAGCGGCGAACCGGTTTTTGATGACTTTATCACTTCGGCAAACGCCCCGACGCCCGTAAGCAGCGAAGCCTCCTCCATAGCAAACGCGGGTGCTGAACCCACACCGGTTGAGGCCAATGCACTATCTACAGCGATTCAATCACTGCTGAGCGAGATTAGCGTTATCTGGCTCCTGTTTTTAGGCGTTTTCCTGGTGGTGGTTTCCTCTGGTGTCCTAGCCGCGAGTCAGTGGCAGTCGTTCTCGGCAGTTGGCCAGTATGCCATCTTGTTTACCTACACACTCGCGTTCTGGGGAGCCAGTCTTTGGACGGCTAGCCGAGCGCAGCTGCAAACCACCGCCAAAATGCTGTCGCTCGCCACTGCCCTACTCGTCCCGATCAACTTTTGGATGATCGACGCACTCAGCCTGTTTGGCAGCCTTGCCGGTATTGGCTTTGGACTGCTTGCGGCGGTTGTTCTTAGCCTCATTGATTTCAGGCTGCTAGAGAGCCGCCTAAATAAACTCAATCTCATCGGCTTGAGCTGGCTGCATTTGGGTTGGCTAGCCGGCGGCATTAGCATTTGGCCCGTTGCAGCTACCTATCTGGGCACCGTTGGCAGCGCGGCA
>Ga0209194_1000719_pt1 | contig 24167 bp, 20 predicted proteins | sample COGITO_mtgs_1004_FD_184787 | JGI IMG/M metagenome (GOLD analysis project Ga0209194, IMG submission 184787) | Pelagic marine microbial communities from North Sea - COGITO_mtgs_100413 (SPAdes) (version 2) | ecosystem: Environmental > Aquatic > Marine > Epipelagic ...
GCTGGCTTAGTCGAAGACGCGATGGGCTTCACGGGTAAGAAAAACGTGCAGGGCGAGTCTGTTAAAAAGATGGACGAGTACGCCAACGACGTATTTATCTCCGTCTTTCAGCGCAGCGGTCTGGTCTGCCGGCTAGTGTCCGAAGAAATGGAGGACATCTATCACATTCCAGAGAACTGTCCGATTGGCGGCTACACCCTTTTGTACGACCCAATTGACGGCTCTTCCAACGTCGACATCAATCTCAACGTGGGATCTATCTTTTCTGTGCGCCGCCGTCAGGACGGCCAAATAGATAGCACCGGTTCCGATTTGCTCACGCCCGGACACGACCAAATAGCGGCGGGCTACATTCTGTATGGGCCAAGTACGGTTTTTGTGTATTCCATTGGCAAGGGCGTTCATGCCTTTACGCTCGACCCTAGCCTGGGCGAGTTCATCTTGGCGGCGGAGAATATTCAAATTCCGGCTCATGGGCCTAACTACAGCACTAACGAAGGCAATATCTGGCAGTGGGAGGACGAGCATTTTCGCGACTATATTCGCTACGTTCACCGGCACGAGGGCTACTCGGGGCGCTACAGCGGCGCGTTAGTTGGAGATTTTCACCGTATTTTGATGCAGGGCGGGGTGTTCCTCTATCCGGGTACGCAGAAGGATCCCAACGGGAAGCTGCGGCTGATGTATGAGTCTGCGCCTTTGGCCTTTTTGGCGGCGCAAGCGGACGGTCGGGCGACGACGGGTGTGCAGGATGTACTAGATGTGCAGCCAACCGGGATTCATATGCGATCGCCTTTGATCATCGGTAGCAAAGAAGACGTGGCCCTAGTCGAATCCTTCATTCAAGATCGAAAAATGGAGAAGCAGCCCCTCTCTACGGGGGCGGCGGTCATTTAGCGCGGCCAGATGCGTAGAGATATGCAGATTGATTTAATAAAATCCTCTGACAAAACGATATGTAGGCCACAAAATAAATCTATGCATTTGGGTAGCGTTATTTACAATTAAGGCTGCCTGCTTGCTTTTTCTCTTGCACTGGCCTTTCGACGACAAGTTCCAATACAAGTCTTATCCGCTAATATTCCTATGGTTTCTCTCCTAGAAAATCCGCTCCGCGTTGGGTTACAAAAAGACCGCATTCCCGCGCCGCAGATTCTAGTCATTTTCGGCGCGTCGGGCGACTTAACCCAGCGAAAGCTTGTACCTGCGCTCTACCAGATGCGTCAGGAAAGAAGACTGCCACCCGAGATTACGATTGTGGGCGTGGCTAGGCGCGAATGGAGCCACGACTTCTTTCGTGAGCACATGCGCGAGGGCGTTGAAGAGTTTGGCGGCGGCATCGGCAGCCAAAAAGACTGGGACAAGTTCGCCGAAGGGCTGTTTTACTCGCCGGGTAATATTGACAAGCCCGAAGACTATCAAACGCTAAAGGATTTTCTAGCAGAGCTAGACGAGAAGCGTGGCACCCAGGGCAACCGGGTGTTTTATTTATCGGTGGCGCCGCGCTTTTTTGCCGAGGCGGCTCAGCAGTTGGGCAAAGCCGGAATGCTAGAAAAACCGAACAAGCAGCGGCTGGTCATCGAAAAGCCCTTTGGCCGAGATCTAGCTTCAGCGCAGTCTCTAAACTACAAGGTGCGTAACGTCTGCGCCGAAGAGCAGATCTACCGAATTGACCATTACTTGGGCAAAGAGACGGTTCAAAACCTGCTGGTATTTCGCTTTGCGAACGCCATTTTTGAACCGCTGTGGAACCGGCAGTTTGTCGATCATGTGCAGATTACCGTGGCCGAAACGGTCGGGCTAGAAGGCCGAGCGGGCTACTACGAAACAGCAGGCGCGATTCGCGACATGGTGCAAAACCACCTGATGCAGCTCTTTTGCCTAACGGCAATGGAAACGCCCAACTCGTTAGATGCGGCGAGTATTCGCAACGAAAAGGTGAAGGTATTGCAGGCTACGCGGCTAGCGAACGAAACTGACCTGTCGGAGAGTGCCATTCGCGGCCAGTATTCTGCTGGCTGGATGAACCAAAAAGAAGTGCCGGGCTACCTGGACGACGGAGACGTGCCAGAAGATTCTACCAACCATACCTTTGCAGCGCTATCGCTGCGAGTGGACAACTGGCGCTGGCAGGGCGTTCCGTTTTACCTGCGTACCGGCAAGCGACTGCCCAAGAAAGTCTCCGAGATTTCTATCCACTTCAAGGCGGTGCCGCACCTGATGTTTCAATCGGCGGCGAAGCAGATGGGCGACAATATTTTGGCGCTGCGGATTCAGCCGAACGAAGGGGTAGCGATGAGATTTGAGGTGAAAACGCCCGGCTCTTCTTTGCGAACGCGGTCGGTTGAGATGGATTTTCGCTATGATGCGGCTTTCGGCAAGCCAAGTACAGATGCCTATAGCCGTCTGCTGATTGACGCGATGTTGGGCGATCAGACGCTGTTTACTCGAGGCGATGAAGTGGAGCAGTCTTGGCGAGTGCTAACGCCGCTGCTAGAGGTTTGGGATGCGCCAGCACCGGCGGGCAGTATTCCAACTTATGAGGCAGGAACCTGGGGGCCGGTTGAGGCGGAGCTACTGCTAAATCGGACGAATCGCCGCTGGCGTCGGCTTTAGGGCTAAGGCTTCTCAACTAATGGGCAATTCTTCTAACAACTAGCAAACACGACTAGCAAACATAACTAGAGAAACATGGCAACTTCTACTCTGGCGCTGCAAAAGCCAAAAGATACTTCACTCGATGAGATTGAAGCTGAGCTGCGCAATATTTGGCGAACTCAAGACGATGGTGGTACTGCGCCGGTCGCGACTCGGGCCACTACGTTCACGATGGTGATTTATGAGCCGGAAGAGATTCAGCAGCTGCTGGCGAGTTTGAGCTTTTATAAGAACGAGATCGACGGGTATCACGGGGCGGATACAAAGGAAGCGATTTTGACTGCGCAGAAGGCGTACGGTTTGAGATTGACGGGCCGAGTTGATCCAGAGACGCTGGCAATGCTGCGTTCTGAGGCTAGCAAGCTGTCGGGCAGTCAGCGAAAATTCGATAATAAGGACATTCGTGGCTTTAACTTTGACGGTGCCTTGGCGGCTCAAAATCCTTGCCGGGTGATTACGCTGTGCCCTACCTTTGGCGAGGATGAAGGCGTGGTTGCTCAGGTGTCGGCTTACTGCCCGGTGCAAAACAGCAATAGCAGTAACCTGGTTTGCTGCGAATACATTACGCTGCGAGGAACAAAAGAGGCGCTAGAGCGGGTGAGCGATCTGGTTAACTCGCTGGTTGTTTCTGACTTGCCTAAGTTTGTCTGGTGGAAAGGGACGCCTAATCCTGAGCAGGTGCTGTTTCACAGTATTGCGCTGGCGAGTAGCTGTTTGATTTTGGATTCTAGCTTCTACGGCGATGCGGCCTCTGAGATGGTGAAGATTCAAGCGCTGGTGAATGAGCATACCAATATTGCGGATTTGAACTGGTATCGGCTTGCGCCCTGGCAGGAGCTGGCGGCGGCGGCGTTTGATCCTCCGGAGCGACGGATGGCGCTCACAGAAGTAGACCGTATCGGCATTGACTATGAGCGGGGAAATCCGGCTCAGGCTTTGATGATGCTGGGCTGGTTAGCGAGTCGGCTAAACTGGCAGCTACGCGATGCTAAGCACGAGGGCGGCGACTATAACATCCGCAGAGTTTACTTTAATAATGAGAGCGGCCGCGAGATTGAGGCTGAGCTGGCTGCCATTCCGGTGTCGGACTGGGGCGAAGTACAGGGCGACTTAACGGGCTTGAGTCTGACTTCAACGACGAAGGATGCCAACTGCAACACTATTTTGTGCTCTGAGACGGTGGGCTGTATGCGGATGGAAGCGGGCGGCAGCGCGCAGAGTAGCTTGGTAGAGGAGGTGACTTCTCTGTCGGATCAGCGGTCTGACCTGCTGCTAGAGCAGCAGCTACAGCGCTGGGGCGAGGATGTGCTGTTTGAAGAGAGCTTGGCGGTAACCTCTGCTATTTTGGGGATGATGACGCAGTAAAACCACCTGTAGAGACGCACGCGGCGTGCTTGAAGTGTGCCGCGTGCCAGCTTTGGGTGGCGCAAAAAGCTGCTAAAAAAATTGCCTCCTTTTCTGCTACATAAGCGAGAAATGTGAGGCAAGTGGTTTGACTTTCGTTGTTTTTTCTAGGGAGCGGAGTGGGCCGAGTGAAATAGCGCTTAGTCGCCGTAGCTGCTGAGGTAGCCTTCTAAAGCGTGAAAGCGATCGGCGTTTAGGCTGTAATACATCCAGCGGCCCTGCTGACGGGCTGTGACAAGACCTGCTTCCTTGAGCGTTTTGAGGTGGAAGGAGAGTTTTGACTGGGCGATAGAGAGGCGATCGCACATATCGCCCACACAGAACTCTCCTTCTTGAAGAAGTTCGATAACCTGAATACGAATTGGCTCTGAGAGCGCGTGAAAACCAGCGGAAAATGCAGAGTCAGATGATTTGGCCATTGTACTTATTAGGATTTGGTCTGGAGATAGCTTTAGATGTCTGTTGCTTTGCTTAGAACGGTTTAACTGGCGGGAGTTTATTGACGCTGTGGGCAAATCAGTTCGCAAACACCGGATATATCCGATGTTTGTTGATGTCCGTGCCGGAGATAAAATCCTGTGTGACACTCGACACCCAAAGCTTAAACAAGTCAAATCGATTTGGCCATCCGCGCTTACACCGTGAAATCAAGCTATATCAATAGGTTCCTAGCGGCAGTGACTAGGGAAAGTGCGGTAATAGATGCTGTGACAGCGCGTAAAATTACGGAGCCAAGAGAAACTTCTTGGTAGCCACTACAGATCGCATCCGAAATCTCGCGGGATGTCCATCCGCCTTCGGGGCCGATTGCTAAGTTTATGCCGGGTAAGTTTTCGGAAGAAATTTGAGACTGAACGGCTGCGAGTAGGTGAATATTATTTGTTCTTGCCCCGCAAATATATCTAATTTCTGTTGGATCTCTATCTAATGAGAGATGCGAGAGATGCTGTATAAATGGAACAGGTTCAAAAATTTGCGGTGTTGTAATCCGCTCGCTCTGTTCGGAAGCTTCTGCTGCAATTCTTTGCCAGCGCAGCAGACGATTGCTAGAGGGTTTGAGCACAGTGCGCTCGGTGATGACCGGGTGAATATGAGTGACGCCTAGTTCTGTTGCCTGGCGAATTACCTGATCAAAGCTATTGCCTTTAGTCGGCGCTGCTATTAAACGCAGGGGTGCCGTTGTGACATCGTGCTGAATGGTTTCCAGGATGTTTGCTTGAGGTAACTTCTCAAGCGGGTTTGAGAGTCCGCTTTTATAAGTGGTTTTGAGCGCGGCTACCCACTGAGTGCCTGTGCCATCTTGAGCGATAAAGCGATCGCCTGCTTGTAGCCTAAGTACATTAACCAGGTAGTGAGCTTGATCTGCGGTGAGCGTTAGAGTCCGTCCGCTGCACTGTTCGGCAGCAATCGTGATGCGTTGAACCATCTCATTGGAGGAGAAATACTCATTCTAGGGTGCAACAGTTGGCTATGAAAGATCTAGACTTAGTGAGTATGCTTTAGCACAGTATGTCTCAGTGCAATGTGCTTTTGCGCTCTTTGGCCTTTCTGTTGGTACTGTAAGATTCTATTTTTTCTACCCGCCCCATTCAACGATTTCTACTTCTACCGGCGCAATTCCGTGGTCGTAGGTGCCTAGGTCACGAGCGGCTTGTTCGGAGATATCTAGTGCGCCGCCGGAGCGATCGTTAATGCGAATAGTGACGCTATCTCCGGTGTCTGGATTGGTCAGGAGGACTAGCGTGCCAAAAGGCCAGTCGGGATGTGCGCCGGTGTGGTCGTAGCGGCTGAAAATTTCGCCGCTAGCGGTGTAGCCGCCGTCGAAGCCTGGGCCGTACCAGCTTACGCGCATACGATCGGCGATCGCGGCGGATGGTATGGCCCCGATACCGAGGCTAATAAATCCACTTAGCAGGCTAAGACGTATACATAAGTGTTTGAAGGCAGTCATTTAGGAGAGTCCTTTGCTGATTTTTGCCGCTGTTGCCTTGAGAGATGAAATTAAAACGCAATTTTTCTCAATATCTGCGCTCAGACGCTATAAACGCCAAGAAAAAGCGCCAGGAGAAAGCGCTAGAAGATGACCTTTGATAGATACAGAGGGCTATCGCTTATCAATAGTCTTTGACGAACGTTCCCCAATTGCCATACTGCTGCTCCAAACGCTGGCTTTGACCCAATAGAGAGACTATGCATTTTCATCATTTACATTTTTATGTCGAGGATGTGGCGTTTTGGCGTCGCTGGTTTGTTGAGAAGCTGGCTTTTTACAGTTCGACCGAGGCAGCCGGCTCTCTGGCGGTTCGCCCCGATTACCATACCGCTATCGATGTACGGGCTAATGTACATCGCGAACCTGAGGTGCTAAGGCAAGGCAATATCGAAATTCGTCTATCGGGGAGCGATCGCGCTGAGGCGGCAGCTTACCTAAGACGTCATCCTTCTGGACTCGCTGACGTTGCGTTGGCGAGCGATTGCTTCGATCTAGCCGTGGCACGAGCGGCCTCACAGGGGGCGAAGCTGACTCAGGCAATCCATCTCAACGCTCAGGGGCGTCGGCAGTGTCAGTTTCAAGGTTGGGCCGATTTGCGCCATACCCTAGTCGAAGTTACTGACGGTGATAAAGCGATCGCGCAGCTGCCCGAACTGCCACCGATGGATACTTTTTTGCAGGAGATTGATCACGTTGTGATTAACGTGCAGCAGGGCGAGCTAGCGGCGGCAGCAGACTGGTATCAGCGAGCGTTTGACTTAAGCTTTGGGCAGCGGTTTGAGATTAATACTTTGCGTTCGGGGCTGCGTTCTCAGGTGCTGGTAGATCGGAGTGGCTCACTACAGCTACCGCTGAATGAACCGAGTTCGGCTAACTCTCAGGTGCAGGAATTTTTGCAGCATAACCGGGGGGCCGGGGTCCAGCATGTGGCTTTGCGCAGTACGAGTGCGGTGCGGGCGATCGCGCATTTTAGGGCGCAGGGTCTCGACTTAATTGATGTGCCAGATACTTACTACGAGCAGCTACCGCTGAGATTGGATTGCCCGATGAAGAACCTAGCGGCGGTCAGTCAGCAGCGGCTACTGGTGGATTGGGCCGCAGGCGGACAGCAGGGGATGCTGCTGCAAACGTTCACAAAGCCTTTGTTTGCTGAACCGACGTTTTTCTTTGAGATTATTGAGCGCGGCGGCTATTTAAAAAACGGAAAGCCTGAAGTTGCTAAAGGGTTTGGCCAGGGCAACTTTCAGGCTTTGTTTGAGGCAATTGAGCGATCGCAGCTAGTAAGAGAACTAGCGCAGGAATCCAGTGATGAACCACAGCACGGCGAGGGTGATGCTGGCCGAGAGTGATGAGGTGTAGTTCGAGCTGAGGGTTTGCCCCTGTCCTTGGAAAATGCTCTCAATGAGCAAGCCCAAGGCTAATCCTACGACTAGGCCAACTGCAGCTAGGCCGAGCGATCGCCACAGCTTTCGAGTCTTTTGATTGAGAAAGTAGACGGTGGCCATCATGCCGAGGGCTAGGGCGACAGCAGCAGTAGAATTCGCTGCCGTGTTAGCAGTGGCGGCTGTAGCGGCGCTGTCGGCAGGCACTAGCACCCAGCTAATCGCTGCGAGTCCGGCAAAGATAATAGAGGGCCATAGCAGTTCGCTGCTGCTCTGTGGCTGATCGAGCAGATCGGAGAACCACTGCGGCGAGCCGTTGGACAATCCGCTGTTGATGGGCGTTGGTGAAATTTTAGGTTTGGCCTGCTTTTCGGCAAAGCGAATGCGGTCAGGCACTTTAATTTTGCCTTCCTGGCGCAGCCTGAGCCGCTCCATCAAAATGGCGTCGTAGGCGGCTTCTATACCTTCTTTTTGCCGAGGGTCTGCCTCGTGCTCTGCGACCAACCGCTTGCGGGCCGCTTGAACCTCCTCAAAAGAAGACGCCTCCGTTAGCCCTAACGTTTTGTAGTGAACGTTCTGTTCGCTCATTGCTAAACTCTCCGCGTTGCCCAGTGCTGCTTTAAACCTACTATATTAAATTGTATTCGGAGGCTTTGCCGATAATGTTAGCTGACGTATAGCGCTTATGTATGCTTTTAGTCAGGTATTGGCTGTGAGGCTCTGAGCACAGAAAAATATACACTTCTCAGTGTAGCCCCGCTGAACCTGAACAAAAGCGGCGCTTAGCCTAGTCTTCGAAAAAGTTGATCTTCTTTACGATCGCTTCGAACTTCTAGCGGCAATCTCTTATAGGCGAGCTGGTATGCGCGACGCTTCAAAGCTGCAGTGTCTTTGTTTGTCTAGCGTCTATTTACGTACATATACGGATTGCTTTTGCTGGGCTTCAGTGAATTTTACAGTCTCCTTAGTTTTTATCTAGCTTGATAAACAGGCTGCGCACTGCTTTTTGTACGTAATCCTTCTAGCCTCTGCCCGCTGGGCTGTTAATTGAGCGCTATGCTTGCCTGTAAAAGATGGTTTTTTTGCTAAAGTGTGAATGCATTATAAAAAAGTTTGCTGAAGCTCCTAATTTGTAAAGAAGTAAGGTAATAGAAAGCTTTTTGATGATGGCTTTGTTTGGTTGCTTCAAATACCGCTCCAAGATAGACGAGTAGCTATTATCTGGTTTCGCTAGGTCTGATCTATTTGGTTTGAACTATCTGGCTAATTTTTAGCGCATTGGGTTGATTGCTTTGTATAGAGCTATTAACCGTGTTTTCGATTTTTATTTGCTTTAGTATCCGGATTCTAAATTATGGCCGCTGCCAAAATCCTCGTGGTTGATGACGAACCTGCCATCCGTAACCTCATCCATCGCTTTCTTGCGAAGCAAGACTATCAGATGGAGTCGGCTGAGGATGGAAAAAGTGCGCTTGCCGTATTTGAACAGTTCAATCCTGATTTAGTCATCCTTGACGTAAACCTGCCGGATGCGAATGGATATGACCTTTGTAAGGAGATGCAGTCGCGTACGGGTGTGTTTGTGCTGATGCTGACTAGCCGGACGGACGAGGCGGACAAGATTCGCGGGTTCAACACGGGCGCAGACGACTACATCACCAAGCCGTTCAGCTTGGGCGAGCTAGAAGTTCGACTAGGCGCTATTTTGAAGCGGCAGCGGCCTGTGACGGTGGCCGAGCAGCAGTGTCTTACCTTTAATAAGCTTTCGATCGATCCGATTCGCCGCGAAGTTACGCTGGCGGGCGATATTGTGCCACTGACTGCACTAGAGTTTGATTTGCTGCATTTTTTGGCAGGTCATCCGGGTCGGGTTTGGCGACGCTCTGAGCTGATTCAAAAGGTTTGGGACTATGAGTATGTGGGCGACCAGCGCGTGGTTGATGTGCACATTGGCCAAATCCGTAAGAAAATTGAGATTGATACGACTCAGCCGACTTTGATTCAGACGGTGAGAGGGGTGGGCTATAAGTTTGAGCCGCCTGGAGATGCTGAACCGGAGATGGCGATGGCGTAGCAGGCGATCGGTGAACGCTTTAACGAGAATCTAAGCGCTGTACAATAAGCGCTAGTACAAATTGAGTAGCGGCCAAAGAGCCTTTTTCTAGCGGGTGATTTAGCGTAGAAAAGGCTCTTTTGTTTGGTGGCTCATTTAGCGACTTCCTGAGCGGCCTGGTTTTTAGCTGACTTTTGGGTCGATTTGCTCGCTAGGATGGGTTCGTTTTTGCTGTGCTGGTTGCGCACTTTCCAGGCTAGGCCAATGAGTTTTCCCCAGCGGCGTTCGACGCGTTTGGGCGTCCACTTTAGCTGCTGGGCAATGCTGTGGTCGGAGGGGCCGCTGTCGGGGTCTGCCATCTGCGCTTGCTTGAGTTCGAGCAGTTGGGTCTGGTCATCGTTGAGCTGCTCTGTGTAGATGCGCCATTCTTGAGGGGAGAGGCCAAAGTTTTTGTCGAGGTCTGCGCCGAGCCACTGGTGGACGAGTTCCCAGCGGTGAAACTGAGCAAATTTTTCGACGTGGTACTTGAAGCGCTGCTGAAGGTAGTCGCGCTCTCGGGAGGAGAGGCCGAGAACTTCGTCAATCTCGGAGGCGGCCATGTCTTGCAAGCGCAGGGTGAGATAGTCTACGCAGGCGTGCTGGTCTTGTTCTTCGAGGTAGTCGATTAGCTCTTGGATAATGCGATCGCGCAGCACTGCGTCGGAGGGGTCGGTGGTGTTAGCAACCATCTTTTCTCTGATTTGAGCGATGACGGGCGAGCGGAAGAAGTCGTCGTCGCCTTTGGGAGAGCTAACGGCGGTTTCGATGTCTACGGAGGCTTCGGCGGGGAGGCGACGGGCAAAGGCTTGGGCGCGTAGGACGATGAGCTGCTGGTTGTAGCAGCCGGGGAGCGAGATGCGGCGCTTGGCGTAGTGCTCGCTAAAGGCCATGTATTCGGCTAGCTCTAGCCGGGTTCGAGGGGTGTAGTCTGCAAGGAGGTGGTTTTCGCGGCGGAAGGCTTTGAGAACTTCGATATAGAAGCTTTGCAGGAAGTCTTCTAAGAGGGTGCAGCGACCTTGGAAGCCGAGCTGGGTGCGGGCTGGGGCGATGTAGCGGTAGGCGATCGCGCTGAGGCGGCTGTGAAGTTCTACGCGGCCTTGACGAGAGCCTAGCTTGTAGTAATCGAGATATTTTTTGATGCGGTTGAGTGCGAGCGATCGCTGCCAAGCGGTCACTTCACCCGAAGCTTGAATACGCTTACTTTTGCGGCAGATGCGGGCGACTTCGATGGCTAGGCGCGTGGCGACCGCGTTGATGACTTTGCTGCTAGTTGAAATATTCTCGTTGATTTCGAAAGTGAGGAAATCAATGAGCTTTTGATCGACAGGGCAAAGCGTTTGCTCGTCACCCTCGGCTAGCGCTGCGTTGCGAATGTCTTTGCTGGTGGACTCGTCTTTATCAGGCTGCCTGGATAGATCTAAAGCCTGGTTTTGATGAGACGTCTTAGTTCCTTTGTTAGTCCCTTTATTAGGTGAAGACGTATTTTGCTGGAAGGATGAAGGGAGTTCGCAGCTAGGCGCGGTCGCTGGGGCTGCTTTCGTTTTGGCGGCTTCGTCCGGATTGCCTTTATGGGTATTAGTAGTATAAAAAGCGACGTTGTTAGTAGATAGCGCGTTAGCAGATAGCGAGTTATACATGGCAGATGATTTCATAGTTCTATGCAGTGATGCCTGAGTCGAGTAGGGCGGTTGCCTCGTCCGGATTCGACTCGTTCACCATAGAAAATACAAATCCAATCTCCCCGTAGCGGTGTGGCAGTATCGCAAGCAACTGTCACAATGGACTGTCACAAGGATGAGGGGACTGGCTTGTTGTTCTTGCAGACGAACCGTAGAATCCTTTCAAGGTAAAGGACGCGACGTTCTAACCCGCAGATAGGTAGCTACGCTGAGGGGTCTAAACCCTTTATGACAGTTGGCTGTTTGGCTCTCGTAACAGGTGGGTGAAATCGTTTGGATGAGCGGGCAATTGCAGGCTGAGTGCGGGCAAAACGCTATAGCACTGCGCCCCATTCAACGGCTGCTTGCCAACCGAGTCCTTGACGAACCACTTGAGGAGAACTACTGGTCAAATCAATAATTGTAGATACCTGATAGCTAAGATCAGTGTCACTGTCTACAATTACGTCTACCTGTTTTTCGATCCGGTCGAATAGTTCTGCCTTGGATAAAGCTTCGATATCGTCTTCCGTAGAATTACGAACAACGGATAAAGCTGAGGTGGAGATGATGGGATTATCGAGAGCGTCTATGAGGGCGTGGCAAAGGGGGCTGTTGGGGACGCGAATGCCGGTGGTGCGGCGCTTTGGATTGACTACTAGCTTAGGGACAGCTTTGGTGGCGGGCAGCAGAAAAGTGTAGGGACCGGGGATGAGGTGCTTGATGATTTTATAGGCCGAATCTTCTACTTGGGCATAGCTGGCGATGTTGGAGAGTGACGAGCAAAGGAAGGTGAGCGGTTTGTCGTTGGCGAGCTGCTTGAGCTGGCGGACGCGCTTGATGGTGCTTTTGGCGTTGAGGTCGCAGCCGATGGCGTAGACGGTATCGGTGGGGTAGAGCATAATTGCTCCCTGGCGCAGGTCGTCGCGGAGGGCTTCGATTAGGCGAGGCTGCGGATCTTTTGGATGAATGTTGTAAACGGTGGCCATGACGGGGAGGTAGGATCGGCGGACGTGAGTATATCTTCCTATGCTGGCCTGAGCGTCTTTGCTTTTGAGGGCAATTTGTTATGAAAACGTTAGCCTATTTAGACTGTGTGACGGGTATTGCGGGCGATATGTGCCTGGGAGCGCTGGTGCATTTGGGGGTGCCGCTGGCGTATTTGACGGAGCAGCTAGCGAGGCTAGGTATTGGTGATGAGTTTTCGCTGCGAGCTGAGAGGGTTCAACGTAACGCTCAGGTGGCGACGAAGGTATTTGTGGATTTGACGGGCCATCAGTCTGATCATTCTGCGCATAAGCATTCTAATCGGGACGATCGTATTCATCAACCGGATCATGTTCACCAGAGTAGTTCGCAGATGCAGATGCCTAGCGATGACTTGCCTGCTCATCATGGCGGACGGCGGCTGCTAGAGATTGAAGCTTTGATTGAGAAGGCTGACCTGCCGGTGCGGGCTGCGGCTTGGAGTTTGGCGGTTTTTAGGCTGTTGGCAAAGGCTGAAGCGGCGGTGCATGGGATTCCGCCTGAGCAGGTGCATTTTCACGAGGTGGGGGCGACGGATGCCATTGTCGATATTGTGGGCACCTGCCTCGGTTTGGATTGGTTGGATATAGATGGTTTGGTGTGTTCGCCTTTGCCAACGGGCGGTGGGATGGTGCGCTGTGAGCATGGGTTGCTGCCGGTGCCTGCGCCTGCGGTGCTGAGTATGATGGCGGCGGCGCAGATTCCGGTGTATGGCAATGGGATTGAGCGAGAGCTGGTGACGCCGACGGGATGTGCGATCGCGGCTACTTTATCTGGGTCTTTTGGCCCGCCGCCGCGATTTATGCTTCAAAAGATTGGCTTAGGGGCGGGCGGACGCGATTTGAAGCTGCCGAATATTCTTCGCCTGTGGATTGGCACTGTTGATGAGTTGCCGGCGTCTGCGCGGATGAAGTCTGCGCGGATAAAAGCAGAGGGTGCGGCGTCAGATAGCGATCGACCTTTAGATGATTTGGTAGAGAACTTGGCTCTACAGACCTCTGCAGTTGAGGACTCCGTGGTTGAGGATAAGACCGCTAAGGAAATTGTGGCCTTGCAAACTCAGCTAGACGATCTGTCGCCGCAGGTAGTGGGCTATGTGTTTGATCTGCTGTTTGCGGCGGGCGCGGTAGATGTGTTTGCGCAGTCGGTGTTGATGAAGAAAAACCGGCCTGGGACGCTGCTGACGGTTTTATGCCCTAGAACGCGGGCGGATGCCTGCGAACGCGTTCTGTTTTGTGAGACGACGACGCTGGGGATTCGACGAAGCGAGCAGCGGCGGTCTGTGCTGAGTCGGGAGATGGTGACGGTAGAGACAACTTATGGGGCGCTAGCTGTGAAGGTGGGGCGGCTGCTCGGTGAGGTAATGAATGTGCAGCCTGAGTTTGAGGACTGTGCGAAGGTGGCGCGATCGCATCAAATCCCCTTGCAGCAGGTGCAGCGAGCGGCGATGGCGGCGGCAGATCATCTGTGGGGCGATCGCTAAGCCTCGACCTTTCTTTTTTCCATTTCAACTTTGGCTCTTTTTTGAGCGGCTCTGAAGCTACGAGAAAAGATGCGAAATTCTCCTATTTCTTTGGAGTCTTGCAAGATGGTTTGCGTTTCTCCGAATTGGGCTTGAGCTGTTTGAGGCTTTCTATTCGGGACTTGTACGAGGTTGTACTCAACGTTGTCGCTGTAGATGGCGAAGGTGACGCTGCAAATTTCTAGAAATTGAATAATGCCTCTGCATTCGGCTTCCATAAACTGCTTGTAATAGGCGATGAGATTGGCTAGCCGCGACTCTAAATAAAGTTGAGAATTAGGGGAGATCAGAACAATTTTAAGCAAGAGGACAACTACGTTTAGCGAATTGCCCTGTGAGAGCATTCTGACGAACAGCTTAGACGGGGTTGCCTGATCTTCGGTGGTGAGGCAGTCGATAAGACGATTGCAGGTTCTAAGGTTGAGAGAAGGGTTTACGGTGTCGGCGTTTTGGTCGGCGTAGATTTTAGGGAGCTGTTTGCCTAGTTCGGTTTCTATGAGTGCTAGAAAGTCTAAGTGGCTAATGGAGAAGCAAAGATATTCGAGCAGGCTCTCTTTATAGTTGTGATAGAGGAGATCGGTGGTTTGCTGCTGAAAGACGCGAGCGACGTTGCGATAGCTGAACTGACCGCGCCGGATCAAGATGGCCTTGATTAGCCGAAGCACCTCGTCGCCAAGCGTGGTGGGGTTGATGTATTTTTGGTCGAGACGGGTGGAGTTTTGCGAGAAGGCCGTGTACATAGCCAAGTCGTGCTTGAACTTATTTTTGAGCCGTTTAGAGAGGGCGCGAGCCGCTTCGCGCTGTTCGAGCGAGTTGGATTCGTTGATGGCCTGCGCAGTGAGCTGATAGGCGACGTAGCGACTGCTCCAACTGCCTGCATGAGCGGGGCCGATGCGCTGACGGGCAAATAGTTTGAGGTCTTCGAAGTCTGAGCTGTTGGCAAAGTTGCGCAGCCACTGGCGCAGCCGTTTGAGGCTAGGAGAGTGAGTGGCTCTGTTTAGGCTAGGCTGCTCGAAGAGATCTAGCAGCATTTGCATCATGTTGCCGTGGCGAGCGATGTCCCAGTTGTTGATGTAGATGTAGCAGGCTCTTTTGAGGGTGTTGCGAAACGCTAGTTCGTCGTTGGCGAAGAGAACCTCGTAAAGGAAGGGCGATGCCTCTGCGTCTAGTGAGGTGCTATGACCAAAAAATGTGTTTTCGAATTCGCTGAGAGCTTCGACAGGAGGGCATTGTCTAACCGTGTCTAGCAGGTCGTCGTAAAGCTGCTGCTGCGACAGATAGAAGGCTAGCGGCTTTGGGTTGCTATCCATGTCGTGTTCAGCATTCATTTCAGTACCTGCGAGGCGATCTAGATTTTTCCTAGATTGCCCGCGGAAAGTCAGAAAAGTCGCGTTGGGCTACGCGGCTGTATAGCGTTGAAATCGCGACTTTTCCTGAGATATCCTGATTTTATGGGGGCGGAGGGACTTGAACCCTCACGACTTTTACAGTCAATGGATTTTAAATCCACAGCGTCTACCATTCCGCCACGCCCCCGATGTTTGGCCAACTGTCTGGCACAAGTAACTATTGCACCACCAAGCGGGTCAGGATGCAACCTGTTTTTTTGATTATGGAGGTGTTTTATGGCGGCGGCGGTTGGGGCCGTATTATTTTAGGGCGCGCGCGGCCCTTCGCCCCGGCGGGGGTTAATATAGTGAGAACTGTTTATACGTGCTGATGATGACCTTTCCTGCACTTGCAGATTCTACGCTGCTGGCGATCGCTGTTTATATTGGGGTGGCCGGACTGTATCTAATTGTGATACCTGGCGCGCTGCTGTATTACCTGAAGGCGAGATGGAATGTGGCTAGCTCGGTGGAGCGATTGGTGCTATATGCGGCGCTGTTTGTAGTTTTTCCGGGTGCGCTGTTGCTGAGTCCGTTTTTGAATTTTCGGCCCAAAAGACGCGAGGTTTGATCCTCAGCTATGCGAAGAATTGACGCAATTGGGATTAGCCTGGGCGTGCTGGTCTTGGGCGGAGCGACTTATGCTGGCCTGAATCTGGCAGGCTTGGACAATCTGTCGGCGGGGGTTTGGAGCCAAGTGGTGCTGGTGCTGGTGCTGGTGGGCTGGACGGCGACTTATCTCACGCGAGTGGTGGGTAAGAATATGACTTACGACCAGCAGCTAAAAGATTATGAAGATGCGGTGCTGCAAAAGCGGCTAGATGAGATGAGCCCGGAGGAGGTGGCGGCGCTTCAGGCTGAAGTGGAGCAGGAGCGGCTAGAGCAGGAGAAAGTGACGAATGGCGAGTGATGAATTATGAGTGCGAGCGCGGTGTCTGAGGGGTTGGTGTCTGAGGGGTTGATTTCGGTGAGCGCGCGGTTTGACGAGCTGCGATCGCGCGGTGAATGTGCGCTGATTCCGTTTATTACGGCGGGCGATCCGGATTTGGAGACGACGAAGGAAGCGCTGCGAGTGCTAGATCGCAACGGGGCTGATTTGATTGAGTTGGGGGTGCCCTATGCGGATCCACTGGCGGATGGGCCAACGATTCAGGCGGCGGCAACGCGATCGCTGAGAAAAGGCACGACGCTAGAGAAAGTGCTGGATTTAGTGCGGGAAGTGAGCCCCGAACTGTCGGCTCCTATTATTTTGTTTACCTACTACAATCCGGTGCTAAACCGGGGGGTTGAGCGGTTCTTAAAAGATATTTATGCGGCGGGGGCTAGAGGGCTAGTCGTACCGGATCTGCCGCTAGAGGAGATGGACAGCCTGCTGACGATGGCGGCTGAGGTGGGAATTGACGTGATTTTGCTGGTGGCACCGACTTCACCGGAGGAACGGATTCGCGCGATCGCTCAAAGATCTCAGGGGTTTGTTTATTTGGTCAGTGTGACGGGCGTAACCGGCGTACGGCAGCAGATTGCGAGCCGGGTAGAAGGACTGCTAGGAGAATTGCACGGCCTGACGGATAAGCCGATTGGGGTTGGCTTTGGCGTGTCGGAACCGGCGCAGGCTAAGCAGATGAAGGACTGGGGTGCGGACGGTGTAATTGTGGGAAGTGCGATTGTAAAGCGTTTGGCTGAAGGTACGCCGGAAGCGGGCCTAGCGGCGGTAGGTGAGTTTTGCTTACAGCTCAAGGCGGCAATAAGTGGAAGTGCGGACTGAAGACGGCCAATTTGAGCGCTGCAGGGCACGCGTTGAACTTTAAGGGTTAAGGGTTTGTACTTTTATAGAAAAGCACCGCTTTACTGTTGGGTGAAGCGGCGCTTTTGATAGTTAGATTCTGGTATTGAATTTTAACGGTCAGGCTTTGGTTTTCCGGTTAGTAGCGCTGCTTATCATATTTTCTGCTTTTGCTGTCGCCGCTTTTGCCACTGCTTTTGCTGCCACTACCATTGCCGCTGCCGCCTGACTTTCCGTAGCCACGGTCGGTACGCCGCCGATTTCGGCGCGGTGGAGCCGTGGCGGTGGAGTGGATGCTGATGAATAGAAGAACAACAAGTATGGCGAATATGGGGAATAGAGCTGACATGGTGAATGTATCCTCCTAAATTAAGGCGCAGTAAACAATCATCTTGGGAATACAGCCCTGGCCGCTTCCATTACGTCAAAATAACGTTCGATGACTGTATATGTACTAGATGTTCATAAGTGCTAAATGCTTGAATCGACCTGCGTAGACACAGGGTATAGAGGCTGATGCATTGCCTACTTGAATGAACAGACTGTAGAGAATAAATCGCTACTAGTCGGCATTTCAGCTTGGCTGAAGCCGAAAAAGAACGGTGAAGCACTGTTTTTTGAGTAAGTGACTAGATAAAAAGCAACTGTAAGGTCGCAGTTTGAGCTAAAAATTTACACAAGCTTCCTATAGATTTTACCGTTTTTATACGGGGTTTGCTACTGCGACGCGTCTTTAGGATGCCTATTCCTCCGTGTATCTACTGAGCTGGCTGCTTGATGGCTTGTTCTCAAAGGGGTCAATTCTTTAAATAGTTATTCTTGTTTCACAATGTTTTTCACATTCGATGCTGTTTTAAGCGCCGAGAATGGATGCTGTTGAAGCTACCTTGTTCGACTGTGATGTAAAAGCAGATAGATAGAATCTGAGAGACTGCTTTGCGGTGTGGTTTTAGGTGCGGCTTTAGGTTTGCTTACGGATCGCAGTCGGTCTGTTTGACTTTTTGGGACTATAAGCCTTCTAGGCCTTCTAAGCCTTTAATCGATAGATTGGTAGATAGATTGCTCTCTTTGTTGACAACAGTGCAGTTATTCGTCGTCGCAAAACAGGAGAAACAGATTTAGCTGCTACTGAAATATTGTTTTATTTTCAACAGTTCTATTTATTTCTTTCAATAGTTTCAAAAGCATTGGCAAGTTTTCTCGAAAATTGAGTTGAACTTTGGAGTAATTAAGCAATAGGGTTCTCGTGAGACTCTACGCGACCGGTGGGTAATGTTCCACTAACGATGTGAATGTCTCGCTGAGGATAAGGAATCTGAATATTACTTTGGTGAAATGCTTTGGTTAGCATAAAAAGTAAGTCGCTTTTGATGATGAACTGACGGCTAGGCTGTGAGACCCAAACAAGGAGTTCGAACTCGAAGGCGCTGTCGCCTAAGCGGCAGAATAGAACCTGGGGGGGTGGCGTTACTAAAACATCTTCATGAGCGTTGCCCGTTTTAATGAGGAGATTGCGAACTTCTTCTGGATCGGCATTGTAGGAAACGCCTACGGGAATGCGAATGCGAGAGATGGGGGTGCGATGACTCCAGTTGATTATCTCTTGCTCTAGAAAGTGCGAGTTGGGCACGATGATGGTGATTTGATCGAGTGTGCGGACTTCGGTAGATCTCGCGCCGATCCGTTCGATGGTGCCGGTTTGGTTGCTGATTTGAACGAACGCTCCTACCTGAATAGACCGCTCGAAGACTAAAACTAGCCCACTGCTAACGTCTTTGACAATGTTTTGTAGCCCTAGACCTGCACCAACACCTAGTGCGCTGGCCAGGATGGTGAGAGAACTGATGTTAATGCCAGATGCCTGTAGTACCACTAAGGATCCGACTACAATGAAACCGTAGCGCAGTAGAACGGCGATCGCTTCTTGAACGCCGCGATTGATACCGGTTTCTTGTAGGACGCGGCGCTTGATAGCAGTGGCGATAATTTGGGCGAAGAGAAAGACTAGCAGAACTAGTAGCAGCGCTCTGAAAATTTCTAGGATAGAGATCGGGCTGTTGCCGAGTGGAATATTATCCCCGGTGAAGATATCGGCTATGCGTGAAATGATCTCGTGGCTTTTTTGACGGGATCCTGGAAATAAGTTGGTGATGTATAGAATGGCACTGCTCCAGATGCCTAACCTGAGGAGCAGCAGCGTGGCGTTGAGAAACAGATTGGCGACGGTGAACGGACTGGCTTTTTTTTCGCTTTTTTCGGAGCCGGAACTGTTGGAGGTGGCTGAGCGAAGCACTTTAAAGAGGTATCGTCTCCAGAAGAGTCCGGAGACCCAGTAGGCGATCGCGGCGATAATCGGGATAGCTACTAGCTGCCAGATTGTTTGGCGGACGTAGTCGCCTTGGCGTTGGGCTTGGGCGAGTGAGAATTGAGTGCGGAGCGTTTTTGCCCAGTCTTGGGCCTGAGCATCGGGGGAATCCATGCCAGCTGCGTCTTCTTTCGTGACTGTAAAGCTGGCTTCGAGGTCGGTTTTTGCTCCGGAGGGCGTTTGGAGTAAAACGGTGGCTAGGCCGTCGGGAGTGAGTTCTTCTACGATGATATTAGGCGTGATGGACTGGTCGGCAAACTGCTGAAGGCTGTTGCTGATAATCTGAGCGCGGGCGGTGGCGCTATCGGTTGAGGCGGTGTCGGCGACACGGAAGACTGCCCGTCCGTCGAGGATGACAGGAGCCGAGCCGCTGCTGGGCGAGAGGCTGGCTGGGAAGAAGACAAAGGGCGCGATGAAGGGGAGGGCAATTGCCAGCGAGAAGCTTAAGACTGCGCCGATGATCAGCCGGTTGACGTGGCTGGGTTTGGCTAGTTTTTGCTTCTGGCCGATGCTATCGCTGATTTTTTTGTTCACAACGGGGGCTGGGTGAGCGGTCTGCTCGCTTTAGTCTAATGCAGCGATCGCCGAAGATGAGCGCCCAGGATTAGGCGGAGAATTGGCGGCGGCTGATAATGAGTGGAATAGCTGAGACAACGGCTAGCACCATGAGGCAGCAAAAGAGCGGTAGGAGCTTGCCACCGCTGAGCGCTTCGGCTCCGGTGACGCCTAGCCAGGTGTAGATGAGGGTGCCAGGAATAATGCCAAGGGCTGTTCCTAGCGCGTAGTCGCGCACTGAAACGGGGGTGAGGCCGAGGGCGAAGTTGACAATGTTGAAGGGTGAGATGGGCGAGATGCGAATGGTGAGGACGCAGCTAAATCCTTTTTTGCAGAGCGCGTGGCTAATTTTTTGCACATAAACGTTGTGCTTGAACTGGTTGGAGAACCAGCCGTGTAGAAGATAGCGGGCTAGGCAGAAAGCCGCGATCGCACCCAGGGTTGCGCCAATGACCGACCATAACGTGCCCCACCACAAACCATAGACCGCGCCGCCTACGACTACAAACACGGTGCCGGGGATGCCGATGGCGTTGGCGATGATGTGGGCGGCTAAAAACAGACTAATGCTGCGGATGGGAAAGGCGGTATTGGGCGGAGCGGCAAAAACGCCGGTTAGAGTTTGCCGGTCGAGCAGAGGGGCTAAAGATTGCCTGGCCTGTGGGGAGACCAGAAACGTTAGGGCGATCGCGCTTAAGCACAAAAGCCCGAACTTTTGGGTGGTTTTCATGACGAGAGTGCGCTTGCGATTAACGGAAGCGCCTGCTGAGTTAGGCGATGTCTGCGGAGGTTTCTTCGGTGTCTGGGACGGATTCTTTGATAGCCGTGCGAGCGATTTTGGCAACGTAGAGCGAGATGGCGACGACCGTGACAAAGATGAGGATTTTGATTGCCCAGTCGATGATGGGATTAGATGGGGTTTCGCCAGTGCCTAGAGTGGCTAAGTCGCTGACGAGCGATCCTAGATAGACGTACATGATGGTGCCAGGAATGATGCCGGTAGTGCCTAGAACGTAGCTGGGTAGGGATATTTTGGTGAGGCCCAGGGCGTAGTTGAGCAGGTTGAAGGGGAAGGCGGGTGAGAGGCGGATAAGAAAGATTAGCTTGAGTCCTTCTTTGGCGATCGCATTATCTAACGCGCTGAAGAATTTATTATCTGCGACCTTTTTGGCAATCCAGTCGCGGGCGACAAAACGGCCAATGAGAAAGGCGGCGGTGGCTCCGAGCATGGCTCCGATGAAGACCAAGATGGAGCCTTTGACAACGCCAAAGACGAAGCCTGCACCAAGGGTAACAATGGAGGCAGGGAGGAAGGCAACGGTGATAAGAACGTAGGCGAGGATGAAGATGATAGGAGCGATCGCACCGAGGCCGTTAATCCACTCGATGAGTGAGACGAGCTGCTGCTGAAATTGTCCGAACCAGCTCGCCGGGCCAGCGGCAGTATCTTGCGCCAAGGCCGGTGCCGCTGTAAATAGCACTAATCCTAAAGACGAGAGCATGATGAGCCTGAGAGTATATAGGTTAGAGCGTTTCATGGCGAGTGGGCGAGTGGGTTGAGCATTGACGCGTTGACTATAGCAGGGAGCCTCCGCAGCTAGAGCCGCTGCCGGCTGTGCAGCCGTAGCAATAAGGCCGCGTGACAATTTGTTCAATTTGATCGAGGGAGTTTGCGGCTAGCAGCTTCTCTATGGTTAGCTGCTCTGCTTTGGGCGTTTTAGCCGGTAGGTTTTCCATCTGGTTAAAGTCGCAGTCGTAGATGTTGCCCTCGTAGTCTATAGAGAGTTCGTTGCGACACATTAGATGATCGACGGTGCTGGGGTTGTGGTGAGATTCTAAAAATTTGAGATAGGGCTGATGGAGCTGGCGGTGCTGTAAGTGAAACTTGGTGCGGCCTATGGGGAGATTGGTGATAGTAAAAAGATGATTGAAGACAATGCCGAAATGCTCTTTGAGGTAGGCGGTGTAGTCTTGCTGAAGGCCTGCTTGATCGGGCGTGAGTGAAAAGTCTGTAGAGTTTGGAATAGGCGGATTGTAGACCAGATCTAGCTGGAGGTCTGGATCGGTGCCGTAGCCGAAGGCGTTAAGCATTTGAATAGCCTGCACGGAGTCGTTGTAAACGCCCTGGCCGCGCATAGCATCGACGTTATTCTCTAGGTAGCAGGGCAAGGAGGCAACGACGTGAAGCTGATGCTCGGCGAAGTATTCAGGCAGGTCTTCGTAGCCTAGCTCAAAGAAAATAGTGAGGTTAGATCGAACAATGACTTCTTTGCCTTTGGCTCTGGCGGCTTCGACAATGGGCCGAAAGCCGTAGTTCATTTCGGGCGCTCCCCCGGTGAGATCGACGGTTTGGATTTGGTCGAAGCGGTTGATGGTTTCGATCAGCTGCTGGCAAACTGACTGGGAGAGTTCTTCGGTGCGGTGAGGGCCTGCTTCTACATGGCAATGGCTGCAGGAGAGATTGCAGCGGCGACCGAGGTTGATTTGTAAAACACTGATGGTGCTTTTGAGCAGCGGGCCACCTAGGGCTTGCTCGAATGGAGTGATGGTGACGGGTTTGGCTGGGGAGGTTTGAACCATGTTATGAGAAAGAGAAATAATCGAGTAAGAGTATAGAGGCAGAGGCTACCTGTTATGTACCCGTTATATATAAGCTTACGGTTTTGTTCAGTGGGTCGCCTCGGTCAGTAGGGGTTGAGTTGGGTTGAGTCTTTTTCTATGACCTATCGTTTTCATTTCCTATCTTTTTCGTTACCTACCTTTTTCGTTACCTATCTAATAGAGCTATTAGAGCTTGAAATTCTGAGTTTTTACTTAGAAAAGACGGTTAGCTGGCTATGGTAGTTGGCTATGGGCTTGAGCAAGGTTGCGTTGAGATGTGGGTGATTGCGTTTTCACCGTCTGAATTTTTCGGGCGATCGCGTTTAACAGAAGCCTAGAATGCCCCTAAATAGCAAGCTTTCTGAACTGATTTCGAATCAGCAAACTTGAGGATGGCTATCAGCGTCTTCTTATTTTCATCCAGTATGGTTTAGATAACTGTTGACTACTACTACTGCTGCTTCGCATCTATGAAATCTGTTGACCCCAAATCTATTCAGTTCCGACTAACGTTGGGCTTGGTGCTGGTATCGGCGTTAGGTATCGGCGGCTTTACGAGCTGGATTAATCTGCGAATGCGCGATCTGTTGGTGGATCGGCATAAGGCGAATGCGACGATGATTGCTTCGCGGCTGTCGAAAGATGCGAGCTGGTTTGAAGAAAGCACGGGGATGAATGAGGCGCTGACTAAGGCAGTGAACTACCGTGAGCAGGCGGATGTGGCAATTTGGGTGAATGATGCGAAGGGGAATCGCTTAGTGGAGTCGAAGACGCTGGGAATGGGGTCTTGGGCGATGAATGGATTCTCGAATGAGGTTTTAGAATTAGTAGACGGAACGATCGGTCGAGATACCGTCAAGATTCAAAATCGGTATTTGGTGACTTGCTCTAGCCCCTTAATCGTGAATGGGAAGGAGGTGGGCGGTTTATATGTGGTGGATGATATTACAGCCGATCGCGAGAGCCTGTCGCAGATTACCCAGACTTTGGTGCTCTCTAGTTTTCTGCTGTTGGGATTAGTTGCGATCGCGACGGCTTTTTATATTAGAAGTGCACTTGCGCCGATTCGAAAAATTAACCGATTAGCGAGTGAGATATCGGCAGATAACCTAGCCAACACGCAGCTTGAGTTTGACCAAGCGCCGACTGAAGTGCAGGAGTTAGCGCAGACTTGTAATAGCATGATCTCTCGGCTGTCGCTAGCTTGGGATCAGCAAAAGCGATTTGTGAGCGATGTTTCGCACGAGCTGAGAACGCCTTTGACGTTAGTAAACGGCTATTTGCAGAGCACTTTACGGCGAGGTGATAATTTGAGTGCGCCGCAGCGGGAGGGGTTGGAGATTGCTTCGGCGGAGGCGGAAAGAACAATTAGTTTGCTGCAAGAACTGTTGGATTTGGCTAGAGCGGAAGGCGGGCATTTGCGGTTTCAGCTTGAGTTGGAGCCGGTGGATGAGGTGGTGCGTGAGGTGCTAGAGATGGGGAGTCAGTATGGGAGCGATTCCTCACGGGGGAGGCGCCAACGCCTTCAAGTCGATTTGGAGCCGGTGAAAGCCTGGATAGATCGCAATAAGCTGAAACAGGTCTTGATTAATTTGGTGGATAACGCGCTGAAGTATTCTGAGGCGGATCAGCCGGTTGTGGTGAGCGTGCGGGAGCAAGATGGATGGGCGCAGATTGCGGTGAAAGATACTGGACGGGGGATTCCGCTGTCTGATTTGACCAAGATTTTTGAGCCGTTTT
>Ga0209194_1000725_pt1 | contig 24092 bp, 19 predicted proteins | sample COGITO_mtgs_1004_FD_184787 | JGI IMG/M metagenome (GOLD analysis project Ga0209194, IMG submission 184787) | Pelagic marine microbial communities from North Sea - COGITO_mtgs_100413 (SPAdes) (version 2) | ecosystem: Environmental > Aquatic > Marine > Epipelagic ...
CTGAGTTCGAGACGTTCTACACGAAGAACATCTTGCTGAACGAAGGTATTCGCGCGTGGCTCAGCCCACAGGACCAGCCACATGAGAAGTTTGTGTTCCCTGAGGAAGTCCTTCCTCGCGGTAACGCGCTCTAATCTAACGGTTTTGCAATGGAGCTTTCCGAAGATTAGTTAAATAACTGATTTGCCGCTGTCTTGGCTTGCTAGGACAGCGGCATTTTTATGCTTGCAGAGCTTTATGAGAAGCGGATGGCTAGAGAGTAGGGAGACAATATCCAGCAGCAGGACTATGGCTTTTGCCAGGTTGCTACGGGCGCTCGTGCTGATATGCTCGTGCTGATATAAAGACTTAGCGGCTTTTATTTTAAAGTGGCCCGAAAGATAACGCTAAGGCCATTTATCTATCGAACGACATACATCCAAGGGTAACTGGCCTACGTACCTACGTATGAGCGCTAAGCTAACAAATCTCGATTCCGTTTAGGAGATCTCGTATGAAACAACCTGTGACCCTCTCTGCCTCGCGCCGCAGCCTCATGAAATGGGGACTGTTGGGCTTTGGAGGACTGATGGCTTCGGCTTTGCCGAAAGTAGCTGCGATCGCGCAGACTGGAGACAAAACGCTCACGTTTGAGGCTACTGATGATGGCATCCTCAACTTTGCACTTTTGCTAGAAGAACTAGAAGCCGCTTTTTATGCTGCTGCTGTCGAATCTGGCAATATTACAGACGCCAAAGAGCTAGAATATGTAACCGTTTTGGGCGCTCAAGAAGCTGCCCACGTAACGTTTTTGCGCGGTGTGCTAGGCGACAAAGCGCTATTTAGCACCGCAGATCTGAGCTTCAATCCCGATGGGCTAGCGGCTATTTTGGCAGACCGCAGCACTATTCTCAACACCGCTGTTGCTTTAGAAGATGTTGGCGTCCATGCCTATAACGGCGCGGGTCCTAGCCTGACGAATCCGACCTATTTGCTAGCGGCTGGCTCGATTGTTTCAGTAGAAGCTAGACATGCGGGCGGTGTACGGGCGCTTTTGGGCAGACCTACCACAGAACCCGATAGCGATCGCCTCATCCAAGACGCCGACTTAGTAGCCGCACTCAATCCCTTCAAAGGCAAAGCCTACGACGAACTGTATAGCCCCAATCAAATTGTGGCCATCGTCGGCTCCCTCGGCATCCTCAACAATCCTATCAACGGCTCACTCGTCGCGTAGCAACTGGAGAAACCTTAATGAAATTACGTTTTACGTTTAAGAACGCTCAGCCCGTTCGATCTATTTTGTCGCAGCTAGTAGGCCCATTCGAAGCCATCTGCCGCTACGTTGGCCAATTTGCTGGCGAACAGCGCAATCAAATGCGGTCTTTGGCTCAAGGGATGGCTATTGTCTTCCCCTTATCTCTGCTGCTGCTAACGCTTAGCCCCACTAGCCCAGCCCAAGCCCAGTCGGAGTCGGATGTACTGACCCCTAGACAGGTGACAGAATACGCGCTAACCCTAGAGAAGCTAGAGGCCGACTTTTATCGTCGTGCTGTCGTGGCTGCTCAAAATGGTGGGCTTTCGAGCGTACCTCAAGCGGCTAAGGATGTCATCGTTTCCTACGGTCAAGACGAAGCTCAGCATGTGACAGATCTTTCGGCCGTGCTGCCTTCTTTAGGCGGCGATCCGAATGCAATTACCATCCCTACAAACCCCAACTACTCAGCGATTTTGGGCCGAGATCCCTTTGCTAACCCAACCGACTTTTTGATGGTGGGTCAATTTGTTGAAGATCTAGGAGTCGCTGCATACAAGGGGCAGGTGCAAAACCTACTGGCCGCAGGCGATGCCGGTAAAACGGTGCTAGCCGCCGCGCTAGAAATTCATAGCGTAGAAGCTAGACATGCCGCAGGCGTTCGATTCTTGCGTCAGGCTCTGTTAGGCGCAGATGTGAATCCTTGGATTTCTGAAAATGCTGGCAGCGACGAAGTAATTTACAACGAGAACCGCACGGGCTCTCCGATTCCTTTTAGCTCTGATGCTTTTGACGGCTATGCCACCCAGTCTGAAGTGCTAGCGCTAGTTGGCCCTATTTTGACTGAAGCGCCCCAGGCCGCAACGCCTAGCCCAACGCCTCAGCCAGCAACGCCTCAGCCAATGCCTCAGCCAACGCCGCCGGCTGCCGCGCCTTCACAGTCTCCTCGCGCACTGTGGTAATAGAGGATTAAGCACCTTTAAAGACCTGCCCTACCAACAGGTTCTCTAAATCTACAGACAAAGCCGCTGTTCTTGACGAATAGCGGCTTTGTTGATTTGTAGGCTAGTCCAGCTTTGCCAAACAGACTTATGAGATGAGCTTATGAGATAAGAAGCTCGCTAGTCTTCGTCGGCTTCGGGCGCTAGCTTGCTAATTAATGTCGTAATTGTCTCGAAGAGAACCAATACGCTAAAAATCATCAGGCCAGCTAGTAAACCATTGAGCGTACAAAGTATGTAGTACATAATTTGATACCACTCTTTGCTAACAGATTCGTACTCTCCGACGGGCAAACTGAGCAGCAGCAGGACAATAACAGCGCCAATAAACGTGATTGTAGAGGTGGCACCAATGACTCTAATACCTTTGTAAGTAGAGATATCGAACTCAGTATCTACCTGACTCGTTACGCTCAGCAGCGTTAGCATAAGCGCTAGTACGGTGGCTGAAGCTGTTGCAACCGCAGACCCAAAGTAGAGAGATGAGTCTTTGACGCTCTGTACTAAATCTATGGCTTTGGCTTCGCTGTAAATCTGTCCTGTCAGCAGCGGCTGCACGACGGCAATTAGCACCGCAATGCCGATACAGAGTAAAAGGTAATGCCGACTCTTAGCGCGACGTATGATCGTCTTAATGAAAATGGGATTAGCCTGCCATAAAAAAACCGATTCGACCATCCTATGGCAGATACCAGAACCCATTGCTGCTAGGCGCTCAGGTTCTTTCTTTTGGTCTTGATGACTATTACCGATGAGAGACTAAGCGCGATTCTAAAGGCTGAGCAGCGCAGGGCGATTGCCTTAGCTACTCAGAAAAACCTCAGTAAGTAGCTCAGTGGTGTTAAAGCTCACTGGATAGGCCAGGCTTCGACTACGCTCAGCCCTCTAGCTACGGTGGATTGAGCATTGAGCGTAGTCGAAATGCGTTTTACAAGTAATTCGACCTACCTACTTACTTGCTATTTTTAGTCATCAACAAATAGGTACTTTAGTCTCCTTGTTTATCGCTTAAGCGCTTTTAGTTTTATCTCCAACCTCGTAGGCTTTTTTCACTGCAGGCCGTTCTGCAATCCGCTTAGCCCAATCTGCCACGTTGGAGAATTTGCTTTGCCAGTCAATCCCGACTGAGCCGACGCCTTTGGCCCAAGGATAAATCGCCATATCTGCAACAGAATAGCTTTCTGCAACAAATTCTCGATCGGCCAAGCGCTTGTCTAGTACGCCCATTAGCCGCTCGGTTTCATTTACGTAGCGCTTCTTGCCGTAGGGCACATCTTCGGGCGCGTAGATTACAAAGTGATTAGCCTGGCCTGCCATGGGGCCAAGCCCACCCATTTGCCACATCAGCCACTGCATCGCGTCGTAGCGACCTGCGAGAGAGGTGGGCATGAACTGGCTAGTTTTTTCGGCTAGGTACAGCAGGATTGCGCCAGATTCGAACACTGAGATGGGCGTCGAACCCTCGTTAGGGCTGTGGTCGACAATGGCGGGTATACGGTTGTTAGGGGCGATCGCTAAAAAATCGGGGTCGAACTGCTCGTCCTTCATAATGTTGATCGGCTTAAGCTCGTATTTGAGCTCCGCCTCTTCTAAGAGAATTAGCGGCTTGTAGCCGTTTGGCGTTGCCCAAAAATATAGGTCGATCATGTTAAGTTCCTTTGTGGCCTAAGACGGCTCGGTACAAGAGAGATTGTATCGAAAGCTCGCTTGGACTTATTCTATCGGCGGATACGAATGCGACGCGCACGCCTACACAGCTCGCGAATTGTTGACTACGATCTAACCTTAAAGAGACGTTATAGGAAACCAACTGCCTTGGAAATGTTACTGGCTAGCCTAATCTTTTCGAAACCCACCGCGCTTTCTCAGCTCACGCCTGATCAACCCCCTGTTCCTGTCGAAATTCCCGTACAAAACGAAAGCGCTCAGCCTGAAAATGGTTTGCTAGAGACCCCGCTGAGCTGTGGCCCCAATCAGTTTCCCTCTGCCTTCTCAGATGTTTATCCGACAGACTGGGCCTATCAAGCGGTCAACCGCCTGTCTAGCAGAGCGGTGGAATGCTTCGACTACCCATCCGAACGTTCTCCTGTCCGCTAATGGGTGTTTGGCTGAACCGTTTGATTAAGGCAATAAACATCCGGCTATGCGGGAAGCGTTGCTTGCAGCAGCCGGATAACGTTTAATCCCATAATTTTCTCAATCTCACCGTCTGAAAAACCTTCTGCCATCAAGCCTTCTGTCATCTGATCTAGATGGGCAGCATCGAAGGGCAACTGCACCGCGCCGTCAAAATCGGAACCTAGCGCGACATGGTCTATTCCGATGAGATCGACTGCGTAGCGAATAGCCCAGGTAATGGAGCTGATGTCTGTTGAACAAACGGCCGTTGACCAAAATCCAATGCCAATAACGCCGCCTGTTTGAGCAATCTGTTCTAGCTGATAGTCGCTCAAATTTCTTGGATTATCGCAGGTGCCTCTTACACCCGTATGAGAAACCATCACCGGGCGGCGGGCGATCGCCAACACATCGTCGATGGTCTGCGCTGAGGCGTGAGCTAGATCAACGACCATGCCTAAGTCTTCTATTTTCGCTAGCACTTGCTGCCCAAGCGGCGTTAGCCCACCGTCGCTTACGCCATGGGCAGAGCCACTTACTTCATTGTCGAAAAAGTGCGCTAGCCCAATTGTGCGAAAGCCCGCTTTGTACAGCCGATCTACGTTCTCAATCTTGCCTTCTAGCGCCTGTGCGCCTTCTAGCCCAAGCAGTCCTGCCGTAATTTGTTGATCGTTTTGTCTGCGATCTAAATAGGCTTTTAGATCGCTGCGCGTTTTAATAATGCTGAACTTGCCGGACGATTTGCGGGCTATTTTGTGTAGCACTCTGGCTTGATGAAGCGATCGCTGCTTAAGGCTAAACCAAGATCGAATGGGCCATCGCTGTAGGATGGCTAGCTTGGTGATATCGTCTGTGCGATCGCTATTATCTTCCATCATCAACGGCTGCGGCACCTTCGTAACAACCGTAAAATTTTGCAGCGCTACGTTCCCTTCGATCAGGCGAGGGATATCGACATAGCCATCGTCAGAACGCTTGGATAAGTCTCGTCCCCAAAGCAGCGAATCGGCATGAAGATCGGCCACCGTTAGCGACTGATGCAGTGTCTGTGCGTAGGGACTCACGGGCTGTAGTAGCAGAGTACTTCTGGGATTCAATCGCTTTTCGACTATAGACGGCCCCAGTGCCAGGACGATAGCTAGCAGCGCGGTAAAGCCGCCTAGCAGAAAGAGTAAAAGCATTTGGACAGGGCGGCTGGCTCGTTTGGCAAACATAAGCATTAAGGCGTGGCTTGTATAACGGCATCACCTTTGGCAAGGTAGATTCCAGACTCGGCGGGCTACTTAGTGAACTATTAGAACTGCCCAAACAACTCAAACAATCCAAACAAATAGGCATAGCAGCGCGTATTTGCTTAAAATTTGTAGCGCTGTAGAACGTGGGTAGATGCGCGATCGCTAACTGGTTCTTTATACTGCTTATGCGGTTGCTTAAACCCTTGAACCCGCCTTCTCTTATCATGACGACTGCTCTTCTTTTCGATCCAAAGACGCAAGCGACCACCCATGCTAGCGATGATTTTGCGATCGCTTTTTCCCCGCTCGATTTAGCCCGCGCCTACCAGCTCGCCGACGATGGAGCCAATGGGGCAGTAGTGGTGTTTAGCGGTATGGTGCGCAATCAAACCGACGGTCAGCCCGTGGTTGCTTTGGAGTATCAAGCCTATGAGCCAATGGCCATTCAGGTGTTTCGTCAGATTGCCGCGCAGATTCGCCAGCAGTGGCCAGATATTACGCACACGATTATCCATCACCGCACGGGCAAGCTGGTCGTTGGTGAAATCAGTGTTTTGGTCGCTATTGGTAGCCCCCATCGGGGCGAAGCTTTTGCCGCCTGCCAGTATGCGATTGATACGCTAAAGCACAACGCGCCGATTTGGAAAAAGGAGCATTGGCAAGATGGTTCTACAAGCTGGGTGAGCATTGCAGCCTGCGAAGATGAGGCGGTTACCCAAGAGACGTAGTGAGTAGAAAACTAAAGCGCAATAGATCTAGATTTATTCGTCGATCGCCATTGCATAGTTTCCGCCATTCGTTGCGGCTTTGGGCGATCCAAACCGGTGAGCAATAGTCTCTGGCTGCACGGCTGAGAGCACTACGTGGCCAGAATCGGTAACGACAACGGCGCGCGTTCGTCTGCCATAGGTGGCATCGACTAGCTGGCTGCGATCGCGCGCCTCAGAAATAATTCGCTTAATCGGCGCAGACTCTGGACTCACAATAGAGACCACTCGATTGGCTGAAACGATATTGCCAAACCCAATATTTACTAGCTGCATGTCTATTTCCCCTCTAAGTCTAAACAGAGCGCCAGCCGTTGGGTGTAGCGCTGCACGTGCCTGAAAAGAGACGTTCTGTCGGTATGCTAGCTCATCGTTGAGGGCGCTAGCCTCTGATTTTTTTAACGGATACAGATTAACTTAATACTATACAAAATGCTATATAAGTAGAGAAGCTATACCCATCAAGAAACAGAGTTAAGGACATTGCTAACTATCGTAATAATGAAAAAATTACGCTGATGATGGCGATCGCCAGAAAGCCCATAAAGCTGATGGCTAAAACTGATTCGTAGTCGATGCCAGAAACTTCCTACGCAAAGCGCGATCGCAGCTCACGCAGCACCTACGCTTACGGCGCATTTTCAGCCCGCTGCGCTGAATAATCTTGGCGCTAAAGCCAGAACTTCAAAGAACAACCAACAACAGCTCCATTCCCAAAGCTCTCGTGGCATCCTCTTTTCTACATCACTTTTTCTTACATCACCCTTTTTACATCAACTTATCAGCGACTGTAGCGGCCAAAAAATCACCAAAGTATTCAATGCCTACCTGAGTCCCCGGTGCCGAATAGCCAATCGGTAAATAAGCATAGACAACGCATTTTCCTAAGCTGTAGCCATAGCCTGCACTCGTTGCATAGCCCAGCACTTTGCCGTCATCGGCGAGCACCGGCTCTTTACCCATCACAACCGCTGTCGGATTATCTAGCGTCAAAAAACAAAGCTTGCGAGTTGCATAGTCCTGCCGCTGCAACAGCGCCTCTTTGCCAATAAAGTCTCCTTTGTTTGGCTTAACTGCAAAGCCCAGCCCGGCCTCGTAAGGATCGTATTCGGTATGAATATCGTGACCCCAATACAAGAATCCCTTCTCCAAACGTAGAGACTCAAAAGCGCCTAGCCCAGCCGCGATCAGCCCATGTTCTTGCCCTGCATCCCACAGCAGATCCCACAGCTTCAGCCCGGATTCTGTGGGGGCATAAATCTCCCAGCCCTCCTCACCGACATAAGAGACTCTTGAGGCCGTTACGGGAACAGAGCCAATGTAAAAGTGTTGTTGAGAGAAAAACTCGAAGGCAAGCTTGGAAACATCTGTATGCGTTAAAGACTGCAATATGGCCGGTGCTTTTGGCCCCCAAAGCCCGACGCAGCAATAGCTAGCGGAAATATCTACAATTTCAACCGAACCATCGCTCGGCAAATGCGCCTTCATCCAGGCCAGATCGTGACCCTGAACGGCTCCGCCCGTGACAACCCAGTACTTCTGCGGCCCCAAACGGCTGATCGTCAGGTCGCACATCATGCCGCCTTTGTCGTCCAGCATGGCGGTGTAAATGACTTTGCCGACGGGCTTGTCGATGTCGTTAGCGCAGAGATTTTGGAGATAGGCGATGACGCTAGGGCCAGAGACTTCGAACTTGGCAAAGGGCGTAAGGTCGTATATAGCGGCGCGATCGCGTGTCACTAAATGCTCAGCCCCTTGAATCGGCGACCAGTTCTTAGCTTCCCAGCCCTGCCGCTGCGGAATATTGTATTCATCCAACAGCTTTTCATTTGCCTCTAACCATTGGGGTCGCTCCCACCCGGCGCTAAAGACAAATTTTGCTCCTAATTCTTGCAGGCGAGGATAAAACGGACTGACTCTTAGCGCTCTCGAGTGCGTCTGCTGATCGAGCGGATGAATAATGTCGTAAACCTCGTCGTACTGCTGCGCTCCAGACTTCAAAATATAGTCCGCGCTCCTGCACACATCTGCAAAGCGATGAATATCCATCTCGTGAATATCGAAGCTAGGCGTACCGGTCGTCATCAGCTCCGAGACGATCTTGCCAACCCCGCCCCCGTGCGTTACCCAAACCGCCTCTGCTACCCAAAAGCCCTTCACCTTTGCAGACTCACCCACTACCGAGCCGCTGTCGGGCGTAAAGGAAAACATTCCGTTCATTTTAGAGGTTAGCTCAGCCGCTGCCAGCGCTGGAAAAAGCTCCTTTGTAGACTCCCAAGCAGCGGTAAAGTGTTCTTCAGTAAATGGCTTTACCGAGGGCATCACGGGCGCTTCGGCGTAGGGCAAGATGTTGTCGGGATCTACCAGCAGCGGCTCGTGTTGATAAGAGCCAATTCCCCAGCACTCTCCATGCTGGCGAAAATACATGGAATGATCCTGGTGGCGCACCATCGGCAGCCGGACTTCGGCGGTTTCTCCTGCTAGCTCTGGAATTGGGCCAGTGGTCACATACTGGTGCTGCACGGGCGTTAGCGGAATAATCTCTCCGACCATGCGGCCAATGCGCGGTCCCCAAATGCCTGCACACACCAGCACCTTGTCTGTTTCAATCCGGCCTTTATCCGTTACAACCGCTTTCACTTTTCCGTCTACCACCTCAATATCCACCACGGTAGTATCGCTATAAAAGTCAGCCGCGCCCGCCGCTTTAGCCTCGTTTGCCATCGCCTCAGAAGCTCTTAGCGCCTTGGCAATGCCGTCTGTGGGGACGTAGTAAGCCCCCAAAATCTTGCTCTCGTCAATCAACGGAACTTTGGCCTTTGCCTCTGCCGGGGTAAGCAAGCAGGCGTCCTCAATTCCCCAAGCCTTGGCCCAGCCCAGCTTGCGCTTAAGCTCAGCCATACGAGCTTCTGTGTAGGCCACCTCAACGCCGCCCACTGGATAAAAAGCGGGGCCTTCTTCCGTGCTCAGCTGGCTGTATAGCTCGACGGTATATTTGGCCAACTGCGTCATCGTTTTAGACGCGTTGGTTTGAAAGATTAGTCCGGGCGCATGGGAGGTGGAGCCGCCTGTGGCAAACAGCGGGCCTTGCTCGACAACAACAATATTTTTCCAGCCGAGCTTGGCCAGGTGATAGGTGGTGCTACAGCCAACAATGCCTGCACCAATTACAACAACAGAGGCATCAGTTTTCATTCAGGTGGGTTCTCCGTTCGGGTGTTTGGGCAAGTAAAGGAGCTATTAAGGCAAAGATTGAGAACCTACCGCTTCAGCAATCTTTTGCTGAAAGCGATACACCGGCTTCTCTAAAGCAGGCGAGAAACAACCGCCGTCAAAACGAGGTGACTTTCGCCCTATCTGCATGCGCTCAATCATGTCAATATCTTCGTCGTTGGTCTCTTTCCATAAGTCGATAGGAAGATGTCGCAGCGCCTCGTTTTCTGGCGTCATGGCCTCATCGCCCACAAAGTAAAACACCATGCGTTCTGACGTTTGATCTGGCGCGATCGGGTTGACGATAAAGATCAGGAAGTAATCTGGATGAACGCCCAGCATCAGGTTGGGGAAAACGGTGACGTACTCGGCGACGGTTTGCTTGTGAGTGGCCTCTAAGCTGGGAAAAGTTGGGAGAGATTTGTTTGCGATCGCACCTCGACCATAGGCCAAACTACCCTGTCCTACATGCGTCTCGCCGACCTCAAAGCAAAAGTGGTCTTCCATCCGAGAAAGCGCATTCAAAGCGGGATGTACCCAGCTCAGGTGGTAGCTCTCTGAGAAGTTTTCAACCGCTAGCTTCCAGTTAGCGTTGCACTGCAAATTTACCTCACGTGGCTCGCGGCGTAGCAAGCTGAGGTCGTAGTTTGACCAGCGCTCAATCACCGGCTGCAAATACTCTTCTAGCGGCGCTGCGTCTCCAGACAAATTCACAAAGACCATGTCCAACCACTGCTGGCAGCGGATGGGAACTAGTCCTTTATCGGCTCGATCAAATCCCTCGTGGGTGTCCTGGTGATAGCCGCCAAAGTGAGGCGTACTCTTCAATCTGCCGTCGAGTTTGTACGTCCAAGAATGGTAAGGACAGCGAAAATTGCCCTGAACGTTGCAGGCTTTGGGCACCAGCTGAAGCCCCCGGTGGCGGCAGATATTATGAAAGGCTCGCAGCGTGCTAGTGCCACTGCCCGCTCCAGCCCCTTTACGCCCATCGCGCACCAGCACAATCGGCATTCCCGCAACCTCAGTCGGATACACGTCCCCAGGATTAGCCACATCGGAGGCCAGTCCAACACAGACCCACTGTTGAGCGAAAACCGTCTGCCGCTCCTGTTCCAAATAATCGACATCGGTATAGGCTCGTGCAGGCAGTCCAGCCAGTTGACCAGCTAGTGGAGACGTAGGCAAAGCGGCTGGTAGTTCTGTGGGCGGTGCTACCGGATAGCGGTCGGTCGCTGGGCGGGTGGAGTGGTCGCGCCTGAAATTAACCACTGCTTTCGAGCGAACGGCAGTTTTCTCCCGGCTCATATTCCGTCTTACCGTGTTCCGTCTCACTATCTGCCTCATTGGGGTAACGTCCTATCACCTAAATAAGCTCAATAAGCTTGTAGTAACAAGTTTTGAATTTGTCAATTATGGCTGAAAAAATATTGAGAACTGTTTTCTATTTGACTGTTTCAAAACTTATTTAATCAGCGATTCTATATGGCTTAGCAAGGGGCCAGAACGCGCTCTAAAAGCTGGATTAGTAGAATTCTCAATCGACTGAGTACATCCTAGAAATGAATGCTGAGAAAGCAAACAAAAATCCTTAAACCCTCTGATAATAATGCTTTCGATAATGTGTCCAGATTCCATAACTTTGAAGATACTCAGCCTAAATATCATGAAATCTTGAAATTTCAAAGCTTGTATTAACAACTGTATCCCTAGCCACAGATCTGCATCGGCCTTGGCCCTAATTTCGGATCAATTAGTGATTTTAGTGGTTTGCTATAGTGGTTTCCTAACCGAGCGGTTTTATAGCAGATGCTTTATAGCAGGTGCTATAGAGCTGTACGCTCGTTCTTGCTGTGTTCAATTTTGCGGAGTAAATATCACCTATGACTCGCCAAGACTCAGGTCCTCCTTCTCAACGATCCCTCGATTCGGGTTCCTACCGGTCTCGTAGCCGTCGTCAGCCGGGCGATCGCAACATCAAGGGTTACGGCTTCGACTTTCATCCGCAGGTCTTTTTTGTCTCTACCGGCCTGATTTTGTTGTTTATCGGCGTTACGCTGATCTTTAGAGAACCCGCCGAAGCTGCCTTTGGTGCTATTCAAACCTCTATTGCCAACGTCATGGGCTGGTTCCTTATCCTGTCTGTCAGCATTTACTTAGGCGTTGCTGTCATCCTGGCCTTTAGCAAGTTTGGCAACATTCGCCTGGGTGGAAAAGACGCTAAGCCAGAGTTTCCTACCTTTGCCTGGGTAGCCATGCTCATGAGCGCAGGCATGGGCATCGGCCTCATGTTCTGGAGCGTTGCCGAACCGATCTATCACTTTCAAGATCCGCCTTCTTTAGTCGGAACTATCGAACCGTCAACGGCAGCCGCCGCGCAGCAGGCATTGGGCATTACCTTTTTCCACTGGGGGCTGCACGCTTGGGGCATTTATGCCGTGGTGGGCCTGTCGCTGTGCTTTTTTGCCTACAACTGGGGGCTGCCGCTGACGATTCGCTCGGTGTTTTACCCCATTTTGGGCGATCGCATTTACGGCTGGGCTGGCAACTGCGTGGATATTTTAGCGGTGGCCGCGACGCTATTTGGCCTAGCAACGTCTTTAGGCTTCGGCGTCCAACAGGTTAACGCCGGACTGAATTTTCTCTTCAATCTGCCCATTAGCGTCCCCGTTCAGGTGGGGCTAATTGCGATTATCACCGGCTTCGCGACAGCTTCCGTTGTTTCTGGTTTAGACGCCGGCGTACGCCGACTGAGCGAGCTGAATATGATTCTCGCGGCCATCTTTATGACGTTTGTAATAATCGTCGGGCCAACGTTGTTCATTTTAGGCAGCTTTGTTGAAACGCTCGGCTACTATGCAGCTTCTTTGCCAGCCCTAAGCTTTTGGACAGAGACCTTTGAAGCCACAGACTGGCAAAATAGCTGGACAGTCTTCTATTGGGGCTGGTGGATTTCCTGGTCGCCTTTTGTCGGTATCTTTATTGCGCGAGTTTCCAAAGGCCGCACCATTCGCGAATTTGTGTTGGGCGTATTGCTGTTGCCTTCTATGCTCACGTTTCTTTGGATGTCGGTGTTTGGCGGCACGGCTATGTCGATGGAATTAGGTGGCTCAAACATAATCGCTGATGCGGTGGGCGAAAATGTTGCAACAGCTCTGTTTGTGATGCTTCAGCAGCTGCCGCTAACTGGGATTACGTCCTTTGTTGGGATTATATTAGTCGTCGTATTTTTCGTTACCTCTTCCGACTCTGGTTCTCTCGTTGTAGACAGCCTGATCTCTGGCGGCAAGCTAGAATCGCCGGTGCCCCAACGCGTGTTCTGGGCGGTAACTGAGGGCGTAATCGCAGCGGTGCTGCTGCTAGGCGGTGGTTTGCAGGCGTTACAGACGGCCTCAATTGCGACCGGATTACCCTTTGCAGTGGTGCTATTGGTGATGTGCTACAGCCTGTATAAGGGGCTTAATCAGGAGCTAGCTATGCTCGAAGCTCAGAAACTGCAGGCCGCAGCGGGCGTTTCGCCAGAAAACTTTACGGGAGCAGCCGTAGATAGAGAGGTTGTCGTTGAAGAAGCGATCGCCCGATAGGGTGATTGCTCCGCTAAGCCCGATAACTAGAGAGTCGCCCGTTCTCGTAGAATGGGCCTCTGGCCTGTCCAATCTGGCCTGTCCAATCTGGCCTGTCCAATCCGGCCTATCCAATCCAGACTCAATAAACTAGGAGAGAAACTCAACGATGGCCCAGCATTTTGATGCAATTGTCGTTGGCGCAGGTGGAGTCGGCAGTGCAGCCGCCTACTATCTAGCCAAAGCAGGACAGCGCGTTCTTCTGCTAGAACAGTTCGAGCTAAATCATCAAAAGGGCAGCTCCTACGGCTTCTCTCGGGTCATTCGTTACACCTACGACAACCCAATTTATGTAGAGCTGATGCGCGCTGCCTATCCGCTGTGGTTTGCTTTGCAGGCCGAAGCCAAGGAACAGCTCTACGTTAAAACGGGGGGACTCGACTTTGGCTTTCCAGATGTAGATACTTTTCAATCGCTCCAGTCCAGCATGGATCGCGCCCAGCTAGACTACGAGTATCTAAGCCAATCGGAGGTTCAATCGCGATACCCTCAATTCACTTTGAAAGAGGGCATGGCCGGACTCTTTCACGCAGATTCTGGGCTGCTGTGCGCGTCAAGGTGTGTTCTAGCCCATGTTCGTTTGGCTCAAGAGCGAGGGGCAACCGTTTTAGACAATACTCCAGTGCTGCAAATTACGCCGGGCGAAAATGGGGCCGTGGTGCAGACAGATAAAGAGCGTTTTAGCTGCGATCGCCTCATCCTCACCACCGGCAGCTGGGCCAAAGGCATTCTTGCTCAGCAAGGGGTCGATCTGCCGCTGAGGATTATGCCCTGCCAGCTTGGCTTTTACCAGCCGGATACGCCCGCCAATTTTGAGCCAGGCACCTTCCCCGTATTCTTCGCCCACATGAACGGGCAATACGGCGAGATGCCCTACGGCATCCCCCATGAAGACCCTAGCGTAGGCGTCAAAATAACCGCCTTTTACGGCTGGAACACGGTCAATACGCCAGAAGAAATAGACTATACGCCTTGCCAGGTATGGCCGGATCACATTCGTGACTTTGCCCGCGAGTACATCCCAGGTGCGGCAGGGCCACTCATCAACACGCGCCGCTGCCTTTACACCCTCACGCCCGATAAAGATTTTGTAGTAGATTCTCATCCCGATTATCCGCACGTCGTGATCGGTGCGGGCTTCTCAGGGCACGGGTTCAAATTCACCACGCTAATGGGCAAAATGCTGAGCGATCTGGCTATAGAAGGCAAAACGCCTCACGACACTAGCCTGTTTAAGGTCAGCCGCTTCCAACCTGCCGTGGCTTATGCTTAGCTGCAAGCAACCGCTACACATCACCATTTCGCAGCAGCTAAAACAACAGATTGAAGCCGGACAGTATCCGCCGGGCGATCGCCTACCCAGCGAGTTCGATTTAGGCGAGCTATTTGGCGTTAGTCGCACCACCGTTCGGCGAGCGGTAGGCAACCTGATTCGCCAGGGCCTGGTGACCACTCAGCAGGGTAAAGGCATTTTTGTCAGCGATCGCCAAAAGATCACCTTTTCGATGTCTAATCCGCTGATGCACTTCGACGCGGCCCTACAGCAGCAAGGCTACACCGCCCGCATCAAACCCCTACGATTCGAGCAAGTTCAGCCGCCCGCAGATGTGGCTCGTAAGCTACAGCTCACTAGCTCTAGGGCAAAAGTGTACCAGCAAGAAAAGGTTATCTACGCCGACGAATCGCCCATTGCCATAGAGACAGATTACTTTCCAGACACCATTTCTCCTACGCTGATAGAACAACTCCAGCAAGGGTTCACCTACAGCACCCTAACTGCGAACGGCATCCGGTTAAATTCGGCCAAGGTCAGCTTAGAAAGTATTCCTACAACCTACGAACTCGGTCAACACCTAGAGATTCCGTTAGGAACGCCGCTGCTGGTGTTTAACTATGTTGCCTACTGGGGCGATCGCCAGCCCGCCGTCTGCGGTAAAACCCTCTCTCGCTCCGACTGGACCTGCTATACCTCCGAATTCGAGATGGAGAATTTAGAACTGGGGCGTTCGCCCTCCAAACTGTAGTCCCTCAAGTTAATGTCAAGCGTAGCGGCTTCGCCTAAAGTTGTATAGCCAACAATGCTTGTTCAGCATAATTTTACATGCCCATAATTCCATAGCCAGAATCGACATACACCACCTGCCCAGTAATGCCGCTTGCCAGATCGCTACATAGAAAAGCCGCCGCATTGCCCACTTCAGTTTGCGTCACCGTACGCCGCAGCGGAGCCACCTCCTCTACATGGTGAATCATGTCCAAAATGCCGCCAATCGCAGAAGACGCCAACGTGCGAATCGGACCAGCCGAAATGCCGTTGACTCTAATATTCTGCGGGCCTAAGTCTGCGGCTAAATAGCGCACGTTCATTTCTAGGGCCGCTTTAGCGATGCCCATCACGTTGTAGTTAGGCACAACGCGCACCCCGCCTAGATAGGTCAAGGTCACAATGCTGCCGCCTTCTGGCATCAGGGCTTTAGCTCCTTTCGCAAGCTGGACTAGAGAGTAGGCGCTAACGCTAAGGGCCAAATCGAATCCGGCTCTAGAGGTGTCGCTGAAGTTGCCGGTCAAATCATCCCGGTTGGCAAAGGCTAGGCAGTGAATGAGGATATCGAAGCTGCCCCATTTCTCTTTTACGGTGTCAAAAAGCTCACCGACCTGATCGTCGTCTTGCACGTTGCAAGGTAGAAACAGCGTTGGGCTTAGCGGCTCAGTCAGCTTTTGCACTTTGCCCTCGGCGCGGCCTTTATCGTCAGGCAAATAGGTGACGCCAATTTCTGCGCCCGCTGCGTGAAGCTGTTGGGCGATACCCCAGGCAATCGAACGGTTGTTGGCAATGCCCGTTACGAGGGCCTTTTTTCCGGTCAGATCTAGCATGACTCTTTGTTTTTATCCATGGACATAGATAGGAGCATACTGAAAAACGGGGAGCGCAGTACAGAACTGTCTTTAAATCTCTGGTGGGATGGGCCTCTAGCTTGTCCTCTCTAGCCCGCTCTCTCTAGCCTAACCTGTCTGGCCTGTTCTCCTTACTGCTTAATCTCGCCTGGCACCGCCACCTCACAGCCGCGACGATACTCAATGCCCGCCCAGGTAACGACGCCGCATAGCTGTGCCTGCGAAAAATCGGCGTCTCTAAAGAAGGTATCTCGCATATCTGCTCGATCTAAAACGGCATTGATAAAAACGGCGTCCTTAATATAAGCTTCGCGCAGGTCGGTGCCTTGCATTGACGCGCCGGTTAAATCGGTCGTATCGAAAATGGCATAGCGCAAATCGGCCCCGTCGAAAATGGCGTTTTGAGCGCTGGTGTAGCCCAGGTTTGTGTCGATTAGGTTTGCAGCTTCTAGCCGGGCACCGTCCAGATTGGCATAGTAGAAATTGGCACCCTCTAAGTCTGCGCCCGTTAGGTTGACGCCTGCTAAATTTAACCGGCGTAAATCGGCTCCGTGCAGGTCACAGCCAGGGCATGCCCCGGTTTCTATTAGCTGCTGAATGGCGGATTCTTCGGCGGCGATCGCCCTTTGTTCGCCGCCCCAACCCCCAACCGTCACACCCAAAATAAGTGTGCCGACTGCGAAAGCGACCCTCCTCTGAACGCAGTGACGAATCAAATCATTTATCCCTATATACATGACGTGGGGCGAACTCCAAGACCTTTCTCTTATGGTGTCAGACACAATAGAAGCATGGCAAGCGTAACCCCCTCACTTCTCGCGTATTACCGTCCTGATCAGCGCTGCTCACACAGTCGCTCTACGGATGCGATCGCAGCTCTCTCCTAAAGTGATTTAGCTAGTTCCACGGGTATTCTGAAAACTAGCGATATCAAGAGAATTTGAATTATTCGGCAAGGCCAACTAGAGCCATAATTCAAACCACCTTTTATAAGAGATGCCATCGCCTACGCACTCACCTGAATCATCGTGAAATCTACTAAAAGGACATGCAGAAGATGAAATCACTCCGAACTTTCGCCGCACTCACCGCCGCGACCCTAGCTATCTCCGTTGGCAGCGCCGCCTCATTTGCGCAAACGCCCACTACGATGCCTACAACGCCCGCCGCGACTGAAATGCCTACTAGCGCGCAGCCCAATCAGTCTGCCTTCGGCGTAGAAGAAACCGACCAGTCTGCTTACTTACTCTCGTCTAACCCCACCAGCAGGCTCGGTGGCAGACAGTCTTACGGCTTGATGATCTTGGAGCAGAAAAAAGCAGGCGCTACCTGCTTCCAGACAGTTGGCTCCAACCCGACCGTCGTTATCCCGCCTAGCGTAGCAGCAGCAACCAGCGGCGACTGCGGCAAAAGTACAGATACCAACGGCTACATTCTTCGCGCCGCCGATGGCGAAATCTCTTACGACCCCGTTCTCGAAGAAAAAGACGGCGTTTTAGCACTCTACGCTAGACCTCGCCTAGGCCGCCAGGGCGCTGCTCTTTTGATTGGTCAGACTGACGGCATTGCCCCTTCCGGCTACACCAAAATCACCCTGAACCCCAGATGGCGCATCGCTCGCCAAACGCTCAGCGCAACCGGCCAAACGACTGGTCGCACCTACATTACCAGCAACCAGACCCTAGCGCAGCTCGTAGACCAAGCAGGTGGTGAAGTCATTGCAGGACAGCCCCCTGTTTCTAACCCGACGCCAACACCAACACCAACGCCAACGCCAGCGCCAGCCACAAGCTTCCCAGACGTTTCTGGCGACATTTACACTAGCGAAATCAACCGAGCCGTTCAGCTTGGCTTTATCTCCGGATTTAAGGAAGACAACACTTTCCGACCTAGAGCGGCGCTTACTCGCGAACAGCTCGTCTCTATGGTGATCGACGGCCTTGGGATCACACAGATCCCAGCGGTCACGACGCCTTCCTTCACAGATGTTGATCGCACTCGTTGGAGTACGCCCAAAATTGAGGCGGCTAAGAGATTAGGTCTGGTCAGCGGCTATAGCAACAATACTTTCCGTCCCACTCAAAACGTCACTCGCGCCGAACTGATGGCCATTATGAGCCAGGCGGCTAAGTACAAAAACAGCACCACTCAGCTAGCCTCCAACCAGACCGGTCGCACCTTTAGCGACACGCAAGGCCACTGGGCGCAGGGCACCATCTCTAGCCTATCTGGATACTGCGGTATTGCCTCGCCTCTCAATGAGACCGGCAGCAACTTTGCCCCTCAAGTGGCGGCTCAACGCAACTACGCAGCGGCGGCAATGGTGCGCCTGCTCGACTGCTCTCAGAACACAAGCGCAAGTAAGTAGTCTGCGTCGATAAGGCTAATAAGTTAGTTGAGTAACTGACTCGAGATACGTTTAGTCCTTAGTTGATTGCCAGTTGATTGCCAGTTGATTGCAGAGCTAATTGCAGAATTAACTGCAGATAAGCCTATCTCAGCCCCGATTGGACTAGTCCAACTGGGGCTTTGCTATTGAGACTTTTGTCCAATGCTCAATCAAGTTTTGCTAGCAGTTTTACCTAACGTGAAGCCCAATGCGTCCTAATATAAATTTATGAGCTTAGGTCAGCGTTTGATCTAAGGATTTGAATGAGTAAGTAGGAATATGTAAGATGTGCATGTAGGGAGACGCGCGCAAGTTAAGTCTCCTAAATATGGAGATCTTGCCGTGATGATTGACCTAAACGCCACCTGCCGAGAGGATTCTCGGGTTTTAATCTGGTCGCTGCGCCGCATCCAGAATTTTGTCTATAACGCCTGCCTGTACGAGTTTGAGGATATTGTCGGCAGCACGGACGATGCTGATATTGTGACCCCGCCTGCGTACAATCAGCTTAGTAGAGTGATTAATAAAACAGTCTCGGTTGCTGCTCAAAAGGTTAAGTCTTCCGCGCTACTCGCTATAAATCCGTATGGCAGCTCTATTGATCTATGGTACGAGTACGAGATTTATTTCGTTATTCTAGATTTTCCCTGGTACACGGCCTCTATTAATCTGTTGAAAAACTGGCGCAGACGGTGCCGATTTGCGGTTTGCTACATTATTGAAACCTGGACCGTAGATATCCCGGCGCTAACCAACTTCATGCCGTTTTTTAACCAGTTCGATCTAATTTGCGTGGGGACTTATAACATTCTCCCGGCGATTAGCGAAATGGCAAGCTGTCCCTGCATGTTTTTAGCACCTGGTATTGACACGCTCAAGTTTTATCCCAACCTTGAGGCTAGCGACCGGTCTATTGATGTTTGTAGTTTGGGCAGACGTTCGGTGGTAACGCACCAGGCTTTGCTAGAAGAGGCAGCCCAACAGGATTTCTTCTATTATCACGAACTTACTAGCGGCTCGGTACAGCGATTGAGCAACCACTCAACTCATCGAACGATGATGGCTAATTTGCTTAAGAACAGCCGGTACTTCATCACCAACCACGCTAAGGCAAACATGCCGGTACTCATTACTAGCGACTCCGAAATCGGCTATCGCTTTTTTGAAGGCGCAGCGTCTGGAACCGTCATGATTGGCTGTCCGCCTCGAGGCGAACATTTCAAGCGCTACTTCGACTGGCCAGATGCCGTGATTCCGATCAAGTTTGATGAGCCAGATATTGTTGAGGTTATCCGTAAGTTAGATGCTCAACCTGACTATTTAATGCAAGTTCGAAAGAACAACGTGATCAATTCTTTGCGGAAGCACGACTGGGTGTACCGCTGGGAGCAGATATTGCAGAAGCTAGGGCTGCCCTCGACTCGTTCTATGGCGGTGCGTCAAACGCGTCTAAAAGCGCTGGCTTCTGACCTTGAATTGACGCTGCCCGTTGAGGATCGCTTGCTGTCTCCCCTATAGAAAAAGATCCGACAAATCTAGAACGGGCAGGGAATGACGGTTATTTGCTAAGTCGTAGGTGACAACGTGAGAAACCCACCGCAGCGCTCGGGTTTGCCGCTGCTGAGACGGAATCGGTTTGAGCGCATAGTTGGGAATTGCCATCAGATCTGGCGGCTCGTGTACGGCGATGCCCCAGAGATTCTGGTCGGCTTGTAAGACAATTAAAAAGGGCGGATTTTGGGCGGCGGCTGGAGAAGGGTGCTCCGTATCATCAGCTGTGAAAGATCTGGCCTGAAGTTTAGAGATGCTCAGCTCAGCATGATGGCTATAGCTAGCGACCTGAAGCTCAAGCAGTTTGACAAGATCGATAATCTGAATACTGTACTGGGCGAGCTGCACCAGACCCAGGCCGACTAGCCCTCCTTGATCGGGTGTGGGAGTTGCGACAATCCTTAGAATTTGCTGACTAGGCAGCGCTAGTAGGTAATCTGCGACTCTAAAGGTAAGGTACTGCGTTACGTCTGGTGTGGCCTCATCGTTAGGGCCAAACATCGCTTGGGGGAGGGTCTTGTGGGTAGCGCTATTCATAGGGTTTCTCCGATGACGCTGAGCGGCTGGTAGGCTTTTTGCTCTAGCGCCTTTGAGACCGTTTTGAGTAGATGAGGATTGAGGTACGGCTTGGTAAGGTAGCCGGTTGCGCCTAGCTCCTGGCTGAGTAAACGGTGCTTTGTACCGCTTCTTGAGGTCAGCATGATGGTAGGAATGGCGGCGATGTGGGGCGATCGCATTCTGGCCTTAAGAAATTCAAAGCCGTTCATCCCCGGCATTTCGATGTCGCATAGAATAGCCTCTACGTCGGGATAGCGCTCTAGCTGCTGTAAGGCTTCTGCGCCATCTTGTGCCTGAACGACCTGGTAGTTGGCTTTTTGCAGTACCTCCGAGAGCGTGTTTCGAACCGTAATCGAATCGTCTACCGTCAAAATTAGCTTTTTGAGAAAAATTGGCCTGTCCTTGCCGACTTTTTTTGTGGCGTTGTTCTGCATCGTAATTGGATTGAAGCCGCTCTGCTGGCGCAGGGCCGAGGCCCTTTTGGCTAGCGTAGCCCCGTCGAGTACTAGCGTGAGCTGACCGTCCGGCAAAAGGCTGCTCCCGTATAGGTAGTCGGGCGGTACGATTGTCTTGCCTAAAGGATTAATGACCAGTTCCTGCTCGCCTAGTATCCGATCAACTTCTAGCCCGACTAATCTGGTCTGGTCGCGCAGTAAGACCACCGGCATTAGGGCGATTCCGCTGCGGCTGTCGCCTAGAGGATTAGAGATGGGGGCGAGCCGTGGGTGAATGGCGCCGCCCGATACCGGCGAAGCATCGTTCAGCACTTTGGCCAGCTCGCTGATAGGAATTAAGTGTTCTTCTTCGGCTTGCCAGGTCAGCATTTTTCCGCCTTCCCATACCCGCACTTGTCCCTCAGTTGGAATTAGAATACGCTCAACTGCATTAGCAAATAGCGCATAAACGCGTCCTTTCGCCTCGCATAGCAGCAGATTGGCAATTGTTAGACTCGCCGGAATATTTAGCGTGAAGTCGCTGCCGACGCTGGCCTCGTAGTTAACGCCGACCCATCCTTTAAGCGATCGCACCTGTTCGCGAACGGCCTCTAGCCCCACCCCTCGACCCGACAGCTCATCGGCGACATGCTTCGTCGAAAAGCCCGACTCAAACAGCAGTTCAATGGTCTGCTCATCTGTCAAAGCCGCCGCTTTAGTCAGGCTCATTCGCTTGGTTTCAACTGCTTTACGCCGAATCCTATCCAAATCTATGCCCCGGCCATCGTCTGCCACGCGAATGACCAGGTTGCGCCCTTGATGAAGCCCTTCAATCGTAATTTTGCCAGCCGCCACTTTGCCATGAGCCAGGCGGCTTTCTAGAACCTCTATGCCATGGTCAAACGCATTGCGCACCAAATGCAGCAGTGGCTCGTACAGCTTGTCTGCAATGACGCTGTCTACCATGACCTCACCGCCTTTTAGCACTAGCTCAACCTGCTTGTGAGCGTACTTGCTCTGAAGCCGGTCTACCGCAGAAGCAAAGCGTTGAAAGACTTTTTCTAGCGGCACCATTCGAGTAGAGAGCAGAATCTCGCGAGTATTAGATAGCAGGCGTTTCTGTTTCTCTAGCGCCTGAGCGGACTGCCTGACGAACAGCTCAATCGCTTCAGCACTTTCTGACTGCTGAACGGTTTCTTCTAAAACAGATTGGGCCAGTCGTTGCACATCGCTGTAGCGATCTAGCTCTAGCGTATCGAAGCTGTTGTAGCCTGGCAGGGAGGCGCTAGGCATAGAAGCGGGTTGGCTGGTCTGATCTTTTTGCTGGTTGAGCTGCTGTTGCTGCTGCGAAATTCGAGAAAGTAGCCGCTTCACTAAAATCGAAAGCTGATCGTTATAGAGAGTTTGTCGGTTTTGCTGTGTCAGGAGCTCTCCCATCGCCTGATCGAGCTGATCTAAATGCTCAGCGGCTACTCGAACGGTGGCTTTGTTGCGTGGATCAGACTCTAGAACGTCCGCTGAATGACTAGAGGCGGCGCTAGAAGAAACAGTTTTAGATGGAGCCGAACTAGCTGCGTTAGCTGACCTCGAACCGAGTGAGGCCGAGGGCTGTAAGTTTGGACTAAGCGGTGAGGCTAGAGGCGTCTTTGCTACGGAGAGGTCACTTTCGCGATCGCTAATATCTAGGAAAGACGAACTCTCAGATGGAGATAGGTTGTCTTCTGGCGCTGAGGTTTCAAGCTCCAAGGTTTCAAGCGCTGAGGTTTCAGGCGCTGGGGCTTCAAACGGGTCGTCCCAGTCTTCTGGCTCCATATCGAGATATGCCTCTTCATCAGGCGTTAGATCTCCCCACTTCATCCTATTCAGATTGTTCAGAATGTTGTCTGAGGGGGTGCCTGAAATATCGCCTGAAATATTGTCTGAAGTATTAGATGCGATCTCACCGTGGTTTATATCATGAGCTGTCTCTCCAATCGGCTGAGTGAGCATTTGCCACTGGCGCTTAAACCAGCTAGGTCTCGCTGCTTCTGGCTTCTGGCTAGTGGAATCAGGACTGTTGGCAAAAATAGAACTGTTGTTGTTGATTGCGGTCGGCGCTTGGTTACTGCTAGCGGGCCGCGCTGCTGGGACTTTCTGCGAGAGCGGTCGAGCCCTGTCGTAAAATTGTTGCAGTTCGGCAGAAGGTGAGCCGCCGGTGGTTCTATCGCCGTTTAAGACCTGTGCCTGGGCGGCTTTGAAGTTCTCTAGAGCGACCGATGCAATCTCTAAAACCCTATCGGGCTGCTGGGCTAGCGCCTTGAGCGTCACGGTCGCAATTTCTCCAAAACCGGGTAGATCTAATGATTCTGCTAGATCTATAAAGACTTCGGCCTGAGTCCTGAGCAGATCTCTGAGGCTGTCTAAGCTGTGCGCTTCGAGCTGTGGGTGGTCGAGCTTAGCCGCTGCCAATGCGATCGCTAGCGCCTCTATTCTTTGGGCCACTCCCATCTCGAAAATAGATTGGGCTAAGTCGAATCCTAGTTCGGCGGAGGCGGGTATATGGCCCTGCTGACCAAAGCGATCGCCCAGTAAATCCTGTAGCCGCGCCATCACTATCGCCATGCGATCTAGCGTCACGACTGCTGCCATACGGCCTTGCAAAGCTGTGCTAGCTTTAGTCCTCTTAGTCCCGGCTGTCCCGGCTGCTGGCTGCTGCGCTGATACGAGCTGTTGTAAGCAGTCGTAGCATTCAAACAACAGCTTTTCTACCTCCTGGCTCACCACGGTATCGTCGTAGCACAGCGCATTAAAGGCGTCTTCTAAGGCATGGGCGGCTTGAACTAGGTTGTCGAGGCCCACGCTAGCCGCCGCGCCCTTTAGCGTGTGCGTTGCCCGCATTAAAGCATGTACCTTTTGCAGACTAAAGTTTCCCCGCAGCGTTTGCAGCTCGCTATCAATGGTTTGCAGGAGGTCGGCAGACTCTTGCAAAAAAAACTGACGCGTTTGTTCAGAGATAGAGTGAACGGCTTTCATGGGTGGCTCAATGCTTTCAATGCTAGGAGAGTAAAGAAGGGCAGCGGTTTTTCTGGGGATTTACT
>Ga0209194_1000732_pt1 | contig 23967 bp, 27 predicted proteins | sample COGITO_mtgs_1004_FD_184787 | JGI IMG/M metagenome (GOLD analysis project Ga0209194, IMG submission 184787) | Pelagic marine microbial communities from North Sea - COGITO_mtgs_100413 (SPAdes) (version 2) | ecosystem: Environmental > Aquatic > Marine > Epipelagic ...
AATTGTAACAGAATCTATTTCTTGCATCTGAGCCACAACTCCAGATTTTTCTATTTCCTTGTTATATTCAAATAAATTTGTTTTAGACTGACAGAATGCTTGGTTCAGACATAGAAGAGTCAAAAATAAAGTAATATAATATCTCATAGTTAAATTCAATTAAACACAACGTTGTTGTATATGGTTTGTTGCGTGTTTTAAGAACCTAATTTAGCAAATACAAACCAAATAGAAAATCCGCGAGGATTTTCGTATGTAGGCTAGAACCAGCAATAAATTATATACATTGTTGGCAGTAGTGTTTATTTTACTTAAAGTAAAGTTTATTTGTCATTTAGATTTGTTTGTTTTACATTTGACAAAACTTTAATATTTTCAACTATGAAATTGAATTATCTGTTTCCTAACAAGTACAAAAAAATTGGTTGGTTAATAGTCATTCCTTCCGCAATCATTGGTTTGACAACTCTTATTTTTGAGTTCGAACCTAATTCTTTAGATTTTAATATCCCTGCTATTTTTATTGACGAGCTTTTTGGTGATAAGCATTTCATCGGAATAGTTAACAACAATATTTTAAATGAAATTTTGGGTGTTCTTATTATATTGAGTTCATTATTAGTTGCTTTTTCTAAAGAAGAGTCAGAAGATGAATATATTTCCAAAATTAGGTTGGAGTCTTTGGTTTGGGCTGTTTATTTAAACTACGCTATTCTTTTAATATCATTTTTATTCATATTCGATATGTCTTTTTTATGGGTTATGATATTTAATATGTTTACAATTTTACTATTTTTTATTATTCGGTTTAATTGGCAAATTTCTAAACTTAAAAAATCTGCTCGTTATGAAGAATAGTATTAAAGTTGAGAGAGCAAAAAAAAATATTACTCAAGCAGATTTAGCTATACTAGCAAAAGTCAGTAGACAAACAATTAATGCTATGGAATTGGGGAAATATGTTCCATCAACAGTTTTGTCTTTGAGGTTAGCTCAAATTTTTGAAGTTGAGATAAGCGAAATCTTTACTTTAGAAGATTCCGATTGGGTTTAGGACATATTACTGCCAACGTGTTTGTGTATGATTAGTGGCGTTTTTAAGCACCTAATTTAGCAAATAAACACCAAATAGAAAATCCGCGAGGATTTTCGTAGGTAGGCTTTTACTAGCAATTTTTTTTACACGGTGTTCTCTGTAGTTTTCTATCAAAAACAATCAAATATTTCATTAAATGATTTTAATTAGACTTTAAAATTTTAAATACCTGATTACCTAATTTCAAGTAGTATATATTAGGCGATAAATTTGATAAATCAATCTCTTGATTATTTGTTTTAATTGTTCCAATAATCAATAGCTTTCCTAAAGAAGAAAACAACTCATAATTCAATTCCCTAGAAAAATTTAATGACAAATTTATCTTTGAATTGGTTGGATTTGGATAGATGTTCACTTGTATATTATCAAATTCAGGGACAGACAATATTCCATTAATATCAAATTTCGAGAAAAAATGCCAAATTTCCATTGAAGCATTAATATCTTGGTTTGTTCCTGGTAATGTGATAGCTGAGCTTGGCCAAGTATGACCGCCTCCAATAATTTTCATGTGCTCTGTAGTTACGCCATTATCACCACCTGAGTAAATAATATGTTCGACAGTGCTTCCGTCTGAATGATTTATATCTGTTAGAGCAGTAGTAGTTGGACTTGTTTCACAATTATTATAATTTACCCAGTAAGATATGACATCTTCAATGGATCGTGTCCAAGTATCACCATTATATAGCACATTGCTGTCACCTGTGCCATGAATTTGCAGAATTGGTGTTGGCTGCTGGGCGTTACATGCATCATAAGTATCTGGAGTCATGGAGCCTGTAACAGAGGCCACAGCTGCAATTTTTTCACTCAATTGACAAGCCAACAAAAAACTCATAAAACCACCATTAGACATTCCTGTTGCGTATACTCTGTCTAAATTTATGGTGTATAAATTTGCTAATTCATCGATTAATGCTTCTGTAAAACCAACATCATCTGTCGTGTTTCCATTTCCCAGAAATCCTACATTCCACTGTTGGTCTCCATTTTTTATAGTTCCTTGAGGATGAACCAAAAGAAATCCTTCTGTATCAGCTATATCTCGAAAATCGCCGTAAAACATTTGTTCGTTTGCATTACTCCCATATCCATGAAAATTTAGAACTAAAGGCACATCTGTGCTGCCATCGTAAATCGCCGGAATATATAATATATAGTCTCTTTGAATTCCATTGTGTATCATAGATCCATTGATGGTTTGTTGGGCCGAAATCGGGAAAGAAAATCCTATAAGAACAAGTAAAATAGTTGTGTGTTTCAAAATTAAAATAATTTAAATAATGATATTCTATAATAATAAGAGTTTGATTTAATCTACAATTACAGAGAACGGTCTTGTGTATGGTTAGTTGCGTGTGTAAGTAACTAAATTAGCAAAAGAAAACGAACCAGAGAAAATTCCGAAGGAATTTCCGAGTACACACATTACAAGCAATTGATTATACACATTGTTGTAGTGCGTTTTTTATAACATAGTTTTCTTTAAAGGCTTCTGTTTCTTTTTATGATTTGACTATAATGATAAATATCATTGTATTATAGGATATTTAGTTGTAACCTAATTATTAAAACAATATAACTATGAAAACAAGGCTAATTATTTTGATTTTTTGTTTAGGGTTTTTTAACAATTCCCTGGGACAAGTTTTAACAGAGGAAAAAGATCAATCTCCTCAAGAACTATATGATTTTCATATTAGTAAAAAGAAAGCAAACAATACTGCTGCATGGATAACTTTAAGTGGAGGAATAGCCATGATTGTTGGAGGAATTGGAATTAATGTGGCCGAAGACTTGGATAATATTTTTAGCGATGACAATACAAATAATAACAAAGGTCTTTGGTTGTCTTATTTAGGAGGAGCCACTACTCTAATTAGTATTCCGCTGTTTATTGCAAAAGGTAAACACAAAGAAAAGGCCAAAATTCAATTAGAAAATGGGGCAGTTGGATTTGATAATAAGGTAAACTATACAGGTATTTCTATAGTGTTTTCATTTTAGACTTCGGTTTATTTAAATGCACTACAACGTGTTTGTATATGGTTTGTTGCGTATTTTTAGCAACCAATTTAGTAAATAATTACCGACCAAGAAAGTTCGCGAGCTTGCCTGCGGCAGCCAGGGACTTTCGTAAGCAGACTAGAACCAAGCAATTATATACGTTGTTACTTTTCGTTAATTTATCAATTCAATTTGTTTATATATTTTAATGGCGAATTTTCATCCGTTTTTTATAAGTTAAGCTTCTCCAAACCCATTCAAGGGGTCCAAATTGATAGTATTTCAACCAAATATTACTCAAAATTATTTGTATCACGACAATAATTACAGCAATAATGAACGTTGGGATTAACCCTATTTTCCCAAACAGACTAAATCCGAAATTGTAAAAAATGACAATCATTAAAACTGTTTGTATAATGTAATTAGTCAAGGCCGTTCTTCCCAAAGGTATCAAATATTTCAATACTCTTTTACCAATTAAAGTCGGGGCAATTTTGATTATTACCATGATATAAGAAATACTCATCAGCAGTTGACCAACCATTGATAAGAATTTATAACGAATGTTTTGAAGAGTAGGCACCTCATATGCATTACCCCCTAAAAGTTTTGAAGAAATAGTAATTATTATCCCACTGATTAAAATAGTTAATATCAGTTTTGTAGATTTTGGTGTTTTTTTAAAGAAGTCTACTGAGGCTAAATAGTAACCCAAAAGAAAAATACCAAGGAATTTAAAATAGCCTCCCGATGGTATGTAGCTTAATTGCTTCCATATAAAATTATGAATATTTAACTTGAATATTTCACTAACAGAACCCTTTCTAAAAATATTAATAACATCTACATTTAACATATCCGGATAGGAAGTGCGAGCAATTGGTGTTTGATTTGTGTTTGCAGGATTAAGAGCCAGCAAGGCTTCAGTAAATGGTAAAAGAGCAAAATCTAATAAAAGTGGTACAAACAGAAAAAAGAGTGACCATCGAAGAAGTTTTTTTGGTTTTACATTACGAAATAAAATAAGAATAAAACCATAAATAGAATATGTAAGTAATATATCTCCATACCAAAATAAAGTATGTAGAATCCCAATGATAAATAAAATGAACAATCTTCTCCGATACGTTCTTAAAAAATCAACAGTTCTATCTCTGTTTTTGTTGATTTGTATATAAAAACCAACAGCAAATAAAATTGAAAATATAGTGTAAAATTTACCTGTGACTGTAATTTCTAATAAATTATATAATTTATTATCTAACCCAAAGTTCGATATCTGTTTCAGCTCTTCAAAGGGCATAAACATGTAACCGCTGAAAAAACTCATATTCATAAAAATAATTCCGAGTAGTGCAAATCCACGAAGAATATCTATAATTTCGATTCTTTTATTTGGTTCAATAGGCTTGCTAATTGACATAGGTATATCTTTTTTTAATCAAATTATATTTTTCATATGGGGCCAAAATGAAAGGTAACGGTAAGTATATATATAGTAGTGAGGTACGAGCTATGATTTCATATACATTGTTAGCTGCTTTTTTTATTCTTTTCGATGTTATATTCCTTGTATTAAATCAAGCCCCATTCCTAAAATTATTGCCACAAGAAAAAAAGTTATCATACCAAGCAGGTAAGATAAAAAACCTTTCAAATAGTTTGCTTTTTTGTTTTTGTCAAAGAATCGTCCAATTGCCCATGAAGTATATACTAGTGCAATCATTCCTCCTATTTGCAATATTGCTATTTTGATTGTGCTTTCTATGATTCCGAAAACTGTATAAATCAACATACCAATTCCCATTACGAAACAAAGTAAGATTAGAATTTCAAAAAAATTATATTCATATTTCCTAAAAAAAACTTTAATCCAACCTGCAATAAAAATTGCCATCAAGATGTTCGCATAACCGTAATTACTCTGAATCCATCCGAAAATTTTCGTAGTTGCTGACTCCTCAAACCCTCCGGCATTTACATAACCATCTTCAAAGTGAAAAAATTGTTGAGCCAAAGTATAAATCAATGAAGTAATAATGATAAAGATTATCGGTTTTACAAGCCTACCTCTATCTTCAAGAATGAATTTTTGAATATTCTTTCCAGGTCTTAGTAATAATTCCCTTATCGTGTATAAAATCCCTTTATCGAAGTTTAATACGCTGCTAATTTCCTTTAGAATATATTGTCCATCTATTCTTTTCAATGCAATAGGAGTTCCACAATTAGGACAGTAATTTTGCATAACTTGAGATTTACAATTTTCACATAATTCTCCTATCATTTATTTAAGATTTCGTTCTTTTAAAACCTCTTTCAAATCTTTATCATTTTTAGAATTATTGACCATTAAATAAATGAAAAACAAAGGAATTAGTGTAAGAAATCCCCAAGTATTTTTCGCAACACTCCAAATTATTATTCCAATACAAAATCCAATTAATAAAGCATTAATAATGGAATCTGATTTTAGCTTTTTTGCTTTCTTCAAAAGTTCGTCGTCCGATGATTCTAATAACTCTTTTTTATTCATTAATTTTTTTGTTCGGTTGTTTTAATTGCAGCTAACGTGTTTGTATATGGTTTGTTGTGTGTTTCGAGCAACTAATTTAGTAAATAATAACGGACAAAGAAAGTCCGAGAGGACTTTCGCTAGCAGGTAAGAAGCCAGCAATAAATTATATGTGGTGTTGCCAACCGTTATTTATTTCAACTCAAGTTTGTTAATTCTATTTCCGACTGTAAATTCTTTCATTTCCTTTTCGAGATTATTAAAATCTACTTGTTTTACTTTCTTTATGATTTCTCCGTTTTTCATTAAATGAATTTCATCACAAGTATTCGCTAAAGTTGAAAATATGTGAGAAGAAATAATTACTATTTTTTCTAATTCTTTAAACCTTTTTATAATTTCAGTTATTATTAAATTACTTTGTATGTCAACGCCATTAAAAGGTTCGTCCAGAATAAAAACATCGTTTTGTTGCAAAAGAATAGCAGTTAAAGCCAATTTCTTTTTCATTCCTGTGGAATAAGTAGAAGCGTACTGATTTAACGGCAAATCAAATATGTTTTTGTTCTCAATATTGGATAATTCTATTTGTCTTGTGTTGGCAAGAAGTTGTATATATTCTTTTCCAGTAATTTTAGAGAAAAAGAACGGTTCTGTTAATAAAAGTCCTAAATGGTCTTTTAATTTAGTATAGTCAGATGAGATATTTCCTTTATAATTTTCAAGTCCTGAAATACATCTAAATAGTGTTGTTTTTCCTGCTCCGTTTTCTCCAACAATGCCATATATTTTTCCTTTTTCAAATTCTAAATCTATTGAATTTAGAACTTGATTTTTACCATAAAACTTTGATAATTTTTTAATTTTAATCATTTAAAATGGTATTTAATTTTTTAATAGACTGAGAATAAAAAAGAGGAATAAATATTAAAAGTATTGGCGGAAACATAAAACTTAATCCAATTAAAATTACTTTTGACATATTCATTTCATTTGGGAAAGATGAATATTTAGCAAAAATTATTGTCGTGAGATAAGCATAACATAAAAAAATAAAAACAATTAAAATATCTATTTGATTAAAAAATGAAATCCCTAATGTAATTATAATTGGTAAACTTAAAATTGAAAAATAGGTTAAGCACGTTTTCATTTTTTCTAATAAAAATTCTTTTGAGGATAAATTGTAATTCCAAACAAAATATTCGTTTTCTGTTTTTGAATAATAGGAAAAGCAAGTAATTCCAATTAATAGCATAGAAAAAACACCAAGGTTAAAATTTCCAACTGTGACTGAAATATAAGTTAAGAAATAAGCTATTGGAAAAACATAAAATGTCTTTCTAAAGCCAACAGTAAATTCAAAAGGATTTTTACTGAATGGTGTTGGAATTGTTACATTTAGATTTGTACTAAAGTTGAACAACATTATAATAGTGACACATAAATTTAATATTACAGAGAAGAGAAATTGTTTTTGATAAATTAAAAAAAGAGTAAAAGGCAAGCAATAAATAATATTTTCTAATATTCTCAATTTTTTGTAATTGTATTTATTAAATATAGATTTTAAAAAATCATTTCTTTTTGGTTCACTTAATTTTGAAACGAAACTTACTGCAAGTAATCCGTAAATATAATTAGCAAATTCTGTTTTTTCAAATAAGTAATTAGATAATAAAACAAATACAAATGGTAAAAGTGTATATCCAATCAAAAGAGGAAGTCCGAAATCAATCATTTTCCTGTTTAGCATTTTAAATCGAAGTAGGAAATATTCTTTCATTCGCAATTTTCATCTAATGGTTGGCAACGGTTTGGCTAAACTGCGTTTCAATGCAGTTTAGGTTTTGTTAGCAAATGCTTTTTTATCTGATTCAAAATAATCTCTCTTAATTTTGAACTTCTATTATTTCTGGCAATTTATAAGATCCATTTAATACATTGTCATCAGGACCATAAATGCGCAATACAGTGTAGAAAGGTCCTTCAGGAGTAGGTAACCAATTACCTTCTTTATTTGCACCAGGAGAGTCTGTTTGGAAATAAATGGTCATCGAACCGTCTTTATCCTTTTTCAATGATTTAGTTTGACTACCTATGCTGTATCTGTTTATTGAGTTTTCAACCAAAAATCGATTTGGAAGATCGTACATTGTAAAAGACCAGAAATAGTCAGACTTTGGTAATTCATCAGCAGAGAAAGTTATTGAATAATTCTTTTTACTTCCATCAAGTAATTCGCCTTTAATGTCGGTTTTAAAGCTAGGATACATAGCCTGAGAAGGGTAATTTCCAAATTGCCCAACAATTACTCCAACAGTTCTATTTAAATAATCTTCACCTATAATTTCTCTTGTGTTAAATAGCTTTTTACCGTCATTTGTAATAGCTATCTGCTGATCAATTTCTTTAAGAGCTTCTTCTATGCCAGTATTAATCGCCCGCACAAATGAACTGTCCATTTTATCCAGTTGCCATTCCCTGCCAGCTTCAATACCAATTTTTTTTGCATTTTCAAGCATCGTTTGATCTGCTTTATTTGGGATGATATAGTCTAGCATAAAATTTGCGTACTTAAAGAAATTGATGTTCTTTAAGTCACTCGATTCATAGCTAATCCAATTTATATTTTCTGTTATTATTTTAGGTTCAGATCCAATGTATGAACTCAATGGTTGCAGAATATATCCATTTTGTATATACTCCATCGCTGGGATGTCATCTTGACCATTTACTCCGGTTCTAGTTAAAGTTCCAATAAACTGAGATTCCGAATTAATCGCACGCTTAATACCTTTCGGAATTGGTCTGTCAAAGTCTTTTGTAGTTAATAGGTAATTCCCGCCGTCTTGTCCATCTATTATTGAGCCTGGTGCATCAATTACGTACCCCCACATATCGTCCCATTGACACACATAATATCGATTACCATCTGAGGGAGGCATGGTCAATACCCACGGTTCAGAGCGCAAATCAACCCATGCCCAAGAATAGGGCGTATTATTATTTGGTGTTGGAATGTCCTTATTATCTGGAGTAGATAAACCATAGTGTTTGTAGACTCCAAATCCTCCTATGTATTCTGGTGCATTCTTATTAATTGCTTGATTGTACATCGTACCATAATTATATACAAGAGGAAATAAGGCGATGTAAGTTTCTTTTGCAATGCGTTTTATTTCATTTTGATCCATTGTTTGCTCATTCTGAGTTACTACCTTTTTTTCTCCCTCCAGCTTGCATCCTAATAGAGAAAATAGGACAATAGAAATAGTTATTATTTTATATTTCATTTTGGTACTATTTGTTTTTGCTAACGTTGTTGTATAAGATTAGTTACGTGATTTAAGCAACTAATTTAGTAAATATAAACCAAATAGAAGGTCCGCGAGGACTTTCGTAAATTAGCTAAAACTAGCAATTAATTATACACGGTGTTGTAGCACGTTTTTTAATAATTACCTTTTCCTTTGACACAGTGCCTTATACCTCCTTTTGGATTTTTCATATCTCCTTGATATCTTGGAATAATATGACAGTGAAAATGCATTACAGATTGTCCTGCAACTTCTCCGCAATTCATTCCAATATTATATCCATCAGGCTCATATTCATCTTCTATAATTTCTTTTGCTTTTGCAATCAGCTCTGTTAATTCTATACGTTCATGAGAGTCCAACTCAAAGTAGTCTATTTTCTCTTTATTAGAAATAATTAAAATATGACCTGGTGAAACTGGAAAACCATCTTTTATCAAAAAGAATTGCTTTCCCTTATACAATATTCTATTTGGCTCAATGTTACTAAATACACTCATTAAAAATTTCCATTTAATTCGATTTCTGGGTTCCACGTAATTATTGCAGAATCTAACGCTAATTGATATTGCTTGTTTAAAAAGTCTATCCTTTTTTGCTTTGTGTTTCCTGTTTGATTTACGATTGTTTCTGCTAAAGGATGTTTGCTTTCAATATAAAACTCATTTCTGTTAAATAATCTTTGTAAAAATCTTTTTTCAGGAATACGAGCAGACTTATTTCTGTTAATATCCTTATCTGCTAAAACAAGATTCCATACACCATTTATATTCGCTCCAAAATCATTATGGATAGTTTTATTAAGGTGTGGCAGAAAATGGTCTACTTCACATAATTTTGATGTACCGCTTACAACAGAAATATCTTGAAAACTGTAAAAGCATTTACCTTTCTGATATCCATTTAATGAATCTCTAACTGAAGTTATATCTGTTCTTCTCATAAAGTCATTTTCTAAAAAGAATAATGATTTATCCTCATCATACTTGACCTCTAGTAGTTTAGGGTTTAAATTCAGATTCCAAGCCGTTTCAACTAAATTCCAACGCGCTTCAACTTCCTGATTAAAATTCTGGAAATGAAAAGATTCTTTTAACTTAAGAAGACTGTCTTTTATAACTATTTCTTTATTACCTGATGTGTAATTCTTTTCATAAAAAATATCAGGAATTTGACCTCCATTTATATTTTGAAATGCATCAACTACATTAACAAAACCTAATTTTTCTGTTTTTGACCATAATTCTGTATCTGAAATATTTCCTTTTATGTGACTTCTACAAACATTTAAAAAACTACTTGATTTTGAATTTCCTTGTTTATCGTTTTCTTTTAAATGCTCAATAATGTTTTTAGAAAATGGTTGAGATAATTCGGCTAAAGAAATTTTAGTGGTTTCTTTATTTACAAGTTCCAATAAACTTTTAGCAAACGCGAACTTATAAGTAGCACTATTTTTCCCAAATAAAATTAAAGCTCTCCATTGAGATTCTAAACTTGGGTCATTTATTTGAAATTGTGTCATTTCGTTCGTTTCTCAAATGTGCTACAACGTCTCGTATATGAGCAGTAGCGGATAAAATTGCGCTAACTTTTCAGATAGCAATATACTCAATTAAACACAAAAACGGTTTGAGTTCAAACCCAAACCGCTATTGCTTATATATCTTGTTGTAAGCTTTTATTCTTCCATTGCCTTACGCACTTTGTGCATTATAGCAAGGTTGTTTAGAAAAGGAATAAAGTAATATGGTCCCATTTTTTCTTCAGTTCTTGGTATAGGGTGAACAGCAATACTGGAATTAATATTAGAGATATATTCTACCATTGCTTCTCTTTCATTGTCAGGTAGTCCACCGCCAATGCATATGAAATCAATTGATTCTGTTTCAATTATTTCTTTAATTCTATCTTTTGAATTGCTGGCAATAACGTTTCTGCCATATCTTTCCCATTCTTCAACTAACACGTCCAATGTTGATTGTAATCTTCCGATGGCTAAAATTCTTGGTTCCATTTTATTTTCTGTTTTATGCGTTTTTTCCGTAGAGCATGCCAATAAGATAGCACCTAGAATGAATGTAATAAATAGTTTTTTCATAATATGTTATCTTTCAAATTCCATATTTACCGGTTGTTCTAGCAATTTTGATACGGGACATCTTGAACCAATAGTTAATAAACGTTCAATTTGTTCATCTTCCAAAGGGTTTTCAAACTGCACAGCTTTAACTATTGTCTTTGTTGGTTTCCCGGAAGAGATAACATCTTTCATTTTCACATCTACATTGATGTTGCCTACATTCCATCCTTTGTTATCCGCATACATTTTTATAGTGATAGCAGTACAAGCTGCTAAAGCAGATAGTACATATTGAGCAGGGTTTGGATATTGATCAGCCCCCCCAATAGATTCAGGTTCGTCTACCATTACCGTATGCTTGGTGGTTTTTATTTCCATCAAGTAGTTTTCTGCACCAAGGGTGCCATTTGCGTATAAAGTATCCTTCATTTTCATGTCTTATCCTTATTATTGTTCAAAGTATAGCTCAATGCTCCAGAAGGACACTTATCAATCTGAGCTTTTAGTTCTTCAGAAGAAGCGTTTTCTATTTTTATCCATGGTCGTTCCTTAGGATTGTATACGTTAGGTAATGACCTAACGCATACACCTGCATGAATACATTTTGACTGATCCCAATGGATAGTGATGTCCTCATTTTTATATTGCATTTTCATAATATGTTTATTTAAATTTTAGCATTGGTTTATATGATTCCTTGTTCGCAAAGAATAAGAATTGGTTCATTGCCGTGGCAATAAAAGCTCCTCCAATTCCTGCAGGATCTAAGAAAAGATGGAACCAAAAGGCATTCAGTAATACGGGGAATAGTATTACTAATGCTAATGCTTGAAATCTGTTGATTAACAGCATTATTCCAGTTACAATTTCTACTATGGCCACTGCCTGCATTAAGTAGCCACTTTTAACTAAGGCTCCCATAAATTCACCAGCTGATTCTGGCAGTGGAGGCATGGGCATAAATTGTAGAAATTTATTTAGTCCAAATATCAGAACCATTAATCCTAAGAGGATTCGTACAATAATTTTTGCTTTTTTCATTTGTAGTAAAATTTAATTTATACAAATGTCTGTACTTCTGAATTTCTACGGATTCACATAGATGAAGAAATGAAGTTATTTTCCTTTAGCTATTTTGCTCCTTATTGTGCTTAACGTTTGTGGCATGATGCCTAAGTAAGAAGCTATCATTTTTTGAGGGACTCTATTAGGTAGCTCTGGATATGTTTCTAAAAAATAATTATAACGGTCAACAGCGGGTGAACCAATAAGCATGAGTATCCTGCGTTGCATCTTTCCAAGGTTTCGAGACATCTTCTTCATGTTTTGCAGTAATTTGTCTTTTGAAAGGTCAGCTTCCTTTGGGTAATCTTTCTTTAATACTATTACCTCTGAATTTTCTAGGCAATCAATGTATAACGTAGTCGGTTCATTAAATTCTACAGCTTCAATGTCTCCTGTAATCCATCCTTCAGAGGCGAACATATAGATGTGTTCTTTTCCAGTACTGTCGATAATGTAACTTCTAGTAAGCCCCTTTTTAATGTAAATAGCATTGGCTTTTAACTGTTTAGGTTGTTGAATGAATTCACCTTTTTTAAACCGCTTAAGGTTAGGGGCAGTTTCGATATCTAGAATTTTTCCTAATTCATTCATGTTACTATTAATTGCTTACAACGTTTAGTATAAGACCAGCAGCGTGCAAATGCATCTATCTTTTAGATTGAACTCAGATATTATAAGATTTCATAAAGGTTATATTGTCCTGTCTTACCTTTTAAGGTAGTCTGAAACGAATTATGCTTTGGGTATGTTTCTTTTACTTCTTGATAAGCCTCTTCAGAAAGTAAAAGTTTAGTGTCAAGCTCTTTGTTAGCGGATTCAATACGACTGGCATAATTTACATTATCACCTATAACTGCCAATTTCTTCATATTCCCGGTATCAAAGGGGCCTAGAATGACGTTCCCGTAATGAACCCCTGCACGAATTCTAAATTTTATATTAAAATTTTCATCAAGATAGTTATTAAACAGTTCTAATTTTTCATTCATTTCTTCTATTGCCTGAATTGCATCCAAAACGGAATTATTACTTTTTTTATCCGTTCCAAAAACAGCCAAAACACCATCCCCAGCTACATCGCTAATAAATCCCTTATAATCTTGAATAATCACATTCATAATTCGATAATATCGATTAAGAATATGAACTATATCATAAGAAGGAAGTTTTTCTGCTAAGGGCGTATAGTCAATAATATCGGTAAATACTATAGTCAACTTTTGTTCACTCCCAAGAGCGATTTCTGAATCTTTAGAAAACTGTTCGGATATAATGTCCATATCCAATTTGTCCGATACCATTCTTCGGATTGATATATTGCCAATTATATTGGTTTGGCAAGCCAGACGAATGTCTGAAGGAAAATTTAATTTTTCGGCCATTTTTTGCTCTTCCTTGTTTCGTGGATTACATTTTTCTAATCCTTCTATTATACGAACCTTGCAAGTAGAGCATGTTGCTATTCCTCCACAGGCATGCGCGTGATTAAAGCCAGCAGCTAAGGTGGCTTCTAATATGGTACTGGTGTCAGGACAATTAATCTCTTGATTCTCTTTAAACAATTGGATTTTATGTGATACCAAACTATTCATTATTTTTATCTTTTTTAATAGGGTGCAACGGGCTGTATATGAATGCTTAACAGCAAATAAATGGACTCATACAGACTATTTGCCGGCAAACCTAATTCCAGTTAATTCTGCCATATCTTTTTTCCATGTGGTAATATCTCTTTGCTCAAATTGGTTCAAATGATTATGTCCGCAGGCTCTTGCCATAACTTTCATTAATTCAGTAGAAGCATTAAAGAAATTATAAAGCTGGGTTGCTGACTTGTCTATATTTATCAATTTTCTTAATTCAGGTTTTTGCGTAGCGATGCCTGCAGGGCAATTATTTGTGTTACACATTCTTGCTGCAACACAACCAATAGATTGTAATGCAGAATTAGATACAGCAACCCCATCTGCACCTAAAGCCATTGCCTTTATAAAATCATCAGGAACTCTAATTCCTCCTGTAATAATAAGTGTAACATCTTTTCTGTTTATTTTATCCAGATAATGTCTCGCTCTGGCTAAAGCAGGAATTGTAGGTACAGAAATATTGTTTCTGAAAATTAATGGAGCAGCACCAGTTCCACCACCTCTTCCGTCCAAAATAATGTAATCGGCACTTGCATCTAAAGCAAACTGAATGTCTTCTTCAATATGATTTGCAGATAATTTGAAGCCTATTGGAATGCCGCCAGCAACTTCTCTGACTTTATCTGCAAATGCTTTGAAATCTTCTGTTGTATGCAAGTCGTCAAAAGTTGGCGGCGAAACTGCAGGCGTACCTTCTTTTAGATTTCTTACTTCTGCTATTTTGCCAATTACTTTATTTCCCGAAAGGTGACCACCAGTTCCTGTTTTTGCACCTTGGCCACCTTTGAAATGAAAGGCTTGAACTCTTTTTAGTTTCTCCCATTCAAAACCAAATTTAGCAGACGCGTATTCGTAAAAATATTTACCATTGGCTTGTTGTTCATCATCTAACATCCCACCTTCTCCTGAACAGATTCCTGTTCCTGCCATTTCTGCTCCTTTTGCTAAAGAAACTTTTGCTTCTTCAGACAATGCCCCAAAACTCATATCCGAAACAAATAATGGTATGTCTAACTTTAAAGGCTTCTTTGCATTTGGTCCAATGATTAATTCAGATCCCACGGCTACATCTTCCATTAATGGTTTAGTTGCCATTTGAGCAGCCAATAATTGAATGTCATTCCAGCGAGGCAATTCGGGAATAGGAACACCCATAGCACCCATTTCACCGTGATGGCCTGTTTTAGACAAACCATCTTTAGCCAAAGCTTTGATGTAAGCTAACGTAGGCTCTTCTTTGGTTGCGCCAGAACTAACTGGTTCTGATGTTTCAGATGTAGTATTTTCTTCTTTTAATGTCGCATGTGTTCCGTCACAATAGGGTGGATTCTTAGTTTGTTTACACATGCATAAGTAGGCATCACCAGTTTCCTCTGGAGTAAATTTTACAGGTGTAATATCGGTACTGCGGTGTGAGCCATCACAAAAAGGTTGCTTGCTACTTAAACCGCAGGCACACCAATACTGGTCTTCTCCTTTATTCACTTCTATTTTAATAGGTTTTCTATCTACAATTTTTGGTTTGTCCATTTTGATATTTTTTTATTTCGAATTCTTAAACAATTTCTTTGCTACATTAAATACTTTCCTTCCATGGGTTCTATTTTTGGTGGTAAATCCGACTCTCCTAATACTTCTCGCAGATTTATTTCTATTGTTCTGGAAAGCGCATCTATTGGTGTGTCATTCGGATGATTTTCAAACGGATTTTCTATATGTCTTCCCAAATACTCAAGTAGTATGAATACATATCCGATTAAAAATGATAATGGGAAAAACCATAAATCAAAATATCCAACCAAACTCAATGGTAATAATATTAGAAAGACCCTGATTGCATATTGCATATACCAATTATACTGCATCGGAAAAACAGTATTCTTTATTCGTTCAGACTTTCCAAGTGCATCATTAAAATTCTCCATAATGGCATCAAAGCTTAAATGTCTAAAATCTTCAAAATATTTTTGTTCATATAAAGCTTTTATATCAAGTACTTGGTTTTTCAATATCGCCAATGGAATGTGTTGTTTCTTTTGTAATTTATTAAATTCATCCTTGGATATAAATGGAGAAATTGTTTCTTTCCAATCTAATTTTCTCAGGTGCTTATTTACAGCCCAAACAAAAGCCATATGCCTATAAATTAATCTTTTTTGAACAGAGATAATATCCTCTTTTGTAAGCTCAGAATTCCATTGAGTTCCAACAAGGCTAATTACTTTAAGGCCAAAATACCGACTATCATTAACTAATTTTCCCCAAATTTTTCTGGCTTCCCACCACCGGTCATAGGCTGAATTATTTCTAAAACCAATCAAAAAGGCTAATGCAGTGCCAATCACACCTGTAGGAAAGGTGAGCTGCCTAAGTTTATCTGGATCAAAATAATTTGCACAAAAAAAAGTGATAATGCAAGTTGCCACCAAAAACCACATATTGTTTTTAGTAAAAGCATATAGTTTTGAAATTTCTATTTTTCTAGTTAGTATCATAATTGCTAATCATTTTGATCGTTTAAATTTCATTATTTATTGGTGCTGCTGCAAAACTATCTATTCCTATTTCCATCTGAGTTAAATGTTTTCGTAATAAGAAAGCGCCCCTAATAGACATTTGCTTATTTGGTTTTTAAGTTCTTTAGTGATTGCATTTTCAATTGCAATCCATTGTGAAACTTTTGGGTTGTATACCTTTATAAATGCAGAAAAAACGAATGCACAACACTATGTAAAAAGCATTAAAACTATTTTATACATTAAACGTTAACACACATACGGGTTTCACCTGTCGATTAAAATTTAGTATATAATGATTAACCATGAGTTGATAGAAACTTACAGGCTCATATGTGAGCCATCACAATATGGAGGGTTCTTTGTTTGCTTGCACATACACATAGCTGCAGTTTTGTTTTCTTCTGCTGTAAATACATTTGGGGTAAACTCACTTCCAGCATGCGCACCATTGCACCAAGGCTGATTTTCGGATTTTCCGCATGCGCACCACGCATACGTTTTACCTTCTTCTAATTGTTCCATTTGTGGGGTCGTGCCCGATACATTTGCATTGCTCATAGTTACTAAATTTTGATTTTAGTAAAACTAATGACTATTAAATACCTATGCATTCATGTAGATGAAGAAATGAAGTTATTCTCCTTTTGCGATTTTGCTCCGTATTGTACTGAGTGTTTGCGGCATGATACCTAGGTATGATGCAATCATTTTTTGGGGGACTCTACTAGGAAGCTCTGGATATGTTTCTAAAAAATAATTATAGCGGTCAACAGCGGGTGACCCAATAAGCATGAGTATCCTGCGTTGCATCTTTCCAATGTTTCGAGACATCTTCTTCATGTTTTGCAGTAATTTTTCTTTTGAAAGGTCAGCTTCTTTTAGGTAATTTTTCTTTAATACTATTACCTCTGAATTTTCTAGGCAATCAATGTATAACGTAGTCGGTTCATTAAATTCTACAGCTTCAATGTCTCCTGTAATCCATCCTTCAGAGGCGAACATATAAATGTGTTCTTTTCCTGTGCTGTCGATAATGTAACTTCTAATTAGTCCTTTTTTTACATAGATAGCATTAGCATTTAATTGATTCGGCCGTTGAATAAATTCACCCTTTTTAAAGTGCTTAAGGTTTGAGTTAGCTTCGATATTTAGAATTTTTTCTAATTCACTCATGTTTCTATTAATTGCTTACAACGGTTTTGTATAAGATTAGTGTGGGAGGTAGACAATGATTATATTGTCAGCCTAGCCACAAGCTTATACTTATTTTGTGTTTTTTATTTGTCGATTTAAAAATACTTAAATAAGTGTAAGCGGCACAATAAAGAAACCAAAACTTTGGATTAAACCCTAAAAACCCACATTAATTTTATACAGTGTTGTGGCTAGTTTTTCTTTCTAATGATTTTTACAATTCGGTTAATCGAAATTTCCGATAAATTCCATTCATAACCTTCAAAATCCGTAGTGTTGATAAATTGAACAACTACGGCATCAATATCTTTGTGGTATTCTGCAAGGCTTTGATAACCAACTACTAAACCTCCATGATTATATTCATAAGGATAGATTTCTTGTTCTCCTTTGTCAAATACCGAACCATCGTTCAATGCCCGAAGGAATATACCCACATCTTCTGCTGTGGCCAACATTCCGTATTCACGAGCTTTAAAATCTTCCTCATAACCCACATAATATCCACTCATTACATCATTTAAATTGACTTCTGCAATAGAAAAGAAGGTGTTTTTCAGTTCTAAGGGAATCAATATTTTCTCGTTGATATACTGGTTGTGGTTATACCCTAAAACATTATCCATAATCCTACGAAGCAATAAATAATTCGTGTTTGAATATTCATATCCTCCATTAGGTTTAAAACTGGCTGGTAGGTCAAGAGCAAAATCTAAGGCATTTTTGCCATTCTTCTGTTCGTTTTCCCAATACGCTGGATTATCTGTGAAATTTGGAATACCAGAACGGTGTTGAATCATCATCCTCAACGTAATTTCTTCAGTATTTTCAATCCTAGTTCTAAGATCTGGAAGATAATCAGCCAGTGTTTTATCAAAAGACAAACGTTTTTCTTTAACCAGTTTAGTAGCTGCTGCAGCCGTATATAACTTGCTAATACTTGCAATTTTGAACAATGAATTTGGGTCGGCTTGTATTTTCTTTTCTCTGTTTTTCCAACCACCTGCGTAAAATGATGGTGGTTTCCCTACTTGGTCTACGTAAACTATCATTCCATCAAATCCATGACCAATGGCTTCATCTACTTGTCCTGGAACAGTATTTGGTAGCGGTAATATCCAAGCCTTTACTAAAATCCATGGCACGAAAAACATGGAGATTGCTGTTCCACCGAACAATAGGATTCTGATTATTAAGATATTTTTTTTCCTAGTCATAAATTTTGGAACGATCGCTTTTAAATGTCTTGTCCTGAAATATGGCTACAGGTTAAAATTGAATTAAGCTGATAATTTATATACCATATTAGGTGTTTTATAATCTAAAGATAAATGTAATCTTAATTCATTGTATAAATTAATTGCATTTTTTGCAGCTCTCTTTGCGTGACTCACGTTATCAAAGGTTTGGTCTAAATAAAATTCATCTTTTAAAATTCCATTTACTCTCTCTGCCATTGCATTTTCGTAACAATGATTTTCTTCTGTCATACTAATATCTATCTTTTTTCTTTTGAGTATTTGTGTGTACACATTACTGCAATATTGTATACCTCTATCAGAGTGGTGTATGAGTCCTTTAATGTTTTTAGCTTGATAAATGGCCTTATTAAGTGCCCTCACACATCCTTTAAGTTCCAAGCTATCACTAATATCATAACCCACTATTTTTCTGGAATGCATATCTGTTATTAAAGCCAGGTAGCAAAAGCCCTTTATGGTTCTAATGTATGTAATATCAGATACCCAAACTTGGTTAGCTCTAGTGATTTCTAAGTCTTTTATGATGTTATTATATTTATAAAAACGATGATAAGAGTTCGTAGTTCTAGCACTGGTTTTCCTTCTAAGTGTCAGCATTTGATGTTTTCTAAGGACACTAAATAGAGTATCTCGACCGACTTTAATATTGGCTTTATTAAAATCTGCATTTAATGATTTCACAAGTTTTCTCACGCCTTCTCTAGGAAGGGATTTGCGTCTTTTTCTAACGATATTAATAATCTGTTGTTCTCGGTTTAAACGTATATCAGCTCTATTTTTATGCTTGTAATAAGCATCACGTTTAAGTCCAAAACAATGGGTTATAGTTGTCAAAGAAGCAAATCCCTTAGATATTTTTTTGGCCTTGCTTAAGGCTTTATAGGTAGCTTTTTTTTTAGTTCATTAACTGATTTATAGCCAAGATCTTCAGCTGCTACTTCAAGATAACAATCCTGTACCATAGCGTCGAGATCTTTTTTAAGTAGTAGTTTTTTTAGCTGTTCAATCTCTTTTTGAAGTGCCTTAATTCTAGATATTTCGTCTTTTGTTTCCACTTTTACTCTGGTGTTCATTAAGTCTTTACGATTGTACTTTTTAATCCACACATTTACTGTTGTGGGTGCAATAGAGTAGAGTTTACAAAGCTCACTCTTTGTGTGTTTTCCGATTGTAAGTTCGGCTAAAATTTTTAATTTAAAAGGTTCACTGTAACGTCTAATTACTTTGTCATTTCTATACATAATGTTTAAAATTATGTAGCCTTATTTCAGGACGGGTCAGCATTATGCACAACGTTTAGTATAATAGCAGTAGCGAATTAAAACACACCTACTTTTCGACAAGCAATATACTTAATTAAACCCAAAAACGGTTTGAGTATTCACCCAAACCGCTATTGTTTTTATACCTTGTTGGCATTAGTTATTCTTTTATGAATTTTGAAGAATAGATGCCTTTGTCATTATAGACTTTTATAATCAGTATGCCTGTATTTATATCCTCAACATTCACGGTTTTTGAATTTTTAATACTTTTTACTAACTGACCAGTTAATGAGTATATTTCAATAAGACTTACATTCTCGACATCTACAGTAACAGTTCTTTTTACCGGGTTTGGGTAAACATTAATACTAAAAGAATCAGAATTTAGATCATTTACACCTAATGCTGAATCATCCCAAACAATTGGTGTACCTCTAAATGAACGTCCATTTTCCATAGTTAAATGTTCTAGAACACTTAATGTTGAATTTGTAAGATCAAAGACTACTAGAGTTCCATAGCCATTCATTCCTCCTGTTCTGGAAGTAGAGTATAACTTGTCATTGTAAAGTGTCCAGCCTGCGCTAAAACCGCCTCCATCTTGATCTCTATCAAAACTATATTCAATGCTATAAACATTCGTTGTCATATCATACGAAAATAAGTGTCCGTGGTTATTTGATCCAAGGAAATTTGTAGAACCATATAGCTTTCCATTATACTCGGTAAGTATGCTATTTGTAGTTCTAACATCTGATTCAAAAATATGTTCTACTTGAAAAGTAAATGTTGTTGTATCCAATGAATAAATAACAGCTCTGTTTTCACCTGCTCCAGTTCCTAGTACGCTAGCATCCGTCATACCGTAGATTCTTCCATTAGATGCAAGCATAATATTATCCGTCATATGACCATATTGATTGGTGGAATGTGTATTTGTGAATGATGTTAACGTTGCTGTATTTAAATCATAAACTTCAACGTTGTTTACTGCAGCCATAACAATTTTTTGACTAGGTAATTCGATAACTCCAGGAGTAACTTTTATTTCAGTGATTGAAGATGTATAATCATGAATTCTTTGCGCAGGATTGGTTAAATCATGCTCCATTAAACTTAAATCGTTAAACGGGCCGTTGGTTGAATAAGTTGTATAATAAACATTTCCATTAGAGGCTAAAAGAGGTCTATTCATCCATTGACTTTGAGCATATTCATCATTGAGATGCGCTGCAAAAGGATCTTCTAAATATTGAACTGTACCTGTAACAACGTTAAAAAGAGCTAAACTTCCATGTTCATTTTGAGCAACAGGGTTTCCGGCAGTATTTGGACCACCTTTACCAATATATCCAATAAAAGTAGTTTCATTAAGCTGAGTAAGTTCGCCAATAATTGTTCTTCCTTCTCTGGAACCGTGAGATTTTAATATTGTGTTTTGACCTGTTGCAATGTTGTGAGAAAAAATCGCCCCAGCACCACCTTCAGAACCATTTCTAGTAGATCCAATAATATTTCCATTATCCACTAATATTCCAAACTCAGTATTGTAACCTGGTTTTGTTGGATCTGTTTCATCACCTGTCAAAATAATTTCGAATATATTAGTAGTGTAATCATAAGACCACATTTGAGTTGCGTCCGTGGAGAAAGAGCACGTACCGAAAATTTTACTTCCACTTACTTGCATTCCAGTACCAGAAGCAAAAGCAAAACCAACAGGAAAATCAAAGACTTTAAGGTAAGCGCCTGTTCCAGTATTATATTGTATAATAGTACCAGTATTGTGTGCCCCTCCAAAACGTGTAGTGACATACATTTTAGCATCGTTAGCCTGAACAATACCAGCAGGCTCACTTCCTAAAATCGCTAATTCAGTGAAGAGAATACTCCATTCATTTACTTGCGTGTTAGTTGTTAAATTGTAACTCCATACGCCACCACCCCAATTACTTGTAGCGTTAAAACGGTCTTTTGTACCATAAATAGTATTAATTGTGGGGTTATAAACCATTTGTCCATGTGCGTGAGCCATTACCCAACCTGCAGCGTTTAAGGCATCTACATATGATAATTGATCTGTGTTGGTGTCAATTTTGTATAGGTATCCCTCTTCATTATTCGTTGCGTTACTATTCCTTTTACAAAGACCATAAATGTTGCTCCCATCACCTTTAAGTAAGGCCGTAACGGGTAGATGACCAACATCGTTTAGCGGGTCTTTAAAACTACCAATCACTTTATATTCTCCTGTGTTGGTGTCAAATTTCCAAATACCGCCTCGATTGGCTACGCCACCCATTAAGGCAATTCCATAAAACACACCAGGGCTAGCTTCAAGAGCAGTATAACCAGGAGCATTTAAATCATTATCAAAAGCATCAGACGGAACTAACAAATCACTATGCCATTCTTGGTTTCCAATAAATGAATGTAAGACGTCCACTTTACCTGTTGTGGGGTCATAACTATAGAATGCGCCTCTTGATCTTCTTGCTGGGTAGTAAGCAGCAGAACGATTACCACTCGTTGAAGTATTTACGCCATAGTATTTACCATCAGAGCCTAGTGTCAAGCCTCCATTGTATTCATCAGTTCCGAAGGCAGTTTCTAGTAGAAGGTTAAAACCATACAAAGGATTACCTTCTAAGCTTAATTGGTTACTTGTTGTATTTGAATTGAGATCATAACTAACAATAGACCCATTGGAGTTGTCTCCTCCAAATTCTGATGTAAAAAGTAGTTTTTGACTAAAACCTTTAGTTAAAAGGGAAATTAGTAAGATAAAAAGTAATTTTGTTTTCATACGATATCAAATTAAAAGGTTCACAATCTTTGTAAATTTACGCATTTTTTTTTATTAATGCCAACGGTTTTGTGTATGATTTCGTTGCGTGTTTAAGCACTAAAGTTAGCAAATAAATCACAGATAGAAAGTCCGCGAGGACTTTCGTAAGTAGGCTAGAATTAGCAATGAATTATAAACGTTGTTGTGCTTTCGTTATTTTAAATTATAAATTTCCTTTTTAATTTCTTTTCTCAAATCACCGTTCATTACCACAGCTCTATTCATTAAATTAATAGAAAATCTTTTGACGTTTATTTGATATTTGGCTAATTGTAAAAGATTGGTTGTTGTAATTTTTTCTTTAACGAGTTTTTCGTCAACTAGTAAGTTTTCACTGTATTCTAGATGAGATAGAACAAATGGGATTATTCTGTTGTTAGTGAAGTTTTCTCCATATTCAGAACTAGTTTTTAATCGTTCATACATTTGTTCATAATATGCTGTCAAATTATTTTTTAGATTGTCATTTTTAAATGACGAAAATAAACCACTCGATTTTAAGCTTGAATAGGAGTTATTGCTCTTATAAAAGAAGAAGTAGTTGTCCAAATTATACATTATTGAATCTAACCTAATAGTGTTGTAAGTTCCATTTGAAAGAGCCAATAAATACTCAACTCTTCTGGAATCACCTCGTAAGAAGCCATTTAAAACAACTTCGTCTTGCTTCAAGTCTTGTGCAATCTGTTTAAGGGCTTCTTTTAGGACAATATCTTCTTTACTTTTTTCATTCCAGTTATTTACTTGAAGAGCTAATAGAATTCCGATCATAACCAATATTATTTCACCAATAGCATACTTCAAATACTTTCCAGTTTTATTTTTTTCCATGAGGTCGTATCTAATTCTTCTAAAGAACTTAATCATATTTATAGTTTATATTTTTCCCGCAAGCGGCTATCTTCACCAAATGTCCACAGGACATTCGATTTTGCTTTGCAAAATTGTGTTTCGATAATCTAAAGAATTTTATCATTGGATAGATGTTTGTCTAATGAAGCACAACGTTTAGTATATGGCAAGTAGGGCAGCAGAAAGTATTGAACTTTCATGTTTGCACTGAGCCAAAGCGTTGTATTTTGTTTTTATCTTTTTCATTTTAAAAGCCAAATCAACGATTTGGCGGTGTTGGTTAACA
>Ga0209194_1000734_pt1 | contig 23936 bp, 24 predicted proteins | sample COGITO_mtgs_1004_FD_184787 | JGI IMG/M metagenome (GOLD analysis project Ga0209194, IMG submission 184787) | Pelagic marine microbial communities from North Sea - COGITO_mtgs_100413 (SPAdes) (version 2) | ecosystem: Environmental > Aquatic > Marine > Epipelagic ...
CAGCTTCCGGCTTTGATGCAGACGGGCGTTACGCTGGTGGTGTCGCCGCTGGTGGCGCTGATGGAAAATCAGGTGCAGGAATTGAGCGAGAAGCGGCTTCCGGCGGCGGCTCTGCACAGTGAGTTGGATAAGTCTTCGCGGTGGCAGGTAATGCAGCGGCTTCAGCGAGATGAGCTTCGTCTTCTCTATCTCTCTCCAGAGACGCTGCTGAGCCAATCTGTTTGGAGCGCGCTCTGCCATCCTCAACTTAAAATCAATGCATTAGTCTTGGATGAGGCTCATTGTTTGACTCAGTGGGGCGATACGTTTCGGCCTACTTACCGGCGGCTAGGTGCGGTGCGAGCCAGCTTGTTAGCGCACAAGCCCAAAGGGGCTAAGATTGCGATCGCAGCTTTTACGGCAACTGCCGATCCAGCCACTCAACAAACCCTCAAAACCGTTTTACAGCTAAACAATCCGCAGCTCGTTCTGCTCAACCCTTACCGCAGTAATCTTCACCTCGCGGTTAAAACGGTATGGACGCCAAAGGGTCGAAAACGCGCCCTGCTCAAGTTTGTGCAAAGCCACGGAAAGCAGTCGGGACTCGTCTATGCACGTACTCGCAGAGGCACCGAATCGCTGGCGAGATGGTTTGCGCAGCAGGGCTATTCTGTGCAGGCTTATCATGGCGGCTTAGGCGCTGCCCAACGGCGGCGCATCGAAGCTCAGTGGATTGGCGGCGACTGTCAGTTTGTCGTCTGCACCTCTGCGTTTGGCATGGGTATCAACAAATCGGACTGTCGGTTTGTGGCGCATTATGAGGTGCCGAGTTTGATTTCGGAGTATGTGCAGGAGGTGGGCCGGGCGGGGCGAGATGGCAAGCCTGCAGAGGCGCTGTCTTTGGTGAGCGAACCGACTGGGCTGCTATCTCCTGAAGACAAGCGGCGGTGGCAGTTTTTTGAGCAAAAGGCGAAGGAGCTAGAGCGGTCGGCGGTGCGGCTGTCGAAGCAGATTCCGGCAAAAGGAAATGTAGATGAGGTGCGGCGTCAGTTTAAAGAGGGCGCTCAGGCGCTGGCACTGCTGCATCGAAGCGGGCAGTTGCGCTGGTTAGATCCGTTTACTTATCAGCTAGAGAAGGGCCGCCAGTATCCGCTAGAGCAGGCGGAGTCTGGCGCGATTGTGATGAAGCGGTATTTGTTTACTCGGCGGTGTCGCTGGCAGGTTTTGCTTGAAGAATTTGGGTTTGCACAGGAAGCTGAGAAGACGGCTTGTGGAGAGTGCGATCGCTGCCGTCAGTCTAAGAGAAAAACCTAAGCCTGAACTAGCCGCTGAGCTAAATAGTTTCGGGTTGTTTTTCTTCGCTCGCGGCCAGCAAAGATTCAGCCTCTTCTTTTTCGGTTGCCAAGCTATCGCTTGAACCCACCACGGCTGCTGTCTCAACTTTCTTAGAAAATCCCCAGGCAAACAGGCTAAAAATTAGCGTGACCATAATCCACTCGGGCGGCACCCACTCTGGATTGATCACTCGAACCAGCAGACGAAGACCTACAAAAGCAACCGTCACGAAGCCTGCATCTTCTAAATGTACGTAAATTTCTAGCCAGCGGATAAACAGGCCCGCCATGAAGCGCAGTGCGATGATGCCAATCGTGCCGCCGAGGAGGACGATTAGCACGTCCTTTGAAAGGGCGATCGCAGTCGTCACACTATCCAAGGAAAAGGCCAGGTCAGTAAGCGCAATCGTAGGTACAGCTTGCCACAGCGTATTAAACTTAGGCGCACTCGAATCTTCGTCGTCTGACTTGCTAGTGAAGTGCTGATAAACCAGCCAGAGCAGATAGGCCGCACCGGCGACTTCAAACTGCCAGTACTTCAGCACCCAGCCCGCTGCTAATATCAGAGCGACTCGCAGGACGAAAGCGGCAATAAGGCCAACGTTGAGCGCTTTTGTTTGGAGTTCTTCGGTTTTGAGTCCTTGGGCGATCGCCGCTAGCGCGATCGCATTATCCGCCGAAAGTACCAGCTCTAGCATAATGAGCACTGGCAATAGCAGTAGCGTATCTCCCCCTATCGTGGGGGACATGTCGAGCAAGCGGTCTAGCATACGGTGGCCAAAGGTCTTTTTTATCGAGGGCGGACATCATGGCCCAACCCTCCCTAGAATAGATCGTAAAGTAAACGGTTTGCCCCTATCGATAGAAGGGCAACTCACAAGTTCGATCAGATACCTCTTCAAGACGAATACTCTGTGACCTCTCCCCTAGAAAAATTCCGCGCCCAATATCCAGAAGGTTGCTTGAGCGCCGACTTGGTTTCTGTTTATGACGGGCAATACATTGTTCGAGCTGTGGTCAGCAACGGCGGCGTTCCTTTAGCGACCGGGCTAGCGGCCAGTGTCGATGTGCAGATTGCCGAAGATAAAGCGCGCGATCGGGCGATCGCCTTGCTATGTCTTCAAGTCGAGGGTGTTCAAGTCGAGGGTGTTCAAGCTGAGGGTATTCAAGCTGAGGGTATTCAAGCCAATGTCATCCAGATAAAGAGTACTCAAACAGACGATCAACCCAAAGCTGCCTCTGCTGAGATCTTTGAATCAAATGGAATTCAAGCAAATGGAATTCAAGCAAATGGTGCTCAAACAAATGGCGCTCAAACAAACGGACATCAGCAGATAGAACTAGAGGCTGCGCTGCTGACAGAGACGCCGACCGCTTTATCGCCAGCCCCTTTACCAGCGCTTGAGCTAGTCAGTGCCGACGAGCCTGAAGAAGATGCCGTATCGCTAGAGCCACCAGATGCTGAGCTAGATCCTTCAGATGACAGCGGTCCTCCGCTAGAGGCAATGGCAGAAGAGCTTAGCCAACCTTCTGCAGCGACTATCGCCTTAGAAAATTTCAGCACCAGTCCCAACCCGGTTGACCTTTCGGACGTAATTGCCCAGACCGACGTGGAGCTGACACGCTTGGGATGGTCGAACGCGCAGGGCCGAGAGTATTTGGAGAAGACTTATGGCAAGCGATCGCGCCAGCAGCTAACCGACGAAGAGCTGCTAGGATTTTTGCTCTACCTAGAGGATCATTAAATTCGAAAGAACCTGCTATGAGGTTGCCGCAGCTTGGCGGAGTTCTACAATCTGCGATCGGATCTTTTTCGTTTGGGCTACTAGCTCGGCTTGAGACAGCTCAGACTGCTCACCAGAGGCTAGCCATTTCATCTGAACTTTCTTGGCTTCAGCTTCGGCATCCCCTAGAATCAGGCCCAGTATTGCGCCACTGCGATCCGCTCGCTTAAACTGTTTGCCAAAGGCACTGCCGCTCAGATCAACTTCTACTGAATAGCCTTCTTTTCGCAGGTCGTTCGCTAGCTTTACCGCCTGAAACTCCGCCTTCTCCCCGCGCGAAATCAAATAGATATCCAGCTCGGCCTCAGTGCTGAATGTCTCCATCTGCTCTAGCAAAATAATCAGTCGCTCTAACCCCATGCCGAAGCCAATCGCAGGCGTATCTGGCCCACCGAGCTGGGAGACTAAGCCGTCATAGCGACCGCCACCGCAGACAGTAGCCTGCGCGCCCAGATCGGAAGATTGAATTTCGAAGGCGGTGTGGGTGTAGTAGTCTAGGCCACGCACCAGGCGAGGATTGATGTTGAAGGGAATGCCTAAGTCGGTGAGGAGCTGCTGAACGCCGTCGAAGTGTTTTTGCGAATCGTCGCTGAGATAGTCGAGCAGGCTAGGCGCGTCGACGACGATTTCTTGAGTGCGTTTGTCTTTGCTATCTAGAATGCGCAGCGGATTGCGTGTGAGTCGATCTTGCGAGTCGGGATCTAGCTCATCTTTATAGGGGGTGAAGTAGCTGACTAAAGCGTCGCGGTAGGTTTGGCGGTCTTCCCCGCTGCCGACGGAGTTGAGGTCTAGCGAGAGTGCGGTGAGGCCCAGTTGGTTAAGAATTTGAGTGGCGATCGCAATAATTTCTACATCGGCTCTGGGATCTCGGCTCCCCAAAATTTCTACGTCGAGCTGATGAAACTGCCGCTGCCTACCGGCTTGTGGCCGCTCGTAGCGAAACGCAGGCCCAATGTGCCAGAGCCGCTGCACGCCGCCCTGAGCATGAAGCTTGTTTTGAATGAAAGCGCGGACTAATCCAGCGGTAATTTCGGGCCGTAGCGCAATCGAGCGTCCGCCGCGATCTTCAAAGCTGTACATTTCTTTGCCGACAGCATCGGTAGCTTCTCCAATTCCTCGGGCAAATAGCTCGGTCTGCTCGAAAATAGGCGTGCGGATCTCGCGGTAGGCCCATTGCAAGAGTACCTGCCGGGCAATATCTTCAATAGCTGCCCATAGCGCAGACTCGGAAGGCAAAATATCGCGGGTTCCCCGAATGGCTTGCAGCATACCCATAAAAATAACCTGGAAATAAGTGAGAACAGGCCAGCCGATTCTGTAAGACGCCTGTAAAATGCCCGCAAAGTAAAAGAGCTGAGAAATCAGGCTAGCTTACAATCTGCGTCGCTAGCAAGCCTATTGTTTGTGGCTTGCTTATTGGCGCTTGCTATAGCAAATGCCCCGCAGAAAGCGCTTAAAACTCGCTGCGGGGCATTTGTCTATTGATTAGGCTTGCGCTAACTAACGGCGTAATTAGAGAAGCGCTTCTTCCTGGTGCGTCTGGATGGTGCAGTCGGAAGTAGGATACGCAACACAGGTGAGCACGAAGCCTGCTTCAATTTGATCGTCGTCTAGGAAAACTTGATCGGATTGATCAACCGTGCCGGATACCATTTTGCCCGTGCAGCTAGAGCAGGAGCCAGCGCGGCAGGAGGCAGGAAGATCGAGGCCCGCATCTTCGGCGGCTTCGATGATGTACTGATCGTCAGCACATTCTATAGTCTCGTTAATGCCTTCATCTTCATTAACGAGTGTGACTTTGTAAGTGGCCATGGGAAACCCTCTTGTAGCTATTTAATGTTTGGTTTAATTATTTTGGTATTAATCAAACTCTTTTTCACAATACACCGCTGGCTGCGCGGGCGAAATAGGCAGTTTGGCATAGACCCAAAAGCATACAAATTGGCCGATCCCCATTTCATATTCTGACTATTTTGAGATTTGGGGCTGTATATTTTTCGCGGCGGCGAGCCGCTAGCAAGATCCACGGGGCGATAGAATTAATAGCTGCTTCACCCGTTCTCTCACTGCTGCGATTACTGCTGCGATCGCCCGCTCAAAATCATGCCAAACCCCGCCTGCTCCCCAGAAGACATCGCCTCAGAAGGACTCAAACCCGACGAATACGATGAGATAGTACAGCGTTTGGGTCGCCATCCTAATCGGGCTGAGCTAGGGATGTTTGGCGTGATGTGGTCAGAGCACTGCTGCTATAAAAACTCGCGGCCTTTGCTCAGTCAGTTTCCAACGGAGGGCGATCGCATCCTGGTCGGCCCTGGCGAAAATGCAGGCGTCATCGACGTTGGCAACGGAATGCAGGTTGCTTTTAAGATCGAATCGCACAATCATCCGTCGGCTATTGAACCTTTTCAGGGCGCAGCAACGGGTGTGGGCGGCATTTTGCGAGACATCTTCACGATGGGCGCACGGCCGATTGCCGCACTCAATTCACTGCGCTTCGGCAACTTAGACAACGCAAGAACCCGCCAGATCTTTACGGGCGTCGTATCAGGTATTGCGCATTACGGCAACTGCTTTGGGGTGCCAACCGTTGGCGGAGAAGTCTTTTTTGACGAAGCTTATACCGGCAATCCGCTGGTGAATGCGATGGCGATTGGTCTGATGGAAACAGATGAGATCGTCAAGTCTGGCGCGGTAGGCATTGGTAATCCGGTGCTGTATGTAGGGTCTACCACAGGGCGCGATGGCATGGGCGGCGCGAGTTTTGCTAGCGCGGAGCTAAGCGATGAGTCTGAGGCAAACAGGCCAGCGGTACAAGTGGGCGATCCGTTTTTAGAGAAGTCTTTGGTAGAAGCTTGCTTGGAGGCGTTTAAGACGGGTGGCGTGGCCGCTGCTCAAGATATGGGCGCGGCGGGCATTACCTGTTCTACCGCCGAGATGGCGGCAAATGGCGGCGTTGGCATTGAGTTAGATCTCGATCTCATTCCAGAACGGGAGCCAGGGATGGTGCCGTATGAGTACTTGCTGTCTGAGTCTCAAGAGCGAATGCTGTTTGTAGCGCATAAAGGGCGCGAGCAGGAGCTAATTGATATTTTCCATCGCTGGGGGCTACATGCGGTGGTGGCAGGCACCGTGATTGAAGAGCCAATTGTGCGGATTTTGTTTGAGGGAGGGGTCGCGGCAGAAATTCCGGCGACTGCCCTTTCTGATAACACGCCCATTTACAATCACGAGCTGATGGCAGAGCCACCTGAGTATGCACAAAAAGCTTGGGCCTGGCAGGAAAGCACTTTGCCCGAGGCGGCTGCGGATGGCCTTGAGGGTAAATCTTGGAATCAGGTGCTGCTAGACTTACTGGCCACGCCAACTATTGCCTCAAAGCGCTGGGTTTATCGGCAGTACGACCATCAGGTGCAAAACAATACGGTGATGATGCCAGGTGGCGCAGATGCCGCAGTAATTCGACTCAGATCTCAGATTAATCCGGATCCTAAAGCGATTTCTGGACTGGCTGCTACGGTCGATTGCAACGCTCGCTATGTCTATTTGAATCCTTACGAAGGGGCGTTAGCAGCGGTGGCTGAAGCGGCTAGAAATCTGAGCTGTGTTGGGGCTGAGCCGGTCGCGGTTACCGATAATCTAAACTTTGGCAGCCCAGAAAAGCCGGTGGGCTATTGGCAGCTAGCCGAAGCCTGCCGAGGACTTTCTGAGGGTTGCCGCGCGTTCTCTACGCCTGTGACTGGGGGTAACGTTTCGCTTTACAACGAGACGCTAGACAGCGCTGGAAAGCCGCAGCCGATCTATCCAACGCCTGTAGTTGGAATGGTGGGGTTAGTGCCTGATATTCACCAGGTATGCGGCCAAGGCTGGCAGTCTGAAGGCGATTTGATTTATCTGCTGGGAATGCAGACGGATAGCGAGAACGAAGACGCTGTAACGCTAGGCGGCTCTGAGTATCTAAAATCTATCCACCAGACAGTCGCCGGCCAGCCTCCCAAAATCGATATTGAATTAGAGCTGGCGGTACAATCGGCCTGCCGTCATGGGATTCGGCAGGGATGGGTGCGATCGGCCCATGATTGTTCAGAGGGTGGCTTTGCGATCGCGCTAGCAGAATCTTCTATTGCAGGAGAAAAAGGCGCGGCGGTAACCATTCCGCTAGGCCAAAACCGGCTCGATAAGGTGCTTTTTGCTGAAGGCGGCGCCAGAATTTTAGTTTCTGTAAATCCCGCAAGCAAAGATCACTGGGAGCGCTATTGCCAGGAGAACCTATTGGTTCACCAAGCAACGCAGTGTCATCTAATTGGCAAAGTCGAGGCCGCCCAAGCAAACTTAAAGATTACGGTCGGCAGCCACTCAGACTTGATCTCATGTCCGGTAAGTGAGCTGACGACAACATGGTCAGACGCAATTGAGAAAAAGCTGGCGCAGTACAGCTAGCCTACAGGCTTTTGCCGCACTGATGCCGCACTGATTTCTCTCGTTTTTGTCTGATATAAATTCTGTATAAAAAAGCACTTTTGAAGGCCCATTCTCTGTCAGCGACTCACTCAGGGAGTGATAGGATCTGGGCTTAGGTTAAAAAAACATTAACTTTACGCAACGCAAATTTAGCGGTACGGCGTTAATAGCTTTTGACGGCTTCTGCTTCAGCCGAAAGCACCTAATTTTGCTACAAAGCACTCTGTTTCTGCTACAAGAAGAGCAGTAACCGGTGTGCTGCGTCACCTTGCTGTGTATCTATCCTCGCTTCTATTGGAGTTTGAACCAAGCATGTCTCAGTCCACTCACTCTGCTGTTAATCTTGAATCTTCTGCGGACTGTCAATCCGCTTCGATGGTCACCCTCGCTGACGACGAGCCTGGTGGTGATGCAAGCCAAATCGCAGATGTAGCTAGACGAGCAGCCATCGATGAGCAGCGGCCAGACAAACCGGAAGAAGCCTGCGGCGTGTTCGGCGTATATGCGCCCGATGAGGCCGTCGCTACGCTGACTTATTTTGGCCTATACGCCCTTCAGCATCGCGGCCAGGAGTCGGCGGGAATTGCCGCTTTTGATCGAGGTGAAGTCCATGAGCATAAGGGGATGGGGCTAGTCTCCCAAGTATTTACAGACGATGTGCTGCACCATATTCCAGGGCAGTGGGCTGTAGGCCACACGCGCTATTCCACCACCGGCTCTAGCCATGCGGCCAATGCGCAGCCTGCGGTGGTCGATACTCGGCTAGGGCAGCTAGCGCTGGCGCACAACGGCAACATTGTAAACGTGAATAATCTACGCGCTGAACTGTTAGAGCGCAATCACGATCTGCTAACGACCTCGGACTCTGAGCTGATCGCGTTTGCGCTGGCGGAGGCGGTGAATGACGGCGGCGATTGGATAGAGAGTGCGATCGCGGCTTTCAAACGCTGCGAAGGGGCCTTTAGCCTAGTGATTGGCACGCCTACTGGCATTATTGCCGCAAGAGACCCTCACGGTATTCGTCCTTTGGTACTGGGATACATCGGCTCCAAAGCACCCATGAACGCAGAAGCAGGCTATGGCCCCGGCAAATTTGTGGTGGCTTCAGAAACCTGCGGTCTTGACATTGTAGGCGCTACCTATCTGCGCGATGTGGCTCCAGGCGAAGTGCTGTGGATTGATGGCGATGGCATCACCTCTAAAATTTGGGCCAACGCAGAGAGAAAGCTGTGCATCTTCGAGATGATTTACTTTGCGCGTCCCGACAGCGTATTTCACGGTGAGAGCCTGTACAGCTATCGTAAACGCATCGGTCAGCGGCTAGCTCAAGAATCGCCCGCAGACGTAGATTTAGTGATGGCTGTACCCGATTCGGGCATTCCCGCTGCGATTGGCTACTCCGAAGCCTCTGGCATTCCCTACGCCGAGGGGCTGATCAAAAATCGCTATGTAGGTCGCACCTTTATTCAACCGACGCAAACCATGCGCGAAACCGGCATCCGCATGAAGCTCAACCCCATGCGCGACGTACTAGAAGGCAAGCGCGTTTTGATCGTAGATGATTCTATTGTGCGCGGCACCACCAGTCGAAAGCTGGTGCAAATGCTCTATGCGGCTGGTGCTACTGAAGTGCATATGAGAATTTCGTCGCCGCCGGTCACGCACCCTTGCTTCTATGGCATTGATACTGACAATCAAGAGCAGCTCATCGCCGCAACTAAGTCTGTAAAGGAAATCGAGGCCCAGCTGGGCGCAGATTCTTTGGCCTATCTCAGTTGGGAAGGCATGTTAGAGGCGACTGGCTCAGAGGTGGGCAGTTTCTGCTCTGCTTGCTTTACCGGCGACTATCCGATTGACATTCCAAGCCAGGTGAAGCGCTCGAAGTTGATGCTAGAGAAAGTACCGGCGGAAGTTGGATAGACGAGGCTGCGCTGCATAGATCTGCTGCATCCACACTAAAAAGCCCGACTTGCGTAGCTAGAAAAAGCTTGCTAAGGTCGGGCTTTTATTCGTCTTTTTTATTATGGCAACTGCGCAACTTGTTACCCAGCGTTTAGCTTTTTACCCAGCGTTTAACAATCGGTTGAAGAGTGACTTCACTGACTGCTTTACTTTTCGCTTGCGACTCCACTTCTCAAAGTCCTTTTGGTAACGATAGCCAGATGAGCTGTAGGCTCTTATGCCTTGGAGAGTTAGCGGGATGCCCCACACTAAAGCAACGAAGAGCGAGAAAGGCTGTAACCAACCAAACGCAATGCCGAGCACGACTAAAAAGCCAACGACGATGCCATAACGGACTAGATGAGCCTGAAAATCTTGACGACGCTGCTGATTGAATAGATGTTGCTGTGCCGATTCACTTTGTAATGAGATCCACTCTCGCTCTGCTGACCACAGCGTTTCGGGCGCGATGTTTAGCTCAGACGCAATTTCTGCAAGCTGGATGCGAGTTAGATCACCAGATTCGGTTTCTTTAGCGATCGCAATTTGCAAAATCTGCTGAGCATCTTCACTAGCGTAGAGGTCGGCCATAGCGGGGTTCAAAAGCTAGAAGGGCAAAGGCAAGAGGTCATAGGCGACTAGCCTATGCTTTTATTTTTAGCTAGATTCGACGCGATCGCCCAGTAGGGAAAACCGGACGACGGTGTGCCTCTTCACGGCCACAGTCTCTTCTGTAAAACCGCTTAATTTGCCCTAGCCTCTATGGTTCTCTTTAGTTCATGTGCTCTCTCTACGCCAGGATTAAGCGTGGCAAGACCAGAGAACAACGGTGAAACTTGATGCTTCTTAATCAACTATTGGGAAATCTGAAACTAATTTCGTTGATACCAACGGCATCCAATTCATCAGAGAATCTACTATGGCTCGGCTTGTTCCCATTCTGCTAGAAGACGGTACGGAGATTTATATTGAGGCGACTGAAGACGTTGAAATTGCGCCTACAGAAGTCGCTGAGCCAGATGACGAGGAAGAAATGGTGCGCGGCGGACAGAAAGGCTGGGGCGGCGGCGGTGGTCGAGGATTTAGCGGCGTGCCGAGCGGCGGAAATGCAGCCGCAGTGGCAGCCGCTCAAAGCTTCAAGGCCATTGAAGGCACGATTCGCACCTATACCAAACATACGCTCAGCGCCTTTAAGGACATGGCCGACGCCAACGTAGACAAGGTGACGCTAGAGTTTGGCATTCGCGTCAGCGGTGAGGCGGGTGTGCCCTACGTCACTAAAGGTGCTGCCGAAAGTAACTTGAACATTACCGTTGAGTGCTCGTTCGATAGAAAAGAATAGGACAAACGGCTAAAACAGACCCAACAGAACAGACCCAATAAAACAGACCCAACAAAAAGGCTCAGCGCGACCTATCTAGCACTGAGCCTTTTTCTATGTAGATGTCTCCTTCGATAGCTTTTGATTGCTAGGCAGCAGGGCGAATCCCTACGGCGTGGCGGTCTAGCACCTTATCGACAATGCCATACTCTACGGCTTCTGCTGGAGCCATAAAGAAATCGCGCTCAGTATCTTCTTTAATCTGCGCTAGCGGTTTACCTGTATGGTCGGCCATCGCCTGATTCAGCATGTTCTTCAGATACAGAATTTCTTTGGCTTGAATCTCAATGTCTGTGGCCTGGCCCTGCGCGCCGCCCGAAGGCTGGTGAATCATCACACGAGCATTCGGCAAAATCATGCGCTTACCCTTAGCACCTGCGCTAAGCAAAAATGCACCCATACTAGCGGCTAGGCCCATGCAAATAGTGGCCACATCTGGGCGGATGTGGTTCATAGTGTCGTAGAGTCCTAGCCCGGCTGAGACTGAGCCGCCTGGCGAGTTGATATATAAGTAGATGTCTTTCTCGGGGTCTTCGGCTTCTAGAAAGAGCATTTGAGCCACGATTAGATTCATGGACTCTGCATCGACGACGCCATGTAAAAAGATGATGCGCTCTCTAAGCAGGCGCGAATAGAGATCGAAGGCACGCTCACCCCGACCCGACTGCTCAATAACGGTAGGAATCATAGAAGCTACTTAAGTTCTGCGTATTACGTTTCTTAGATTGTACAGACTTTGCTGCCTGCTGCGCCCGGTGTGGATAACCCGAACGTGACTGTTGGCTGTAAGCTGAATTTGTATGGTGGATTTGTAGTGCGGTAGTGGGGATAGGGCAAACGATGCAGGTCTTTTTAGCGGGTGCTAGCCGGGGCGCTGGGCGTGAGATTGCAAAACGGCTAGTCATAGCTGGTCATCAGGTGGTGGCGTTACTGCGTAGCGAACATGCTAGGTCAGATTTAGAGGCGTTAGGCATTACCGTTGCGATAGGGGATGCGTTAGAGGCTCAGGCAATGCAGCAGATTATGAGCGAGCATTCGCCCGATGCCGCAATTAGCACGATTGGTGGACTGCCTAGCGATGGCGGGACTAGAGCAGACTTTGCAGGCAATAAGAGTTTGATCGATGCCGCCGTAGCCGCCCAAGTGAAGCGCTTTATTTTGATTAGCTCTATCGGCAGTGGCAAGAGCGCTCAGGCACTGCCACCTCAAGCACTAGAGACATTGGGCGCAGTGCTCAAAGAGAAAGAGCAAGCGGAGGAGTACTTAGCTAACAGCGGTCTTGCTTACACCATCATTCGTCCGGGCGGACTGGTTTCGCAGCCTGCTACTGATGGAGAAGTGCTGACTGAAGACGTAACCGCAGCGGGATCGATTCCTCGGGCGGCGCTAGCAAGGCTCACGGTGAAATGTTTGGATAGCGATCGCGCTAAAAACAAAATCCTCTCAGCGATTGACACCTCTATGCAGCGCAGCAGCCAACCGTTTGAGACTTTTGAGCTTTAGGCACAGCAAGACGTAAAACAAGGCTAGTCCAATGGCTGTATCCAGTCTTTGTGAATGGCAAAGTCTAGGGTGTAGCGGGCGATCGCAAACCACAAAAAGCTTTCGCCGGCAATTAGCAGCCAAAGCAGCGGTGTAAAAGCGTCTTGCCAAAGGGTTTCGATCATGGTGAGCGATCGCACCATGCCAAACGCGCCCACTGCGCCGCTGCTGAGATGCAAATTATCGTCTTGGCGCACAATGTAGCGATAGGTAACCCCAAAGAAAAAACCGGAAGCGATCGCCACAGCTAAGTTGACGAACCAGGCGAGTAGCGTATCAGGCGCGTTGAGTGGAGCAGTGGTTATTCTGGCAAAGCCGGTTGTGAGAATGGCCGCGATGCCAACGGCGATCGCCCCAATCAGTCCAGACTTAACAGAAACTATTCGGGCTTGGGCAACAGACATCACTTCAGATTGGTTTGAGGCGGTGTCCGACTGGGTCTTGTTCGCTGTCGTCATTTTGCTGCTGCTATTTCGCTGTCGTCATTTTGCATTTTGCTGTCGTAGACGAATTGCTGTATCGGTGCTGGCCTCACTAGAAAGCAGTCAAACCGGCATAACTTTACCGTATGATGGAAAAGAAGAATCTTTGCTTAAAATTTTCCTATGGATATTCTGACACTGGGTTGGGTTTCACTGCTGGCTTGTTTCACGTTCTCTATTTCGATGGTTATTTGGGGTCGCAACGGCTTCTAGAAACCGCCTATCTATATGGCGGTCGAGCACGTTTGTTCTAGCGATAGACGTTCGAGTGATAGACATTTTGAGTGATGGGTTGTGGATTCTTTCTTTAATGCAGCGTTAGAGAACCAGCTACTGTCTGTGCTGGCGGCGCTGTCGTTTGTGCTGCTGATTGTGGTGACGCTTGGGGTAACTTATTTGACAACGGTGGAATGGCGCGATCGCCGCAAAAGAGGCAATGAGATCGCAACCATGCCTAAGCTGGCGACTAAAGCAAAAGGGAAAAGCAAGAGCAAAAAGAAAAAAGAGAAAGCTCAAGGCAAGTAGGCCCCTTTAGAGATCCGAGCTTTATGAGTTCAGCAACGCAAACAAATCGCCAACCTAGAACCGCCAGACAAATAGCTTTTGAAGCGCTCCGAGCCATTGATCGGGGCGCTTTTGCTGATGTTGTGCTGAATAAAAAGTTCAGCAAGTCGCAGCTGAGTCCGCAGGATAAAGGGCTAGTGACTGAGCTGGTTTATGGCACGGTGCGCCGACAGCGAACGCTCGATGCCCTCATCGGTCAGTATGGGAAGCGTGAGGCCAGCAAGCAGCCAGCCGATTTACGTCAGATTTTGCAGTTGGGCTTTTATCAGCTTCGCTATCTGGCGCATGTGCCCGATCATGCCGTTGTCGATACCACTGTGCAGCTAGCGAAAGCACAGAAACTGGGTAAGCTCAGCGGCGTAGTGAATGGGATGCTGCGTCAGTATATTAGAGACACTGAACGCGAGCGTTTAGAAGAAAAGGACCAGCGCGATCCGCTTCAGCTGCCGACTAATTCGACTGAGCGATTAGGCGTTTTGCACAGCTACCCGGACTGGATTATTCGAGTGTGGCAGTCGATGTTGCCAGAGGCAGAAGTCGCTGAGCTGTGTGAATGGTTTAACCAGTCGCCTAGTACCGACTTGCGAATTAACCTGCGGCGGTATTCTCTAGACGAGGCTGAGGCTATTTTTGCAGCGGCAGGCATTGAGGCGGCGCAGGTAGCGCATGTGCCTTCGGCGTTACGGTTGCAAGGTCATAATGGCGCGGTTGCTCAGCTTCCTGGCTATGCAGACGGCTGGTGGGCCGTGCAAGACAGCAGCGCTCAGTTGGTGGCTTATCTGCTAGACCCTCAGCCGGGTGAAACGGTAATAGATGCCTGCGGTGCGCCGGGTGGCAAAAGCCTGCACATAGCCGAACTGATGGGAGATGAGGGGACGGTTTTGAGCTGCGATCGCACTGCCTCGCGCACCAAAAAAATTCAGCAAAACATCGACCGCCTTGGGATGAAGTCTGTGCGCCCGCTGATGTGCGACAGCCGCAATCAGCCTACCTTTGTCGAACAAGCAGACCGCGTACTGCTAGACGTGCCCTGTTCGGGACTCGGAACGTTGAACCGCCATGCCGACGCCCGATGGCGACAAACGCCCGAGTCGGTGGCTGGGTTAGTGACGCTGCAAAGAGAGCTGCTAGCCCAAGTTTCTACTTGGGTAAAGCCGGGCGGCGTCATGGTTTATGCTACTTGTACGCTGCATCCTGCTGAAAATGAGGAACAAATTCAGTGGTTTTTGAGCGAGTACGAAGGCTGGGAGATTGAAAAACCGCCGTCAGACTTTGGGCTACAAGCCGCAGAGCAAGGTTGGATAAAAGTATGGCCGCACCGTCAGCAGATGGACGGCTTCTTTATGGTTAAGCTAAGACGGCGCTGAAGCCCATGCGTTATACATCATGGCGGTTGCAAAACCAGCCGTAAAAGTTCACGTCATTTTGCATTGCGGCGAGCTCAGCCTGATTCTGCTCAGCCATTCGGTAATACCACTGGCAGTAGTCTTCGTGGGCCTGGCGCTTTTCAACTTCAAATCTAAATTCGTGAGCGGCCTGCTGAAGTTCGAGTACCTCTTCTACCTGTTGAACTTCGGGCGAGTTAAGCGAAAGGTACTGAAACATAAGGGCAAGACGACTATTGCCCCTATATCGTAGCGGCTATACCCATCCGCGTAGGCGATAGAACCCAAAACCCACATATTCTTTCATCGCTGCGGTGAACTGGCCAATCGCAGCCGCATCAGGAAATAAAGAGATCAGTCTAGCCTGAATGGTTTGATCTACCCCCTCGAACGTTTCTTGGGTTACTAAATAATCAGTAGGTGCTGGCGTCACGCTAATGCCAAGCTTTTTGAAAATAGCGACCGAGCGAGGCATATGCAAAGCAGAGGTGACCAAGAGCAGGGAGTTGATATTTTGCTCTGCCATCAAGGCTTTTACGTTGACCGCATTCTGCCGGGTATTGAGCGAAGTTTCCTCTAGCAAAATATCGGTAGCCGGAACGTTCATGGCCATCGCAATTTCTTTCATGTCGCCTGCTTCAGAAGCGCCGCTACCCTTGCGCCAGGTAACCCGTCCACCGCTGAGAATAAGCTTGGGCGCGCTGCCTTGGTTGTAGAGCCTGGCACCGTAGAGAATGCGATCGCCCTGTTCTGAAACCTCAACCCAGGGCCGTGGGGCAAGCGCCGGTGCAACGGCTCCGCCTAACACCACAATTGCATCAGCGGTCGGCATGGAATTTGGCGGCACATATTGCCATTCCAAACTGCTGACTAGCTTATTGCTAACGAGAATATTACTGCTGAAGTAGAGAACAAAAAGAGCGGCGGCGATCGCCCAACTGGCCCGTTTGGGATGCTTCCAAAGCCAGAAAAAACCAAGCGCCATCAGCGAACAGCTCAGGCCCAGAGGATAAATCAATAGCGGCAGCAGCTTGGAAAGAAAAAACATAGAAAATCTAGTAGTCAATATCGTGCTTTGAGCTTTCTATCGTCCTGGCTATTGGTTCTGGCTGCCGTGCTAGCTATTTGTCCTAAACTATTCGTCCTGATTGTCCTAAACTGTTCGCTTTAAATTATCTATCAACGCGCTCTACTCTTCTATCTCTCGCTTTTTTACGGCGGGCCATGTAGCGCTTGTTGGCCCGATTAGATTTTAGAAAAGGCACGTGCCAGCCCGCACCAAAGTGCTCTTTGTTGGGATCGGGGCGACGCAGTTTGTCTGTTGGCGGATGATCGGTTGGCCCAGCGGGCGCACCGCCTTTAATTTGCCACCAGGCCGTAACCACGCCGCCCGCAATGCCGCCAATCGCGCCAAATAGCATACTGACGCCGGTTGAGTAGTCTAAGAGGATAAAAACCAGTAGAAAAACCAGCCAGGTTCGAATCGCTGCTGGAATAATTAAATCGGTCACGGCAACGCCCTCTAGCTTCTATCAGGTGACCTCAATATAACAGCCCACATCTGCCACCTGATGGTTTGACGGCTATATTGAACCCGATAGAAGCGGCTAAATTGCGATCCGCTCACCTATCACCTATTTATCGCATACCCATCGCCCGCCTACAGAACATCCGCTAGCTGCTTTTGGATTTCCGCACTAGGCCGGGTAGTATCGACGACCTTAACAGTATCGGTTTCTGTAAACGGTTCCATCGATTGACGCGCCAGAATGTCGGCGGTGGCATCGGCAATATCGCCACTGCGCTGATCTAGCCGAGTTTTCAAAACGTCTTCGGGAGCCTGGCAGTAGATGAACGCGAGCGGCAGGTTTTGGGCTTTTGCAGAGGCGATCGCCTCTGCTCTTTTTGCCTTGCGATCGAATTTGGCATCTAGCACAACGGCATAGCCTTCGTTGGCTAGCTCTACGCCCAAGTCAATCAACCGACTGTAAGTTTTGTCGGTCATCTCAGCTGTGTAAACCTCGTCTGAGCCTTTTTGATCCAGGGGAATTCCGGCTAAATGCTTGCGCACAGCATCCGAGCGCAGGTGAATTGCATTCGACTGCTGCGCCAGCAATTTTGCAGTGGTGCTTTTGCCAGATCCAGACAGACCTGCCATCGCTGCAATAGACCCTTTTTGCCCCGGCTGGTAGTCCTGCAGGTAAGACCAGGATAGCTGATAGTACTTCGCCGCCTTTTCGCTGGCCGCTTTCTTGTCCTCATCCGACACAGACGGATCGCCCAGCATAAAGGAGGTCACTTTTGCTCGCACATAAGACTGACGGCTCACGTACATCGGCAGCACTTTTAGCCCTTCCCAATCGCCCGTTTCTTCGGCGTACTGGTTAATAAATGCGTTGCTCAAGTCCTGTTCGCCGGCCATCTCTAAATCCATCACCACGTAGGCGATGTCGTACATCACATCGACAAAGCGGAAAGGCTCGTTGAATTCGATGCAGTCGAACAGTAAAATTTTGCCGTCCCATTCGCAGATATTGCCCAGGTGCAAATCGCCATGGCAAGCCCGAATGCGATCTTGGTCGAGCCGCTGCTGAAGCAAGTCCTGGCGAGTGGCGAAAAAATTGTCTGTGTAGGCTTTCGTTTCGTCAAACTGCTTTTGGGTTTGGGGCTTATCGACCGCATCGCCGCCGACAAAACCCGTAGTTTGCTCGTAGTTTTCATCAAAAGCTTCGCGAATTTTTTCTACGGTGCCGTAGCTGCGGATGTGATCGCTAGCTTGGGTTTTGCGGTGAAATGTGGCGATGGTTTTGGCGAGCGATCGCACCTTGGCCTCATCAAACGCACCTTGTTCAAACTGAGAACTCAGCAGCGCCGACTGTGGAAACTGCCGCATTTTCACCGCATAGTCAGCCGCATCCCCCTTGCCGTCAATTTCATATTCTCCTGCCGATTCAGTGATCTGCACTACATCTAGGTACAAGCTGCCCGCACCTCTCTGGTTTAGCCGCAATTCCTCTTGGCAAAAATGCTCGCGCTTCTCCAGGGTGGAATAGTCCAAAAAGCCAAAGTTCACCGGCTTCTTAAGCTTGTAAACATAGTCGCCCGTCAGCAGCACATAAGAAACGTGAGTTTGCATCAGGCGTACGGGTTCCGTTACCGGATGCGAATAAAACGCTGGCGAAAGCATTTGCTGAATGAGCGTAGGCAAAGAGGAATCGGACATTAGGTTGAAAAATTAGTAAATAAGAATACCCCTGACAGTTTAGAGGAGAAGAGGATTTTGCCAGTTGACTGACGCTGTGCGAATTCTATTAGCGATACCAATACAGCGGGCTATAAATGCGATCGCAAGTGCGGCCCGCTCAGGTTCTATAGTCTCTCCTGGGTCGTTTAGGCTGAATCTTTGGCCCATCCTACCTGGAGGATTCAACAAAAAAAGGCCAGAAAACTAGTTTCCTGACCTCTTTAATCAAATTTTTTACGCCGTCTTTCGACTCTCTAGGCCAAACCTAAAAACCTAGGAAGCCGTATCAATGTCTTCTTCAACCTCAATGGTCTCTGTCGGCGTTGCCTCAGGTACATCCCCAGAAGCTTCTTCAAGGGCTGCAACCGTACGCGGTGCTAGCACCGATACTACTAGCAAAGAAGGCTCTACCGAAACAGAGCTTCCCTTAGGCAGCTTAATCTCGTTCACGTGCAGCGCATCACCAATACTCAGCTCAGAAATGTCTACATCTAAAGACTGAGGAATGGCATCTGGTGGACACTTTAGCTGAATCTCGGTCATTACCATGTCGAGGGTGCCGCCTTGCTCAGCTACGCCAACCGCTTCACCTACGAAGTGAATTGGCATACTCACTTCAATTTCTTTCTGAGAAGCAATCGAAAAGAAGCTGAGGTGATGAATCCTGTTTTTCCAAGGGTGCTTTTGCACTTCACGCAGAATGACTTTGCCACTCCAGGGCATGTCGGGCACGTTGACGGTGATAACCGACTTATTAACGGTGGCATGACGCAGTAGGGCTTCAGCTTCGTAGTTGCTGAGCTTTAGCGCCACCGACTCAGAGCCATCGTGGCCATAGAGTACTGCTGGCAAAGTGCCTTCCCGGCGCAGTTTTTTCGTTTTTTCGTCCGCTGCGCGCTTAGCGCATTCAATATTGAGATCCATGAGAGGTACTTATGTTCAGTCGTGTGTTCAGTCGAAAGCGGGGGAAGGCTGTTGTCGCGCTCGCAGGCCCGAAGAGCTATATTACCCGATTGAGGGGGCACTTGATGAGGCTTCTTATCCAGCTTGCCTCTAGAAATTGTCTGGCTAGGCCGTTATACCGTGACCTTAAAGGCGCTGGTATTTTCTTTTAGAAGCGCTCGCTTCGGCCCGTGAATAGGGTCTTCTACGATGATGGTCTGATCGCGGCTAGCCCCTAGAGAAACAATTGCAATTGGCGCTTCTGCTAGCTTGGCAAGAAACTCCAAATAGTCTAGTGCGGCTTCGGGCAGGTCTTTTAGCTCGCGGCAGTGCTCTGTAGACTGCTTCCATCCAGGTAGCGTTTTGTAGATGGGCTTGCAGCGAGCAAACTGTACGGCGCTACTCGGTAAGTCTGTGCAGCGCTCGCCATCTAGCTCATAAGCCACGCAAACTTTAATCTCTTCTAGCCCATCTAGTACGTCTAGCTTGGTGATCGCTAGGCAGTCCAAACCATTTATTCGTACCGCATAGCGAGCGACCACACCGTCGAACCAACCGCAGCGGCGGCGGCGACCCGTGGTGGTGCCAAACTCTGCGCCCACTTCGCAAATCATAGAACCCACTTCGTCGTTGAGTTCGGTGGGGAAAGGGCCTTCGCCTACGCGAGTGGTGTAGGCTTTAGCGACGCCAATGACGCGATCAATGGTGGTAGGGCCAACGCCTGAGCCGATGCAGGCTCCGCCCGCTACTGGGTTAGAGGACGTGACGTAAGGATAGGTGCCGTGGTCGAGGTCTAGCAGGGTGCCCTGTGCGCCTTCGAAGAGGATGTTTTTCTTTTGCAGCGCGGCGTTATAGATTTGCAAGGAGCTGTCGGTGATGTGCGATCGCAGCCGATCTGCATAGCCCTGATACTCTTCAAACACATCATCCGCGTTCAAAGGCTCCAATCCGTAGAGCTTCTCTAGCACGACGTTCTTGGTATCAATCGTCCACTTCAACTGTTCGGCAAAGGCTTCCGCATCCATCAAGTCGATCATTCGAATGCCCGTACGCTCAGACTTATCAGCGTAAGTGGGGCCAATGCCGCGTTTGGTCGTCCCAATTTTTTTGCTGCCGCGCTGCTCCTCAGCCGCATTATCAATAATGCGGTGATAAGGCATCGTGACGTGGGCCGTCTGTGAGATGAACAGGTTGTCCGAAGAAATGCCCAGCGCTTCTACTTGATCTAGCTCAGCGATCAGCTCTTTGGGATCGATTACCGTGCCATTGCCAATGATGCATTGGGTTTCGGGATAGAGAATGCCCGAAGGAATCAAGTGCAGCTTGAAAGTTTGGTCTTCGACGACAACGGTATGGCCAGCATTTACGCCGCCCTGATATCGCACTACCACGTCTGCCGATTTGCTCAGCAGATCTGTGATTTTACCTTTACCTTCATCGCCCCATTGAGCGCCGATAACAATAACGTTAGCCAAGGGAATACATCGCTAAATTTCAAACAAACAACAATTATCACCAAGCTTTGAGTGAAGTGTCAACAACAAAATTATTAGATGAATGTCATCAAGCCCCAAAATAAAGAGGGCTACACCCCCTCCTCGAAAGCATTTGATATGGTGTAGAAAGAAGTAATAAGTTTTCTACGGTTTTTACTAATTCGTTCTCAATATGGGCGTCCGTCACTGCCACCGTCTCGACTTTTTTCCAACTTGTACGCTAGCCCTGTTTCCTTTTTCGAAGCAGATGTCTAGCCGTACTTAGATACCAGATCCCGATGCCGCAGATACCGCCTGAGTAGCGTCTGAGAACGGTCATTGAGCAATCCTCAAACGCCGCTTCGATACGGTTACTCATTGCCCAATAAAACAGCCCATAAATAACCCTTTCAGACTCCTTTTTAAAAGGTCTTATCAATACTCCCTCACGCAAAATAAAGTATTCCTATGAGTTTGTACGCAGAGCTACACCGCCATCTAGGCGGTTCCGTTGTTCCTAGAGTGCTGTGGCGCTACTTCGAACGCAATCGTCCCGATCTTTCTGGTCGATTCGAAAACTACTTAGACTTTGAGCAGTTTTACACCCATCCTAAAGACACGCTAGAAGAGTACTTAGAACTGCATACCCTAGTAGAAAGCGTGCAGACTAAAGAAGCCCTTCCTTACTTCATCTACCGCCTGATTCGCGGCGCCTATATCTTCGAAAATCTAGCTTACTTAGAGTTGCGATATACCCCTTACTACCGCACCCCAGAACGCCTTAGCGCGACCGAAAGAATTGATGCGATGGCGGAAATTATTGAGGTCGTGGGTAGAGCTAGCCAGCAGAGTGAGTATCCGGTAGTGACTAAGCAGATTCTCTGCATGCACTCGCGGCTGCCTTACGAAACCAATCGCGCTACACTCGAGCTAGCGGCTCAGTATCCCGAATACGTCTGCGGTGTAGATATTGCGGGCGGCGACTCGGTTTACAATATAGAAGAGCTAAAGCGGCTGTATTCTCAAGCTCGCGAGCTAGGGCTAAACACGACTGGGCATCTGTATGAAACTAAGGACGGCTGCTATCCGGAACTGCTGCCTTACCTCAATCGCATTGGGCACGGCATTCAAATTCCGCTGAACCATCCAGAGCTGCTAAAGGGCGTTGCTGCTAGGGGCCAGTGTCTTGAGATTTGCCCAACGACCTACTTTCAAACTGGCTCTTTGGACAATATTGGCCAGCTAAAGACCATCTTCGACCGCTGCTTTGATGCCGGTGTAGATATCGCTATTTGTACAGACAATGCGGGTTTGCACAACGTACGATTGCCATTTGAGTATGAGAATTTGCTCACTCAAGATGTGATCGGTTTTGACGAGCTAAGAGCCTGTCAAGCGTCGGCGTTTCGCCATGCATTTGCCTGGCCGCACAAGCAGCAACCCGCCTCTTTGCTCTCTACGCTGCTAAAAGATCGAGGGCGCGATAGAGGGCGTCAGCCGGTTGCTAGATAGACTTAAAAGCTGAATTCTTTTGAAGGTGGCTCAGGCTTTTTTTATTTCGAGCTTGGGCCGCTCTTCGCTGAGACTCATCGCTTGCTCAGCGGCATCGTCTAAATTTAAGACATCCTCTACCACACATACATTTCTCGCATTTAAATAAGGTTACTCGTTCATGGATAAACGTCATTTTTTGCAAACCGGTGCGGCCTTTGTTGGCGCGATCGCACTTCTTCGCTTGGCCACTCAATCAAAATCAGATGCCTCATCTAATCCTCAATCTAAAGAGCCATCAGGTACTGCTTCACAATCTGAAGTAGCGCTAATGAAAGCCAATAGTTACGAGGTTAATAAGACAGAAGAAGAATGGCGCAAAAGCCTGTCGCCCGAAGAATTTGCTGTTCTTCGAAAAGAAAGCACTGAGCGGCCTCACAGTAGCAAACTCGACAAGCTGTGGGCTGCGGGAATCTATAGCTGCGCAGGCTGTAGCAATCCACTGTTCTCTTCAGAGACTAAGTTTGACAGTGGCACTGGCTGGCCTAGCTTTTACGCCCCGCTCGATAACGCGGTTGCCACTACCGTTGACAAGTCACTTTTCATGACGCGCACTGAAGTTCACTGCGATCGCTGCGGCGGCCATCTCGGCCATGTATTTAACGATGGCCCTGAGCCAACCGGCAAACGCTACTGCATGAATGGCGTTGCCATGTCGTTTGAGGCTGCCTAGCGGTTAAGACTCCCTGACTTTTGAAGTCGCTCTAGCAGGATAGGAAAATGGACTTTAAGAGTTCATTGACTCGTCCATACGGCCAAGTACCTTATCTCGGAAGCCAGCATCTTGACTAGCTAGCCCCAGGATTTGCATATACTCGGGCATGGTCAAACCGCTTGCTTTGATCAAAGCAACGGCGTCGGCCTCAATTGACTGCTGAATCTTTAGGGCTTCAGCGCTAGTTTCAGCGGCGGGGAGTTCTGGCTCTCTATCGCTCAGTAGCTGGAGAACTTGAAGATAGGCAGCCGCAAATTGATCGACCTTGTCGGCCGCAATATCTGCGCTATCCGCTGGTAATCCACTCGGCGATTGGGCTGTTTCAATGGCAGCCGGGGTGGATAGCGTATCGGCAAGGCTCACTGTAGGCAAGCTAACCAGGCTAGCTATGCTAAGAACGGCAGCTAGTACAAAGCTCAGTAGATGAGAGCACCTGCTGCAAATTGAGCTAATTTGCGAACAGTCAGATTGCGGCTTCGATGGAGTCATCAGTAATCGTTAAGAACTTATAGCTGTCGAAAGAGTGTATCTCTTGTCTAAGGCGGTGGCAGCTCAACTTTCTGAGAGAAACATTCTGTTAAGACTAACGGGATCTGCCAACTGTATGACTAGACTAGACATACTGACTAAGTATAAATACAGATTAGACGTTCATGTCATCTAGCCAATCTTCTTCGAGTGATATGCAGGCTGCTGATTCAACCCTAGACGAGTCCCAACAGGTTTTGTCTCAGCGTGAGCTGCAAATTGTTGAACTCGTATCGGCTGGAATGACTAATCAAAAGATTTCAGAAGAGTTAGATATCAGCAAGCGCACAGTAGATAACCACGTAAGCAACGTGCTGAATAAGACAGACACCGGAAACCGAGTCGCGCTGGTTCTATGGGCTTTGCAGTCGGGCAAAGTCTGTATTGATGAGCTTAACTGCTGCCGGTTGCCGGAAAGAGAAATCGGTTGATTCCTCGAGCTAGGCGGCGCAGATCCTTAAGTTATCTACTAAATGACTAGATGAAAGTAAAAAAGCACTTCGTTTAAAGTAGTCAGACCCAAAATTCGCAAATAAAAAGCCCCCCGCACCGTCTTTAAGGACGTATACGAGGGGCTTCTTAGTCTTAGCGAGTCCGGAACTACCCAACCCATCAGGCCAGGTAGAAA
>Ga0209194_1000736_pt1 | contig 23926 bp, 42 predicted proteins | sample COGITO_mtgs_1004_FD_184787 | JGI IMG/M metagenome (GOLD analysis project Ga0209194, IMG submission 184787) | Pelagic marine microbial communities from North Sea - COGITO_mtgs_100413 (SPAdes) (version 2) | ecosystem: Environmental > Aquatic > Marine > Epipelagic ...
TAGTTTGAAGCCGTTAGATGGAACAGGAGACTTTACCTTTACTAGAGGTAGTGATATTAGTGCTACGAGAGTTAATGAGGATGGCTATATAGAGAAGGGTAGAGAGAATCTCTTGCTGCAATCAAATCAGTTTGATACTACTTGGACAATTGACACCTCAACTGCATCAATAACAAGCGGACAAGCGGATAAAGATGGCGGCACGGATGCTTGGTCATTGGTTGCAAAAGCAGTTAATGGACACCACCGAATTATTCAAACATTTACAGGTGCGGCAAATAGTATCAATACCTTTAGTGTATTCGCCAAAGCTAACGGCTACAACTTTTTAAGAATCGTTGAAAATGCAATAACGGGGGATTTTGCAACCTTTGACTTATCTAATGGAAGCGTTGCAAACACGACTGGAATAGCAAACACTGCAACGATTGAAGCGGTAGGGTCAGCAGGATGGTATAGATGTAGTATTGCTTTTGATTGTGGCGCAACCACACGCATTGACATCTACACAATGGAAACAAACGGCACAACAAGTTTTGTTGGTGATGGCGTGAGTGGAGCGTATATTATGAATGCCCAAGCAGAAAGCGGTCTTGTAGCTACTGATTACATTGAAACAGGAGCATCTACTGCACAAGCGGGTATCTTGGAGGATATGCCTCGTTTAGATTATAGTGGTGGTGCTTCGTGTCCTTCTCTTTTACTTGAGCCAAGTAGGACGAATTTAGTGCCTTATTCGGAATACTTTGATGCTTATACAAAATCAGATACCTCTATATTAACAAATCAAGCACAAAGTCCAGAGGGACTTGTTAATGCGTCTTTGATTGCTGAAACGGCTACAAATAGCAACCACTATTTGGGTCTAACTTCTGGTATTTCTGTTGTCTCTGGAACGACATATACATTTAGTGTTTTTATAAAAAAAGGAGATGGAGCATCTGCTCCCGATTATTGTCAGTTGACATTTAACTCTGCTGGTTTTGGTGCGATTTACGCTAATTTTAATTTAAGCAATGGCACAATAGGAGCATTAAGTGGCGTTACTCCTCTTATAAGCGATTCAACCATTAATGGTTTTTGGAGATGTAGTATTACGGCAACCGCTACTTCTACGGCTAATACTGGCTCAATCGTAGCATTTACAAATAACAATGATTCATTAGGTCGTTTGCCATCCTATCTTGGGAATACGGCTTCGGATTTTTATGCTTACGGCTTCCAAGTAGAAGAAGGCTCCTATCCAACAAGTTACATACCTACATATGGTACATCGCAAACGAGGTTGGAAGATGACCCAGCGCCATTAGATGTAACTGGCTTAACATCTACCTATAACACTTTGTATGCTGAATTTGAAGTGAGCAATATTGATTCTACGATGCAAGGTAAAATCGCTTTGTCGGATAACTCATCAGACAACCGAATGACTATTTTTCAAAGTAGTGATGATTTAATAATATTATTAAACGCTGGAGGAAGTGGTCAAACACCTATAACTGCATCTGGTGTTTTGTCGGTAGGTACAAATTTCAAAGTAGCAGTAAAGAATCAAAACGGAAGCCACGCTTTATTCATTAATGGAACAAAGATTGGCGAAGAATCTTCAACAACTCCAACGGGTTTAAATAGATTGAGATATGGAACTGAAAGAGAAATAAACACTTCACAAAAATTCTTGGGAGATATAAAGCAAACCCTCGTATTCCCAACTGCCCTATCCGATGATGAGTGTATAGAACTAACAACGATTTGATGAATTGGTATTTATTGCAATCAAAGAATATGAAGTTAAGTAAGAACCTAACATTAGGAGAAGCAACAAAATCACATACTGCGATTAAGTATGGGATCAGCAATAAGCCCTCTGGAGAGCATCTCTCTAACTTGATCCAGATAGCTAGTAAGATATTCCAACCTGTAAGAGATCACTTCCAGAAGCCTATCATAGTGAGTTCAGGATATAGATCTCAAGCATTGAATGATATCATAGGAGGTGCATCAGCATCTCAGCATTCAAAAGGTGAGGCTCTAGATTTAGATGGATCAGTAGAGAACTTCCTGATCTTTGAATACATCAAGAACAATCTGGAGTTTGATCAACTGATATGGGAATTTGGAGATGATGAGAACCCTGATTGGGTTCATGTCTCTTACAAATCAGAGGACAATAGAGGAGAGGTCCTTCAAGCCGTTAGGCAGAATGGAAGAGTAATATATAAGAGATGGGGTTAAAGAGAGCAAAGAATATATTTCTGTATTCAGATTCAGAGCCTAATGAGATCCTGATTTCGCTTTGTCATTTAATCTGCTTACCTCTTAGCATATGTGCTGAGTATGAAGATCCTAACTATTGGCTCATTATAGGGGCTTTGTTTATTGGGGGATATCAGCTATGGGCAGTGGTTTATTCTGGATCATTGAAAAATAGACTAAGAGCGGTGAAGTTGGCTTCTTTAATTGCATTGGCTACTATCATAAACTTATCTATGGTAGGTCTAATGGAGGGCAGTAGAACAGGATGGATTATTATATTCCTGTTTGCTTGTTGGAATGTGATCAGAGTAGAAAAGGAAAAGATAGCAAGAAATGGATAGTCAGGTAATAATCACTATAGGCACAATCCTTGCAAGTGCAGGGATATGGAAATTCTTGGAGTTTAGATTGAAGTTAAAAACAGACTACAAAAAGGAATCAGTGCAGAATAGTGATGGTGTTCAGTATCGTGATGATCTAAAAAACAGAGTTGCTAGATTAGAGCAGTTATTGGAGGAGAGCAATACGAAGGTATTGGAACTTACTGCTGAGGTTCATGCGCTGAGAACAGAGGTGGGATTTTTAAAAAAAGAAAACGATAGATTACGAGGATGATAGATAGAGTTACAAAGAATTGGAAAACGACTGCCGTAGGAGCAGTATTATTCGCAGCAGGTATTATATTGGTGGCTATGGAGAAGGCTTCATTGACTGAAGCAGGAACATTCTTTGGTGTAGCCTTTATGTTATTCTTTTCTAAAGACAAATTATGAACGATACAGATTTCGGATTCTCAAATGACTTTGAGGACTTTGTGGATGAATTAACCAATGATAAGGCAAATGATAATGCCTGTAGCATTGATAACCCAGATTGTGAAGCATGTGGGAGTTAAGAAGGGGAGCAGTTCTGATAGGGCTGCTTTTTTTACTTCAGGGATGTGGTGCGAAGTGGCACCTGAATCGTGCGATTGCAAAAGATCCAACAATTCTAGATTCAGTTGTGCTAAAAGTGGATACTCTGATCATAACTCAAAAAGAAGCCGTTAGAGACACTTTAATTCTTGAACGGATAGATACCCTCAGAATTATAAAAGAAGGCATTAGAATTGATCTGAGAAGGTTCTACGACACTATAGAGGTGGATATTGAATGTCCTGCTGATACTATTAGGATCCAGAAGGAGATCAGAGTACCTCAAGTCATCTATGAGGAAAAGTCATTTAAGAAGAAACATCTGATTATCTTGATTATGTCAATAATCCTTTATACCTTCGGTCTTATTAAATTACTTAAGTAAGTATACTATATATATATATTACTCTGTAAGAGTAACTAATTACAATTAAATACTTATTATACTTATAAGTAATACTCTCTTTCAGAGAGTTAAAAAAAAACAATGACTAGAAGACAAAAGAGTATAGCTATAGAGAACAAAGAGATAGCAGATGATTATCACAATCACTTCCTATCTCACTTTGGATTTCATGATGAGCAGAGATCTGATCACTATAGTTTCTGGAAGTATTACCAAGAGGAGCAGAGCATATGACAATGAGAGAAGCACAGAGTCTAGCAGTTAGTCTTAATGACAAGGGTTATACTGCTTGGGCAGTTCAGGGATTTAGCGTTAAGCTAATGATCAATGGAGTAGTATACCAAATTAAAGAAGAAGATGAGAGATCCGAACATTGATAGATACCTTCATAAGATGGCTATGCTATTCCAGAACTTAGGTTTAGATTCAACTCCTGAGGAGAGACTATATGCTAAGGAGGAAGAGTATAGATACTTGGGTAGAATAGCAGAAATTGATTGGGAGTATGCTCAGAGATTAGGATATGACTGATCACACTAAAATAGAAATCAAGTTAGGTAAGATACCTAGTCTTAATAAATTCTACTCCTCACCACATTGGACATTCAGATCCAGAGAGAAGACTAAGTGGAAGGAGATCATTACTGATCAGTTAGATTATGACTTTCAGTTTGAGTATTGCATAATCACTGCAAAGGTCAATTACAGGTACGATCTAGATAATTGCATTATGGCTATCAAGTTCACTCAAGATGCATTGGTAGATGCAGGAATGATAGCCGATGATAACAAGAAGTTCATCAAGTCAGTCAGGATAGAACCTGCTTCTGATATCCCTAAGGATACATCAGTGATCCAGATAGAGGGAAAAATAATCAACAAATAATTTTCATATCTCAAAATCCTTTTCTAAGTTTGACCTGTTAATCAAAACTTAAAGAGATGGAAAGAGAGAACTTTTATCAGATCATTGATGATCTAGAAGCCTTCGCAGAGAAGATAGGAAGCGAATGGATGAAGGAAAGACTAGCGATGCTAGAGGTACAGATAATTAATCAATCAACTAAATAATTATGAAGACAAGTAAAGTTGTAGCGGTAAATCCGCAAGGGGACTATCAGTTAAAGGATGGAAGAACTTTATACAAGTTCGTTCTAACTTTTGAGAATGGAGATACAGGAGAATACTCTTCAGTAAAGCCAGATCAGAACAAGTTCGTAGTAGGTCAGGAAGCGGAGTATGAATTGAATGCTACGCAGTATGGTAACAGAATCAAGCCTGTATATTCTCAGGGTGGTGGTTTCTCTGGAGGAGGATATTCTAAAGGTAACTACTCAGCAGGATCTGATGATAAGCAGAAGATGATTGTAAAGCAATCCTGCCTTAAAGCAGCAGTTGATCTCTTAAAAGACAAAGGTGCTAAGAGCACAGATGTTCTAAAGATAGCTGACTCTTTTGTGAGTTGGGTATTGGAAGAAGATAAGAAGGAGACTTCATACGATAATCATTTCTCATCTAGAGAAGAAAAGATACAAGTAGCGAATGCTATTGTAAATGGTCAAGATGATGACTTACCATTCTAGTTGATTGATTGTGTTAGGTAGAGAGGGGTAGAGATGCTCCTCTTTTTTTTTCTCAGGATCTGAGATATTAAAAATATAGTGTTAATTTAGAGGGATGATTCACAAACACATAATACAATCAAGTAAGACTCTTCGCTATCTGGAGAGAGCGAGAGAGGGAAAGATCTCAGAGGCTTCAAGATTTGGAGTAGGAGAGATAGATGATCATTTAAGATTTAAGAAGGGAAACTTCATAGTAGTAACAGGACACGCTAATGTTGGGAAGACTCACACGATGACCTACCTTCAGTTGCTCCATACTTTAGAGAATGGAACGAAGTGGCTGATCTACTCCTCAGAGAATGAGGTTCAATCACTCCAGAGGAAGATCATTGAATTCCTAGCAGGGAAGCCAATCAATCAGATAGATGAGAGAACATTCTGGAGACACCATAGCTTTGTAGAGGGACATTGGGCATTCCTAGATTCAGAGTTGATAGTTGATGCTTTTGAGTTATTGGAGATCGCTAAAGAGGTCTATGATGCTTGGGAGTTTCAAGGGATGATGATAGATCCGTATAACTCGCTAACGATAAAGAAGGAATATCTCAAGGGAGTTTCAACTCACGAATATCATTATGAGGTAACAAGCCACATAAGAAAGTTCTGTAAGGAATATGGTATTACTACGATCCTGAATACGCATCCTGCAACACAAGCACTAAGACAGGTTCATAAAGGATCTCACGATTATGCTAATCATACGATGCCTCCTATGGCTTCAGATGTTGAAGGCGGGGGTAAGTTCGTGAATCGTAGTGATGAATTCTTTGTGATCCACAGGTACACGCAGCATCCGACAGATTGGATCTTCACAGATATTCATGTGAGGAAAGTGAAGGAGTTGGAATCTGGAGGTAGACCGACACCATTAGATTCACCTATCAGGATGGAATCAACACAGGGTAATTGTGGGTTTAGAATTAATGGAATAAATTTGGTAACTAAAGACAGAGAAATAGATGGATCTCCATTTTGAGGGTAATAGGCTATACTATATGGAAAAGGAATCAGAGTTGTATCGGGCTCTGGACCACCTAAGCAAAGAGTTGAGTGATCAGAAGACTATGACTAAGGAGGATATGTGGGAAGTATTCCAGATACTCGCTGATTCAGCAGCAGTCTATAGACACATCACAGATTACTTTACAACTCTAGACAGACTGATCCTAGATGCTAGGATTGAGAATGGGAAATTAAAGCAGGAGATGTATGATCTGAAGAAAGAGAATCATAGATTAAATGAGATGGTAGATAGAGAAATGGATAAATTTTAAAATATGAAAACATTGAATAGCTTATCTGGAGGTAAGACATCAAGTTATATCGCAGCAAACTATCCTGCGGATTATGATGTGTTCTCTTTAGTAAGAATAGAGGATGAGAACTGCAAGTTCCCTGATGAGAAGATCCGTAAGGAGGTAGAGGATAGAATCCAAGCACCATTCATAGGAACGGCAGAAGATGATACTATCATCTACACGATGCTTGATCTTGAGCAGTACATAGGTAGACCTATTACTTGGGTTACAGGGAAGACCTTTGAGCAGAGTATTAATAAGCATGGAGGATTCTTACCTAATAAGATTGCGAGATACTGCACTACAGATATGAAAACTATGCCCATTGCTCAATGGAGATATAAGAACATAGATGAAGATCTTATTATGAGGTTTGGCTATAGAGCCAATGAAACAGGCAGAGCCAATAGAATGCTTGAAAAGACTAATTCTAATGGAATGACAGAGGTCAAGATTATAGTAGGTAAACATTCTAATGGAAATAATAAATGGAAAACTATAGAGTACTGCAAACCAGAATTTCCATTGATCCAAGCGAATATCTATAAGGATTCTATTGAAGAATTCTGGAAGTCCAAGCCTGTGCGTTTTGCTTATATGAATAATTGTGTTGGATGTTGGTGGAGAGGTCCAATGCTTCTAAAGCATATGGCAGATAAACATCCTAACAAGATGGAATGGTTTGCTAATCAAGAAGAGAATAATAAGGGCAGGTTTAAAAGTGAAGTTTCTTATCGTGAGATAATAAATTACAATTCTCAGATAATGCTCTTTGATGATGATTTTAACGAATGTGATTCTGGATATTGTGGACTTTAAGAGAAAGATGAATAATGGTCAAAGGTTTGAGATCAATGGGATGGAGTTCATATGCTTAGAGACTCACGCTTATTTCCAAACGAGGCTAGATGGAGAAGAATCAGATATTGATGTAGGATGTAGCTATTACATAGTAAGGAACACATCAACAGGGAAACTACACAGAATACCATTTCAGAAAATAATAGATAAAGAGAAAGAGATAACATGGAAGATTTAAGTATTGTATTGAAGGAGTATTATGAAACGATTGGAATCATTCCAAGAAATACCAGAGAATTGGATCAAGTCTATGCAAGATCCGCTATGATGGTAGCGATGAGAAAGTATATGACCTTACATCAGATCGGCAGGATCTTTGGTAAGAATCACGCTACTATTCATCACGCAGTAAAGAATCACGAGCAGAATCATAATTGGAGTGAGATGTATAGATACTATCATTCTATAGCTAATGATATCCTGTTAGAATGCCCTATTAAGAGCATTCAGAGTGATAATAAACTTCAGGCTCAGTTCACTAGACAGAAGATGAGAATCGTAGAGCTAGAGTATGAGGTTGAGAAATTAACACATAAGTGTCAAGAACTTAGTGAGAATTGCAGTATATTACAGAAATTAAATAAGCAGTTACAGAATGCAGATTGAATTTAGCCCTCTTTATGGATTGATGTTTGGATTTAACTATGCTTACTATCCTGCGATAGAAGAGCATAAGCCATTGCATCTGATCCAAATGGGGCTAGGTTTAGTCATGGTACAAATAGCATGGGAAGAATAGAAACATTCTACAGAAAGAATTTCAAAAGACTAACAGGATTCATTAAGGAATATACTGATGGTTCTTATGAGGTTGCATCTGATATTGTTCAGATGGTGTTTCTACGGCTATTGGAATTAGAAGGTGAAGGGAGGACCAACTTTTATGAGGAGGACTCCCTTAACTTTTTTTATGTCTATAGATCCTGTATCAATACGGCTCTTAAATATCAAAGAGCAAAGAAGAAGATCAACAAGGTTTCTCTGGAGGATTTTGATGTTGAGGACTATCAGCCATATCCAGAGGAAAAAGCAGCACTTGAGAAACTCATCACCATTATGGAGGATGAGATGAAGGAACTGCATTGGTATGATGAGAAGATGATTAAGATTCATATGGAGGGAACGAGTATGAATCAGATACATAGAGAGACAGATATCGGACTAACATCAATTAAGAATACGATCAAGAATGGAAAAGCAAGAATCCACGACAGGCTCAGAGAAGATTGGGAAGACTTCGCAAACGGAGACTACGACAAAATCTAAGAAGCGAGGTAGACCAAAGGGAAGTAAAAATAAGTCTAAAGGTCTAGGAGATAGCATTGAGAAGTTCACAGAGGCTACAGGAATCAAAGCAGTAGTAAAGGCTATTGCAGGAGAGGATTGTGGATGTGATGAGCGTAGGGATAAACTCAATAAGTTATTTCCTTACAAGAAGGCTGAATGCCTTGATCCTGATGAGATAGAATATCTATCTACAGGTATCTTAAGAAAGAGAACCCTGAAGTATGAGGATCGTGAGCGCATAGCGACTATTCACGCCAGAGTCTTTAACCATAAGTTTGATATCCCCTGTACTTGCAGTCCTAAGATCTGGATGCAATGGATGAGAGAACTCCAAGAACTGCTAGATGCAACTAAGGAAGTATCTTAAGGAAGGGAGAAATCTTAGTGATGATAGAACTGCTATTTGTGTTGATGTAGGCAAATCAGGAGAAGCATTATTCAAGGAACTGACAGGAGCACATAAGTCCTCACTCGCTGATGATAAGAAGCATATAGACTTCTATTGGGGAGATATGAAGGTAGATGTCAAAGGATTGAAGAAGATGCATCATTCAGGATATATCCTTCTGGAATTTATTAATGTCTGGGGAGGTCATGGATGGTGTAGTAGAAAGAGCAAGGCTGAATACATAGCCTTTCAGTTTCCTGATGCCTTCTATATATTCAGGAAGAATCACCTGAGGAGGAGAGCGTTAGACTTGTGTGAGGAGTTTGATAGATCAAAGATCCTGAGGAAGAATTGGATTCCGTATCAGGAAGCGATGTATAAGTGGGTAGGTAGATATAATGCTCAGGATGTGTTCACTTATCTAAAGATGGAAGATGTAGAGGATCTGATCTTTGAGATCCTACCATATAAAATAAAAGAGGGATGATATTACTATTATTTGGAATTGGATTGGGCATAGCCCTGAATCAAGTTAGATCACTCCAGAGGAGAGTTGATGACCTAGAGGAGTTCATTGGAGAAACTTTTTTTGATGATGATGAAAAATAATTATTAAAATTCTTTGTCAATTAAAATATCCTTCTTAGATTTGAATATCATTAAAAGAGAGATAGAAATGAAAAATCCATTCACATTTAAGCAAGACATTGAAAATAACTGCTGCTCTAATTGCGGTAAAAAATTGAATCCAGAGAAAACTACATGGTTGGAATACTCAATTACTGATGGGTGTGTATATGATCTACATGAATTTCCTGAAGGACATATATCGCAAGGTTGGTTTGCCTTCGGACCTGATTGTGCTAAGAAAGTGGTAACTCGCAATGAAGTAAAGAAAGAGGAGATCCAGAAAGAAGATCAATGGAGTAAGCTATACAAGAATACTACAAAGGCTCAACTATTTGAGATCGCTTGTCAGTATGCGATGCTTATGAAGGATGAAGATGAGCAGAAGGCATTTGAATTCTTGAAAGAAGAAAAGAATAGAATATAAATAATCAAAGGGAGGGGCAACCCTCCCAACTATAAACACAAGAGAGAGATGAAAAAGATTGATTGGAATAAGGTAGCGGTAGTTGCATTCTTGCAGACTATGGTCATTCTAGGAATGGTTGCTATGATAGCAGTATATGAATTAGTAGAAATCTTAACCTGTTACTCATGTTAATGCTAGATGGAGTTGATTACGATCAGCAGTGGCTGATTGATAAAGCGAGAGCCGATGAGTTCTATTATGGACCATTAAACAAATTAGCATTATCCTCTTCAAGTTGTAAGATGCTATTAGATAGTCCTAAGACATTCTACAATGTCCAGAAGTATGGATCTGAGGAATCAAGTCCTGCTCTATTAATGGGGAGAGTCATTCATGTGATGATCCTAGAGCCTGAGAACTTTGATGATATCTTTCAGGTGGTAGATGTTGCTTCTAAGAATACTAAAGCCTTCAAAGAGGCTCAATTAGAGAATCCTAAGACTTGTATCACTAGAAAGGATAAGGAAGCAGGAGAGCGGATGGCTGATGCTTTTAACAGGAATGAATTAGCATTGAGTTATCTATCAGGATCTGAGACAGAAGTCCCAATGATTGATAATGTAGGAGGCTTTCCATTTAGAGGGAAGGCAGATATCCAGAGAGGAGGAGAGATCATTGATCTCAAGACCACTACAGATCTCAAGGCATTCCGCTATAGTGCTGATAAGTATGGATATGATCTTCAATGTTATATCTATTGCAATCTATTCAAGACCTCATATAAGGACTTCACATTTATAGTTCTGGATAAGTCATCTACTGATATAGGGATCTATGATGTATCAGAGGAGTTCTACAAGAGAGGAGAAGCGAAGTTTAATAGAGCGATCAGTCTTTACAGAGACTTCTTTGTAAGAGGTGAGGATCTGGATAGTTATACTATTCAAGGAACGCTATGATACAGATTCCAGATTTATTCAAGAATAGTGAGAAGGTGTATCAGTATAGACTTCTGTTATCTAATTTCAGTATTGAGAGACAAGCGTTCATTCATTTGAATGAATCTAGAAGGATAGAAGAACATTTGACTAGGAAAGATATTGACTGCCGTAATATCATGATTATGGATAGAAGTGCTCTTAAGGATAAAATTAATGCTGAGGTCTCTGGAGTGTATTTGTTATATACTCGCATGGGAGTTCTAAATTATATAGGAAAGAGTAAAGATGTAAGAAGGAGACTGATGTCTCACTTTAATACTAAGGAGTTTGATGTTGCTCATATATTCACTATGAATGAAAGAGATATCCATTGGGTAGAGCAGTATTTGATTACAAGATTATTTCCTAAAGAGAATCAGGAGATGAAAGATAAATATCCTGTTAGTGCTTGTTGTAATTGGACTCCTGTAAATAGATTGATATTACAATGAAAAAGCATACTAAGATCTATATGCAATACTTCAACTATGTTCTGGATGATTTCATCCCCTGTGAGATCTGTGGAGGTAGAGCAGTAGATATTCATCATATTGAGAATAGAGGATCAGGAGGTGCTAAAGACAAGGACAGAATAGAGAACCTAATGGCTCTATGCAGAGCAGACCATCTGACATACGGAGATGTTCCTGATAGAGTTCAATGGTTAAAGGACATACATAATAGAAAGCTATGAACAAGATGAATCAATTCCTACGCATTGCAAATGCGAGACTGAAGAAGGTATACCCTAACAAGATCCAGAGAAGGGCTTGGGTAGCGAAGATGTGGGCAAGGTATTGTGAGCGCAATTCGTGATTCGCAAAGTAAGGGTATAACCTCACGAGATTGGATGGTGCTTATTTACACCACTAACAAGTTCGGGGAAAAGTTCGGGGAAAAGTTCAAGCATATAAAAATAGGCGCAACCCGATAATAATGGGCGCAAATTAGAAACCTTTAACACCAAAGAGAAATGAGAGAGATACTACTTGAGATGTATGAGAAACTTTGGAACGCTGACAAGGATAAGTTTGCTTGGAATATGATATTAAAGGAGACACTTGAGAAATTAGAAAAGAAAGACACGCTAATAGACTTAATGAATAGAGACCTAAACAATAACGGAACAGAAAATGACTGAGTTTGAATTATTCAAGAATGGAGTAAAGCTAATGGCTTTGTATCAGGTAACTCTAGAGCAGATGGATCTGATGAAGGGAACACCTATATACTCGCAGAGGGTAAAGCAGCAGATGAATAACCTAGAGCGATCTATAGAGATGATGATCAGAGAGCCTATGAGTAAGTTAGATGGTACTGATGAGATGATGATGAATGATATCCAGAATAAGGTAGATATGATTCTAGATTTATCTCTGGAGGAGATCGCACAACTCAAAGCAGTAATTGAAGAATCAAGAGATGAGCAAGTCTAGCCTCATCCTAGTCAATAGAAATAACTACCATAAACTTCTAGAGATCTTAATACAATTAGATCAGAGAGGTAAACTTGCTCCCCATGAAAGGGAGTTTTTGCGTAACTTAGTTGATTATTAATGGGTTCTATAATTATGGAAAGAGTAGATATTAAGCAGGTAAGACCAAATCCTGATAACCCTAGATTCATCAAGGGGAATAAATTTGAGAAGTTAGTGAAGAGCATCAAGGAGTTTCCTCAGATGTTAGATCTACGACCTATAGTAGTGAATCAGGATATGATCGTACTAGGAGGGAATATGAGATTAAAGGCTTGTGAGGAAGCAGGACTCAAGGAAGTACCTATCATCTTTGCAGATAACCTAACTCCAGAACAAGAGAAGGAATTCATCATTAAGGATAACTCCTCATTCGGTGAATGGGATTGGGATCTACTTGCTAATGAATGGGATCTTCAGGATCTAGAGGATTGGGGTTTAGAGATTCCTAATCTAGATGATGAGGTAGATGAATTAGAGGATGGAGAGGAGATTGAATTACCTCAGAGTGTTCAGGTAGAACCTCCAAAGGAATACATTCTGATTATGGCTGAACCTAATTCTGTAGATTGGGAGGATCTGAAAGAGACTCTACAACTAAAGATGGTTAGAAGAGGAGGATATAAGAAGGGATCAGGATTTGATGCCGTATCCTTAGAGAGAGTATTAGAATGGAGTGATCTAAAAGATAGAATCAATGCTGATAGCAGTACCAAGTAAGGGGAGAGCAGGACTCACAACGACAAATAAGATCTTACCTAACCTCAGCACATTCTTTATTCCAGAGAGTGAGTATCATCAATACAAGGGATTAGTAAAGAACATAGTATGTGTACCTAAGGAAGTGAGAGGGATCACAGATACTAGGAATTGGATTCTAGAGAATACGGATGAGAAGTGGGTAGTGTTCTTAGATGATGATGCGAAGAATGTAGGGTATAACAAACTAGAGGAGAGAAAGACTAAGAAGATAGAGATCAGAGATGAGGGTTTCTGGGCAGAGGAGTTTCTTAAGTATTTTGATCTTACGGAGCAGTTAGGATATAAGATATGGGGAACGAGAACGGAATCCTCACCTAGAGGTACATACCCTTATAAACCTTTCTTAACAAGATCCTATGTTACGGCTTCCTGTATGGGAATAGTCAATGATGGGGAATATCTATTTGATCCTGATTTCAAAGTGAAGGAGGATTATGAGATATGCTTGAGGCATATAAAGGATAAAGGAGGAATCTTAGCGGTTAGGTATTTGCATTGGGAGAATGAGCATTGGGTAACTGATGGAGGATGTAAGGATTATAGGACTATAGATATGGAGCGAGATGCGATCAAGAGGCTTATAAAACTATACCCAAGCATGATCTCTTCAGCGAAGAGGAAGGCTAATGAATTCACCATTAAATTGAATTTATAATGGACAAAACTGAACAACATAAAAAGGCAATGCTAGAAGCCTTAGAAAAATCCTTAGGAGTAGTTACCTCAGCCTGTAAGAGTGTAGGTATAGGAAGGACTACTCACTACCTATGGTTAGATAATGATCCAGAGTATAGGAGAGCAGTTCAGGATGTGGAGAATGTTGCTATAGACTTTGCGGAATCACAATTGCATCAGCAGATAAAGGGAGGTAATCCAACCTCTACAATCTTCTACCTAAAGACTAAGGGTAAGAAGAGAGGATATGTAGAGAGACAGGAGATAGCCCATGAAGGGCTCAAGACCTTTGAGATAGAGGAAGTGGATGAGCAAAATCCGAGTTAATAAAGTCTACGGACATTTAAAGAGATCAGATAAGAAGATAGTAGTGGAACAGGGTGGTACTCGCTCTGGAAAGACATACAACATCCTCTTATGGATTATCTTTCATTATTGTGGGAAGAATGTAGGTAAGACTATTACAATCGCTAGAAAGACCTTTCCTGCAGTTCGCTCCTCAGTCATGAGGGACTTCTTAGATATCCTAAAAGGATCAGATCTCTATAGAGAGGAGAATCATAATAAGTCCAATTCAGAATACATCCTCAATGGGAATCTAGTAGAGTTTATATCTATGGATCAGCCTCAGAAGATCAGGGGTAGGAAGAGAGATCTAGCATTCTTAAATGAGGCTAATGAATTGACCTTTGAGGACTGGCAACAAATCGTATTCCGTACCAACGGAAGAATCATACTTGATTACAATCCTTCAGATACTTTTCACTGGATCTATGACAGGGTAATACCAAGAGATGATGCAGCATTCTATCAAACCACCTATAGAGACAATCCATTCCTAGATCAGACTATCATAGATGAGATAGAGCGATTAAGGGAAACGGATGAGCATTACTGGAGAGTCTATGGATTAGGGGAGAGAGGAACGAATAGAGCACAAGTATTCCAATTCACCACTATCCAGCAGATTCCTGCTTCTGCGAAGTTTCTATCTTATGGGCTTGACTTTGGATTTACTAATGATCCTTCTGCATTGGTGGGATGTTATCAAGATGGGAACAACCTATATTTTCAGGAGATGATCTATTCAACTAACCTAACTAATCAGGATCTGAATAGAGAATTCCAGAAGTTAGAGATAGGGAGGTATGATGAGATCTTTGGAGATTCAGCAGAACCTAAGAGTATAGAAGAACTCCACAGGATGGGATGGAACATTAAGCCTACGGCTAAGGGATCAGATTCAGTCAATGCAGGGATAGATATGCTGAAGAGATTTAAGATTCATATCATAGGCTCTAATCTCATGAAGGAGATGGAGAATTATAAGTGGATGGAGGATAAGAATGGTAACCTCCTGAATAAGCCAGAGGATAAGTACAATCACTTGATAGATGCTATCAGGTATGGAGTATATAACAAACTAAGCAAACCTAACTATGGGAGATACGCAATCCGTTAGCATAGAGATTCCAGAGAATCTATCAGATATAAAACTATCAGCATACAAGAAGTTCATCCTTATGGCTAATGAGGAGAATGGTGATGAGATAGCCTTATATCAGTTCTGTGGCTTGACTCCTAGTCAGCAGGAAGCGATGAAGAAGAAAGATCTTGATGAGATCAGGAATCAGATAGGTATCGTATTGGCTGAAAAGCCTAACCTAGTAAAGACATTCACATTCAAGGGTAAGGAGTATGGATTTCATCCTAAGATAGAAGATATCTCTATGGGAGAGTATATTGATCTGGATACCTACCTACAAGATCCATATAAGAACGCTGAGAGGATATTAGGAGTCTTATATAGACCTATCACTAAGAAGATGTTTGGAAGGCATAGCATTGAGAATTATGATCCAGAGTCCCATAATGGGAATGGGTTTGAGGATCTAAGTGCTGATGTCTTTATGGGGTGTCTGCTTTTTTTTTATCGTATCGCCACCAACTTACAGATAACTTTCCTACAATCTTTGGAGAAGGAGGAGAGGAAGGATATGATGCACAATCCAACTTCTCTAGGAAGTGGGGATGGTATGGAGCAGTACATCAGATTGCTAAAGGAGATCTCCTACAATTTGAGAAAGTAACGGAGTTACCTCTAAGAACTGCACTCACATATCTGGAGTATGAGATAGATAAGAATGAGGTTGAGAAATCTATCATGAAAAAAAATCAACATTAGGCTAGGTTATTAAAAAAGATTTATCATATCTTTGAGTATCAAACAAAGAGAGAGATGAAAGTTCAAGCAAAAGATTTAAAAGTAGGAAATGTCATTAGCGCACAAGGCGCACCAAATGCAACAATAACGGCATTAGGCGAAAAGTTCTTAAAGAATGGAAAGAGAATAGTTAAGGTTACTGCTCAAGTGCCTAACACTAAAGAAGAAGTTAGATTATATGGAGCACCAGAAGGCGGTAACTGGACTGCTTACTTAAATATAAAAGAGGACACAAAGATTACATTAGTTCACTAATAAATAATCAGGGGAGGGGAAACCCTCCCAATTATAAATACAAGAGAGATGAATTTATACGACAAGTTAAGCCCAGAGGCTATTAAGGTATTAGATCAGGAGATGATCAAGTTTCCTTATTCAACGAAGGCATTAATCACAGGATTAAAGGAGAACAGATACTGCTTAGATCTTACATTAAACCAATGTCATAGAGTAGCAGCAGTATTCGGTTTTGAATGCACATTGACTAACATCATCAACTTCTTTGAGTCATGAGTTACTTAGATTGGGAATTAGAAAGCTATCAGAATTATCACGATAGCACTTGTAGTGTCTGCGGAGAATCAAAAGATCCAGATTACTACGATTGCAGATGTAGGGATGAGGATGATGATGAGCATTTAGGTATCTAGTGGTGGTTCGCTAGATTGGTTTGGTTGAGGAGGTCTGTGGTGGATCTCCTCTTTTTTTTAGCCCTATTTTAGCGAATAGGGTTTTTTAATTATATGAAGAAGGGATACTATCAAATAACAGAAGCACTTGAGAGTGCTGCATCAGCAAATGATCAGATCAACCAAGTAACTTGGGGAGATATCTTTGATCTAGATTTCAGGAAGCAGGATATGTTTCCTATTGCTCATGTAATGACAGGAACGGCAACTCTAGGAGAGAGAACCATTACTTATGAGTTTGATCTTCTGGTGATGGATATCGTAGATTATAGCAAAGAGGCTAAGGATCTGTATGAGGGGAATATGATGAAGCAGGATATCTATCATAGGACTCTTTCAGCAATATCTGAGATATTAGCCACCTTCAGGAGAGGGACAGAATATGATGCCTACTTCAGATTGATTAATGATCCTGTTGCAGAGCCTTTTGATGAGGAGATGGAATCTAACATCTGTGGATGGAAGGCAACACTCCAGATAGAAGCAATCAATCCTAATAACATCTGCTAGATGAACGGAGAGAATACAAAGAAGGCATTAGATAAGTTCGGTAAGTATCTTGTTAAGGAGTCTAGAAAGAACCTTACGAGAAAGAAGAAGAATGTAACTAATAGCCTCTATGAATCTCTGGACTTTGATGTGAAGGCTATGCCGAACTCTTTTGAGTTTGACTTCCTGATGAATGAATATGGTGAGTGGGTAGATAAGGGAAGGAAGGCAGGAAAGAATCCTCCATTCTCACCACTAAGGAAATGGGTACAGGATCGCAGGATTCAGTTCAGAAGCAATAAGGGGAAATTCCAGAGTTATGATCAAACGGCTTGGGCGATAGTCAAGAGCATTGGTAAGAAGGGCATCCCTGCATCTAACTTCTATTCTAGACCATTTAACTTAGGATATGCTAAACTCCCTAATGAGATAGTAGAGGCATATGCTCTAGATGTAGAGGATTTTCTAGAGTTTACAATAGACAAATTAAACGAGCAGTATAAAGATGGCGGTAATTAGCCCAACGGGATTATTAGGAACGAGATCACCTATCCTCATTACTTGGAATGGTACAGGTAGTTCAGCAAGTGATATCTATTATTTTAAGTTAGAGATCTATGCTTGGACAGGAGATAAGGATGTAAGACCTGCATCTCCTACTTACACGATAGATAGAACATCAGGATTTGTTGATGCATTTCCAACTGCTGATATCGCTCCTATCTTAGAGAATGAATTCAATCAGCGAGTAAGTAAGTTAGATACAGAAGATCTAGTAACGATGTCTCCAGATGCTCTATTATGGGTTGAGGTAGATTATGATATTGAGTATTTAGATGATCCTAATGTCGTAAATGATACAGGCACTACTACTCGCTTCTTAGTTACAGATGGATATAGTAAGTTCACTGATGGCTCAAATAAGGATCTAGGACAGGCTATCTTGATTGAAGATCAGGATAAGTATTTCTATGAGTTTGATACTTACAATATGCCTATCTACTTAGGTGATGTAGGCAGTAGCTATCAGACTGATGTAGTAAAGATTAAGCTAGTAGGATCTGATGCTTCTAATGATACGATAGTAGTAAGTAATCAGACAGGAGAAGATGCAGAGGATAGAGTTCTGTTGTTCCCTGTGGGTATTCCTAATCTATCTAATTATGTCTTTACAGAGGGCTTAGGATTATCAGAGCCTCGCTTGTTAGATTGGTGGGATGTCCAGATACTAGACTCTAGTGATGCAGTAGTAGATAGTAGAAGATTCTACAATCAATGTGAGCCTAAGTATACTCCTATTCAACTGCAGTACATTAACAGATATGGAATGTGGGACACAATGACCTTCTTTAAGAGGTCAGATACTGATTTAGATGTAAGTAAGGAGAGTTACAGATCAGTGATAGGTTCAGCATCAGCATCTGGATATACTTGGGGAGATCAAGCGAGAGGCAAGAGATCCTATAATGAGGAGATGAGCAAGATAATCACGATGAATACAGGATTCATTGAAGAGGTATCTAATGAGAATCTAGAGCAGTTATTGATGAGTCCTTATGTAGTGATGACTATCAATAGAACGACTACAAGAGTTCAAGATACTTACACGATAGCACAGGATTTTAGAGCAGTCAATGTATTGACCGAATCTCTAAGACTCCAGAAGCATATCAATGAGAAGACTATCAATTATACAATACAGGTAGAGTTTGCAACACCTGATAATGCAATGCTATGATAGAGATCTATATAGGATCAGAGAGAATAGACACCTTTAAGGATGAGGATGTGAATATCACATTGAGCATTCAGAATATAAAAGATATATCTAGGCTCTTTACTGATTTCACTCAGAACTTTCAAGTACCTGCCTCAAGGCAGAATAATGATGTATTTAAGCATTACTATAATGCTGATATCTCAGGAGGGTTTAATGCAGCACTAAGACAGGATGCTACAATCTTTATGAATAAGGAATTATTCAGAGAGGGTTCTATTGAGTTGATGTCTGTGGATATGGTTAATGGTAAGCCTTCTGCTTATGAGGTTGTGTTCTTTTCTGCAGGGGTAAATCTCAAAGATTTATTCGGTGAGGATGAATTAACGGATCTTGATTTATCAGCATATGACCACGCCTATGATGGTGCAGTGATTAGAGGAGCAATGGAAGGAACTACTCCTCTTCATTCTGGGAATGTTATCTATCCATTAATATCTCCTGTTAATGATTGGTTTTATGATAGTGCCTCAAGCACTCACGATGATAATGATATCGCCTATCATACCAGTAATGATAATCATGGCTTAGATTACTATGAGTTAAAACCTGCTATCAGGATCAGCAAGTTGATAGATGCGATTGAGAGTAAGTATGGAATCACTTTCACATCTACCTTCTTCAGTAACTCAAAGTTCACAGATTTATTCCTATGGGGACATAGAAGAGAGGGGTATATGTTCTTTGATCAGGCGAATGGATATACTGCTGAAAAGATTGATTTTACCTCAGCTACAGGATTGTTTGATGTTACTACAGACACCTATACAAATGGCCCATTTACCACAAGTTTAATTTGGAGATATTCAATTACATCTTCAGATGACTATCAATTACATTGGTATGTGAATGGTCAGTATGTAATGAGCAGACAACATTCAGGAAGTGTAACTAATGAAGAGGTATATCTTAATGCTTGGCTAAGTGGAGGAGATAAGGTACAGATAAGATTCTCGCCTCCTATTGATTGGAATGGAAATACTATTACTATTGATTCATGTAGTAGCGATGGAAGACCTTCAGGAGCAGGAGTAGTATCATTTACTGCATCTACTTCAACTCCTCAATCATTCAATACAGATGTTATCATGAGTGATCAGATGCCTGAGCAGAAGGTCTATGATTTCATTCTAGGTCTAGTGAAGATGTTTAATCTAGTGATTGAGCCAACAAGCAGGACTAAGTTTATTGTAGAGCCACTAGATGATTGGTATGCTTTAGGATCTAACTATGATATTACTGATCATGTAGATATATCTTCTGAGAAAGTTACGAAGCCAGAACTCTATAGAAGGATCTCATTCAAGTATCAGGAATCTGGATCATATCTAGAGGAGGCATACAGAAACACAAACGGAGGTATAGGATATGGAGATCTGAGAGCAGACTTTACCTTTGATGGTGGAGAGTTGAGTGCTGAATCAACATTTGAATTAATGAAATATCAGAAGTTAGATGATCCTAGCAATGGTATTGTGAATTTCCTAGTAGGAAAGAGTATTGATAAGGAAGGAGATCCGTATATCGGTCAGCCTGTAATCTTCTACTCACCAAGCACATTAAACATCTCATCCTATCCAATTGGATTCCTAGATGAATCAGGAAGAACAACCACTGCCTCTAATCAAGTGTATCTATGTGGAAATATAAATAACAGAGTTGCAGCAGATGTAACGCAAATGCTAACCTATGGACTTGAAGTTGATCCTCTTCATGAGCAGAGTTTCGTGCAGACCTTATACAATCAATTCTGGGAAGATTATATCACTGATCTCTACTCAACTAGCAGGAGGATATATCAGATGAAGGCGATACTGCCTTTTAGTGTCTCTTCTCAGTTGAGGATGAATGATAAGTTAGATATCAATGGAAGGAGATATGTTATTAATGAGATCCAGATAAACCTGAGAACTCAGGAGGCTACTTTGGAACTTCTAAACGATGTGTGATGCACTTGGGTTTTATAATTGAGCAACTTCAGAAAGTAGAAGCTACAGATCAGGATTTGATGATAGCTAAAGGAGAATGGAAGATTCTCACTAAGTGGAGCGAAGCTAAAGAACAAATTAGATGGCGGTTAAGAAAGAAATAGAGATCAATGTAAATACTAGCAAGGCTGAGAAGAGCGTAGATGATCTAGAGGGAGGTCTTGAGGGAGTTACTGCACAAGCAGATAAACTCACAGGAGGGTTAGTATCAGGCTTCAAGAAGGGAGTTGCAGGAATCAAGCAGGGAATCACTGCTATGAAGTCTCTGAAGGTTGCTATCGCAGCCACAGGGATAGGTCTATTATTGATTGCTATTACTTCCCTTACATCTTACTTCACTAAGACTCAGAGAGGTGCTGATAAGTTATCTCAGGCACTTAAGGGAATGGGTGCAGTAGTTGATGTGTTAGTAGATAGATTCTCAACATTTGGAGAGGGCATCTTTGCGATATTCTCTGGAGACTTTGCTAAGGGTGTAGATATCCTGAAGGGATCATTCAAGGGATTAGGTGATGAGATCAGATCAGAAGCAAAAGCAGCAATTGATCTAGAGAAAGCACAACAGGCTCTAGAGGATAGACAGATATCTCTAATTAAGGTCAATGCAGAAAGGAGAGCATCTATTGAAGCATTAAGACTTGCAGCAGAAGATGAGAATAAGACTAATGCTGAGAGAGCAGATGCACTTAGAGAGGCAGCTAGACTCCAGAATGAGATTGCTGATGATGAGATATCTATAGCTAAGGAAAGAGCGAGAATAATTAGAGAGCGAGTTGCTTTAGGGGAGTCATCAAGAGATGATATTAGAGAACAAGCAGAGGCAGAGGCTAGAATCATTGAGCTAGAAGCGGAGAGAGATAGAAGATTAAAATCTTTAGTAACTAGATTGAATGCCTTTACTAAGGCTCAGGATGAGGCTACTGATTCAACACAGAAATACAATGAGGAATTAACTAAGATTGCCTCTAAGGAGATTCAGTTTGCTGCAGATACTAATGCAGTTACATTAGCTATGCATAAAGATCTAAGGTCTAGTATGGCTATGATAGATCAGCAGTATGCGAATGTTGCTGATGGAATCAGAAAGGATTCCCTTAAGAAGACAAGAAGCCAGAAGATGGCTGAATTAGATATCATTGCAGGTACTCTAGGATCATTAAGTCAGTTAGCAGGAGAGAATGCTCAATCTGGAAAAGCACTAAGTGCTGCAGAGGCTATCATCAATACTTATACAGGGGCTACGAAGGCACTTGCTCAAGGTGGTATATTTGGTGCAGTTGCAGCAGCAGGAGTTGTCGCATCAGGTATCGCATCGGTAAGACAGATATATGCTACACCAATTCCTGCGACTACAGGAGGCGGTGGTGGAGGATCAACACCTAGACCACAGATATCAGCACCTGCAATCACTCCTAGATTATCATTGAACACTCAAGTATCTGATCTAGGGAATCAGATTACAGAGTCTCTAAGTAAGACTCCTGTGAGAGCATATGTAGTGAATCAAGATGTGCAGACTGCTGCGAAGATGGATAGAAAGATTAGAGAAACGGCAACAATAGGATAGATATGAAGTTTTTTGAGTTAGTATTAGATGAGGATAAACTCCTTCATGGTATAGATGCGATATCCATAGTGGAGCATCCTGCTATAGAGGAGGACTTCATCACGATGAGTAAGGACCACAAGTTTGAATTCAAGGAGGTAGATCAGGAGAAGAAGATCCTGATGGGAGCAGCAATGATTCCAGAGAAGCCTATCTACAGAGTTGAAGGTGATCAGGAGTATTATGTATTCTTTACAAAGGAGACAATCCGCAGAGCCTCTGAATTGTATCTGATGAATGGTAAGCAGGGCAATGCTACGCTAGAGCATCAGGAGAAGATATCAGGCTTATCATTAGTTGAGAGTTGGATCATAGAAGATTCAGAGAAGGATAAGAGCAGAGCCTATGGCTTAGAGTATCCTGTAGGAACTTGGATGGTGAGTATGAAGGTCAATAATGAGGATATCTGGAATGAATATGTCAAAAGTGGGAAGGTCAAAGGATTCAGCATTGAAGGATGGTTCATGCAGCGAGAGTCGGCTATTGAGATCAATACAGAATTATCTAGAATTGAATCAGAAGAAGCAGACCACCTGCTCTCACTTTATCTTCTGGGAATAATCAAAGGTTCTGTAAAGAACGACAAGAGATATAAGAGCGGTAAGAAGCTAGAGATGGAATCATACAGAGACTATCCTGATTCAGTTTCTAACAACGCAAAGAAGGGTATTGAACTCAATGAGAAGCAAGGGAATAAATGTGCTACTCAGGTAGGTAAGGTTAGAGCGCAGCAGTTGGCTCAGAAGCAGCCTCTATCAGTTGAGACTATAAAGAGAATGTATAGTTACCTAAGCAGAGCGCAGGAATACTATGATGAGGGAGACACCACATCCTGTGGATATATCTCATATATGTTATGGGGTGGATTATCTGCTAGGAGATGGGCAGAGAGTAAATTGAAGGAATTGGATCAGTTATGAAAATAACCCAAAATCTTAATAAATAGTTGTTTAATTAGAAAAGTTCAAAGAAATGAATCTACAAGAAGTATTCAAGAAGATTGAAATGGCTCTTACTCCTCAAGAGACTCCAGAAGTTCAAGAGGAAGTAAAAGTTGAGATGGCTACAATGAAACTCGCAGGAGGTGTTGTAGTTGAGGCAGAATCATTTGAGGCAGGTGAGAATGTATTCTTACTAGGTGAAGATGAAGAGAAAGTTGCTGCTCCTGTTGGAGAGCATGAGTTGGAAGA